>ERZ890510.2321-NODE-2321-length-10939-cov-3.341419_pt1 | contig 10939 bp, 9 predicted proteins | sample MGYA00521265_ERZ890510 | MGnify/ENA primary metagenome ERZ890510 (study PRJEB32303, sample SAMEA104408624) | aquatic metagenome | biome: Brackish water; feature: Chemocline; material: water | place: Baltic Sea | collected 2014-10-26T21:54:00 | depth 110 m ...
ACAGTCCCGCGCGCGAACGCGAAGGATTGCCCCTGGCCGTGGAAATTTTAGGGGACGCGGAAATTACCGGCGATGGCGTTTGCGAAATTGAGGAGAACGGCGTTCGCTTTGTGACCGATCTTCAACAAGGACAAAAAACCGGATGGTTCTTTGATCAACGGGAAAACCGGCGTTTTGTCGCCGGTTTGTCCAACGGGCGGCGCGTCATTGATTGTTACTGCCATAGCGGCGGCTTTGGTCTGCAGGCCGCTGTCGGGGGCGCGGCGTCGGTGACGCTGGTCGACAGTTCAGCCCTTGCGCTGGATATGGCGATGCAATCGGCGGCGTTAAACAAGGTGTCCGCGCAATGTTTGACGATCAAGGCGGATGTCTTCGAAGAACTGGCCCGGCAGGCCAGGGCGGGTGAAACCTATGACGTGGTGATCGCCGATCCGCCCGCCTTCGTAAAATCGAAAAAGGACCAGCATTCCGGCGAACGCGGCTACCGCAAATTGGCGCGGCTCGCCGCAGCACTCGTTGCGCCGGGGGGATTGTTGTTTATCGCGTCGTGTTCGCACAATGTCGCGGCGGACCCTTTTGCGAAACTCGTCGCCAATGGGCTGCGGGACGCCCGGCGCACCGGTCGCATTTTACGGGCGAGCGGCGCCGACGTGGATCACCCCGTACACCCCAACTTGCCGGAATCGGCCTATCTGAAGGCATTGACGTTACAACTGGATTAGTCGGGAACCGAAAGGTGTGGGCGACCACCGGGGATGAAAGGGGGGAACTTTCAAATCTGCGGTCGCCCACGGTCTTCGGGGGTACAATGGACATAGGGCGCGTGCGCGCTATGTTCAGAGGCAATCACTACGTTGTGATCGGATGTGCGAAGGCGTCAGGAGACGCGAAGCGTCACGAGATGGGCAGCGTGGCCCGGAACGTTGACCCGGTCTCGCCCGAGTCGATTAGCGTCAGATCACCGCCGTGATTGCGCATTAATTCCCGCGCATTGGCCAGGCCGAGCCCGGTGCCGCCCGCCCGTACTGATCCCCGAAATGGCAGAAATAGATTGTCGCGCGCGCGCGCCGGCAGTCCGGGACCGTCATCCTGGATCTCTATATTCAAGAACCCTGGGTTCAGGAACCCTGGTTCTGCGTAGGCGCTCACGGTGATGGTTGCGGTGCCGGCTTCCATGGCGTTTTTGGTCAAATTGGTCAGTACACGGTGGATTTGTGAACGGTCGGCGTTGATGTCCAGCGTCCGGTCAATCCGGTTGTCAATGTGGAACCCGTCGGTATCCGTCCCCTGCTTCGTCAACGCGGCATTGTCCGCAATCTCGGCGACGAGCATGAAAAGACTCATCCGTTCGATACGCGGCGCCGCGTTGTCCTGCCGCACATAATCGAGCGTATCTTCACAAAGTGCGACCGCCTGGTCGATTGCAGCGATCAGCGCGGGCGTGACGCGGCGAACCTCCGGGTCCGCGCTGCCTTCCAGCCGGTCAGAGACGAGGACGGCGGTGGACAGGATGCCGCGTAAATCGTGGTTGATCTTGGCGACCGCGACGCCCAGCGCCGCCAGATGCTCCTTTTGCCGCAACGCCGCGCGCAAGCCGGTCTGCAAATTCGCCAGTTCCCGTTGCGCGATGCCGATTTCGTCCTGCCGGGACGATGGCGCGATGATCCGCTGGGCGTCTTCGGGATCCGCCCGAAAATCGGTCATGTTCTGGGTGATGCGACGCATGGGGCGGACCATCAACCATTGCAATGACAGGAACACCAGCGTCGCCGTCACCAGCGAAATCATGATCGATAGCCCGAATATTCGCCACGCGAAATCGACCAACGCCGCCCTGAGGGGCTGTTCATCAATAATGATGTCCATAATGACGCCGGGCGCCTTTGGCGAAGGCCCGATGACACGCAGCACCCGCGCGTCGGTGCGTTCCAGGGTCATCAGCGCGTCACCGATGAGCTTGGGTAACCCGGAATCCATCAAATCCACCGTCGCTTGAACCGGCGGCGGCATGTCGATGGCGAGCACCAGCTTCGCGCCGCCACGCCGCACGTTGATCGCGTAGGCGCCGACATGGCCCAGCAGTTCTTCACGCAACCGGTCGCTCACCATGCCATCCGTCGCGGCGTCGAGCGTCAAAATGGCGAGATGGGCGGCGCTTAACCGCTCGTTCAGCCACGACAGACGGAATCGCGCCACGGACGGCACGAAAATAAATACTTCCGCCAGCATCACGAAGACAATTGTAAGAATAAGCAGTTGGGACGACAGACTACGCATGTGGCCTAGAGTTTGTTTGGTTGCACTCAGCTTCGTTTCCGGGCCTTCACCGCCTGGTAGACGACGGGCGCCAAGGCCAGCACCGCCAGACCCGATAACGCGACGGCGATTTCCGGCGTCAACAGGCCTTCGGCGGTAAAGGAATCACCGTGATCAAAGACGCTGCCGAGGCCAGCCCCGATCCAAGTATAAACGAACGTGCCGGGAATGATGCCAAAGAACGTGCCGATGACGTAAGTTTTTAGCGGGACGTTCAGAAATGCCGGAACCAGATTAACGATAAAGAACGGAAACGCGGGCACCAACCGAAGCGCCAGCAGATAGTTTAACGCATTTTTCTGGAAACCGGCTTCCATTTTCGCCATCCAGGGACCGGCGCGGGCGTGCAACGCATCGTAAAACATGAAACGGGCGGCCAGAAACAACAATGTCGCCCCTGTGGTCGCGCCAATGACGACATAGACGGTCGCCAGGGCTGGCCCGAACAGAAAACCGCCGCACACCGTCATGAACGTACCGCCCGGCGCGGAAATCGCGGTGGCGGCGGCGTAAACGCCCATGAAGATCAGGGCGACGAGGATTGCATGATCCTCGACATGGGCCATCAACCAGCCGCGGTGGTCGCGCAAAGTCTCGAATTCGAGATAGTGACCAAGGTCGAAGGTGAAAAACAAACCCAGGCCAACGGCCAACGCCAGCAAGGGCCAGTATCGGCGTAAGCCGTGCGGTGTCCGATCTGTGCGGCCCGTTTCCGCGTCTGGGGCGACCAAAGGCCGCATCTTGCCATGTTCCATCGATTCGCGCACCGGCCCGGATGGTTGTTGAATGTTAGAATACGCGTTTGATGCTTCTAATGGGAAGGCCGTCGCCACGCCAGTCACCATAGCGTGAAGGGGAGCGCGTGAATGGGTTGGTGGTTGGCGAGTGATCGTTATTGTTTTTGTCGGTTGGCGCACGCTGTCGATTGACTTGCCCGGGGGCAGCTTCTATATACCGGCCACTTTTAACGCGCGTGTCTGGAGACCGGTTGTGAAACGTACATTTCAGCCAAGTAGGCTTGTTAGGAAGCATCGTCATGGATTTCGGAGTCGCATGGCGACGAGTGCCGGGCGGCGCGTATTGGCGCGTCGGCGAGCGCGAGGCCGCAAGAGCCTGTCGGCGTAGGCGCCTGCTTAAGTCAGGGATTTGAATGATGGGTGCGGCTGTGGATCGATTGAAGCGGCGGCCCGAATTTATTCGCGCGGCGCGGCGCGGTCGTTCGTGCGCGACGCCGGGGCTTGTCTTGCAGGTGTATTCGCGTGGCGACGGCGACGCCCCGTTGCGCGTGGGGTACACGGCCAGTAAGAAGGTCGGGAACGCCGTCATTCGCAACCGGGCGCGACGGCGTTTGCGTGCGGTTGTCGATGCGATTGCGCTGCAAAACGCCAAAACGGGTCGGGATTATGTCCTGATTGCGCGTGGCGGGACGCCGGGTCGGCCTTATGCGGCGTTGGAGCGGGATTTTGAAACCGCGTTAAAGCGGCTCGATTCCTGGCGCTCGGATGGGGCTGGACCGGATGAATCGGACCAAACAGGGCGGGCCGTATAGAAATGGGAACCGTAATGGCGCGAATTCTTCGCTTCGCCATTCAAGTCTATCAAGTTTGCATTTCGCCATTTTTCCCGGCGCATTGCCGCTATTGGCCGACCTGTTCGGTCTATGCGGCGAAGGCCTTGCGCGACCATGGGGCGATTTCCGGCGGTGTGCTGGCGGTGCGGCGGATCGTCCGTTGTCATCCATGGGGCGGATGGGGGTATGATCCTGTTCCCGAGCCCAAATTTTCAGAGCCCAACTGTAACGGCTCATGTTGTAGCGACATCACTCACGGCGGTCATGCCCCGGACGGAGCGACCAGGTTGGAACAGGGAACATGATCGAACAAAAAAACGTAATTCTCGCGGTCGTCATTTCGATCGTGATTCTGCTTGGCTGGCAGTACGTCTATGAAGGGCCGCGTTTGGCCGAACAACGGGCGCGCCAGGAACAACAACAAAAAGAACAGGCCGCGCAGAACCTGAAGAGCGGATCGCCGGTCGGGGCCGTTGCCCCCAAAACGGCGGGACCTCTCATTGATGGCGGGGCGGGGCAACCGCGCCTGGGTGTGGACATGTCCAGCGCGAACAAGGATTTGATGGGCGGGGCGGTTCAACCGTCGCCGAGCGAATCCCGCGAAGCGGCGTTGAAGGCGTCCCCGCGCGTGCCGATACGCTCTGAACGTCTGGATGGATCAATCTCTCTGCTGGGCGGGCGTATCGACGATCTTCTCCTGCGCGACTACCGCGAGGAATTGGATAGGAGCAGCCCGGAAATCGTGGTGCTGCGACCGATCAAATCCGAACGACCCTACTATGCGGAGTTCGGCTGGTTGGGTAAGGATGTGAAACTGCCAACGGCGGATACGCTGTGGAAAACGCGCGGGTCGCGGTTGTCGCCTAAAACACCGCTGCTGCTGACCTGGGACAATGGCGCCGGCATGATCTTCGAGCGCCAGTACAGTCTGGACGATAATTTCATGATCACGCTGACACAGCGCGTGAAGAACAATACGGGCAAGGACGTATCCCTGGCGCCGTATGGTCTGTTGTCACGCACGGGGACGCCGAAACTTCTCGGCTTCTATATTTTGCATGAAGGCCTGCTCGGTGTTTTCGACGAGGTTTTGAAGGAAGTCGATTATTCCGATTTGCGCGACGACGGCGCGCAGCGGCAAAGCACGACGGGCGGTTGGCTCGGCATTACCGACAAGTATTGGCTGGCGGCGCTGATTCCCGATCAGACGATGAAAGTGGAAACCAGTTTCAATGCGGCCAAGCGCGGCAATCTGGATTTGTACCAGGCGGACTATTTGGCGCCGCCAATCGTCGCCAAGTCCGGCGGCGTCATCGAGACGACGAACAGTCTGTTCGCGGGCGCCAAGGAAGTCAAACTTCTGGATAAATACGAGACGGAAAACGGTGTTACCGGTTTCGATCACGCGGTTGATTTCGGGTGGTTCTATTGGCTGACCAAGCCAATTTTCCACATGATCATCTGGTTGAACGACCGTTTGGGTAATTTCGGCCTCGCCATTCTGGCGTTGACCGTCATGATCAAGCTGCTGTTCTTCCCGCTGGCCAACAAATCCTATGTTTCGATGAGTCGCATGAAGAAGTTGCAGCCGAAAATGGTCGAGCTGCGCGAGCGTTGTGGCGATGACCGCCAGAAAATGAACCAGGAAATGATGGCGCTGTACAAGACCGAAAAGGTCAACCCGGCGTCGGGTTGTTTGCCCATGGTGGTTCAAATTCCGGTGTTTTTTGCCTTGTACAAGGTGTTGTTTGTGTCCATCGAAATGCGGCACGCACCGTTTTACGGCTGGATTCATGACTTGTCGGCGCCGGACCCGCTGGGCCTGTTGACCGCGTTTGGGATGATTCCCTGGGACGTTCCGGATATGTATCAGGTGGTGAATATCGGCATTTGGCCACTCATCATGGGCATCAGCATGTTCCTGCAACAAAAGCTGAACCCGGCCCCGGCCGACCCGGTGCAGGCGAAGATTTTCATGTTCATGCCGATCATGTTCACGTTCCTGTTGGCTAAATTCCCGGCCGGTCTGGTGATCTATTGGGCCTGGAACAACGTGTTGTCGATGACCCAGCAATGGATCATCATGCGTCGGATGGGCGTTGCGATTGGCGGCGGCAGTACGCCGACGCCGACGGGCTCCAGCGGTGGCGCCAAAAGTGGTTCGAAGGGGAAAAAGTCCTGAGCGAGACCTTGTCGCCGGAAGAGATTGAGGACGGTCGGAAACTTTTCGCCCAGGCTTGCGAGTTTGTCACGGGCGTGGCGGATATGGGTGGCCTGCCGCCGGATTCCATCCCCGAGATAGCCTTCGCCGGTCGTTCCAACGTTGGTAAGTCCAGCCTTGTCAATGCGTTGACCGGTCGCAAGACCCTGGCGCGCACCAGTAATACGCCGGGTCGAACCCAGCAACTGAATTTTTTCGATCTGGGGGGCCGCCTGATGATGGTCGATCTGCCCGGTTACGGGTACGCCCGCGCCCCTCGCGATACGGTCGATCAATGGACGGCGTTGATCTACAATTACCTGCGGGGCCGCGTGGGACTGCGCCTGGTGTGCCTGTTAATCGATGCCCGACACGGATTGAAAAAGGCGGATGACGACATTCTGAACCTGCTCGACAAGTCGGCGGTGGCCTACCAGGTAATCCTGACCAAGACAGACAAGGTGAAGGCGGGCGCGTTGCCGGACGTCGTGGAGAAAGTGGAGGCGGCCTTGCGCAAACATCCTGCCGCCGCTCTGTCCGTCATGACGACCAGCGCCCACAAGGGCGTGGGGGTTCCCGAATTGCGAAGCCGTCTTCATATGCTGGCGGCGCCACCGCCTTTGGGTTAGTTTGGGCTCGCCTGTGGCGCAGGATTTTTCGTATTTTAATCACCAGCAAGATTCAAACCCATGACCAAAAAAATCAACGAACAACGAACTGAATGGCTCGCCAAGGCCGGTATTCTTACCGAGGCATTGCCATTCATGCGCCGTTATGCGGGTCAGACCATCGTCATAAAATACGGCGGCCACGCGATGGGCGACGACGCACTGGCGCGGGTTTTCGCAAGTGACGTGGTGCTGTTGAAACAGGTCGGCCTCCACCCGATTATCGTGCATGGCGGCGGGCCGCAAATAGGGTCGATGCTGGAACGCCTGGCGATCAAGAGCGAGTTCATCGACGGACTGCGCGTCACCGACAAGGCGACGGTGGAAATCGTCGAAATGGTGTTGTCTGGCCAGATTAACAAACAGATTGTCGCGGCGATCACCGATGCCGGTGGTCGCGCGATTGGCTTGTCCGGCAAGGATGGCGGCCTGATCGGGGCGACCAAGCTGCTCCGAACGAAACGCGACCCGGATTCCAACATCGAAAAGGTGCTCGATCTGGGTTTCGTTGGTGAACCGACGGCGGTCGACCCGCACATCCTGAACGTGCTGGCGTCCTCCGATTTCATTCCGGTCATTGCCCCGATTGGAATCGGCGTGGACGGCGAAACCTACAATATCAACGCGGATACCGCCGCCGGCGCCATTGCGGTTGCGACCAGGGCGACGCGGTTGTTGATGCTGACCGATGTCGAGGGCGTGCTGGATAAAAACGGCGAGCTGATCCAGGAAATGAGCGTGACCGACGCCCATGAACGCCGCGCCGACGGCACCTTGACCGGTGGCATGATCCCGAAGGTTGAAACCTGCGTCGATGCTATTGTCGGCGGCGTCGAGGGTGCGGTCATCGTCGATGGCCGTGCGCCACACGCGATTTTGCTGGAAATTTTCACCGAACATGGTTCCGGCACCATGATCCGTCGGGATTGACACATGGCCAAACGCCAGCCCCCCAAACGTAACCTCGCTAAACGTAACCTCCGCGCGCCATTCCATCAATACAACGCCTGGGTGTTCGATCTGGACAACACGTTGTATCCGGAAGAATGCGATTTGTTTGCCCAGATCGATGTGCGCATGGGTGAATTTCTCACCAATCTTCTGGACGTTGATCTGGAGGAAGCGCGTCTGGTGCAAAAAAAATATTACCATGAACACGGCACCACGCTGACTGGCCTGATGCTCAACAACGGGATCGATCCGCACGATTTTCTCGAACATGTGCACGACATCGACGTGTCGGTGGTGCCGCCCAGCCCGGAACTGTCGGACTTCCTGGGGCACCTTCCGGGCCGCAAGTTCGTGTACACCAACGGCAGCGACAAACATGCGCGCAACGTCATGGGGCAGTTAGGCGTCGATCACCATTTTGATGGAATTTTCGACATCACCGCCGCCGACTACCAACCCAAACCGGCACGCAGCGCGTTCGACACCTTTCTGGAACGCTTCGACATTGAACCCATGCGCGCGGTGATGGTCGAGGATTTGCCGCAAAATTTGCAGCCCGCGCATGATCTGGGCATGACGACCGTGTTGATCCGCACCGACCGGGTGAAAGACCGTCACGGCGCCACGGACGAAAGTCAGGATCACATTCACCACGTTGAAGATGATTTGCTCACCTGGCTGCGGGACATCTTCGAGTCCTGAATATCCGATAAAGTTTGCCCTGAGCCGGATACGCGGTACGCTGACGCTTCTTAACCACCATCAAGAACGGCATAGGGGAGCGGAGTCATGACGTTGACGCTAGAGCAAGCCAACACCATCGCCCAGGGCGCGGTGGACAAAGCCAAGGCAATGAACATCCTGATTAACGTCGCGGTTTGCGATGTCGGCGGTCGGCTGGTCGCGTTCCAGCGTATGGACAACGCCATGTGGGCCGGTGTGTATGGCAGCCAGGGCAAGGCGGTCGCGTCGGCGGCGTTCGGGCGTCCCAGTGGCGATTTGACCGAACGCGCGGGACTCCCGACCATGACCGGCATCCGCGTCCATGAAGGCGATCATATGATTATGGGTCAGGGTGGCGTGCCCATCCTCCAGGACGGCGTCGTCATCGGTGCAGTCGGCGTGGGCGGCGGCACTGCCCAGGAAGACGAAGACTGCGCACGGGCGGGCGTGGAGCGACTATAAGCGCCCTGGCGTGGGGAAGCCCGGCACGTTCAGGGGCCGCGCTTTAAGTTTCACCCATGGATCGGATCAAGATTGATCCAGCGCATAGCTAAGGGATGGATTGTTTTGTTAATCTGATCCAAACGCGATGGCATGGGGCGGATTCGCGTGCTTGTCTGGGCGGCGACGGTGATTTCGCGCGCGGCGTTCGTAAAACGGAGTTTCGAGAAATGTCTGAAAATTCATTTAATAATTCATATTCGCAGCCAGCTTCGGGCATGTGGACGGGTACGATATTGTTCGTTTTGTTTTTCGGGGTCGCGACGTGGACCGGCCTCGGAGCGGCGCAAGCGGGCGAGCCTGAAAAACATTATGTGCCGGGCGGGTCTGGAATGCACGGTGCGCATGAGATGCACGATGCGCCAGGTGCGCATGGCATGAAGGGCGCCCATGACGGGATGATGAAAAGCGGTATGCCAGCGGATCTCGACATGGCGATGACGAAGATGTCCGAGCATCATCGCTTTAATGTTTCGGTGGAAAGCCAAAAAACGCCACCACCGATAAACGCCATGCATACCTGGGTGTTGACGGTGCGGACGCCGGATGGTCACGCCGTCGAGGGGGCAAGAATAACCGTTAATGGCGGCATGCCGATGCATGGGCATGGCTTGCCATCGGCGCCACGGGTCACAAAATATCAGGGGGACGGGCGCTATCTTGTCGAAGGCGTGAAGTTCAATATGAGCGGCTGGTGGAAAATGGATTTCAACATTGTTGCGGGAGACAATGACGATCAGGTCGCATTCAACATCGTTCTCCAATAACGCCAAAGGCATAGGCCCGGAGCGTAGAATGAAAAACAGGTTGTCGAGGCTCGCGGGTTTAACGTCCATCGCCGCTTTGGCGCTTGCGATGCAAATAACCGTCAGCGGCGCTCTGGCCAGTGGCCCGGTGGTCTGGTCCGATGCTGAATTACGCCGCATGAAATCGTTATGGATTGAAAACCTTCCGGCCTTGCCTGTGAATCCGTCCAACCATGTCGGCGACGACCCCAGGGCGGTTGATCTTGGTCACCGGCTTTTCTTCGATACCCGGTTAAGTCCGAATGGCGAAGTGGCCTGCGCCAGTTGCCACGAACCTGCGCGTAAATTCACCGATGGCAAGGCTCTCGCGGAAGGCCAGGGAAAGACGGCCCGGAACGCACCGACGATTATTGGCATCGCGCATAGTCCCTGGTTTTTCTGGGACGGGCGAAAGGACAGCCTGTGGTCGCAAGCGCTTGGCCCTCTGGAAAGCGTCGTCGAACACGGAACGACGCGGGTGGAAGTTGCACGCCTTGTTGTGGGAGACCCGGTTCTGCGGGGCGCCTACGAAGCGGTTTTCGGCGCCCTGCCGGAAGACGGGGTCGGCAAAGGGGCGCCGTTGCGGGCGTCGCCTGTGGCGGGTCGGCGGGCGAAAGACGCCTGGGACGCCATGACGCCGCAGGCCCGCGTAGCGGTTAACCGTATTTTTTCCAATGTTGGAAAAGCGATCGCTGCGTATGAACGCCGGATCATGCCCGGCCCGGGCCGCTTCGATGCGTATGTTTCATGGCTCTTCGGTGGCGCGACGGGGCTATCGCCGCTGAACGAGGATGAAACAGCAGGCCTGCGTTTGTTCCTTAATACCGGTTGCATGCGGTGTCACAACGGACCGTTGTTCACGAACAACGACTTTCATAACACCGGCCTTGCGCCCTCCAGGGGCGCGGCGACGGACGACGGACGGGCGTCGGGCATACGCAACGCGCTTGAGGACGCTTTCAATTGCCTTGGCGATTACAGCGACGCAACCGGGTCCGATTGCACGGAATTACGGTTCGCGAAAACGAAGGGTCCGGAATTGAGGCATGGATTCAAGGTCCCCACGCTTCGGAATCTTTCAAGTACGGCGCCTTATATGCACGACGGACGGTTCGCCACGCTGACCGACGTTCTTGCGCATTACAATGCTGCGCCGCACCCGGACGGCGTCGGCTCCGAACTGGAGCCTCTCTCGCTCGACCGCCGCGCCCTCAATCGCCTGCAA
>ERZ890510.2322-NODE-2322-length-10938-cov-4.561242_pt1 | contig 10938 bp, 6 predicted proteins | sample MGYA00521265_ERZ890510 | MGnify/ENA primary metagenome ERZ890510 (study PRJEB32303, sample SAMEA104408624) | aquatic metagenome | biome: Brackish water; feature: Chemocline; material: water | place: Baltic Sea | collected 2014-10-26T21:54:00 | depth 110 m ...
GGTCATTGGGGTCAACGCGTACGGGTGGCTCAAAACTGAAACCGGCGTGCACCGGCTGGTCCGTATTTCGCCGTTTGATGCCTCGGCCCGGCGTCATACCAGCTTCGCAAGCGTTGGCGTCTATCCCGAAATCGACGAAGAGATCGACATCGTCATCGAAGACAAAGATTTGCGCGTGGACACCTATCGGGCGTCCGGCGCTGGCGGGCAGCACGTCAACCGGACCGACAGCGCGGTGCGCCTTACTCACCTTCCCACCGGAATCGTGGTGCAGTGCCAGAACGACCGGTCGCAGCACAAGAACCGGTCCGCGGCAATGAAGATGCTGAAATCGCGGCTCTATGAGGTCGAAATAGAGAGACGTGAGGCCGAAAAGCAGGCGCTACACGATTCGAAAACCGATATCGGCTGGGGCCACCAAATCCGCTCTTACGTTTTGCACCCCTATCAGATGGTCAAGGATCTCCGCACCGGGGTCGAGCGGGGTAACGCCGCTGGCGTCCTCGACGGCGACCTCGACGTGTTCATGGCGGCCGCCCTGTCGGCCCGCGTCGGTCAGACCTAACCCACAAACGAAAACGCCGCCCAGGGGCGGCGTAATGCGTTTGGCCAAATCGGCCGTGTTGGAGGGTTTGCTTAGGCGGGCACCGCCGAAGTTCCGGTACCGATTCCCATTTCCCGTTTGGGCTGCGGGACCGACTTGATCCGCGCCTCGACGATTTCGGTCGGTTTGTCGGTTCGTTTGCAGTGTCCCTCAACGAACGCGCCGGAATCGATCGACAGCAATTCGTGCCAGATATCGCCGACAACATGCGCGCTCTTGGCGAGTTGCACCTTGCGGGCGCGAATCCGGCCGTTGACCCGACCACGAACAACGACATCGTCGGCGACGATTTCGCCGTTGATCGTCGCCCTCTCGCCGATGGTCAGCGCGTTTGCTGCCACGTCGCCATCAACCGTGCCGTCGATTTGCACCTCGCCTTGCGAGCGGACGTTACCGACAATCTGAAGATTGGCGCTGATTAGGGATGGCGGTGCGTCCTTGGAACTACCTGGTGCCTCGGGCAACGGACTGCTCCCTCGTTCAGTTCTTGAAAACATACTTCCCCGCCTTCAAAAAGCGTGATGGATCATACGCTTTACCGTCAAATCTTATCTCGTAATGCAGATGGGTGCCAGTGCTCCGGCCGGTGCTGCCCATCCTGCCGATTTTGGTGCGGAAGCCCACGTCCTCGCCGCGTTTGACCAAGATCTTTTCCAGATGCCCATATCGGGTGCGGAGCCCCATCCCATGATCGATCTCCACCATGTTGCCGAACGCCCCATTACGACCGGCGACCACGACTTTTCCTGGCGCCGTGGCATACACGAGCTGGCGCGCGGGGCCGGCTAGGTCGACACCGCCATGAAACGCCGCGCGCTTGGTGAACGGGTCGGTGCGCCGGCCATAATCGCTCGAGATATAGAAATTGTCGGCTGGGGGCGCGAGTGGAAGCACGCGCAACACGCTTTGGAGCGCCTCCCATCGTTGCAGATTGCTCTCCAGGCCCGTCACCGACGAGTCGAATTCCGCGCCATCGTCCAGTCTGATGTCCGACTTCAACATGCCATCGTCGGCGGCGTCGGGCTCGATCACAGGACCGCCGATCGCGCCGGTTTGCAGCCCGCTCTTCTCGAACAACGCGTTGGGCTCTATCCCCGTCATCGCGATGGTATCCTCAAGGAGGGATATATCGTCGGACGTGCGCGCCGCGATTCGCTCGACAAATCGCCGTTGCTCGCTGCGAATATTGCTCAGGCGCTCGTTGATGGTTTCGAGGTTGCCGTTCAAATCAGCGTTCGATTTGATCAAGGTATCGCGCTCGGCGCTCAGCGATACAACCTTGTTTCGGGTTGCCGCAAGGTTTTGCTCAAGGTCCGATTGTTGGTCCAACGTAGCGCGCAGCGTGCCCTGCAAAGTGCCGATTTGGTCGGACAGTTCGCTGCGCTCGCCCTGAAGTTGATCGCGCAACGCCGCAGCCTCTTTCGACGCCTCCATATGATCGCCTGACACATCGGATAGGCGCTCGGAAATGGCGTTCAATCGCTGTTCCAGCGTCTCCTTTTGCGACACCAGAGCAATGAGTTGGTTGTGTTTGGCGTCAAGGTCGCGGGCGGCCGAGATGAACCGCAGTTGCGTGCTGCGCAGTTCGCCTTCGAGGTCCTGATAGGCGGTGTGCGCGATACGCAGCCGCTCGTTTTTAGACGCGATAATGTCGTTCTGAAAAACATACTGGAACGTCGAGAACGTGACCCATGCGGCGACCACGCAAACCAGTGACGTCAGGCCAACTTGAAACGGGCCCGAGAGCGTGACGAATCGCACTTCGCCATGTGTCCTGACGTAGACTTGTCGTTCGGGAAAAAGACGCTCGTAGACTCGCCTAAAGGTCCCCTGGCCCTCATTCGCCATCGCTCCTCCCAGCCCTGTACTACAAGAGATATCGATTCCAAACAGCGCGGGCAAGCTGGATTCGCCGGACCCGGGATGAATCTGGCAATCGAGTCGGCGAACCTGAAAATGAGCCCCGAACCGGCCCCGTTTTTGCGGGAGCCAAGACCCTATCTAGGCAATTTTTTCCCCCCGTCATCTGTCGGGGCGGCGCTCGGCGGCGGGCGCGGCTCTGGTCAGAGCGCCTTCAGCGCCTCGAGGACGGCTTCGACATGGCCGTCGACTTTCACCTTGCGCCACACTTTTGCAATCTTGCCTTTCTCGTCGATCAGAAATGTTGATCGCTCAATGCCCATGTAGGACTTGCCGTAGTTCATCTTGGTCGTCCACACGCCGTAATCGTCACACAGGCTGCCGTCCTCATCGCTGACCAACGGAATTTTGAGCCCGTATTTGTCGCGGAATTTTTCGTGTTTCGCGACCGTGTCCTTGGACGCGCCGATGACGACCGCGCCGGCCCGTTTGAACTTCGCCGCATCTTCGGAAAATCCGATCGCCTCCTTGGTGCAGCCCGGTGTGTCGTCCTTTGGGTAAAAATACAAAACCAACTTCTTGCCCTTGTAGTCGGACAAATTCAGGTTCTTGCCGCCATCGGATGGCAGATTAAAGGCCGGGGCCTTGTCTCCCTCGCTAAGTGCCATGATGCCCTCCAGGTGTTTGCGCGCTACGATCAAGCCGCCGTTCTGGCACAATTGAATTTGGCCGACAAGCGCCTGCGCGACGGAAGAAGACAATACGATAATGGACCTCTCGACCTTTAAACTGGGCTGGCGGCCCAACCAGTATTTTGCCGCGCCAAAGAGCTTTGCCTCAGCAGCCAAACCGCATGGGACGGTGCCCATTTTCGAGATCGGGGTGGATCAGCTGGCGGCTGCGTTTCGCGCCGTCGCACTGGCACACCCGCGCGTGAATGTGGCCGGTGAGGATTCCACGCGGCGGCAAGTCGATTTCGTCCAGCGCTCCGCGCTCTTCAAGTTCCCGGATACGATCACCGTCCAATTTGTCGAACAGGGACCGGGGCGCAGCAGCCTCGCAATCTACAGCCGCGCGACGTACGGGATCGGTGATATGGGGGTGAACAAAAAACGTGTCGAGGCGTGGCTCGCGGCACTGGCGCAGAAGGTCGTCGCCGCTTAAGCCCCCGGCGCGGCGCCGACAATCGCGTCGAAGTGCGCCATCACCATGCGTTGACGCGCCGACAATTCAGCCTTCAGCATGCCGATGTCCGGCATATTCGCGACCCGCACCAGCGCGCGGGCTAGACCGGCGGGAATGGTGTCGTCGGTCGGCGCCCCTTCAAGGCATAGACGGAACAGCCCCTCAACATCCTGATACAGCCGGGTCGTTTCAGCGAGTTCGCGGGCGGCCTCTGGGTCGAGCTGCCCTTGCGCACCGAGTTCTTCGAAGACGGCCGCGGTCGGTCGCCCCAGCACCGATGGCACGACCGCGCAGGTTGTGAGTTGGAGGGTCTGGGCGATGAATTCGAGATCCACCAATCCGCCCCGAACGTACTTGAGACTCCACACGCCGGTGCCGGGGAATTCCGCCGCGACCCGCGCGCGCATGGTCGCGACGTCGGAAAGAACGCTCGCTTGGTCGCGGGGTTGCCGAAGCAACGCGGTGATGAGCGGCTCAAGGCGGGCGCGAAACACATCCGTTGCGTGGAGCACGCGCGCTCGGGTCAAAGCCATGCGCTCCCACGTCCAAGCCTCGCTCGTTTGGTATTTTTCGAACCCATCGACTTGCACTGCGAGCGGCCCCGCCGTGCCCGACGGGCGCAACCGCATATCGATCTCGTAAAGCCGCCCCTCCGGCGTCAACGCTGTGATCGAACTAATGATCTGCTGACCCAACCGCGCGAAGAACTGGCTGGTCGTCAGCGATTTTGTGCCGTCGCTCGCCGCGGCACCGGCTGGGTTGTCGTAAAGAAAGATCAAATCCAAGTCCGAGCCGAACATCATTTCGCGGCTCCCGAGTTTGCCCAATGCTACCAACGCAAGGCTGGCGCCGGGCACCGCACCATGGCGGCGGGCAAAGTCGTCGATCACCGCGGGGATGAGTGCGCCGATCACCGCATCGGCAATGTCACTCAGGATTGGACCGGCCCGGTGACCCGGCATGATGTTGCGCAGCACTTGGACGCCGGCCTGCAGCCGTCGGTCACGGGTCCAGCGGCGGGCCAAGTCCAGTGCGTCTTGATAGTCTTGTGCGCGGGCGATGTGGGCACGCGCTTCGTCGGCCAACGCCGTGGCGTCCGGCAACGTGTCGAGGAATCTTTCGCTCAACACGCTGTCCAAAACCAACGGATCGTGGCTCAGGAACTCGGCCAAGCGCGGCGCGCTGCCGACGATCTCGGCCAGCAGGTCGAGCAAGCTCGGATTATTGTAGAGCAGCGAGAATAGCTGGATACCGGCCGGCAGTTTGGCGAGGAACTCGTCGAAGTGCATGAATGCCGAATCGGGATTGGCCGTCGCGCCGAATGCGGTTAGCAATCGTGGCGTCAGCGCGGTTAGCATTTCGCGTGCCCGGGTGCTCCGGGTCGCGCGGTAACGCCCGTGATGCCAGCGCCGAAATGTGCCCGACACGGATTTGGCCTCTCGAAACCCCATTTCGGTGAGGGTCTCCAGCGTCCCCGGATCGTCGTCGGTGCCGGTAAAAACGAGGTTTCCCGACTCGCCGCCGAGCGCCGGTGCGTCTTCGAACAGGGCGCCGTAGTGCTCGCGGACCCGTCGCATGTGCCCCAGCAAAACCTCATCGAACTGCGTCCGGTCCGGGAACCCGAGGAACGTCGCGACATGCTCAAGACCGGCGTCGTCTTCTGGCAATGTTTGGGTTTGCTCGTCCGCGATCATTTGCAGTCGATGTTCGAGAGTCCGCAAAAACGTGTAGGCGGCGTCGAGGTCATCCGCAGCGGACGGATCGATGCGGTGGGTGCTCTCCAAGGCGCGCAATGCCGCGCAGGTGCCGCTTTCGCGCAGTGCTGGCTCGCGCCCGCCGGCGATCAGCTGCTGCGTTTGCGCAAAAAATTCGATCTCGCGGATGCCGCCGTGGCCAATCTTGATGTTGTGGCCCGCTACTTTGACGCGCGTATGGCCGCGGCTCGAATCGATCTGACGTTTGATCGAATGAATATCGGCGATCGCCGCGTAGTCCAGATGCTTGCGCCAAATGAACGGCCGGATCGTATCGAGAAAAGCATGGCCCGTGGCAAGGTCACCGCCTACCGGGCGGGCCTTGATCATGGCGGCGCGTTCCCAGTTCTGGCCAACGCTCTCGTAATAGGTTTCGGCGGCCCGTACAGACATTGCGACGGGTGTGGCGCCGGCATCGGGGCGGAGGCGCAGGTCGGTGCGATATACATAGCCGTCTGCGGTGCGTTCTTGCAGCAGGTGCACCAGCCCCTGGGTCAATCGAACGAAGGCGTCTTGCACGCTCTTCTTGCCGGTGTAGTGGGCGACGTCGGGATCGAATAAGGGGATGAGGTCGATGTCGCTCGAGAAATTGAGCTCACGCGCACCGAGTTTTCCCATGGCGAGAATCACATAGCCTGAGTCGATCTCCGGATGCAGCGGATCGGGCAACGCGAAATCGCCCCGTGCCGCGAATTCCGCCATAAGGGCCGCGACCGCATGGCTGATGGCCGCCTCAGCGACAGCACTTAGCGCATTGGTGAGGGTGGCAAGCGGCCACACCCCGCCGATATCGGTGATCGCGATGAGCAGCGATGCGCGGGCTTTGGCGAGTCGCAAGGTGCGCATCGTCGCTGGCCGACCGACCGCGAGATCGCCACCAGCAAACGCGAGGCCATCCAAAATGTCCTGAAGAACCGCCGCAGGCGGGCTTTGAACAAGGCCCAAAAAGTACGGTAAATCGCGTATAATGGTCTGTGTCAGAAATGGACTGTTGCCAAAAATGGTATCCAGCAACGAGGCAATGCGCGGGTCACGCGCCGCAGCCCCGGCCGCGGCCTGGTGCTCGGGCAACTGTGCCGCGACCGCTTGGAATGACTCAAGGCCGCGCTGCGCCGCGTCCTGGTCATACGGGCGCGGCAGGGTCGATATCTGATCGATGAGCGATTCAATGGTCATAGCGGGCGGTCTCGGGCTGCGGTGGCCAATGGTGCGGATGAAGCAAAGCTGAATGTTGCTCGCAAGTAAAATCGCGCTCCGCCTCATGGCGGCGTTATTCGCCGGTAGCGTGATCGTCGTCGCGGCCGCTGCGTGGCGCCTGTCCGAGGGTCCGATCTCGGTCGGCTTCCTGTCTCCTTACATCAAGGAGTCGCTGAATTTTGGCGGTGCGGACGTGGACATTGCCCTCGCTGACACTGTTCTCGCGTGGCGCGGCTTTGATCGTGGCCTCGATATCGTCGTGCTTGGATTAGCGTTGCAGGACAAATCAGGCCAAACGGTCGCGCGGGTGCCTGAACTTGCTGTCGGTCTCGACAGTGGCCGTCTTTTCGCCGGAGACTTTGTACCGACGACCGTCGATGTCGTCGGCGCCAACGTCAGCTTGCGCCGATCCGCCGACGGCGTGATCGAAATCGGTGTCGGTCGGGGCCGGGGCGGCGGCGCATCGTTGCTGGCTTTTCTGCGCGATCTCACCCTCGCGCCCGACCCGCGGCGGCCCGGTTCGGCGCTCCGTCGGGTCAGCATTCTGAGTGCTGCCGTTACCTTTGAGGACATGGCGAGCGGGGTGACCTGGGACATGCCGGCGGCCGACTTGATTCTCAATCGGGACACGGGGGGTCTTTCGGGCGGCCTGATCTTTGACCTCGACCTAGACGGACAGCTCACGCACTTCGTGGCCACCGCCTCATTCGACTACGTGGGACGCGCCACCAAAGTGGCTGTCGACTTCAAAAATCTCGACCCCCAACGCCTTGCCGCGAAGGATCCGCTATTGGCCGGGCTCGACCGCCTTCAACTGCCGGTCACCGGCCGGATCAACCTTGAGGTGAGCGAGCGCGGCCGATTTGACTCGATAAATTTTGATATCACCGGCGGCGCAGGCGCGCTCGACCTGGCGCCGGTATTCGACACGCCCTCAAGGGTCGGCAGGCTGACAGCGCGCGGCGCGGTCGTCGTCGCGGACAAGGCTTTGGTCTTCGACGAATTAGTTCTCGAAAGGGAGTCTGCCACAGCAATCCTGCAAGGTCGGATCGTCGCCGAAGAAGGCGGCCCCAAAGTGATCATGGCGGGTCGTGTCGCTGGCTTCACGCCGTCTGATATTGAGGAGTATTGGCCGACCTCGTTCGCGCCGCCGGTACACAAATGGTTCACCGAAAACATCAATGAAGGCGTCATCACCGAAGGGACAGTCCGTCTAAACGTCGGCCCCGAACAGCTATCAGGCGGTGCGCTGCCCGACGACGCGGTCGAGGCGCGCCTCTCGGTGAGCGGTGTTACGGCGAGTGTTTTCGGCAGTTTGCCACCGATTACCGGCGGCGAGGGGGCGCTGCGCTTGACCGGCGACAACGTCGATCTGGAACTCAGCGCTGGACGCCTTGGCACGCTCTTGTTGCAAGAAGGCTCGATCAAGTTGGTCGAGGCCGCGCCCAGGATTTGGGACGCCAGTCTTGAATTCGTCGCCAGCGGCGAGAACCCCGAGGTGCTGCGCATTATCGACTCCGAGCCGCTCAAGCTAACGCAACGGTTTGGTATGACGCCTGATAGCGTGCGCGGCGTGTCGGCCACCCGGGTGCGCTTGAGTTTCCCCATGAGGCCCGGCATCACACTTGCCGACGTCCGGTTCGCCGCCGCCTCCAACATACGCGATGCGGCAATCGATAAGGCGTTCGGGAATTTGGATCTGACGCAAGGCAACCTCACCCTTGATGTCACAAAAGCCGGAATGCAGGCCGACGGCACCATTGCGCTGAACAACGTGCCGCTCGGCGTTGTTTGGCGCGAAACGTTTCAGCCTGAGGACGGCGCGACGACGGCACTGCAAATTAGTGGTCGGCTCGACGACGCAGCCCGCAACGCCCTCGGTTTTCCGACAGGCGATTACATCGTCGGTGAGATCGGTGCGGAGGTCGATATCCGCTCGGCAGGGCGCACCCTGTTGGAGGCTGGCTTTAAGATCGACCTCACATCGGCATTGGTCGATGCCGGTGTCCTGCGCGTGGCCAAATTGCCGACCCAAGCGGCAACCGCGTCGTTCCTGGTCCGTCCGCTTGAAAACGGTGGCACCCGGATCGAGCGCGCCGCATTCAATTCAGACGCGTTGACCGCCACCGGGGTCGTCGAACTTGGCCCCGAGCGTGCGCTGCGGCGGATCGATTTGAGCCGTCTCGCGTTCGGTCGGACCGAAGTTGCCGCCTCTATCAGACCGCGCGTGCCCAACGGCTTTATCGTCGCGATCAACGGGCCGCAGATCGACGCAGGGCCGTTCCTCGACGCCTTCTTCGACCAAACGACGGGCGACGTGCCGCCACTCAACGTATCGATCACCACAAACGTCATGATTCTTAGCGAACGCCGATCGCTCCATAACGTGACAAGCGAATTCAATTTCGTGGACCAGCTCGAATCGCTGCGTGCCGCCGGATCGATTAACAACCAAGCGCCGCTATCGGTGATCCTGGTCACAACGCCGGAGGGCCCGCGTCGCCTAACCATTGCCGGGACCAACGCTGGCGCGCTCGCCCGCACGACCGGGCTGTTCGACGATGCCCAAGGGGGCGCCCTGCTGGTCTCGGCGTCATTGCGTGAAACCGACACAGGGCCGGTCATCGACGGGCGAATGGAAATCACCGACCTTCATGTCAAAAGTTCGAGCTCTTTCGCGCGGGTGTTGACCCTGGCCTCGCTGACCGGGCTGCTCGAAGTCTTGAACGGCGATGGCCTGCGTTTTGCCCGTGCCGACGTGCCCTTCCGGTTTCACGACGGCTTGCTTGAGGTCATCGACGCGCGGGCGTTCGGCCCGTCGCTTGGCATTACATTGGATGGCGAAATCAACAGCGACGCGAACGACGTCTCGATGTTCGGCACCTTAATTCCGGCCTATACGATCAATTCCGTCCTCGGCGAAATCCCTTTGATCGGCTCTTTGTTGGTTGGGGGTGAGGGGCAGGGCGTCTTCGCTCTAACCTATGGCATCAGAGGGCCGGTCGATCGACCCGTCATCACGGTCAATCCGCTGACCGCGCTGGCCCCAGGATTTTTGCGGAATTTCTTTGCGATCTTTACCGGCGATGGGCGCCCCGATCCTGCCGACCCCGACCGTCCGTTCCTGGTCGAACAACCGGGGTAGTCAGGCCGCGCGGATCAGCGCGTGCCGCTTCTTGCCGGCCGACAGCTTGATCGTGCCGTCACTGCCGACATCGGCCAACGTAATGGCCTGAACGTCCTCGACAATGACCGTGTCGTTGACCCGCGCGCCACCGCCCTTGATCAGCCGCCGCGCCTCGCCGCCCGAGGTCGCCAGCCCGGCACGCCGCAGTAGGTCGAACGCCGGAATGCCGGCTTCGAGTTCCGCGCGCGGCACCTCGATCGTCGGCAAAGCGGCACCGGTCCGCCCGTGTTCGAAGGTCTTCATCGCGGTTTCCGCGGCGGCGTCGGCCGCAACACGGCCATGGCAAATTGCCGTCGCCTCCGTCGCCAGGATCTTTTTGGCGTCGTTGATTTCGGCACCCTCGAGGGCCTCCAACCGGACAATCTCGTCGTCCGCGAGGTCGGTAAAAAGGCGCAAGAAACGGCCCACATCGGCGTCCTCGGTGTTACGCCAGAATTGCCAATAGTCGTAGGGCGACAGCATATCCTCGGACAGCCAGACCGCTCCTTGTGCGGTCTTACCCATCTTCGCGCCCGACGCGGTCGTCAGCAGATCGGACGTCATGCCGAACACGGTTTTGCCGTCGACCCGGCGGCACAGCTCAACCCCGTTCAGGATATTGCCCCATTGGTCCGAGCCGCCCATTTGCAGCATGCAGCCGAAGCGGCGGTTTAACTCAAGATAATCGTACGCCTGAAGGATCATGTAGTTGAATTCGATGAACGACAGCGGGCTCTCGCGCTCCAAGCGCGCCTTCACCGATTCGAAGGTCAGCATGCGGTTGATCGTGAAGTGACTGCCGATCTCGCGCAGGAACGGGATGTATTCGAGGCGTTCCAGCCAGTCGGCGTTGTTGACGAGAATGGCGTCCGTTGGCCCGTCACCAAAGGTTAGGAACCGGCTCAGCAATCCTTTGATACGCTCGACGTTGGCGTCGATTTCATCGGCGCCACGGATCTGACGCATTTCGTCTTTGCCCGAGGGATCGCCGATCTTGGTGGTCCCGCCGCCAACGAGTGCGATCGGCTTTTGGCCGTTGCGCTGCATGATCCGCAATTTGAGGATTTGCATCAGATTACCGACGTGCAAGCTGGGTGCCGTTGCGTCGAACCCGATGTAGCCGACAACGCTGCCGCTCGCCGCGGCCTCGTCCAACGCCGCGAAGTCGGTTG
>ERZ890510.2324-NODE-2324-length-10928-cov-5.356479_pt1 | contig 10928 bp, 23 predicted proteins | sample MGYA00521265_ERZ890510 | MGnify/ENA primary metagenome ERZ890510 (study PRJEB32303, sample SAMEA104408624) | aquatic metagenome | biome: Brackish water; feature: Chemocline; material: water | place: Baltic Sea | collected 2014-10-26T21:54:00 | depth 110 m ...
CTTACTTACTTACTTACCCTCACATTGTATGAATCTAATATATTACTAAGTTAATAACTTAATATTGTATGAAAATATGAAGTTATGAACGTATGACTATCATACTTTATGATAGTATGAATATCATATCCTCATACTTTATGAACATATGAGAGTATGAAGATAATATCCTCATACTTTGAGAATATCATAACTCCTCATTTTCATCTTCTATGAATATCTTACTTGACATCATTTTTACAAAACATTCTAAATCTTGTAATTTTTCCAAGTGCGTTTTATTTTCTACCATTTTTCAAACATCTCACACATTTTAGAATTTAGCAATTCTACTTTTTTTAATTGAATTTCTGAATATTCAATCAACAAATTTTCTATTTCTGAAAATAAAGAAAAATTAATCAAGGGTTTTTCCTCCTTGATTATATTTTCTGTTCCATGTCTTGAAATTTACACCGTAATTTTCAAGTTTTGCTTTGTGTTTTTCTGCGATAATATTGAAATTATCTGCATTTTGTCCTTTTTCTTGATTTACTTGATAGTCTTTGCCATGGGTTGAATGGACTGAAACTTTAACGCTCAACTCATCTTTTTTAAACAGATTTAATATTGCCAATCTGTTTTTTTGTGCATTTGTTGGACTAATGAATAAAGTCATGGATTTTTGCATTTGTCTTTTACTTTTTGTAATTTCTTCTTTTACTTCTTGTTCTTGTTGAACAGTTGAAGGAATTATAGATTTATGATTGAAGTATTTTTTAGCTTCAATTTTATCTATTTTTGTTTGAAGTTTGTTTTGTTTGTTTGTCAATCTTACATCATGAGCGATTTTGTATGTTTCTTTGAGTGCTGTTGTGATGTTTTTTATTGTATCGAACATGATTAGATTAAGAATAGATTAGTTAATAAGTCTTTTTTCTTATATAAACCCCCACTTTTTGATAGGAATGTTAATACTTTTTCACATAAGAATGTTTCGTGAATTTCCCACTTTTGGGAATTTATTAAATCTTTTAAATACTATTCAATTCTACCCTAATTATGAAATGTTCATGCAAAATTGACAGCACAGGCATGTCATGGTCTAGTATGGGATTAGACATGATAGGCAGTAGGCTTCAAGTTCTTGCAGATTCCCAGCATGGCGAATACTGTATTTCTTGTGGCAACTTTCAAAAGGATTAATTTCCTTTTTTTTCTTTTTTATTTTTTTATTGAATAGATAGATTCTTATACTCGTTGTTTCTACCCTTAATCATGCAATCAACACAAACAACAGATAGCCAAAACATAGGCGAAACCCATTTGTGGATTGGTGAAAACAAAACACTAGGCGACTTAGCCCAAGCAGTTTTAAAACACCTATCTTATAATGAGGCTTATGGCTTCAAGGTCGTCTTTGAGGGCTTAATGCACTCTGATGGCGATTTTCTCGCAAGAGAAACTGAATGGCAAGAGATGTTAGAAAAATATTCTAACTAACTCTTTTTTTTATTTTTTATTTTTTATTTTTCTCAAAGTATTTCCATACAGTTTTTTTTCGAGCCCCTTAGTGGCAAGTCGTCATGGGGGATTAACCTATTTTTGGCTTTTGGGGGGATACAAATTTGAATAACCAATCACCTTTGGTGCAAAAAATCTATATTGTGGGGGTAAAAATAAAAAGAGTATAGATACAAAAAATCTAATCTATCTGTGTTTCTAATAGTTTGCCATCTTGTGTGACAATTAAACCCATTCCGGGGTCAAGACACTCAACATAAGCAACCAAAGAACCTATAGTAGTAAACTCTACAGGGTCTTCTTTTGAACCATTAACTTGTTCGTATTTGAATTGCATAAAAAAAGTATGTTAAGATAGTATTTAACTGTTGGGCTATCTTTCGATTGCCTTCATAGGGCTACCTTTCCCTAATAGTACGTGCTTTAGCAACCCATGCTTGGCATAGTTTCATCATCTTTTTATTAAAAGCGATGTCACGTTCACCAAAACCAATCTCATTCAAGACTGAAAACATTTCTTGCTCTAACACTTCAAGAGATTTCTCACCTTTAAAATTGTCGATTTGGTCTGATTCAGGTTTCTTATTCTTGAGTTCATAATTTCGTCCGGACATATCTATATATTCGGGAGGAGATATAAAAGTATTACTATAAGGAAGTATTGTTACATAAAATATTAAAGTAGGTGATTGTAGAGTTTCCCTTAATCCTTTGTCAGATCTCAGTCTCTCTTTTATTTCACCGAATAGGTCTAGACAGGTCTTAAGAGGGGTACTGCACTTCATTACGGAGCTCTAACAGTGTTAGATTAAGTATTCCCTGAAAGTCCTGACAGACTTCATATATCTAATATATGCATCCTATTTAACCTTTACTCAAAGTCTACGTTCTTCTGATATTCATCCATAATGTAGGCTTCGATTCGTTCCCTAGTCTCCTCGTCTAACTGAGGCTTTACCTTAGTCGCATTTTCGTGGGGAAAATCGTCCCATTCCACCACATCATCATACCAAAACACACAGAGACCATCATCACACGCCTCCATCCATTTGTTTAGCCACAGTGTGTAGCAAGATTTTCTTGAGACAGTTTCTAGTCGTAAATTTTTTATAGCCTCACTTGTATCCTCTTCAGGCTTATCTTGGAACATATAATGGTAATGTGACCATGCCCTTTCAACAGGGTCTCTTAGTAATATAATAGGTGTTCCACTCTGATATGTTCCATTAAACTTGGCGAATGCTTCTATCATAGGGTTTTGCCAGAACCAACCGTCCTGTTTATCGACTGTGAATCCTTTATCAGTCATATACTTTGCGAAAGATGTAGTCCCACATTTAGACGCTCCAACAATAATGTATTTCTTGGACTTGTCTAACTCGTCAAGGCTTTGTTTAAACACAATCAAACACAACCATAACCCCCGAAATATTGCATATAGTCACAGACTGCATTATACAGTTCTAACGGTATACATGAATCGGATTCAATACAGGGCTCAATTTGTCCAATTTGAACCTCGGCTTCGCTGAAGCCTTTACAAAATTGCTCTCGCTGATTGTCGATTACACCTATTGATACCATGACCATTATGATAAGCACCATGCTAATTTGAAATTCATTATGTTTCACGAGTTTCCCTGAGCAGCATTGTATTTATTAATTGTGAATGATAGTTAGCAGCCGTTTCTCTCATAGAGGCAAGTGAAGCCCAATCCATATCGAAAGCCATATTTTTTACACCCCAGATTTTATCGGTGTTAAGCAAATTTAGCATTCTCCCCATTAACAAAATAACTCACCTTGTCTATTGCACATGATTTAAAACCCTCTATAATCCTGTGTCTGATAGTGAATGGAGTATAGTTAACTTTCACATCTACATCTCCTCTAATCTTATCTGTGTTAAGCAATAACTCTTGTCCTCGCTCTTTTCATAGGTCTAGTTAAATCTGGATAATCTTTCCAACTACTACCATTAATCTTTTCAGTATTAGTTATATTCAATCTACTTCACCATCATCACTAATGTTTGAGGCTGATAAAGCTTCAACTTCACTCGCAACCTCGGCTTGATCTGAAATTTGCTTCGCTTTTTGTTTGTCAGCCATTTCTATGAATGACCCCTGAATTCGAAACATGCAAGTTAGTAAAGTTTGTAAGTAAAACTTACCAGAACCTGCCCCCCGACCATTTGATGGTTTGGTGTGCTCAATGAATGGTTTACTACAAGCGAGACAAATAGTATTCTCTAATTGTTTCTTAGATAATTTCATTCCGTTAACTCCCTAAAGTTAGATGGTGTAAGTCTCCAATCATGTTTAGGCATTGTTGCAAACATTTGTTCTGCTAGATTAGTAGAAGTACATCTCTCAGCACCCATATCTAACCCATGATATGTTTCTTTACCATTAATTTTATCTGTATTTAACAATATGTTATCTTTGTATATAAAACATATAAAGCTTTAGGTAAGTTAGTCGCTTCTTTTCTCATACCAACCAAGCATTTGTAATAGTCTATGACTCATAGAATTATTGATACCTGCTTTCGCTTGTGCTCGTATAACGTCCTCGTCTTGCAAGTGCTCATGCATACGGCTTTCGTTACCGGTCATAACAACATTGTCTTTATGCGAGTGTGGCAACCCGAATACACCGTGACCAAACTCGTGTCGTAACACTTGGTCTAGGTCATAAGTCTTACCAATAGGATTAGAATTACTTGCGTGTGGATAATGCATTGGGTCTATCTTATGCATGTCTACACCTTTGCCATCGTTAGTCCAGAAGAATCTTGTATTGACTACACATTTACCGTCATTTATCCCCCCTAATGGATAGAACATATATGCTAAAGTATTCTTATCAAGTATATCATCCTCATCTTCTGATGAAAATCTAATTGTAATGTCTGCGTCTATCCAGTCTTTTACTCTTCTGAATTTGATTGGTACTCTTATTCTCCACCCGAAAAGAGCCATACCTACTGCTCTGCGAGTATTCTTTTCTGAGATTTCCCCATCAAAGTTATGAATGAAATATTTTAATAAACCATTAGTTGGTTTTAGAAAGCCAAATTTAACATCATTTTGTATCTGTTGTTCTAATGTGACACCTGAAACGCTTACTGAATCATATGTACCGTTAGTCTTTGCTCTACAAATCATGTCTTCCATAAGAGAGAGTGTATGTTAGAGTTAATAAATTTAACGCAGAGACAAATTCTCTACGGCAGTTGCTATAATCTCGAATAATTGGTCATCCTTTTGTTTAAGAATAGTACCCATACCTGATATCATGGATGTAATAGTCTCAAGATATATCCTCATTTGTTCACTAGTCATGAAAGGTACTTCGAAAGTTTTCTCTCTTAGAGAGTTACTCACGAATTTTACACCCTCAAGCACTATTTCTTGATCGTTCTCTGGTTCCCAATCTTCCATACTTATTTAACTTATTTAATTAAGTTAATTAAGTTTACGAGTTTATAATATCATTATTTCAAATACACAATCTTTTTAAGGAATTATAGTAAAAAAATGTAATGGCTAAAGAAAGTAGAACCCCTGAATATGAGACTGATATACCTAATAAAACATATCATTCTGAGAAGAAATGCTCTTGTATAAGGGAAACTAGAGACCTTAATTGTAAAACTCACGGAGATTAATCATGCCTAGTTGTGGAACTAGATGTGGAGGAAAGCCAACTTCAGTTAGAAAGAACCCCAGAGTCATAACAGAGAATGAGGGAGAAGTGTATTTAATAGATGAAGAATATCCTAGTCATCAAACATTTAAATTATTTGTAGAATCAGGTGAAACCATGAGAGGAGTGTTCTATGGTGAAGATAAATCAAGTTATGTGTTCCTAAACAGACATGAGAATGTAGAAGACATCATATCTACATGTGTTCATGAGGGATTACACGCTGCAATATGGACAATTGTTGAATGGGAGTATATAGAAATGCTTAATGGATACCTAATAGAGAAACATTCTATCAAAGGTAATAACAATCTTAAGGAACATAATGCAATACGAGTGATGTTAATGGCTGAAGAATACTTTGGCGAATGACAAATCTTGACAGAAACCTTATATAGTGTGACATACTGACAATAGTATACATGGGAGCTTTTGACTTTATCACTAAGAGGTTAACCACACAAACTGTAAGACCAACAGTATCCACACCTATGATGAGTACCGACACAGGTGCTAAATTACCAATCTTCCCTTTCCCAATGGCTATGGTAGTTGAATTAGCAAAGTCAGTAGACGCTGTTCGTATTCCAATTGACACTCTGAACAGAGAAATGTTTAAGAATGGTTTTGAAATTAAAGAACGATTCAAATACAAATGTAATGACTGTGCTAAAGAGTTTGAATATCCACCAAAGAAATCTGATTCTGATACAATGAATGTAGATAATACACCTAACAACACAATGCAAGATATCAAAGATGACTCTTTGATGTGTGATACTTGTGGGGGAATAGACATAATAAAACCAGACCCAAAGAACAGAAAGAGACTAGAAGAACTTATGACTAAACCAGTAAATACAAATCAACAGACATTAGAGGAAGTATCAAGACAAATAGAACAAGACCTTGAAATTTTCGATATGGCTTTCTTACTCACTTCACCTAAATATGATATTGATGATAAGACAGGCATTGCAAAGATTAAAGAGTATACAGAATATGTACGTGTAGACCCACCTAGCATAGCCTTTATTGTAGACGCAGACGGTAGACTAGGCTATACTGATACAGGAGCAGAAGTTAAAATCTGTCCAGACCCTGCACATAGAAAAGAGAATCTTATGTATGTTAAGGACGGAGCAGAAGCAAGATGTAATATTTGTGACGCTGTTGGTGTCCCTGCTTGGTTTGAAGTTAATACTGTTTATGGTCTTGGTGTTCCTACCCCGAAAAGAGTAGTCTATGCTAGAGATGAAATACTATGGAAAGTAGGAAAGTATTCACCGGGAATGCTTTATGGTTACTCACCAATTTATACTATCTGGTCTAAAGCCATGTCACTATCACACATGGATGAATACATTAGAAAATATTTCGACAAGATGAGACCACCACGAGGCATGTTAATTATGGCTTCAAGAAATTATGAAACTTTCAAAAAGTCATGGGATGTACTTCAACAGAAATCAATGGAAGACCCTTACGCTATTCAACCTCTCTTAGTTGAACAAGACAGAGGTGGCTCTGGTAAGATGGCAGAGTGGTTAGACTTTACAGGCTCACTTAAAGAATTAGAATTTACAGTTATCAGAAGAGAACTCAGAATGATTATCGGTGCATTGTACGGGGTGCTTCCACTTTACTTTGGTGAACTTCCTACCGGTTGGTCACAAGAGGGACTTCAAGTTACAATTACAAACCGTGCTGTCAAATGGGGACAAGATATTTTATACAAAGCATTCTTTAGAAAAATTGGAGACATGTTAGGAATTGAAGATTGGGATATTAAATTAAAAGAGGGTGAAGAAACTGACAAACTCAGAGACTTACAAATTCAAGGAGTTGAAATTGAAAACATGAAAGCCTACCAAGAACTCGGATTCGATGTTACAAGAACAGCAACCGGAGAATTTATTGTTTCTCAGAATCCTGTCATCACACTCGAAGACCAATTCGAAGCACAGAACCCAGACGCTGGCGAAGAGGGACAAGACACAGTTCTGAAACCGGGTGGTAGAGGAAGAGGTTCTGCTGCACCAAAAGAAGAACAGCAACGAATGCAAGGAGCACCATCTAAGAAGAGACCGGGAACTGAAGGTGGACATCAAGGTGACCCAAGAGGTGCAGGTAGAGGAACTGGTATACGAAAAACTTTCCCTAACGGAATTACTCCAACTAACTTTGAAGTTGTAAAAACTGTATTGCAATCTTCTTTAGATTACGGGTGGAAGAAAACAAAAACAGTAGACGAACTAAGAAGCAGAACAAAGATGACAGTAAGACACGCAAGAGAAATTGTAGAGAATGAACTTAATCAATTTGAACGATGGGATACTGACCCTGTCAACAAGAGTGAGGAAGAAGAAGAATGACCAAGTACAGAAAAGGTGAAGAACATCAACACGATGAAAGTTGTGCTCATCCATCTGAAAAAGTTAAAAGAGTAAAGGCAAAAAAACCTAAAGGTAAAGCAGGTAGAGTAGATACTCCAAACCAAGCATTCCCTGTTCAATCTTTATCAGATGATATTTATACAGGAGCAGAAGTTACTAATGATAATATAACTTTTACTACTTTTACTGCTTCTCCTGAAAATATTGTAACATCAGATACAGAAAACTCATGGGTTAATGTTGCAGCATATGCAACAATGGAAGACCCATTAGTTGCAAGTATAAAACAATTAGCAAAAGAGATTCAAGATATTAATGAAACTAATTCAGTTATAGAAATGAAATATATAATTGAAGAGGCTGAACGAAAATTAAAAAACTTGAGGGCTACACTTGACTGATTGTAAAGACGGCAAATGTTCTTTAATTCCTTGCGACTGTCCTTGTCATCAAAGTGTAAGAACTGATTACGACTGCAACATGTGTGGATGTAAACAGATTGGGTGATAAGAAAATCTCAGGTGGAGAACACAACTCCACAGATTCACAAAAGAGATTATGGAAAGACCATCAAGCAAATGAATACTTACATGTAGATGATGATAATGAAGCAGTATGTTTTGGATGTTTTAGTAAGAGAGCATGTAATGCGACACTCGCAGATATATGTGGAAATTGTTCAGGAAAGAAAGGTAGAGAAGCATTACTCGCAGTAGTTGCTCCGAAATATTATGGTCTATGTTATTTCTGTAACAGTTATCAATTTAATATGGAACAAATTAATGCTAGACTTTGTCAACCATGTCACAGACGTGTTGCAGATATTACTAAAGAATATAACAAAGCAGGCGGACAAGTTGGACACGACCCATTCTGGAAATCCATGCGAAGAAAACACGGAAAGGATTGGGCTAAAATTATGGCTGGTGAGTCGGCACGAAAAGTACGCCTTTAAAATTCTGTATTATAGGTGCATACAAATGTGGACAAACTTCTATGGTAGAATACCTCTATACAAAATATCCCGGTTGTATAGTTGATAAAGTAGAATGTATTTATAAAAAATCATTACCAAATCCAGACTGGCTACACAAGTATAGAGACTTTACTAAAATTTTAATTCTAAGAAAGAATAGAAAGAAAGCATTATTATCTAACTATAATTATTTTATGCCCGGAGTAAGTCTAAACACGTATGTTAATCAACCTAACAATTCTAATGAAACCAATAATATTTTTGAACAGATTGACTATGACCGATGGATTAAACATTGGGCTCCTGCTAATCCAGACGTCTATTACCTCGAGGAATTAATGCTCGACCCACTCTTCCCAAGGCTGAACAAAAACCAGTCCACACCGACACCTGCTCGACTCCTAAAATTAGATTTATCCTATCTTGCAAGAAATCATAATATCGATGCTCATACTCGAGCTGATATCGCTTGCGATTTTTCATCCCTCCAATAAACCTATCTACGTGCTGACCATATAATGCTTTCCTAAATTTGCGAGGGAAGAAATCAATATAACCAGTCTTACCATCAAATATAAGCTTACCATGCTGAACAGTAAGAGGATTAAATTCCTTTCTAGCAAACATATCTGGAATAAACTCTTCATTCCTAATATGCACGATGGTTCTAAACCAATCTATGTTATTCTTCTTCTCATTAATTATATCTTGATTAGTAATAACGAATAGTTTTTTCAACTTTGGCTCGACAAACATATCAATAATTGGTATTTTATGTATCAATTGTTCCTCTTTACCTGCATAATACATCAAAAACTCCTCCATATTCTTATAAACATAGATAGAACTAGCCAATACAAACAATACATAATACTTATTAATAAACTATTTGTAGAGTTGATATGGCTAAAACCAAACTAAAAGAACGTGTATGCATCACTGCAAGGTGTGGACGTAAGGATAAACGACTGTTTGTATATTCAGATGGCAAGTTCACCATAGGTATTTGTTACGAATGTGGTATGTTTGATGGTGCAGGCACTGAGCCTGAACTATTAGAGGAGATGATATATCAACCTGAACTCATCTTAGATATGATAGGAGCAGGTCAATTACAGCCTGTGAACTAGAACCGACATATTTATAAACGAGATATTTATAACCTATGTAATTGGAACACCTATATGGCAGAAACATCATTCAAGTTTGGAATACCATTTTTCAACATAGGGTGGACTCAGAAAGACCACTCATTCACAATATTGGAGGGACAAACTATAATCATGAGAGTATGGAAATGGAGAAAGGTTGGTTATCAAAAGAAAGCAATTACCCTCAACAAAGGAAAAATAGAGGTACAACTATTTGACTAAGAAAATTACATACAAAGCAGGAGACTCTAAATATATTGTAGACACTAATGAAATGATAGAATCAGAAGAAATAACTTGTCCATTAGACTCAGGTATGAAAATACAGAAGAAAGATGGATGTGTCATCATTAAGAAACTAGCACGACTAAAACCATTTTAAGATTACCATAAGTTTAAATATCTTTAATAACCGTAATTCTGTATGGTATTCAGTAAAAATGAAATGGCACTTGCCCTAGCAGCAGCAGTGATAATTATGCTATTATCAACTTCGGCTATAGGTATTGCAACCGGATTCTTTTACGGTGATATAAAAATCACTCAAGAACAATTCAGTCAAGCATGGCAATTTACCACAATATTCGCAGGTGCTGCTTTGATGTACTTTGGATTCAGAGCTGGACAGGCTAATGGTTCTTCGGCTCCACAGTCGTAACCCACTTTTTTCCTTTTTCAATAACTTTATAAACCATTAGAACCTTATCAATATATGCCGGAAGATGTATTTATAACTACATTCAATACAAAAGCTTTACTCTTAAAAGAAGATAATACAGATAGATATTTCGAGGGAATATTATCAGTAGAAATGAAAGACCAACAAGGAGAGATAACCTCCATTGATGAACTCTATAAGGCTTTACCTGCATGGATTGACAGAGGAGGAGCTATGTCCGATACACACTCTAACAGGATTGTAGGTAAGGGTATTAATTTCGAAAAGGTTACACTAACTTCAAAGAATGGAATTGAACTTCCAGCAATTAAAATTCTAGGTAAAATTCATAACTCATCTGCATTAGATGATTTCATTTGGAAACAAATTCAAACAGGTGTATACAAAGGATTAAGTTTCGGTGGAGCAACTAAGACAGATAGAACTCCAGTTGTTCAATCAGATGGCTCTATGGCTTATGCTCTCAAAGATTTAGAAATTTATGAGGTAGCAGTTTGTGAAGATCCAGCAGTT
>ERZ890510.2325-NODE-2325-length-10922-cov-5.173921_pt1 | contig 10922 bp, 9 predicted proteins | sample MGYA00521265_ERZ890510 | MGnify/ENA primary metagenome ERZ890510 (study PRJEB32303, sample SAMEA104408624) | aquatic metagenome | biome: Brackish water; feature: Chemocline; material: water | place: Baltic Sea | collected 2014-10-26T21:54:00 | depth 110 m ...
CATGAAATTACCTTGAATGTCACTTATCAACAACAGATCGGCAAAATGGAAATTGGCGTGCGCCCTGAATTTGTTACGCTAAGCAATCAACCAACAGGACTTCCCGTTACCATCACGGCAATTGAAGATGTTGGTCATTATAAAATTGTTAGAGCTGCTCACTATGATTATCCGATAAATATTATTGTCCAAGAAGGTACTGAAATTTGCGATGATATGAAATATGTCAGTTTTGATAAAACCCAGATTAACCTTTACGCCGATAACTGGTTGGTGAGCCCATGAGAAAAACGCCCAATCAAAAAGCATGGTTTATGGTGCTGCCGGTTTTAGTGTTGGTGGCATTTTCCGCCGTGATCCCATTGATGACTGTTGTTAATTATTCCGTCCAAGATACCTTTGGCAATAATGAGTTTTTCTGGGTTGGCTTAGAATGGTTTGAAGATATATTACAGTCCGAACGCGTCCATGATGCCTTAGCGCGCCAAGCGATCTTTACGGCAATTATTTTAGCCATTGAAGTTCCCTTGGGAATTTTTGTGGCATTGCATATGCCCAAGAAAAATGGTCTATGGTCTTCGCTTTGTTTGGTACTCGTCGCCCTTCCTTTGCTAATACCGTGGAATGTGGTGGGAACAATTTGGCAAATTTTTGGTCGCATTGACATTGGGCTTCTCGGCTATAGCCTCGACCAGATGGGAATAGATTATAATTACACTCAAAATGCGGGTGCCGCGTGGTTCACCATCATCATTATGGATGTCTGGCATTGGACTTCATTGGTGGTATTGCTTTGTTATGCGGGGCTTAAATCAATACCAGATGCCTATTACCAAGCCGCGAAAATTGATCAGGCCAGTCAATGGAATGTCTTTTTTTATATTGAACTTCCTAAAATGAAAGGGGTGTTACTGATCGCTATCTTGTTGCGTTTCATGGATAGCTTTATGATTTATACGGAACCTTTTGTGGTGACGGGCGGCGGCCCGGGCAATGCTACGACATTCTTATCTATTGATTTGGTTAAAATGGCGATTGGTCAATTTGATTTGGGTCCTGCAGCAGCTTTTTCATTAATCTATTTTCTGGTAATTTTACTGGTTTCATGGGTGTTTTATACCATCATTATCAATTCTGATAAGGAGAGTGGCTCATGAAGATCAATAAATCAGCGCTGATAATGATTTTTTATATCCTGTTTCTAATGTTACCTATTTATTGGCTGATCAATATGAGTTTTAAAAGCAATCAGGAAATTTTATCGACCTTCTCCCTTTGGCCCCATGATTTAACTTTTGATAATTACAAAGTGATTTTTACCGACCCTAGCTGGTACAATGGATATTTAAATTCCATCACCTATGTTGTCATGAATACGGTCATTTCCATAACTGTCGCACTGCCCGCCGCTTATGCCTTTAGTCGCTACCGCTTTATGGGCGATAAGCATCTCTTTTTCTGGCTGCTGACCAACAGAATGGCGCCGCCTGCCGTATTTGCGTTACCGTTCTTTCAGCTTTATTCAAGTGTCGGTCTATTTGATACTCATATTGCCGTCGCCCTTGCCCATACTTTATTCAACGTACCGCTAGCGGTGTGGATCTTAGAAGGCTTTATGCGCGGTGTGCCAAAGGAAATTGACGAAACGGCTTATATTGATGGTTACGGATTTTTCACATTTTTTAGAAAAATATTTATGCCGCTTATTGCTTCCGGTATTGGTGTGACCGCTTTCTTTTGCTTTATGTTTTCGTGGGTAGAATTATTATTAAGCCGCACCTTAACCGCCGTTGACGCAAAATCAATCGCCGCAACAATGACACGCACGGCCTCTGCCTCTGGCCTCGATTGGGGCGTCCTTGCCGCCGCTGGGGTCTTAACGATCATACCCGGGGCCTTGGTTATATATTTTGTCCGCAATCATATTGCAAAAGGCTTTGCCTTGGGGAGGGTGTAATGGATTTATCATGGATGGGTTGGACTATGCCCACGGCAATATTCTTTATATCAATTGCCGTCCTGCTTGTTATTATGATCATATGGTCCATTAAAGCACCGCAAGCGCCAAGAGTTGGTATTTTAACCATAGAGACCACGCCGGGGGATCGGTTATTTATCAGCCTGCTTGGTTCTGCTTTTATATGTCTGGGCTGGTTGGCTTTATTTGGCGCCCCTCTATGGGGGGCATTGGTTGTTTGTTTATTATATGCATTATGTGTATTTAAATGGGTTTAGAAAAGTAATTTTGGGAGAATAAAATGAAATATAACTTTAAAGCGTCCAATGCAGTTTTTGCTGTCATGATCGGTTTTAGCGTAAACGCCATGGCCGATGAGGCGACAACGGATAAATGGATCAATCAATTTCAACCTTCTTCCCTTTCAAAGTCTCAACAAAAGGCCGAGATTAATTGGTTCATTAAGGCAGCTCAACCCTATAAAGGCATGGAAATTAAGGTGGTTTCTGAAACCATTGCTACACATGAATATGAAGCTAAAATATTAGCTCAAGCCTTTAGCGAACTTACAGGCATTAAAATTACTCATGATTTGATTGGTGAGGGTGATGTGGTTGAAAAGCTACAAACCCAAATGCAGTCGGGCGAAAATATTTATGATGCTTATATCAATGATTCTGATCTTATTGGTACCCATTGGCGTTATCAACAGGCCCGTAACCTCACTGATTGGATGGCTGGTGAGGGTCGCGATGTCACCAACCCAGACCTCGACCTTGAAGATTTTATTGGCACCTCATTTACAACGGGGCCTGACGGGAAGTTATACCAATTACCCGATCAACAATTTGCCAACCTATATTGGTTCCGATATGACTGGTTTACGGACCTTAAAAACATGGCGGATTTTAAAGCCAAATATGGTTATGAGCTTGGTGTTCCTGTTAATTGGTCGGCCTATGAAGATATTGCAGAATTTTTCACAGGACGCATCATTGACGGAAATAAAGTTTATGGCCATATGGATTATGGTAAAAAAGATCCGTCCTTAGGGTGGCGTTTTACTGATGCTTGGATGTCCATGGCGGGCATGGGTGATAAAGGAGAGCCCAACGGACTGCCCGTTGATGAATGGGGCATTCGCGTTAATGAAAAATCACAACCAACCGCATCTTGCATGGCACGCGGCGGTGCCACCAACAGCCCAGCTGCGGTTTACGCCTTACAAAAATATGTGGATTGGCTTAAAAAATATGCACCCCCTGCCGCCTCTGGTATGGTTTTTTCAGAAGCAGGCCCAGTTCCCGCTCAAGGCAACATCGCCCAACAGATATTTTGGTACACCACTTTTACTCCCGATATGGTCAAAGAAAATATCCCCGTTGTTAATGCGGACGGATCACCAAAATGGCGCATGGCCCCTTCGCCTCACGGTGCCTATTGGAGCGAAGGAACAAAAGTCGGTTATCAGGATGCAGGCTCTTGGACATTAATGAAATCAACCCCTGTCAAGCGCGCCAAGGCGGCGTGGCTTTACGCGCAATTTGTCACCTCCAAAACGGTTGATGTTAAAAAATCCCATATGGGACTAACTTTCATTCGCGAAAGTTCAATCAATCACGCCTCCTTCACTGAACGGGCACCAAAATTAGGAGGACTGATCGAATTTTACCGCTCACCTGACCGTGTCCGCTGGTCACCTACTGGAACAAATGTTCCCGATTATCCAAAGCTCGCTCAATTATGGTGGCAAAATATTGGTGATGCCTCCTCTGGTGCCAAATCCGCACAGGAAGCATTGGACGCATTATGTCTTGCCCAAGAAAAACTGCTTAAACGGATAGAACGCACGGGCGTACAAGGCGACATTGGCCCAAAACTTAATCAAGAAAAAGGAGCCGAACATTGGTTAGCACAAGCAGGAGCTCCCAAAGCAAAATTAGCCAACGAAAAACCAAAACCCGTTACTATAAGCTATGATGATCTCATTAAATCTTGGCAATGACGAAGGTTGATTTAAGAAAACAATCTCTTCTTTTCTTAATCATGATGCTCGCAAGGCCTCGATCGGGTTGGCACGGGCTACTTTAAAGGCATGGCCCGCGACCACAGCCCAGGCGATGATCAAGGTAAATAAACCTGCAAAAATAAAATAAGCCAAACTGATATCAATTCGGTAAGCAAAGGCACTAAGCCATTCTTCCATATTAATATAGGCCAAGGGCCAAGCGATGATATTTGCAAATAATATCGGTTTTGAAAACTGTATTAGCAATAATTTTATGATGTCAAAGACAGTGGCCCCCAGCACTTTACGAATACCAATCTCTTTGGTGCGGCTTTCTGCAACAAAGGCGGCGAGACCATATAGACCGATGCTTGAAATCAATACTGAAAGGGCGGAAAAAATTGCAAATATAATGGCCCGTCTCGTCTCTACCCTATAAAGGGCATTGAATATATCGGTGCTAAAATTTGAAATCATTGGCACATTTGGCAATTGTCGTTGCCACAGAGATGATATTTGTTGGTGAATATCATTATTATAATTTTCATCAAGTTCTAATGTGATAAAATCAAGCCCTGCTTCGGTGGAAAAATATATCATTGGGCTTGGTGTTTGACGGGTTGATGTAATATGCAAATCATCAATCACACCAACTATGGTAATCTCTAATAACCGATCTCTACTCATGAACATATGTTTGCCAATGGCGTCCTGTGCATTATTATAGCCCGCAAGTTTGAGCAGGCTTCGATTAATGATGGCCCCGCGCGTAATCGGGTTGTTGGGGTTAGAGGGAACAGTGGTAAGGTCACTTTTAAAATCCGTAGAAAATAAACGACCAGCGATAGCGGATATGCCGTAAGTTTGTAGAAAGCCCTCGTCCATATACATAGTTTGGATACTGGTCGGTGTCTGTTGGCCCTGATCGGATAATTTAATATCTGCGAAATTTCCATATAAATTTGGAAAACTATCCGATGATAAACCCACAGATTTAACCCCCGCTATTTTAGAAAGCCGTTGTTTTAAGGTCACAGAGCCAGGGGCTACTTGATTATAACCAGATCCTGATAAAACAAGTCTGTTTTCTTTATCAAAGCCCGCATCAATATTTTGAGAATATAAGGTCTGAGCATAAATAATCAACATGGAGACGATTAAGCTGATGGAGATGGTAAATTGAACCACTAACAAAATATGACGCAAGTGAACAGAACCCGGATTTATCGAATGGCTTGAGCGTAAAATTATTGCAGGGCGAAAAGAAGATGAAATAAACGCAGGATATGCCCCGGCACAAATGCCAACTATGATGCTAAAGCCGATCAAGTAAAATGCTTCTAAGGGGCTTGTTAAGGGGTAAAGGTGAATGTTTTTGTCTAAAAAATTATTATATTCAGGCAGAAGCATTTCGACCATAGCCACAGCAACCAGCATAGCAAGAAGACTGGTTAAGATGGTTTGCGTTAAAAATTGAATTATCAATTGTAAGCGACTGGCCCCTAATACTTTACGAATGGACACTTCTTTTGATCTTTTTATGGCTTGCGCTGATGCTAAGTTGGTAAAATTAATACTGGCCATAATTAAAATCAAAATCGCAATGATAGAAAATGTATTAACCGTCATAATATCACCGCCCGGCTTAAAACCACGTAGTGCGGTGGAATAAAGATGAATATCACTCACATTGATGAAATCAAATGTAAAGTTCGGCTTATTACTCTCACCTTCTCTGGCTTTGATGGGAGTTGCCTTTATAAACTGAGCGAATTTTTCGCTGAAATCACCAATATTCTCTCCTGCTGCAAGTTTAATATAAGTATGGTTAGTCAGTGAATTCCAATCTTGTGTCACCCAAGGCCACGCCACATAACGTGACGGATCAAGTAGGGCAATAAATTTTGAATTTAAATGACTGTTTTTGGGCAAATCTTCAAATACGGCGACAACTTGATAATTTATTCTACTGCTGCTTGGGGAATGATTGATATCAAAAATCTTACCAATAGGATCATCGTTGCCAAAATATTTTGTGGCCATTTGCTGACTGATAGCGATGTTATTACTGCTGGATAACACGGCGTTTTTCGCGCCTAAAACAATCGGCAAATCAAAAACATCAAAAAAGGCCGCATCCACATAATCAATGGTTTCATTAAATTGAGTTGTGCCCACACGCACAGATGTTTCATTTGGATAAATTCGAATAGCAGCTTCAAGTTCTTTTTCAAAATTATTCAATAAAGCAGGAGCCATTGTACCAGGACTATAAGCAACTTTAACAGCTTCGCTACCCGGGGGTTGTGTTATGCTTTCAATTTTATAAATCTGATCATAATCTTTTAGCCATTTATCATAACTCATCTCATCTCGAACAAATAATGCAATCAAAATCACTGTACTTAAAGCAATGGCGAGCCCTACCACATTAATAATGAAATATTGTTTGTCTCTGATAATGCCGCTGACAGCGGACTTTAGATAATGATTGATCATGGTATTTTCTTTCTAATTTAACATATTGGCCCTATTGACCATTACATCGCAATTAACGTGCCAACAAATTATAATGTTTAATATCAATATGTTAAATAGGGTGGTTATTTGAGAAGAAATAAAACTGTACGATTTTGAACATATAAGTGTTCGATATCGAACACTTATATTGGCACTGGCATCAGCAAGATTTCAAAAATAGATTTAAGTATATTTGCTCAATCTTATCCGCATTGTGCTTTATGGCGCATAATATGATCTGCTAGAACGCATGCCATCATGGCTTCGCCGATCGGTACTGCGCGAATACCAACGCATGGGTCATGACGGCCTTTGGTCAGGATTTCAGTTTCGTGATGATCCACATCAATGGTCTTGCGCGGCGTTAAAATAGAGGACGTTGGTTTGACCACAAAGCGCACCACAAGGTCTTGGCCCGATGAAATGCCCCCAAGGATACCGCCGGCATGATTACTGGTAAAATAGGGCTTGTTATCTTTGATGCGAATTTCATCGGCATTTTGCTCCCCGTTTAGAAGTGCGCTCTCAAATCCTGCGCCTATTTCCACACCTTTTACGGCATTAATGCTCATCATAGCCGCCGCAAGATCGCCATCTAATTTTCCATATATAGGTGCCCCTAGTCCGGCGGGGACGCCGCTTGCTCTGACTTCAATCACAGCGCCGATGGAGCTACCGGATTTTCTAATGCCATCAAGATAGTCTTCCCATTGAGCAACCATTTTATGGTCTGGACACCAAAATGGATTTTGGCTTATTTGGTCATTATCCCAATTTTCGCGGTCAATTTTTAGAGAGCCTATTTGAACCAAAGCACCCGTAATTTTAATGTCATCGCTCAATATTTTACGGGCGATAGCCCCCGCGGCAACTCGCATAGCCGTTTCACGGGCTGATGAACGACCACCGCCACGATAGTCGCGAATACCGTATTTTTCCATATAGGTAAAATCAGCATGGCCGGGGCGATATTTATCCTTAATATCACCGTAATCTTTTGATCTTTGATCTTTATTATCAATGATCAGGCTAATGGGAGTGCCTGTGGTTTGTCCTTCGAAAACACCGGAACAGATTTTGACCAGATCTGGCTCTTGTCGCTGGCTGGTATATTTATTTTGTCCCGGTTTTCTTGTGTCTAGATATTTTTGGATATCCTCTGGCGATAACGCAAGTCGCGGCGGCACTCCATCGACGACACAGCCAATAGATGGACCATGACTTTCGCCCCAAGTTGTCACTCGAAACAATTTACCAAAACTATTATCTGACATTAAGTATCAATCCTTGTTTAAGGCTATATCTGGCGCATCTTCTCGTTTCATACCCATCACATTATAACCTGCATCAACATGATGATTTTCCCCCGTCACCGCAGTTGAAAGATCACTAATGAAATAAACACCTGCATTGCCAACTTCTTCGATAGTGACATTTCGTCCCATCGGTGAATTTAGCTCGTTCCATTTTAAAATATAACGAAAATCACCGATCCCCGATGCGGCCAATGTTTTAATAGGCCCCGCAGATATGCTATTAACGCGGATATTTTTTGGCCCAAGGTCACGGGCAAGATATTTGACACTGGCTTCAAGGGCTGCTTTTGCAACACCCATAACATTATAATGGGGAATAACTTTTTCAGCACCATAATAGCTTAGGGTAATCATACTGCCGCCGTCAGTCATAAGTTTCTCGGCGCGCTGGGCCACTGCGGTGAACGAATAACAAGAAATATTCAGACTTTTGGCGAAATTTTCTGCCGTCGTGTCCACATAACGCCCCGTCAGTTCGTTTTTATCTGAATAAGCAATAGCATGGACAAGAAAATCAATCTTACCCCATTGTTTTTCAAGTTCGTTAAACACAGCATCAATCGATGCCATATCGCTAACATCACACGGTAATACGATGCTGGAACCAACAGATTGTGCTAATGGGCGAACGCGCTTTTCAAGAGATTCCCCTTGAAAGGTGAATGCAAGTTCTGCCCCTTCCTCAGCGGCTCTTTTTGCAATGCCCCATGCGATGGAGCGATTATTAGCAGCACCCATAATGATGCCGCGCTTACCACTTAGAAGACCTTTTTTTCCAGCCATTTATTTATTCCTCTGGGTATTTTTCCCAAATGTTTATTAAGTAAATAAGTTGTTATATAAAATTAACTATATCCTACACAATTTTGTTTAAAATTCAATCACTTGGCAGATTTTTTTCAATTTTTTCTAATCTACGATGATAAAGGGCTGCATTAATTTCAGCTCCGACAATAAAACCCGCACTGATAAAATAGAAAAAGACAAGGGCAATAATTGCCCCCGCTAAGCTGCCGTAAGTAACGTCATAATTGCCAAAATATTTTAAATAAATTGAAAAACCATTACCCACAATCATCCATAATATAAGCGCGGCCAATGCCCCCGAGGTCACGGGGGCGGGAAGCTTAAGGCTTCGGGGTTTGAGAACAAAATAAGCAAGACATAAGGCGGCGAAGATAAGACTGAAACTAACCAAGAGCCGTGTCACATTCCAAAGCAAATTCCAATCCGCGTCAATGGGAATGAATTTGATGATAGTATTCCAAATAACCGGGCCAAATACCAATGTTGCCATGCCTAAGATGATGCTGCTGGCTGATAAGATCACTAATAAAAAACCTTCTGCCCTGCGGCGGATATAACCACGACGTGTCACCGTTGAATAGGCGCGGACAACCGCCAGCCTTGCGGCATCAATAGCCGACGATGACACCCAAATTGCACCAATGATACTGAATGTCATAATCTCTTTATTGGTGGTCGATATCATTTTTTCAATAGGCCCTCGTAAAATGATAGAAACATCGGTCGGCATCGCCATAAAAAGATTTTCCAACGCGTCCGTACCCGCCGAGGATTGACCAAATAAACCTGCCAAAGAGACCAGAAAAATAATAAAGGGAAATAAAGCCAACAGCGCAAGAAAGGCAAGATGCCCTGCCATAACCATTCCATCATGCTTGTTAAAATTGATCATTGCTTGCGTTAAAAATTTTATTAATTCTAATATTTTATTCATATAACCCTATATTATTAATGAAATCATTAATTAAGATATTCTCGAATATTTTGATTGCCTGATGAATTATCTTGCGACCATTTATTAATGATTTCTTCTAATTCACTATCATTTTCGGTGGGTAACATAATCATCAATTTGACAAATTGATCCCCTTTTTTCTTGGTTTTTGGGTCGGTTGCCCCTTTTTCTTTAAGGCGCATGACTTTACCCGAGCTTGAGTTTTTGGGAATGGTTAGGGCTATTTTCCCTGAAATCGTCGGAATGGTCACTTTAGCACCCAATACCGCCTCACTTAACGATATGGGAAGATCCATGTGAATATTATTATTTTTGATGGTGAAATAGCCATGCTTTTTAATATGAACTTCGATCAGCGCATCACCGCTCCCACCACCAAAAAATCCCGGGCTACCCTGACCTTTTAATCTAATTTGTTGGCCCTCTTTAACATTAACGGGCGTATTGATATTCAGTGTTTTACCGCCTTCAAGCTTGACTTGTTTTTTAGCACCCAACACGGCTTCAAGAAAATCAATATTAATATTATAGGTCTTATCTTGTCCGCGTTTTTTGGCCTGCGATTTTTGGCGTGTTGTTCGTCCGCCGCCAAAAAGGTTAGAGAATAAATCTTCCGCATCAAAACCGTTACCAAAGGGATGCGCACCGCCTCCTCCTCCACCGCCACCACCGAATGGATTGCCGCCGCCAAATGGATTGCCACCTTGCTGGTTATAATTGGCAAAGCCTTTTTCGCTGCCGTCGGGATTAATTTCACCGCGATCATATCGCGCTTTCATCTTTTCGTCGCTCAAAAGCGCATAAGCCGCAGACACTTCTTTAAACTGGTCCGAAATTTTTTCATTGCCTGGGTTTTTATCAGGATGAAGTTTCATGGCAAGCTTGCGATACGTTTTCTTTAAATCCGCCGGGTTGGTGTCTTTTGAAACACCTAGTACTTTATATGGATCTCTCATATTTCCAGTCTTAAATTAAGTTTGTTTTAAATATCATTGTTGAATATATAGTTATCCGTTAGTGATTTTCCAAGTACCATCAGGCTGACGACAGGCTGTACCGTAAGCTGTTTCCACTTGACCGCCGATGGTAACCGACTGTTGGTATTCTCTGCAATATTGACCTTGGGTATTTTGATAGGACGGTTGTGGGATTACGGAGCCACTATTGCCGTTATCTGGATTATACCATTGTGAAGAGGTGCCAGAGGCGCCCGTCTGCAATGCGCTTTGAGTTGTTTCATACATTCTTCTTTGATCAGCATCATCCAAAGACCGTCCTAAATCCCGGCCGATATAGGCGCCTGCTAATGTGCCGAGCGCTACGCCGACCGAACTATCATCGGTGACAGCGCTTCCTAAT
>ERZ890510.2326-NODE-2326-length-10916-cov-3.822852_pt1 | contig 10916 bp, 9 predicted proteins | sample MGYA00521265_ERZ890510 | MGnify/ENA primary metagenome ERZ890510 (study PRJEB32303, sample SAMEA104408624) | aquatic metagenome | biome: Brackish water; feature: Chemocline; material: water | place: Baltic Sea | collected 2014-10-26T21:54:00 | depth 110 m ...
TGGACACACTGTCATCCCGGGTTATCACCGGCTACCGTGACATGAAGCGTATCCACCAGGAACGCGCACCAATGGCCCGTAACATCACGCATGAGGATGTGGGCGGTACAGCACTGTACCTGGCCAGCGAACTCTCTTCAGGCGTTACGGGAGAGGTTATCCATGTGGACGTTGGCTATAGCATTATGGGCCTCTAGCTAAAGCCCGGCGTTACTGAACCGTACATAGTAAAAAGATAGGGGAGGGTTTTAAACCCTCCCCTATTCATTGGCTGAACATTCCTCTACTAGAGAGGTGCAGGGTGTGCCCTGCTTACTGGAATCCTGCGAGTTCGTTGGGGAGTGATACCTCTATAAGGTGGAATTCCTTCTTAGTCACAGCTGCTGCCACTGTCTTCTCCAACTCTGCCAGCGTAGCGACCCGTGTGGCTCTCAGCCCGTAGGACTCTGTGAGTCGTACGAAGTCCGGGTTCACCAACTCGGAGGCTATAAGTCGGTTATCGAAGGCGGCCTTCTGCGTCCCCTTCAGCACCCCCCAGGCATTGTTGTTCCAGATGATGGCCACGATGGGGATGTTGTACTGGGCGGCGGTGCCAAGCTCTTGAAGGTTCAACTGAAAGCCACCATCGCCGCTCATCAGCACCACTGGCACATCAGGTCGACCGACCGCCGCGCCAAGGGCCGCAGGGAACCCGAAGCCGATGTCCGCCCAACCGTGGGGTCCTATGAATGTCCGAGGCTCATAGACCGGGAAGGCCTGAACGGCTGAGTACGCCGCAAGGGTAGCGTCGCAGACAACCACGGCCTCTCGAGGGATGACGCGGCGTAGGGCGTCAAGCGCACGTAGGTGGCCGGCTTCGTTGGCTGCGAAGGTGTCACGAACCTGCTGGCGAAGCCCACCTGCTTCCTGTGCCTGGGCGTGGCCCCTGGCCACGTTCTTTGCTGCCAGCGCTTCTGTTAGTTGTTGGAGTACCGCTTTGGCATCGCCGTGGATGCCGACTTTAGCGGGATAGTTCTTACCAAGCTCCTGCTCGTCCAAATCTATTTGGACGAGGTTGTCAGTCAGTTCCAGGCCCACCTGTTTCGTCATGTGGTGGGGCATTCGGCTGCCAACCATCAAGACGGTATCGCATGTGGCAAGGTATGCATGAGTGGGGTTCAGGCCATAGGGTGCGCGTCCACCCCAGGTCACGCCAGCATAGAGCGGGTGGTCTGCGGGGAACCCGCCCTTGCCTCCATAGGTGGTCACCACTACTGCGCCCAGTTGTTCGGCAACCTTCTGGAGTTCTGCCATTGCACCTGAGGAGATAACGCCGCCGCCAACCCAGAGGGCGATACGCTTTCCTGCAGCGAGGAGTTCTGCTGCCTGCTCAACCTTACCCTGGTTGCCTGCCATCCTAGGCTCCGCCCTCTCTCCAAGTACCTCTACATCGGCAGAAGAGTGCAGGATATCTGTGGGAACCTCGATTTCGATAGGGCCGGGTCGTTCCGTACGGAAGCGGGTAAAGGCATCTAATATGGTCTGGGATATCTCCTGATGGGTATGCGGCTGCGCCGTCCACCGGGTGACGGACTCAAACATCTGTTGCTGGTTGTGGGGCTCATGCAGGACACCCTTGCCCTGATTGATGAGGTCAAGGGCGATGTTGCTGGTCATCTGAAGCACCGGCGATGACGCAGACCACGCCTCACCCATAGCTCCAAGGGTGTTGGCGGCGCCTGGGCCCGTGCTGGTGAAGCAGATGCCGGGTTTTCCGGTGGCTCTGGCATAGCCGTCTGCCTCATAGACTGCGGCCTGCTCATGGCGAGCGCTGATGAAACGGAACTTTTCCTGAACATCGTAGAGGGCGTCATAGACGGCCATCATGTGGATGGAAATCACGCCAAATGCGGTGTCCACCCCCTGAGCCATCAACGATTGGATTACTGCCTTGCCACCGGTCATATCGGCCACAGAACACCTCCAGGCGGCATTGCCGCTTTTATTATTGAGTCAGTGAGCACGAGGCTATGCCTCTTTTGTGCTTGAAGAAAGTTACCACAAAGGGGAGCGATTTTAAACTTGGAGGCATAGCCTCATGTGGTATGAAACCTCTAACGCACAATACGTTATAGGAAATGCGGTGGAGTTTGCAATCAACGGAGTCTTTGGGTCCTAGACTCTAGCCTGCGGAGCCACCCGTGAGCGGCACTTTCTCAAACCGGTGGTCTGCCATAAGGGCGCTCAATCCCAGGGAGGGGATGGAGACCGTAGTGTTGGGCCCACAGCTCAGCGTCACGGAGGCGAAGCTGCCAGATGGGGTTGGGGATTGCGTTGCGCCCACCCTCGCTAGAGCCAGAAGGGCACGTCCAGCATTGTTGTCTATGTCGCCCTGGCCGACCAACGGGTGGTCTCCCAAGAGCGTCCCAGCGGTAAATGCCTGGACGGTGCAACCTGAATTACTGTAATCCAGGGTTACCTCTCCGCCACTAATTCCAAAACTCCCGGCGTTCACCCAGACATCTGCTTTAGCCGCTCCATTGCTGTCTGTCCTAATCTCAGAGGGCCAGAAGAAGACGGTTGGCCGGGACGATGTTGGCGGCGTATTGGGCACGGTAGTGCTCACAGGGAGAGTTGTGGGAGATAGCGTGGATTGGGGCGCAATAGCCGTTTCATCAGGGCCAAAGCAGACAGCAGCAAGGGCCAGTACAGCTACAGCGGGTAGTACCCATAGGCGATTAAGAACCCTGGTCATACTGCGCTCCCAACATCGCGAGGTCGCGGTAGTCCACCTGACCATCACTGTTCAGGTCTGCCCTGCGGTCATAGTTCCTGTCGTCACTCCGTGTACCGTAGGCAGCACTCAGCAACGCTAGGTCTCTATTGGTTACGGAGCCATCTCCATTGATATCTGGGGTAGGTGCAGGCCTCACAGTAGTTGGTGGGGGTGGCACCCGAGTGGTCGTTGCCGTTGCTGTCGGCGCGGGGGTAGGTGTAGCCGTTGACTCAGGAACCTTGGTTGGCTCTGGTGTTGGCGTTGGGTCCGGCAGCAACGGGAAGGTTAGGTCAAATTGGCGTTCTGCGGGGCCCCCCAGGAATAGAACTGTTTCAAATGCTTGAACGCCGTAAGCAGGAACGTGGAACGTTGTGTCTTTGAATAGGTAGGCAGATGAGGAAGGGTTGACCTCAAGTCGGGTGTAGCTCCCGTTGCTGGTGACGGCAGGCTCAGATTCGTAATCCCCTATACGGGCCACAATGATAAGTCCGTCAGGCGCGGGTTGGCCGTTCACTGTCACGTTACCAAAGTAGACCACAGGTGGCGTTGATGGCTGCCCCACCGGTTGCGTTGGGACAGGTGTGGGCGTAGCTGCAGCTGCAGGCCCGGGCGTTGGTGTTGGCCCTGAGGCTAGGCCTTCCACTGCCGGGAAGGTCAATGCCTTCTCAAGCTGTGCAGTGCTCCCTCTGAAAACATCTGTCTCTTTAGCCTGGAGCTCGTGCTCAGGGATGTGAAAGGTGATGGTTTCAATAAAGTAGTCGATGGTGGGTGGCAACACAATGAGGAAGCTATAACGTCCGTTCTTGGTGACTACACCATCGGACTCATAATCGTTGATCCGTGCCACAACCGTAAGGCCGTCAGGGGCGGGGTTACCGCCAATGCTAACGGAACCAGAGTATATGGTGGGAGATATCGACTGGGCGAAGGCCACAGAGCTAAAGACAGCTACAAGCGCAGCTACGATGGCAATGGTAAGAAAGGCGGGTCCGGCCTTTGGTCGCACCGACGCCTCCTTTGTGAGTTTACTGGATTCAGCTACAGTCACTAGGTTCTATCATACATGGCGTGGCTATACCCAACAAGGAAGGATCAATCTTGCACGGTTCGGCGCAGCCTTAGCGGATCTCCTCAGGGAGCAGTTCCGCAGGATGTTCTAGGAGTCGTTTGAGCTCTGCCAAGAACTTCGCAGCAATCACGCCGTCCTCAACACGGTGGTCTCCAGAGAGGGTGATATTCATGACTCTTCCCACAACGATTGTCCCGTCTCGCACCACTGGCTCCTGTCGGATTGTCCCAACAGCCAGCACGGCGGCGTTGGGTGGATGGATGACGGCAGCGAAGCTGTCTATACCCAGGCTGCCCAAGTTGCTGATGCTGAAGGTGGAGCCGGTTAACTCTTCTGCTTTCAGGTTGTTTTCCTTCGCCCGGGCAACCAGATCTCTCCCTGCTAGCGATAGCTCAAGCACCGTTTTGTCCTGGCAGTCCATGATGGCCGGGACGATGATGCCCTGCCCCTCCATGTCTATTACCACGCCGATGTTAATGAAAGAATGGTACTCCAGGGCATCGCCGGTGAAGCTGGCGTTCAACGTAGGGTATTTACCCAGCCCTAACGTGCAGGCTCTGACAATCATGTCATGGATGCTAAGTCTGACGCCCTGGGGTTGGAGCTTTGGATTGACCGTACTTCTCAGGTCTGCCGCGGCATCCATGGACACATCCACAGACATGTAGTAGTGGGGAATTTCTTGTTTGGCATGAGCCGTGAGCCTGGCGATAGCCTGTCGCATCTTGCTGAGGGGCACTCTCTCTGTGCCAGGGGCTAGTACGATTGCTGTTTCTGTTCCTGCGGCACCGCTATCCGCGTAAGCAGTGACATCGCCCTCTGTGATGCGCCCCCCGGGCCCGCTACCAGTGACCATAGAGAGGTCTACACCTTTTTGGGCGGCCAATTTCTTCGCCAGAGGTGAGGCCCTGACTTCAGTGGAAGGAGCAGACACCGGAGCAGATATCATAGCTTGAACGGGATTTGCTGATGGGGCTGGGGCTGCCGCTTGGGGATCTGGGGTTGGTGTTGGAACAGCTTTCGCCAGGCTTGCGGAGATGTCTTCTCCTGGCTTGCCAATCACCGCAATAATCTGGCCCACGGGCACTGTCTCGCCCTCCGGCGCAACAATCTTGAGCAAGGTTCCTGAACCTACAGAGGGCATGGGGATGATGGCCTTGTCGGTTTCAATTTCAGCTATTTCATCGCCAAGGCTGATCGTATCGCCCTCGGCTTTAAGCCACTGAACGATGCGCGCTTCTTGCATGTCGTAACCCATACGGGGCATGAGGACGGTGATGGCCACGACTTCCTCCTTGGTGTTTGGTCACAAGAGATTTTAGGTCTGGTTTGAATAAACGTATCAGGAGCCAGATTCTACCACTTTTGTCACGGGCGGGCAGAGCAACATCTACATATGGATGGCTTCATCAACGCAGGCAAGAGCTGCCTCCTTGACCACTTCTGAGAGGCTGGGGTGCGCGTGCACCATCGTTCCAAGCTCCCGGACGGTGCCTTCCAACATCCGGTTCATGGAAAGTTCCCCTAGGAGGTCAGTGACCTCCGGGCCAACCATTTGCGCCCCCAGAATCTTCTCGCTGCCCACTTCCATGACTATCTTAGCGAACCCATCGTAATCACCCATGCCCAGGGCTTTGCCGTTGGCGCGGAAGGGGAACTTCCCAACTTTGACCTTAAGGCCAGAAGCGATAGCTTCCTTTTCCGTGATTCCGAAGCTGGCGACTTGGGGTTGGCAATAGACGGCCTTGGGCATGAGCGAGTAATCCAACTCTGGCGGCGTTAGGCCTGCCAACCGCTCCACTACATCAATCCCTTGGGCGGACGCTACATGGGCAAGCAGTAGCTTCCCGGTAATGTCTCCTACGGCGTAGATGGTGGGCACGCTGGTCTGCATGCGTTCATTGGTTATTACAAACCCACGCTCCGTGGCAACGCCCACTTCCTCTAGCCCCAATCCCTCTGTGTTGCCCTGCACGCCAATGGCCACAATGATGCGGTCTGCAGTGAGTTGCTGTTCCCCATCCTCCGTCTTGATGGTGACCACTGCCTGATCGCCTTCCTGGGTCATGGATGTCAGCGTTGCGCCCGTGAGTGCCTTGATGCCCTGCTTCTCAAAGGAACGCTCAACCTCCGCGCCAATCTCTTCATCGTCGTTGGGCAGCAGATGGGGCAGCACCTCCACAATGGTGACGTCCACGCCGTATGCGTTGTAGACGTAGGCCAACTCGCACCCGATGGGGCCACCGCCCACGAAGACGGCTGATGTTGGCATGGTCTTGGCTTCAAGGGCCTCTCGACTGGTCATCACGAGGGTGCCATCTACAGGGAGGGTGGGGATGCTTCGGGGTCTGGCACCTGTTGCCAGAATGATGGTCTTGGCAGTCAGGCTCTCGTCTTGACCCTCAACGGCGATTTCTGTTGGGCTTGTTATCGTCGCGTGACCCTTGATGAGATCGATGTTGTTCTTCTTAAGCAAGTAGCTGACACCTAGGGTCATGCGCTTCACAATCTGTCGACTGCGGTCCACGGCAGCACCGAAATCAGCTTTGACGTTGCCAACTTCTACGCCCCAGGTATCTGCGTGATTGAAGAGGTTCACTACCTCTGCGTTGCGCAGCAGGGCTTTGCTAGGAATGCAGCCCCAGTTCAGGCAGGTACCGCCAAGCTCGTCACGTTCTACCACGGCAGTCTTCATGCCAAGTTGCGCGGCGCGTATAGCGGCCACGTAGCCACCCGGCCCCGCTCCAATGATTACAACATCGTATTCAGCCATGATTCCCCCATAGGTGTCAGTGTTCTGCACTAGTCTGCGGTGCTCATGCCCGTAAACCTGTTAGTGAACAAAGGTTTTGCGTAAGAGGTCTAGTTGTCCTCTTCCTCTTCCGGTTTTCTCCGGGGCCGGGCGAAGCGGGCCAAGCGTAGGCCGAGTTCATACAAGAGCAGGAAGGGTATGGCGACCATAGTCTGGTTCACGGGGTCAAATGTTGGAGTGATTACCGCGCCAAGCAGGAACGCCACAACCACGATTATCCTGCGGCCCTTGGCCATGGTGTCTGGATTGATAACGCCAGCCTTGGCGAGAGTGAACATGATGAGAGGCGTCTCAAAGATAAGTCCCATCCAAAAGATGAGCATCACCACCAGGTTGATGTAGGTGCTGATACGGATCATGGGCATGGCAATATCATTGGCGTAGGTGAGCAGGAACTTGAGCATTGGGGGGAGCAGTGCAAAGTACGCAAACGCCGCTCCTATGGCAAAGCAGACCAGCGCCCCGGGGACCATGAATATCAGATAGCCTTTTTCCTTGCGAGTAAGCCCGGGCGCAACAAAGGCTACAATCTCATAGGTCAGAATGGGCAGGGAGAGTATCAGTCCGCCCAGCATGGCAACCTTCACCGTGACGCCCAGAAGCTCTGTGACCTCTGTGTAGATGGGGCCTCCGGTGCTTGACAGGTAACCCTCAGCAGGCCGTATCAGTATCTCTACAATCGGCTTGAAATAGACGACGCTGACTCCCGCGCCAATCACCACAGCGATGACGACAATCATAAGCCGCCAGCGCAGCTCTTCCAGGTGTTTACGTAACGGACGGGCCGCATCTATCACGGACTACTCCTCAGACCTTGAGTCGTCAGGTGAAGGTTCTTCGGATTCATCCTCCGGGGCTTTTGTAGCGCGTGTACGTCTGGGTCTTGCTACGCCAGGTGATTGCTCAGTAGGCTCTTCTGCTTCGTCGTCGTCCGCAGGTGGCTGCAGAAACTCGTCCAGCGTTTTGGGGAATCCTGCCGTCTGTTCTTTCAGTTCGCGAACGACTTTGGCTAACGACCGTACAGTAGTGGTCATACGCTCAGGGCCAAGCACTAGATAGGCAATGACCATCACTACCACTAGCTCAAGGGGGCCAATTCCCATAACGCTCATGCGTGTTGCTCCACATTGTTTCGGAGGGACGTACAACTTTCGCAGTTCTCCGGAATCCCCCGGTTTGTCGAAGGGCTGACGTTGATACCGTTAGCGGTAAGAAGCTCTGCAACTCGACATAACGGCAATCCAATCACGTTGGTATAACAACCGCTGGTCTCCGCGGCAGGGTGAAATTCGGGGTCCTGTAGCGCGTATGAGCCCGCTTTGTCCATAGGAATCCCTGTGGCAACAAATGCTGCAATCTCATCATCTGCGTAGTCGCGCATGGTGACCTGTGTGGCGTCATGGACGACTTTGCTGGTGCCAGCGTTCACGTTCACTATAGCTACGGCAGTAACCACCGTGTGCGTCACCCCCCGAAGCTCTTTCAGCATCGATACAGCTTCTTGACTGTCGGCGGGCTTGCCGTAGATGCGACCATTCAGCGTCACCACGGTATCAGCCCCAAGGACAACGCCTGCGTCCCGGTTTGCCGCAACGGCTTGAGCCTTCTTCAGGGCTAGCTCCTCTGCTAGGGCTTCAGGGGTGATGTCGGGGTTATCGGGTGTCTCATCAACGCCGGATACCTCCACGTGGTAGTCGACACCCAACTCCTTCAGCAACTCGCGCCGACGTGGTGACTCGGACGCCAGGGTCAGGCCAACGCCTGCAGGATTGTCGTCCGCCGCCGCATCCTCTTTCAAGGACAAGATGGCGATACATTCAGTGTGGTGGGTGTTTGGAAAGAGATCGACAGGCTGAATCATGTCTATCTGGAACGGCCCGTCCACCAGGATGGCTAAATCCCGTGCCAGAGCTTCCGGTTCGCAAGAGACGTAGGCGACGCGCTTGGGTTTTAGCTTCATCAGGGCATCCAGCGCGCGCCGGTCACACCCTGCCCTGGACGGATCGAGTATCACCGCGTCTGGGACAATGTCCAGCGTGCCCATCACATCCTCTGTCTTGCCCAGACGAAACTCGATGTTAGGGATGCCCTCGGCGTTTACTCGAGCGTCCTTGACCGCTGCAGAAGACTCTTCGATGGCGAGAACCGTTTTGCAGCGGTCTGCCAACAGCGCGGCGAACACACCCACACCAGCGTAGGCGTCTACCAGCACATGGTCAGGGGAAAGTTGGAGTTTCTCACCAACCAGCTTGACCATGCCTTCAGCCGTGGGTGTGTTGACCTGGAAGAAGGACGGCGATGCTACGCGGAACGTCCGTCCCAACATTGATTCCTGGTAGTGCTTCTGGCCGCTCTCCAGTCCGATATTCCAGCCAACCAGTTTGGGTTGGATGAGGTAATCACCGGTGTTCACGCCATACCTGATGGAGAGTTGGGTGGTCTCTGAAGCGTGCCCCTGGAGCTTGGCAAGGGCTTCGTTTATCCAGGGGTGCATAAGATCGCACCGGTCTACGCGGAGGAACCGGCGAGTTGTGTGATTCACGTAGCCAAGGGTGCCACCGGGGCCGATGGTGAACCGCGCGTGGTTTCGGTATCCAGTAGTGTTTTGACTGGGTACTGGCGGAAGAACGGTAAGCCCCGCAAGTTGGGGCTTCTCTGCAAGCCTTGCTTCAATCCACTGGCGTTTGAGTTCAAGTTGGTGCTCATAGGAGATGTGCTGCCACTGGCACCCGGTGCAGGGCCAGAAGTACTCGCATTTTGGCGTAACCCGGTGGGGCGATGCTTCCAGCACCTCAATGGCTCGCGCTGCAATGTGGCCACGCTGCCGGCGAACCAACTCCGCTATTACACGTTCCCCGGGGATGCCCCCAAAGACCGTGGCAGGTTCCCCGTTCCAAGTTGCCGCGCACTCCCCAGACGGCACCATGCCCCCTAGGGTTAGCTCCAATCGATCGCCAACGGTGGGTTCTATTGTTGTGGTTCGTTCCATATGCTTACTACTATAGGCTCACCCCTTGCGACTGCCAAGGTAGGTGCCTTGACACCCCCTAGGGAGGACTCCTATAATTCAAGGTGATTTCCAAGCTATGTCTGTGAGGTATAGGATTGTCTGAAGTACACCAGATGGAAGGCGAGACCTTCGAGAGCATGCTTCGCCGCTTTAACAAGCGCGTGCAGCAAGACGGTATTCTTTCAGAGGCACGACGCCGTGCCCATTTCGAGCCACCTAGTGTGACCCGGAAGAAGAAGGAAGCTGCCAAACGCCGCAAGAGCCGCAAGAACTCGTAGTCAGCGAAACGTATGAGTCTTAAGGAGCAGCTGGCAGAGGACATGAAGTCGGCGATGCGCTCCGGAGATACGCTCCGTCGAGACACCGTTCGAATGGCTCGTAACGCTATTGATTACGCTGAGAAAGCCAAGGGTCAGCCCTTGAACGAAGCGGAAGAGATAGCGGCTCTCCAGCGTCAAGCCAGACAGCGTAAAGACAGCATTGAGGCGTACCACGCTGTGGGGCGCGGCGAGGCTGAGGCCCAAGAGGCAGCGGAGCTGGCCATCATTGAAGAGTACCTTCCCAAACAGATGGGTAAGGACGAGGTTGAGGCAGTGGTCCGGGAGGTTATTGCCAAGGTAGGGGCCACGGGGCCTGGTGATAAGGGCAAAGTCATGGGGCCCTTGATGCAGCAGCTTAAAGGGCAGGCAGACGGCAACTTGGTGAACTCTACGGTGACAGAGCTTCTTGGAGCGTAATCGCGAGGGTGAATATCTGAAGCACACAACCCCAGCCAATACGATGGTTGGGGTCTTTTTATTTCTTGAGTAGCTTGATAAATACGGTGAACACGAACTCAGAATTCGGTTTACCCTGAGCTTGCCTAGGAACAAGGTTTCCAGAACGATGGCGAAAGGTGCATGAAGAAGATATGCGATTTGGCGTAGTGGTATTCCCAGGCACCTGGAGCGACCGCGATTTCGGTATAGCGTTGGGAGACGTGCTGGAGCAGGACGTGGAGTACGTCTGGCACAAGGACCGCGACCTAAGCCGTTTTGATTGCATTGTGCTCCCTGGCGGGTTTGCCTATGGTGACTACCTGCGCACCGGCGCCATTGCCAGCCTGTCACCCGTGATGGAGGCAGTGGTGACCTACGCCGAGGCGGGTGGGTTGGTGTTTGGCAGCTGCAACGGGTTCCAGATATTGTGCGAGACAGGACTGCTACCTGGCGCACTCCTCCGCAACGACCACTTGGAGTTCCGGTGCCAGTGGACCCACTTGAGGGTGGAG
>ERZ890510.2327-NODE-2327-length-10909-cov-4.549383_pt1 | contig 10909 bp, 10 predicted proteins | sample MGYA00521265_ERZ890510 | MGnify/ENA primary metagenome ERZ890510 (study PRJEB32303, sample SAMEA104408624) | aquatic metagenome | biome: Brackish water; feature: Chemocline; material: water | place: Baltic Sea | collected 2014-10-26T21:54:00 | depth 110 m ...
TAACTTTTCCGTCAGCCAAAGCAGAGACCCGATCACACACGGATAATATCTCATCAAGTTTATGATCTACGAGTAAAACTGTTAAATTCTGTTCTCTTGCTAATTTTCTAATAATTTCGAATAGAATTTCAACTTGGTTTGGTTCCAATGCTGTTGTGGGTTCATCAAGTAAGAGAACTTTAGTATCGCGACCAAGAGCAGTGGCTATTTCTAAAAGTTGTCTTTGTGCCACAGACAATGTGCCAAGAATTACGTTTACGTCTATATCTAGACCTACAAGTGCACAAAGTTTTTTAGAATCTTCTTTCATTTTCTTTTTATTTGTAAATATTCCTGAAGTAATCTCGTGACCTAGAAACATGCATTGATAGACTGGTAAATTCATCGGTAATGAAAGTTCTTGGTATACACAAGCTATGCCTGCGATTAGTGCCTCACTAGGCTCTTCAAATTCTAGTTTTTGCTCTCCCATGATTAGTTCACCATTAGTTGGGGATAGGGCTCCTGAAAGTATTTGTAAAAGTGTAGATTTACCCGCTCCATTATGACCTACTACGCCATGAATTTCTCCGGCATTAAATTTAATTGAAATATCATCTAAAGCCTTTGAACTTCCAAACTTCATTGTCAAATGATCGACTGAGAGTGACCAATTTATATTTGAATTAGTCAATTGATCACTCCCAGTCATCTCATTTTCCTAAATTATCGAATTAACCGATAATATCGCTTGGAACTTCGTCGCCAATATTAAATGTTGGCGTTGGGACTAGAACTTCTTTGTCCACATCTGTTCCAGATATATATTTCTTGATTTCTTCGATTGTCAATTGGCCGTATTGATTTGGTGCTTGACCAACGCAACCCATATATGGCTTCTCGATTTTGGTTTTGTCAGCACAGAAACCATACAATTGAACTGTGTCTTCAAGTTTCAATTGCTTGATTGCTAGTAATGCGCCAACTACACCTGGACCGGTATCAGCAAAAATAACGTTCATTCCTGGATTACCTTGAAGCATTTCTGCAGTTACTTTTTGAGCAACGTCAGGCTTTACTTCATGATCTACAGTTTGAACAACTTTCGCATTTGGATTCTTTTCCAAAGCTGCGGTGAATGCAGCATCGCGAAGATTTGTAGTTACGTTACTTGGAACGCCCACAATTCCTGCAATGATTTTTGCATCTGCACCTAAGTTGGCTAATGCTTGTTCACCACTTAGTGTTCCTCCGCCTGCTTGATCAGCACCAAGGTTCTGAATTACTGAACCTCCGGCTGCTTCCACAGCTGCCATGTCAACGAATACGTTTACAGCAAAAACTGGAATTCCAGCTTTTGACAAGCTAACCGCGAAACCGGTTCCTGGTTCAGAACCAATTGCGTTTAGGTAAACAGCACAAACTCCTGCTTGAATAAAGGAGTCGATTTGACTTTGTTGTTGTGCAATGTCGTCATCAGCAATTGAAATAATTGCTTCGAAGCCATTTGCTGCTGATGCTGTTTCAACACCTTTTTTCATTTCTACGTAGTAAGGGTTGCTCAAATTTGGCAAAGCTACACCAATTTTTGGTGTTGCTGTGCTGCAGTTTTCAGGCAATCCTTCTCTCACGCTTGCTGTTGCTGCAGAGTCTCCAGCTGCGGCTTCAGTTTCAGTAGTAGATGAACAAGCACCAAGCACTAAAGCACTTGAGGCAATCATCAGTGCCATTACTTTATAACCAGGAATTACTTTGGTCATAATTTGTTTCTCCCTTCATTTCTAGAGGATTTATTTCCTGCTAGATCTATTTTTTTGTTCGACTTAAAATTTGTGGTTTGCCGCGTGGTTTAGATTTGGCACCATCTCTTTTTGATGATCTTTTGCTATCAATACTTACTCCACCAAGAATTATCAAACCAATCACAAGTGGTTGCCAGTAACTACTTACATTTACAACATTCATGCCATTACTGATAGTGGAAATTAAGAGAACTCCCGCAATTGCGCCCCTGATGGTTCCGATACCACCAAAAAGGCTTACTCCTCCAACAACTGCAGCGGCAATCGAATAAAAAAGCTGATTGCCAGTTCCTGTTTGGGGATATCCCACGTTTAGTCGTGAAGTTGCAATGACTCCAGCAACTCCTGCTAGAAATCCACTAAAAGCGTAAACAAACACAGTGGTGCGCATAACATTTATTCCTGAAAGTCTTGCAGCTAATTTATTTCCACCGAGTGCATAAATATGTGTTCCTAAAACTGTATTTTTTAACAAAATTGATGAAATAATGGCGGCAATTATTACCAGGATTACTGGAACAGGAAATCCGAGCACATGTCCTTGTCCAATCCAAGCAAATTTTTCTTGAGTGATCTGAATTGATTCGGCACGGGTGATAATCATCGGAATCGAGGAAGCCACACCCATTGCTGCGAAAGTTACGATAAATGGTGGAATCCCCACATAATGAATTATTAATCCATTTAAAACTCCAAGAAAACTTCCACAAAGTGCTGCCCCTATTGCCGCAACCCACCACGGTAAACCTGATCGCATTAATACAGTTGCAATAATTCCACACATCGCCACATTTGCACCTGTCGAAAGATCGATACCACCTGTTAACAAGACGAAAGTTTGCCCTAAAGCTATAAGTGCAATAATTGCTCCATTTAGTAACAAAACGCTTGCATTAGTGATTGTAAAGAAATTTTCAGAAAGAACCGAAAATATTAGAACCATAACAAAGAAGACAAGAAATATTCCAGCTTCTTGAGGGATTGATACTTTTTTAATTTTCAAGATTTCACCTTTTTTCTGTCTAAACCACGCCAATTTGCGCAGTCTTCATATCTTTCAAAATAACTACTTAAGTCTTGATGTTTTCTAGGAGAAACAATTTGAACAACATCGGGTTGCCATTGTTCAATTACCCTAGAAACAGTTGTGTTTTGCGCAATTGCTGCTGCTTGGATACAAGCTCCTCTGGCAGAAGACTCTTCAACGTCAAGTAGATAAACATCTTTTTGTAATAGGTCAGACAAGATTTGGCGATACGCCTTACTCTTTGAAGCTCCTCCAGTTAAAATGATTCGTCCATTTGATTTCTGGACCAAATTTGTTAAAAATTTATAATTCTTAACAAGTGGTATTAGCACGCCGTCGAATATGGATCTTGCAAATTTATTTCGATCTGTTAAAGAGTTAAGTCCAGCAATCGTTCCAGTTGCGTAAGGTAGATTTGGAGTTCTTTCACCATCAAAAAAAGCAGCCATCACCGCCGAGGTTTCATCGATTTCTGCAGCTAGGGCTAAATCACCAAGTTCCTCAATTGAACAATTCATAATTTTGCTAGCCCAATCAGTAACTTTGGTTCCGTTTAAACCAACCATCACAGGCATGTAGTTGCCACTAGAATCAGCCATTCCATTAACAATGCCTGTTTGATCAAAAACAGGTTTACTTGAAACTGTAAAAATAACTGCAGATGTTCCAATTGAGAAAACAAAATCGCCTTCCCGTGTGCCTAAACCAATGCACGATGCCATTTGATCCCCAGTTCCTGGACCAATGACAACTTCATTTTTGACTCCTAATTCTTTTGCCACAGCAGGGGAAATATTTGAAACTTTAGTTTCAGGTCCTAATACTTCAGGAAGAGCCAAAGTCCAATCTTTCGTATTATCAATATTTTCTAAAATTTCATATATCCATTGACCTTCTTTTATAGAGTAGTAACCTGTACAAGTTGCACCAGCTCTGTCGGTGACAAGTCGGTTACTTAAACGTGCCGTAAAAAAATCATGAGGTAAACAAAACTTTTTAACTTTTTTAAAGTTTTCAGGTTCATTTTCTTTCAGCCAAGAAACTTTGGTAATTGTAAAAGATGGTCCAATTAATGATCCTACTTCGTTTATCCAATAGTCTTGACCATATTTTTCAACTAATTCTTGGGACTGCGTTGCAGATTGTGTGTCATTCCATAACTTCGCTGGGCGAACAACTTTTAATTCGTCATCTAAAGTAACCATCCCATGACATTGTGCTGTTACCGCAATTGCTTCTATTGAACTTTTATTTACTTTTTCATTTGATGTGGCTTTCTCAAATGCGATCAAAAAAGCTTCCCACCAGAGATCTGGGTCCTGCTCACTTTTAGGTGGAAATGTAAGTTCATGAGGTGCACTTCCCATAGAGATTAATTTTCCGCTTACTTGTTCTCTAATTTCAACTTTGCAGGATTGGGTCGATGAATCAACACCAGCGACTAACTTCATTCGGCAGCCTTTCCGAATAAGGTCTTCAACATAAAGACATTTTCAGCGCTTTTTTGGACATGTAGTGAATTTATCCTCACAATTCCAAAATATCAATACTTATCAAGAAAATGTTTCCTAAATGTTATAAAGGGAATATTCTTTGTTATTTTTTGGTAATTCTCTGAAATATGAAGATTTTAGCAACCTAACCTCTAATAAAAAGGTACCAATCGGTCAAAGATTGTTATTCTTTGTAAATATCAGTGAATAATTAACATCTTGTTACAAATATCTCAGAGCGATGAACTAGTATGACGTTCACTGAATACGGGTGTGGAGTTCAAATGGATAAAAAATTGGTTGTGGCAACTTTTTTTGCCAAACCTGGCTCCAAAGAGGTTTTGCGTGAATGGATCTTGAAAACAGCAAATGCTTCAAGAAAAGAATTGGGTGTTGAAAAATATCTGATTAATCTTATTGATGAAAATCTAGGTCACTTTCTTTTAGTTGGTGTTTATTCTTCTGAAGCTGCTTTTAACGATCATGTCAATTCAATTCATGTCCAGAGTTTTTTGAGTGCAGTTCCGGAGTTAGTTGAAGAGAACATAACTTATATCGCCACTCCAATTGAAAATGATTCTGGCCCAAAATCAAGTTTTGATCCATCTTGACTAACAATTATTTGAAAGGTTTATTTTAAAATGATTCACCGTTTACTTTCTATTGAACGCCATCAAAAAATTATTGAAAAAGTATCCGTTGAAGAAGCAATTGATTTTATGACTTTAGCTAAAGAATTAAATGTTTCTGTTATGACAGTAAGAAGAGATGTTAGAGAGTTAGAGAAACAAGGATATTTAAAATTAACAAGGGGCGGGGCGTATGCCCAAATTGTTAGATCAATCGACATCTTACTAAGCCCAAGGGCAGACGATCAAGGTGAAGCTAAAACAATGATTGGAAAATATGCCGCAAGTTTGATTGAACCTGGTGAAGTTATTTTTATTGGACCAGGGTCAACTACTGCTCAATTTGTGCAGTATTTAAATCCTGACTTAAATTTAACTGTGATCACTGCTTCAATTCCACATGCTTCTTTTCTCGCTGCTAAAGGGTTTAAAGTTATAAGCACTGGTGGAGAAATTGCTACTGATGACATTGCCCAAACTGGTTATATTGCACAGGAAAATATAAAAAGATTTTTTGCATCAAAGGCAATTATCGGGACCAGAGGGGTTGCCAAAGATGTGGGAATCACCGATATCAATATTGAAATTGCTCAATTAAGTAGTTTGATGGTAGCTCAATCTGCAAAAGTTCTGGTTTTGGCAGATATTTCCAAAGTTGGAGTTAAAGCAAATTATGCGGTTTGTCCCTTATTCAAGGTTGATGAAATCATTACCACCAGCGATGCTCAAGAGGCTTATCTTGCTGAATGCAAAGACCTATGTGAGGTTCTAGTCGCAAAATAATTGTCGAACCCCCTAACATCAAATAACACTTTTGGTGTAATATTTTGTTCCTACAGGGAGTCGGTTCAACAATGCCTAATAAGACACGTTTGCAAACAATCTTTGGCGACAAGAAGCCTGTAATTGGCATGGTTCATTTACCCGCATCCCCCGGTCAACCCCAATCATTTAATCAAGCCCCTCTAGAAAAACTCGTGAAAAATGTTGAAAAAGATGTTGAAGCATTACTTGCAGGCGGTATTGATGGATTACTTTTTTGTAACGAAAGCGACTTGCCTTATACGACAAAAGTCGCCCAAGAAGTTGGATCGTGGGCTGCTTATTTTATTGGTGAAATGAAATCGAAGATGGACAAGCCTTATGGGGTAAATCTGCTTTGGGATCCGATTGCTTCAATCGCAGTGGCAGCCTCCACTGGCGCAAGTTTTGTAAGAGAAGTTATGTGTGGGTCTTTTGCAAGTGAAATGGGAATACTGCAACCAGATCCTGCCGCTATTGTGCAAACTAGAACTCGATTGAGAGCGGAACACATTGCGCTTTTAACCAATATTGTCCCAGAATTCGCGACTGCTTTAGCAGATAGAACAGTAGCTCAAAGAGCACAAGCAGCTTCGTACTTTGGTTTTGATGCCCTATTAGTTTCAGGTCCAGTAGCTGGTGAAGAATTTAATGTTAAGGATTTACAGGAAGCCAAAACTAGAAGTAATAGTGCCCCTGTTTTTGCAAATACAGGTGTAAAAATTGAAAACATTGAAAAAACGTTGCAAATAGCTGATGGAGTTATTATTGGAAGTAGCTTAAAAGTTGATGGTAAAACTTTTAATCCAGTCGATCCTGCTCGTGTAAAACAATTCATGGAAAAAGTTGAAATTTTTAGAAAGAATCGAACTGAATGAAATTAGCAGAGTATGTTGAAAAATACTGTTTAACACCTGCCATTTCTGGGCACGAAGAATTAATGATTAAATCCTTGAGCGACGATTTAAAGAAATTTGCTGATGAGGTTTCTGTAGATAATTTAGGCAACATAATTGCTTTGATCAAAGGTAAATCAACAACTGCTCCTAAAGTTATGATATTTGCTCATACTGACCAAATAGGAATGTTTGTAAAGTCAATTTCTGAGGAAGGCTTCTTAAGAATTGTCCGACTAGGTGGAGTACCAGAAAGAATACTTGCTGGTGCCACAATTCAAATAAAAACTAAATCAGATCAAATTATAAGCGGAGTTATCGGCACAATCTCTCATCATTTAACACCCGATGATAAAAAATACGTGGTGGCAAAGATTGAAGATATGTATGTAGATATTGGGGCTAAAAGTAAGGCTGATGCCCTAGAGCTTGGTGTTGAAGTTGGATCTCCTGCATTTTATGAACCGAGATTTACTAAATTAGCTAATAATCGAATTGCGGCAACTAGTGTTGATGATCGCGCGGGTTGTGCTGTCTTAGTAAAGCTGGCTGAACGCCTCTCTACCAACAAACCAGATGTAAATATTTACCTTGTAGGAAGTGTGCAGGAAGAATTTAATGTAAGAGGAGCTCAAGTTGCTGCTCAACAAATCAAACCAAACGCAGCAATTTCTATTGATTTAGCGGTTGCCACAGATACTCCAGATATGCAGGGAGTTAACGAACTCGCTTTAGATAAAGGACCAATTCTTGGTCTTTACACTTTTCACGGTAGAGGTACTTTAAATGGTTTAATTCCACACCCAAAAATGGTAAAAATTGTAGAAGGTAGCGCAACAAAATTGAAAATGAATTTGCAAAGACATGCCAGTGTGGGAATGCTTACAGACGCTTCTTATGTGCAGTTTGTCGACAATGGAATTCCGTGCGTTGATTTAGCATGGCCAACTCGTTATACACATTCAGGAATAGAAACATTTTCACTTAACGATCTTGAGAATTTAGAAGCTCTCGTTTTTGGTGTAATTAAGGATTTCCCTTTGGATTTTACGGGTTCGAGAATCTAAATAATTATGATGCAAACCAAAGATGTCGCTAATGAAATACGGAAACATACAGCTCGATGGACCATTAGAGCAAATGGTGGATATTTAGCACAAGCATGTGGATCTGCAGAAATTCTTTCTACTTTATTTAATGATGTTTTGGATCTGGGTAAATCTACAGGACCTTTTATGCCTTCAGAATTTATTGGCGTTCCAAAACCAGGTGCTCCTGGGACAAGAGGTGAATCTTGGTTAGGAAATGGCCCAGATTTATTAGTGATTTCTCCTGCTCACTATGCAACTGCTATGTATTCAGCATTGGTTGCAACTGGACGAATGGACGAGCAAGCATTAATTAAATGTAGTAAAGATGGTCAACTCCTAGAAATGATTGGTGCCGAACATTCTCCAGGAATGGTTGTTTCTAGCGGTTCTCTTGCCACAGCACTTTCAGTTTGCGTGGGAAGAGCTATTGCTAGACAAAAACTTAATAAACCTGGATTTATTTGGGTTTTTCTAAGTGATGGCGAATTACAAGAAGGTGCTACATGGGAAGCCTTGCAATTAGCAAAAGCTATGAAATTATCTAATTTAAAAATTGTTATAGATAACAACGGGATGCAGGTTGACGGTCAGATGAACAATGTTATGCCTCTAGGGGCTATTGAAGATAAACTTAGGGCTTTTGGTTGTGAAGTTTATGATATTGATGGCCATAATTTGGAAGAAATTAATTTAGCTTGTAAATCTGCACTACAGGATGATTCACTTTCAGTTATTTTAGCCAGAACTAAACCTTGGACTGGGTTTAGTTTCTTACTAGATCGTTGGGAAAATAACAAACTACATTTTATTAGATTAACCGAAATAGAGAAAGAAATTCTTACTAAAGAATTGGCAGTCTTATGAAAGAGGTCGTTAGTAAACCTTTTGCTCAGGCCTTAAAATCTCATGGCAGTGCCAACGAAAAACTAGTTGTCGTTACTAACGATTTAACGGCAAGTTGTGAAGCTGATCTATTCGCCCAATCATTTCCCGATAGACATATTTCTGCTGGTATGGCTGAACAAGCTTTAATTGCAACTTTGTCTGGGTTAAGTGACGAAGGTTTGTACCCTCTTTATCCAAGCTTTGCCGTTTTCGCCACCAGAAGACCGTATGAACAAATTGCATTAACCATCGCTTATCCCGCAAAAAAAGTTAGATTGTTTGGTTTCTTACCAGGTTTAACAACTCCTGGAGGAGTAACTCACCAAGCAATAGATGATTTGGGCTTAATGACTCAGCTGCCCAACATGACAGTTTTAGAAGCTGCCGACGCAACAGATATGAGCACAATTTTAGATGCAATAAAAGATATTCCAGGACCCATTTATGCCCGAGGACTAAGGGGTGAGGTTCCTAAATTATTTAAGGAACCATTAATTGTGGGTCAGTCTAGAGATATTTTTCCAGGAGAACAAGTTGTCGTGCTGGCTACAGGATCTATGGTTGAAATAGCTTTCAATGAAGTTGAAACACTTAGAAATGAATTTCCAGAATTAGGTTTGATTTGTATCAATACTCTAAAACCGTTTGGTGATAAAAATTTATTTGAAAGACTAAAGAAAGCAAAAATTGTAATAACTTATGAGAATCACCTAATTTCTAGCGGCTTAGCAAAAGCTGTTGCCCTTTATCTTGCCCAAAATCCTGGTCCTAAATTAATGCCAATTGGTATAGCCGACACCTTCACCCATGGTGGAACTCAAGACTATTTATTCAATTTTTACGGGATAGGCAAAAGAAGTTTAATCAATGCAATTTATAAAGCTTTTGGTAAATCTTCAGTGAACGTTGAATCAAATAACGATTTTAATAAAAGTGAAATACTCTTAAATAAATCAGTTGCTGAAGGACTTTAATTCTGAATACAATTCTGAACAAAAAATACAAATTTGCGCCAAGTATTTTGGCAGCTGACCAAGGAAATATTGCAGAAGAAGTTAGACGTGTACCTAATGCTGATTGGTTTCACGTTGATGTTATGGATAATCATTTTGCTCCGAATATGGGATTTAGTGCAGCAGCCTTAAAATCTGTTGCAGACTTAAAGCAAGCACCTATCGATGCACATTTGATGATAGAGAACCCAGAGAATTTTTTGAAAACTTTTATTGAAGCTGGTGCAGATTCTTTAACGTTTCATGCTGAGGCAACAAATAAAATTGAAGAGTGCATTGACATTATTAAATCGAATAAAAAGCGAGTTGGAATTGCAATTAAACCAGAAACTGATTTTAGTGAAATCAAACAGTATTTAAATAAAATTGATATGATACTAATTATGACCGTATCTCCAGGGTCTAGCGGTCAAGGTTTTCTTGTTAGTCAAGTAGAAAAAATAAAAGAAGCTCGTAAAGAGATTGATGAAACTAATTTAGATATTTGGTTGCAAGTTGATGGTGGAATTGGTTTAAAAACTCTTAAAACTACGCTAGAAGCAGGGGCAGATTTTTTTGTTGTTGGATCTAGTGTTTACTACGAAAAAGACCCTCAAGCAGCTCTTGATGGCCTACGTAATTTAATTTTGTAACAAATTATAAAATTAGTATTGGTTTGATCAGGTATCTAACTTTTAATATATTATTTTTTAACTATCTATTCACGCATCTAAATAGATAACCCTAATTTTTAGCCTGCCTAAAACAAAATAGGGAAAAAGTAAGTTGAATAACTTCCTCCAGGAACCAAAACTGTTCCAAGTACTTACACTAGGCCTGCAACTAGAACTGACTCCCGTTGTACTAAAGTTCAGGTTATGACAAAGCCCTCCTCAAATAAAACAACCAATCGTTTATTCTTAGCTTTTGCTTTAAGTGCTGTTTTATTGAGTGCAGGTTGTGCAAATAATGAAAAAGGCGAAATAAGTTCCCAACTATTATTAGATAAAACAAATGTGACAGTTTTAGGTAAAAATTTTAATTACCCAGTAACAAATAATCCTGAAGTTACTTCCAGTGTTATCACTTTGCCACCTGGAGTAGAAACTGGTTTGCATTTACATGAAGCTCCAATGTATGCCTACATTTTGGAAGGAACTGTTGATGTTACTTATTCAGTAAATGGAGTTGATGAAACAAAAACTTATAAAAAAGGTGAGGCAATTATGGAAGGACTAGATACACCCCATAATGGAGTTAACAATACAAATTCAGTTGTGAGAATACTGGTAGTAAATATTGGTTCCCCAGATT
>ERZ890510.2328-NODE-2328-length-10908-cov-4.364692_pt1 | contig 10908 bp, 10 predicted proteins | sample MGYA00521265_ERZ890510 | MGnify/ENA primary metagenome ERZ890510 (study PRJEB32303, sample SAMEA104408624) | aquatic metagenome | biome: Brackish water; feature: Chemocline; material: water | place: Baltic Sea | collected 2014-10-26T21:54:00 | depth 110 m ...
TCTCTTTGGTATGGTAAATTAATTCTACACTGTCCCTTTAAAAAATCTGATTGAAAGTTTACGAAATATTTGTTCAGGTGAAAGGAATTTTAGATATGTTAAAAACACCGCCAATTATCTTTGGCGAAAAGGATATTTCTATTGACGATATTCACCGTATAGCTCAGGGGCATGCACGTTGCCAATTATCGTCTTCACAATTTTTTTCAGAGAGAATTCTTGAGGGACAACAGTTTTTGGATGAGTTGCTGGATAAGGAAGGTGTGATTTATGGAGTTACCACCAGCTATGGCGATTCCTGTACTAGAGTAGTCCCGTTGGAGCAGATAAATGAATTGCCTATTCATTTGTCACGTTTTCATGGATGTGGTTTGGGGAGAATTCTTAATCAAGAACAGACACGTGCTGTTCTTGCGGTACGATTAGCCTCACTATGTAGAGGTTTATCCGGGGTCAGTATGGATTTAATGGAATTCCTGGCAACTTTAATCAATAGGGATATTTTACCTGTTATTCCGGAAGAAGGCTCTGTTGGGGCTAGTGGAGATTTAACACCGTTATCATATGTTGTTGCAGTTATGATTGGTGAGCGTGAGGTTGTTTATAAAGGAGAGCGTCGTCCAACCAAAGATGTTTTTGAAGAATTGGATGTTAAACCGCATGTCATGCGTCCAAAGGAAGCTTTAGCTATCATGAATGGGACAGCAGTTATGACAGCTCTGGCCATTTTTGCCTATCAGCGCGCAGAATATCTGGCTAGATTAGCCTCTCGTATGACCGCGATGACTAGCTTAGCCATCAAGGGAAATCCCGAGCATTTTGATAAAGTTCTGTTTGATGCAAAACCTCACCCAGGGCAATGTTTGATAGCCAAACGTATCCGTGATGACTTGGGAGTATATCGCATAAGAGAATTTCCTGATCGCCTGCAGGATCGTTATTCCATTCGTTGCGCGCCACATGTGATAGGTGTGTTACAGGATATGTTACCCACTTTTAGGAAAATTATTGAAATTGAGATTAATAGTGCAAACGATAATCCAATAGTTGACCCAGTTGAACGCCGTGTTTTACATGGCGGTCATTTTTATGGAGGTCATATCGCTTTTGTAATGGATAGTCTTAAAAATATCGTCGCTAATATAGCAGATTTGATTGACCGTCAAATGGCTCTATTGGTAGATGATAAATTCAATAACGGTCTGCCATCGAATTTGTCTGGCGCAACGGGAGGACGTATAGCCTTAAACCATGGATTGAAAGCTGTGCAAATAGGGGTGTCAGCGTGGACAGCAGAGGCCTTGAAAAATACCATGCCTGCTAGTGTGTTTTCACGCTCCACGGAATGTCATAATCAGGATAAGGTCAGTATGGGAACGATTGCTGCCCGCGATTGTTTGCGTATTTTAGAACTGACGGAGCAAGCGGCTTCTGGGCATCTGATAGCCGTGTGTCAGGCTGTGCGACTGCGTTACCGACAAGGCGAACTGACGCCAGATATACTAACTCCTGAAATTAAGTCATTCCAAGATGAATTGGAAAAAACTATTCCCTTTATAAATGAAGACAAGCCTTTAGAAAACGTATTGAGGGCATTGATCGGAAAAATTCAAGATAGGACTTGGTTACTCTATGAATAAGCTCCTAGGTTAAAATGATTACGGCCTCTGTTACTATTAAAATCCAGTTTTATCATTTGGATCCAATGAAGGTTGTCTGGCATGGAAATTATATGCATTTTTTTGAGCAGGCCCGCTGCGATTTATTGGATAAGATTGACTATAACTATCCCCAAATGATCGAATCAGGCTTCCTCTGGCCCATTGTTGATATGCGGATAAAGTATATATGTCCGTTGCAATTTGCCCAAAGTATATTGGTGACAGCTACCATAGTCGAATTTGAAAATCGCTTAAAAATAAAATATTTAATAACAGATCATAAAACGGGGGCGAAACTAACCGAAGGATTTACAATTCAAGTTGCCGTTGATGCTGTTACTGAGGAAATGTGTTTTGAAACACCTCAAGTATTTCAAATAAAAGTAAAGGCATTATTGTGAAAAAACTCTTAACTTTTGCCGTTCTTTTATTTTCTTTCGAGTCTTCTCTATTTGCAGCGCAAAATTTGATCGAATTGGCTCCGAATGAGGTTTTGATTTCTGATTTCAGACAGGAGCGTCATCTAAATGGATTTAAGAATCCAATCAAGTCGAAGGGGTATGTTGTCCTTACACCTAAAAAGGGTTTGGTTTGGGAAACGAAAGAGCCATTTCAAACCCGGCTAATTATCAACGATCGGGGAATCACTCAATTTGTTCAGGGTCAAAATACACTTTACCTGCCGACTTCAAAATTTCCGGGTCTTATGAAACTTCAGTCGGTTTTTGAAGCCTCCTTACAAGGGGACTGGTTGTTACTAGAGGAACGTTTCGGGGTTACCCCCGTTTATGTAGATGATAAATGGATGTTAAGTTTTTCAGCGGATAACGTAGGGAAAGACATTCAATTTAAGGAAATTAAAATAACAGGTGCTCGTTTTGTTGAAAATGTTGAAATTAGGAGACCTAATGGTGACCTAGATGTGATTTATTTTTTCGGGCATAAAATAAAAAAATCTAGCAGTAGGCTGGATGTAAACGGGGCCGAAAAATGAGGAAGACAGGTGTTTCTTTCTGGGTTATAGCAATTTTCATTGCTTGCCTGATAATTGCCCTGAAATCGACATCGGGTTTGCCACTCGAAACCAATATTTTGGCATTACTTCCAAAACCAAACGAAGAAGCACGCTGGGTTCAAATGGCAAAAGAGTTAATGAATGAAAAGGTGACAGGACATGTTTTAGCTATTGTATCCCATTCGGATTTAAGCAAGGCCCACCAAGCAGCAGATAAACTTTCCAAGGCGTTAAAGGATAAAAATTTTATCAACTCATCAGTTGAAAATACTAACAAACTATCACCTGATTTGATTGGAAAAATACTGTTCCCTTTTCGATTGGGTTTGCTGTCTTCTCAGGATCGTGCCCTATTGCACACCGGGGCTGTTGATAGAATTTCTGAAAATGCCCAAGCTCAGATATCCTCCCCACTTGGGTTTGTCAGCTCTAACCTCATTAAAAATGATCCTTACCTTTTATTTCCTCGTTATCTTTCCGCACTTCAAGACGCGCAGTCTAAAACAGAAATGATAAATGGCTACCCGTTTATAAAAAACAAAAACCGATTTTATTTAATGGTTGGTATGAAATTGGAAGGTGATCCATTTTCTCAAAGTTTCCAAGAAGAATTTGTTCCTTATTTTAAACAGACTGCTGCGAAAATTATGCTCGAGGTTTCTGATCTTGAAATTAAAAAAACAGGCGCTATTTTTTATGCTGAACAAACAGCGTCAGATGCTCAAGGCGAAGCAACCTTAATAGGATTAATCTCTTTAGTGGCAATTTTGGTTCTGACTTTTTTGGTTTTCAGGGACATGCAACCTATTGGACTTTCTCTGCTGGCCATTTCTGTTGGGGTTTTAGCGGGGACAGCGGCGAGCCTAATATTTTTTGAAAAAATTCATTTGTTTTCATTAATTTTTGGGGCAGGTTTAATGGGGATATCAGTGGATTATGCCTTTCATTACTGTTGCCAAAGGTTTTCTCCTAACCATATTACTTCTGTAACGCGCCTAAAAAATATATTGCGGGGCTTGACATTAGGTTTAATCAGTTCGGTGGTTGGTTTTTTAATGTTAGCTTGGGCACCGTTTCCTGGTTTAAGGCAAATTGCTATTTTTTCGGCAACAGGATTAACCATGTCATATATGACCGTGGTTTTGATTTTTCCTCTGCTGGATAGAGCTAAGAGCTTGGATATGGGTGAAAAAATTTTAATGCTGATAAAATTTCATCACGATTTTTGGAGCCGCCCGGATTTAAACATTGCTCGATGGGGAGGTGGGGCAATTTTATTGGGCTTATTTATTGTGGGTTTCACTAGCTTTAAGGCAGAGGATGATATCCGAAAATTACAAAGTCTTCCAGATAATCTGCGGAACGAAGAGTTACTTATCCGCGAATTAACGGGACGGCACGATGCTACACAATTTTTCTTAATCTCAGGAAACACTCAAGAAGAAGTTTTGATCCGTGAGGAGGCACTGGCTTTGGAGCTTGAACGATTGGTGGAGAAACATGCATTGTCAGGTTATTTTTCAGTTTCATCTTTTGTTCCTTCGATTAAGCGGCAAAAAGAAAATCGCGTACTCGCAAGAGAACTGCTGCTTGGTATGAACTTGAAAAAACATTTAGAAAATATGGGGGCTCATCCTCAATTTGGTTACGATGAACATAAATTAAATTATTTGAGCCTGGAGCAGGTTCGAGACAGATCCGTTTTCCCTTTCATTGATTTTCTCCAGTTAGCAAGAGATAATCAGAACTTTATTCATTTGCTTAGTTTGCGAGGTGTAAATGATGTTGGGGCACTTTCTTCTTTGGCAGACAAATTCTCTAAAGTAAAATTTGTTGATCCAACGCAGGATATTAGCTTAATACTCGCAGATTATCGAATCCGTGCCCTATCACTATTTTCTGTCGCCTGCCTGCTTATCTTTGGTTTTATGAGTTTTTTTTATGGGACTAAGGGTGCTTTCAGGGTAATGAGCCCCCCTTTAATCGCTGTGGTTGTGACACCGTTCGTTATCGCCGCTTTTGGAGGCATTTTTACTTTTTTTAGCGCCATGGCATTGATTTTAGTTTTTGCATTAGGGATGGATTATTCATTGTTTTGTGCAGAAAGCTTAAAGTCTCATATGAATATTAGTCTTCTTGCAAATGGCCTTTCTGCATTGTCGACCATTTTTGCCTTTGGAATGTTGGCTCTTAGTGAGATGTATGCTGTTCATTCGTTTGGCGTGACTATTTTTGTTGGAATCGTATTAGCTTTTGGTTTGGCGCCGATCGCAAGGAAGCACCAATAGGAAATTTTATGCTAAGCGGAAGGCGGAAATTTGAGAAAAGATAGTGGATTATTGGTTTTGTTGGGTTGAGTATTAGATTAAGCCAAAATTCAACTTAAATACTATATGAAAAGTTTCTAAGCAATGCGGCTGATTATTTCTGCGCTAATTTTATATTTTTTGGGTGCTTGTACTCTATTGCCCTCGAAAGATTTAGCTCCTCCAGTTTTGCCGGGGATAGGTTCTGGATTAATGCTTTGGGTAGAGCCAGAGCGTGAAGTTGAAGCCGTTCAATTGCTGACAGGACATGGGGCAGGTAAAAATTTTACATTTCAAGTACGCATAAGTGTTACCAAAGAACGCATGTTACTTGTTGCTGTAAATCCTTTTGGTCAACGAGTAATGACAATCGCTTGGGATGATAAAGGGATTTCCTCAGAGCATTCCGAATTTCTAAGGTTAGCAATAATACCTGAACAGATTATTTTCAATATACTTTTGGCGTATTGGCCTAAGGAGAGATTGCGGGTTCTGTTAAATGATTCTTTGGATGTTTTTGATGACAAGGAAGGAGTGCGTCGAGTTACGCTAGATGGGGAAGATGTTGTTATAGTCGAATATGCTTCAGATCGGAAGAGCGCTTGGTCCGAAAAACTAAATTTTAAACACATCCTCTACGACTATCAATTGGCGATACTTTCACATGAGGTTTCTCGTGAATAATCCGATTTACCTGAATTCATTAGGAATTATCAACCCTTTGGGTGCTGGCAAGAAACAGGTTGCTAAAAATTTATTTTCAGGTTCGCAAGCAGGGATGATAATTCGTGATGACTTGGTTATTGATCGCCCCTTACGAGTGGGTGCTGTGTTAAAGGATCTTCCAGCTATACCAAGTCAATTAAAGTACTTGGATTGTCGTAACAATCGATTGATGTTAGCTGCTTTATTGGAAATTGAAGATGATATTAGTCAGGCTATTGATCGATTTGGAGCGCATCGTATTGCTGTTGTTTTAGGAACTAGTACCTCTGGTATTTCCGATGGTGAAGTCGGAGTAGCCTTCAAAGTCAAAACAGGGAACTTCCCGGAAAGTTATAACTATACGCGTCAGGAAGCTGGGTCAATTTCTGAATTTGTGGCAGCATATCTTAAATTGTCAGGGCAAGCTTTAACAATTTCGACTGCCTGTACATCAAGCGCGAATGCTCTAGCTTCAGCTAGGCGGTATATTAATACAGGGTTTTGCGATGCGGCGATTGTTGGGGGAGCTGATACTTTATGCGGTTTGACTCTTAATGGTTTCCATTCCCTAGAGGCTCTTTCTTCCGGACTGTGTGCCCCTTTTAGCCGTAACCGCGATGGAATTAATATTGGTGAAGGTGCAGCGGTATTCTTAATGTCCAAAGAGAAAGGTCCTGTTTCAGTTTTAGGTATTGGAGAATCGTCCGATGCTTTTCATATTAGCGCACCCGACCCGACGGGGAGGGGGGCAAAGCTTTCTATAGTGCGAGCACTTGAGGATGCTGGGTGCCAAGCTGATGAAGTTGGTTATATTAATTTGCATGGGACTGCAACTCTCCTTAATGACGCCATGGAAAGTGTTGTTGTCTCTGATATTTTTAAGGATGATGTCTTGTGTAGTTCAACTAAACCCATGACAGGACATATGCTTGGGGCTTGCGGAGCTAATGAGATAGCTTTTTTATGGCTTTCACTTCAGGATGAATATGCTAAAGGTGGTTTGCCTCCACATCTCTGGGATGGAGCTGTTGATGAGGCTCTCCCCACCTTAAAATTTACAACTATGGATAGTCAGATAGACATTCAATCCCCTTTGATGATGAGCAATTTTTTTGCCTTTGGTGGAAATAATATATGTGTTCTTTTGGGGGAGGGTAATTAGACTATGAAACCTTGTCCTTATTCTGTGTCACAGCTCCTAGCGCATGATACTCCGATGGTATTGATCGATCAGGTGGAATGCTACGATGATGAAAATATTTATTCCAATATAAATGTAACGGAAAATTCACCATTCTTATATGGTGAAACGGCACCATCTTATATCGCTGTTGAATATATGGCTCAAACTATAGCTTGTTATAGTGGAATTCAAGCTCGTAATAGTGGTAATGAGGTGCGTATCGGATTTTTACTAGGAACGCGCAAATTAAAATTATATGTAGATGAGTTTCATGTAGGAGATAACCTTTTGGTGAAGGCTAGAATTCTCTACAATGATGGTGAGATGGCAGCTTTTGATTGCCGCATATTGAAGAAAAATAAAATCGTTGCTGAAGCCAAATTAAATGTCTATCAGCCAGAGAATCCAGAGTGGTTTGAAAGTAACTAACTAGGAGTATGGCAAATGAAAAAAACTATTCTCGTGACAGGTGCTAGTAAAGGAATTGGGCGGGCGGTTGCTAAACGCTTGGCTCGAGATGGTTTTGATATCGCTGTCCACTATGGGAATGATTATGAGGGCGCTAAAGAAACTTTGAACATGGTAAATGAACAAAATCAAGAAGGATATCTTATTCAATTTGATATTTCTGACAGAGACCAGTGCAAGAAAATGTTATTGAAACAGTTGGAGAATAATGACCCTTACTTCGGTGTAATTTTGAACGCGGGTATAACGAGGGATACTGCTTTTCCGGCTATGCTTGAAGAAGAATGGGATGAGGTCCTTCGGACGAACCTTGATGGTTTTTATAATGTTTTACACCCCCTTATTATGCCGATGGTTTCGGCCCGAATTAGTGGGCGGATAGTTGTTATGTCTTCTTCTTCCGGGGTAATGGGAAATAGAGGGCAGGTAAATTACAGTGCAACTAAAGCCGGGCTAATTGGTGCCGCAAAGTCCTTAGCTGTTGAGCTCGCGAAGCGAAATATAACCGTTAATTGTGTGGCCCCAGGCCTTATTGACACAAATATGGTTGAATCCCTGCCTCTAGAAGATATCAAAAATACAATTCCAATGCGTAGACTTGGAAAAACTGAAGAAGTGGCTGCTGCAGTATCATTTTTATGTTCTGAAGACGCGAGTTATATTACCAGGCAAGTTATTTGTGTAAACGGAGGAATGTTTTAATGAGAAGAGTTGTGGTTACAGGAATGGGGGGCGTAACCTCACTTGGCAATGACTGGAAGTCTATCCGCAATAAAATGGAGGCAGGGGAAACGGGTATCCGATATATGGGGGAGTGGGATCGTTATGTTGATTTGAATACTCGCCTTGCCGCACCGGTTCTAGGGTTTGATGTTGAAAAGAGATACCCAAGAAAAGCACTTCGTAGCATGGGACCAGTCTCAAAGATGGCCGTCTATGCGGCGGAGTCTGCTCTCAAAGATGCGGAGCTTTTTGGTGATGACAACCTTCTAGGCTCAGGGCGTGTTGGGGTATCCTGCGGATCTTCCTTTGGCAGCATACAGCCAGTGATTGCATTCGCTGAATTAATGACTAAAGGAACCATGCGTAATATTACTGCCACAAGTTATGTGAAATTGATGAATCATACGACTGCCGTAAATATTGGTATGTTTTTTGGTGCTAAAGGCAGGATAATCCCTACCTCCACAGCTTGTACCTCGGGTAGTCAAGGAATTGGTTATGGCTATGAAGCGATTAAGTATGGAATGCAGGATGTTATGATCACTGGAGGGGCAGAGGAACTTTGCGTTTCCATGGCTGCAGTATTTGACTCTCTTTATGCAACAAGCATACGTAATAACGAACCCAATTATACGCCGCGTCCATTTGATAGAGACCGCGATGGCCTTGTGATTGGTGAAGGGGCCGGTATACTTATTTTAGAAGAATATGAACATGCAAAATCCCGCGGGGCGACCATACATGCGGAAATTGTTGGTTATGGAACCAACTCGGATGGTAATCATATTACTCAACCCACTAAAGAAACGATGGAGTTGGCAATTCGTTTATCTTTAAATGATGCTGGTTTGACAGCGGATCGAATTGGTTTTATCAATGGTCATGGTACCGCTACAGATAGAGGGGATGTGGCCGAATCTAATGCTACTTATAGCGTTTTTGGAAACATTCCTATTCATTCGTTGAAAAGTTACTTTGGACATAATCTAGGAGCCTGTGGGGCTATTGAAGCATGGCTTGGAATAGAAATGATGAGAGATAACTGGTTTGCATACACAGCTAATCTTGAGAACGTGGACGAAAATTGTGCCGACCTTGATTACATTATAGAGGTGCCCCGCAGACTTGAAGTTGAATTTTTTATGTCTAATAATTTTGCATTTGGCGGTATTAATACATCTTTAATATTCAGGCGGGTTTGATTATATGGGATTACGCTGTCTTTTAATTTCTATTAATACGGTAACAACTCCCTATGTAGTATTTCCATTGGGTTTAGCACATATTAGTGGGGCATTAATTTCTAGGGGGCACCATTGCGAACAATATGATTTGTTGGTAGAAGGCGGATTGAGCCCTTTGGCTGATGTTTTACAGCGTTTTGATCCAGAATTAATTGGTGTCTCAATTCGAAACATAGATACGGTTGATAGTACAGATCCCCAATTCTTTTTTGAAAAAGCCTTGCATGCCATAGAAGAGATCAAAGCCCAAACAAAATCATATATTGTATTGGGCGGAGCGGCATTTTCACTTTTCCCAGAGGCAATTCTAAAGAAGTTAAATGCAGACTACGGCATTACCGGGGAAGGTGAAGGCGCAATATGTGACCTGGCTGATCAAATAGAAAATGATGATGCGCCGGAGCGAGGTAGAATTTTCGAGGGAAGACCGAATCCTGAAAAAAATTGGCCTCCTGTCTCATACGATAACAAGATTGCAAAGTACTATGCGGAAAATGGTGGAATGCTAAATGTACAAACAAAACGAGGTTGTCCATTTAAATGTGATTATTGCTCGTACCCTCTGTTGGAAGGAAATGAATTTCGCTATCGTGATCCACTTGAGGTTGTTAGTGAGGTAAAGCGATTGGGAAAAAGTTATTCGGCTCGTTATATTTTTTTTACTGATTCCATCTTTAATGATCACAAGGGAGAATATTTAAAAATTGCCGAGGAGTTAGTCCGCCAGGAAAACAAAACCCCTTGGAGCGCCTATTTTCGCCCTAGTAAATTGAATTATGATGAATTGAGTTTGCTAAAGAGATCAGGGTTGCATGCAATAGAATTTGGAACGGATGCTTCAAGTGATAGAACATTGAAAGGAATGCATAAGTCCTTTTTATTTGAAGATGTGATTAAAAGTCAAGAACTCGCTGATAGGCTAAAAATTCCTACGGCACATTTTATTATTTTTGGTGGCCCAAGAGAAGATGAAGTTACTTTTGAGGAAGGGTTGAAAAATATAGAACGACTGTCGAGAAGCGTAGTGTTTGGCTTTAGCGGGATTCGGGTTATTCCCAAGACTCCAATCCACAAGCGTGCGATTGAAGAGGGTTTGGTGAAGGCTAGTGACGAATTGCTGGAGCCTTTTTTCTATTTTTCAGCATCGATAAAACGATCTTATATCGAACGTCGTCTTGAAGAAGACTGGGGAGAGAGGGACATAAGAATTTTCCCGGTAACAAGCAGTTTTAGCCAGGTAAGTGAAATGCATAAAATGGGAATGCCGGGTCCCCTTTGGAATATGTTGCTGTAAAATGGTTGGCGCCGAATGTACAGTGTGGAAGGCAATCAAACTTGTTTGTGTTGGATGCAAAAGTGATGTGCCGCCCGGTTCTTTTCAAGAGCTTATTTTTTTAAGATAAAAATGATGAAAAATTAATCTTTGCTGAGACTTAAGTTTTTTGCAACTGATAAAGCTTCTGGTTCTGGAGTGACCCTCATTTGAAATATCCCATCCTTATATTTTTCTCGTTGTAAATAATCAAAGATCTGGCCCGCATGACCCCCCAATACAAAAGCATTAACAGTTTTGAATTCGGCTCTTTTGGAAGAACAAAACAAC
>ERZ890510.2330-NODE-2330-length-10894-cov-5.469324_pt1 | contig 10894 bp, 6 predicted proteins | sample MGYA00521265_ERZ890510 | MGnify/ENA primary metagenome ERZ890510 (study PRJEB32303, sample SAMEA104408624) | aquatic metagenome | biome: Brackish water; feature: Chemocline; material: water | place: Baltic Sea | collected 2014-10-26T21:54:00 | depth 110 m ...
AGATGAATGACAAACTGGTTCAGGGGGGTGAGTGCAACCTGATCACCGCGAGCGGCGACGATCTGGTATCCGTCGTCTCCATCGCTGGCGATCGCATTGTCCTGGCCAGTGCCCGGGCCATCGAGCTGCGCAGCGACCGTGCCATGCTCGTCATCTACCCCTGGTTTCTCTATGAAAAGTTGCTGGGCGCCCTGGGCGGCCTGGGAGAGAATGACAGTTTCCACACCGACACCGCACTGGCTCTGTTCGGCAACCAGCCGCCGCGACAACTGCCGCAGGATTCCGGCGGTGATGTACGACCTACCACGCTCAATAGCAGCCAGCAACAAGCGGTCGACCTGTGTCGTCGGGTTACCCCTGCCTTTGTCTGGGGGCCACCGGGCACGGGCAAGACAACCACCCTTGGACACATCATCCTGTCCCTGTTGCGCCTCGGCCAGCGTGTGCTTGTCACCTCCACAACCAATGCCGCCGTGGACCAGGCACTGGCCAGTTTTGCCACCCTCCACGAGGGGGCAAGCCTTATCGACAGCGGCGTCGTCGTACGTCTCGGGCAAACCGCGGCCGACACCTGCGGTGCCGGCCTGCGCGAAGTCGTAGACCGTATCCATGCCGAAGGGCGGCATCGACTCGACCGGATCGATTCCCGGCGCAACGAAATCCTGCAGCAGCTGGACAGCGGCAAGCTTCTGCTGGCAGATCTGCGGGCGACGCCGGAATCGGCACAACTGGGCCTGTTCGCCACCAATGCAGTACGCCATGTCGATCCGCGGCGGCTGCTGGTACTCTTTGGTGAGAGCCTGGCAGCACGATTGGCCCGGCAACCCACACAGACCCAGCAGGCCGCCGTCGAGCAACGACTGGACCGTCTGCAGAGGGCCGCCCGGCTCTGTGCCGAGCGCTGCCAGGCCCTGCGGGGCAATCTGCGTCATCAGGAAGGGGTCGTCCTCTTGGAGGCCCGTCTGCTGCTGGCAACGATGACCAATGTCTACATGAGTTCGCTGCTGGCAGGCCAGCGCTTTGACGCAGTGATCGTGGAAGAGGCGGGCATGGCCATTCTGCCGACGCTGTTCTACTGTGCCTGCCTGGGGGCGCAACGGGCGATCATGGTCGGGGATCCGCAGCAACTGCCCCCCATTGTCCAGTCGCAGGACGCCTTTGTGCAACGCGCCATGGGACGCAGCATCTTTCAGGTCACCGTGCCCGATCCCCATGGGAGTGATCTGGTGGTCATGCTTGACACCCAGTACCGCATGCACGCCGACATCGGTGCTCTGGTGGGCGAACTGTTCTACAACGGTCAGCTGCGCCATGGTGCCAACACGCAGCAGACCCGACACATTGCCGCCGGCGAGCCCTGCCCGGGGTCAGCGATCGTGGTGGTCGACACCGATGGTACAGGACTCTGCGAAACCCCCGCCGGCAGCTACTCCCGCTTCAATGAGCGACATGCAGAGATCGCCGTAGAACTGGCGACCCAGGCCGTAGCCGGTGGCGCCGACTCCATCGCCATCATCACGCCCTACGTCGAACAGGTCCGCCGCATCGGTCGACGGCTGGCAGCCATGCCCCACCTCGCAGACCAGGTCGAATGCCGTACTGTACATCGTTTCCAGGGAGGCGAGCAGGATGTCGTCATCTTTGATACGGTGGATGTCGAGCCCCTGCCTCCGGGTCGGCTGTTGTCCGGCAAGGCACCAGGCTCATCGGCGCCCAACCTCATCAATGTGAGTCTCTCGCGGGCCCGCGGGAAACTGCTCATCATCGCCGACGTGGGTTACTTCCGGCGTCATGATCCCTCCGGGATCATCAGTCAGGTACTGGCAGCCGCTATGCGCAAAGGAACGATACAGAGACCACAGGCAACGTAGAGAGGCATCTGCCGAACGGTGCTGTCCGTCCTTACCCGGCGACGATCGCGTCGATGCGTTGCAGTTCTTCCTGGCTGAAGTCGGCGGCGGCGAGAGCACCAACATTCTCTTCGATCTGTTCCGGCCGGCTGGCACCGATCAGCGCCGTTGTCACCTGCGGCAGACGCAGCACCCAGGCCAGGGCCATCTGCGCCAGGGTCTGGCCGCGGGCACCGGCGACGTCGTTCAACTGGCGCACCTGTGCCACTTTGGCGGCGGTGATCGAATCCTTGTTGAGCGAACCGTGGGCGCTGGCCGCCCGGGAATCATCGGGAATGCCCTCCAGATAACGACTGGTCAGCAACCCTTGTGACAGTGGACAGAAGGCGATACAACCGATCCCTTCCTCTGCCAGCACGGTGAGCAGACCTTCCTCGACGCGCCGGTTCAGCAGGCTGTACGAGGGCTGGTGGATGAGGCAGGGCGTGCCCAGTTCACGCAGCAGGCCGGCGGCACGGCGCGTGTCTTTCGGATCGTAGGAGGAGATGCCGACATAGAGGGCCTTGCCCTGGCGCACGACGTGATCGAGGGCCGCCATCGTTTCTTCCAGAGGCGTGTGGGGATCCGGCCGGTGGTGGTAGTAGATATCGACGTAGTCGAGACCCATACGCTGCAGACTCTGATCCAGACTGGCAATGAGATATTTGCGTGAACCGAAGTCGCCGTAGGGACCGGGCCACATGCCCCAGCCGGCCTTCGTCGAGATGATCAGTTCGTCGCGATGGGCTGCCAGGTCCCGAGCCAGAATGTTGCCAAAGGTTGTCTCCGCCGTGCCCGGGGGCGGCCCATAATTGTTGGCCAGATCAAAGTGTGTGATGCCCAGATCGAAGGCCCTGCGCACCATCGCCGTCGCGGTGTCGGCATCGGCGACACCGCCGAAGTTGTGCCACAGGCCCAGGGACAGGGCCGGCAGATCGAGGCCGCTGCGGCCACAGCGGTTGTAGGTCATCTGCTCGTAGCGAGTGTCGGCGGCCTGCCAGGTGCTGGTCATCATATTGTTCTCCTCTCGTGGGAACGTGCGGGATGGTCTGCACTGCGAGTATGCTGCATTATCCCCGTATACACCAAACCCCCCTGGACACCAGAATAGGAAGAGGATCATGGCGAAGAAGATCAAGGTAGGGATCATCGGCCTGGGCTGGCCCGGACGTGAACACCTGAAGGGGTATCTGCAATCGGCGCGGGCCGAGGTCGTCGCCGTATGTGACGCAAATGAGGAACTGGCCAGCGGCATTGCCCGGGAGCACAATATCCCTTTCGTGTACTCCGATCACAAGGCGATGCTGCAGGCGGGCGAAGTGGAAGCGGTGAGCGTCTGCCTGCCCAACTTTCTGCATGCACCCATCTCCCTCGACGCACTGCGCGCCGGGTGCCACGTGATCTGTGAGAAGCCGCCCGCCCTCGACGCGAAACAGGCTCGAAGCCTCGCCAACGCGGCGAAAAAGGGCGGCCTGACGCTCATGTATGCCCTCTGTCAGCGCTTCACCGGCGCCGCAAAACTGGTCAAGGACTACGTTGAGAAAGGCGAACTGGGAGATATCTACTTTGGCCGGGCCGTATATCACCGCCGCCGCGGCATCCCGCTGGGCACGCAGTCCTGGTTCACTGACAAGAAGCGCTCCGGTGGTGGTGCGCTGATCGACATCGGCGTACACGCCCTGGACACCGCCTGGTGGCTGATGGGCTCACCGAAACCGGTAGCGGTATCGGGCAGCGCCTATCGGAAATTCGAACACACGCTGCCGAAGGGTACCCACTTCGACGTGGACGACTCGGCCTTCGGCCTGATCCGCTTCGACACGGGGGCGACACTCATCCTGGAATGCAGTTGGGCGCTGAACCTGTCCGGTGGCAGCGTCACGCAGATCGCTGGCAGCAAGGGCGGTATCGAGATGAACCCGCTGAAGATCCTGACGGAGCGCGACGGCGTGCAGATCGACATCACCCCGCACGTGCCAGATACCAACGCCTTCGCCGGACAGACCGATCATTTTCTCGCGTGTGTGCAGACGGGCAGGACGCCCCTGATGGGGCCCGAGCAAGGCGTGCAACTGATGCAGATGCTCGACGGCATCTACCAGTCGGCGGCCACGGGCCGTGAGGTGCGCATCAAGTAACGCCAAGGTTTGCTGTCAGCTTTCCCAGATCGACCCGTCACTGTCATGGTTGTTCGGCTCGGTCATGGTGATCGGCTCGGTGCTCAGGTGTACTGCAACAACATCGGCGAACTGGCGACGGCGCTGCGAGGCGAGGCGATGACCGAATCAGCGGGGCCCTCGCGTTGCACGCATGCAAGTCGTAAAGTATCGGGCAATCGTCCGGATCGTTGCGGAAGAATCGGGAGGCCTGCATGAATCTGCACTGGATTGACTGGCTCATCGTCCTGAGCCTGCTGGGGTTTATTTGCGTCTGCGCCTGGTCGACGCGCCTGTACATGCGCAGCGTCGCCGATTTCCTCTCGGCCAATCGCTGCGCCGGCAAGTACCTGTTGGGCGTCGCCGACGGCATCGCCGGTCTGGGTGCCATCAGCATCGTCGCCCGCTTCGAGATGCATTACAAGGCCGGTTTCACCGCCGCCTGGTGGGACATGATGCTGTTGCCCATCGGCGTCATCGTCGCCGCCACAGGATGGGTGCAGTACCGCTTCCGGCAGACACGAGCCATGACCATGGCGCAATTTTTCGAGATGCGCTACGGCCGATCCTTTCGGGTCTATGCCGGTGTCATGGGCTGCATTTCCGGCGTCATCAACTTCGGCATCTTTCCTGCGGTCGGTGGCCGCTTCTTTCAGCACTACTGCGGCTTTCCGGAATACATCGTTGACATCGGCTTCCGCTTCGATCTCATCTACGCCGCCATCATGTTCTTCCTGCTGGCCATCTCCCTGGGTTTCACCTTCCTCGGCGGCCAGATCGCGGTGATGGTCACCGACTTTTTCCAGGGCATCTTCGTCAACGCCGTCTTCGCCGTGATGGGGATCTTTCTGCTGTTCTTCCTCTTCGACTGGTCGCAGATCATGGATGCCGCCGCCATGGCGCCGGCAGACGCTTCCCTGATCAACCCGCTCGAGACGGGCAACACCGACAACTTCAACGTCAATTACTTCCTCATCCAGGCCTTTGCCGCTGTCTATGTGTTCATGGCCTGGCAGGGCAACCAGGGCTACTACGGCTCGGCCCGCTCCCCTCACGATGCCCGCATGGGTCGCCTCATCGGCCAACTTCGGCCGATCACGCAGACCCTGCCGCTGGTGCTGCTGCCCATGTGCGCCTGGGCCTTCCTGCATCATCCGGACTTTGCCGCCGATGCCGTCGGCGCCCATGCCGCCCTGGACGCGATCGACTCCGAACAGATTCGCTCGCAGCTGACGGTGACCATCGCCACCGCGCACTTCCTGCCACCCGTCATCGTTGGCCTTTTCGCCGCGGTCATGCTGGCGGCGTTCATTTCCACCCACGACACCTATCTGCATGCCTGGGGTTCGATCTTCATTCAGGATGTCGTCATGCCCGTGCGGCAGAACCTGCTCGGTGATAGCAGCGTCCTCAAGCCGGAAGCCCACATCCGCCTGCTGAAACTGTCGATCTTCGGCGTCGCCGTCTTCATCTTCTTTTTCAGTCTGCTCTTCAGTCAGCAGCAGGACATCCTCATGTTTTTCGCCCTTACGGGGACGATCTATCTGGGCTGGGCGGGGGCGGCCATCGTCGGCGGTCTGTACTGGAAACACGGCACCAATGCCGGCGCCTGGGGGGCGGCCATCATCGGTGTGGTCCTGGCCATCGGCGGCTGGTACTTCACCTACTTCTGGGATGATGCCCGCATGATGATCGCCGGCATCGCGCCCGACCTGGCGGCGAGCGAGAAAATGCCAGTCAACGCGCAGATTCTCTGGTTCTGGACGATGGTGGCGACGTTGGTGACCTATGTCGGTGTCAGCCTCATCTCAGGTGTTGGCAAGCCCGTCTTCAACATGGACCAACTGCTGCACCGCGGTCGCTATGCTGTCGAGTCAGACGCCGATCGTGAGAACCCTGTGGGCGCCGAATCGTCGGCCCGCTCAAGGGCCTTTGCGATCTTCGGCATGGGCAAGGAATTCACCCTCGGAGACCGGGCCCTGTTCATCTTCTCCTACGCCTACATCTTCCTCGTCGCCGGCGTCTTCGTAGCCGGCACCTTCTACATGCTCTCCAGCGATGTCTCCAACAGCAGTTGGGCGACATTCTGGTGGGGCTACAGTATCGTCATGCTGACCCTCACCATCATCATCACCGTGTGGGTCGCAATCGGCGGCATGCAGAATCTGCGGGAGATGTTCGCGATCCTCGGCACCCTCGAGCGCGACGACGCCGATGACGGCACCGTAGTCGGCCATCGCTCCCTGACCGATATCCAGCACGGCGTCGGCGAGGAAGGCGCAACGGGAGCGAACTGAAGGAGAGTGGGAAGGCCGGGGCCCTAACCACCTCGGTCTCAGTCCCAGTACTTCCCATACAAGACCCGCAACCGCGCCTTCACCTCGGCAGAAATCGCCTCAGGTGCGGTCATAGTGGCGAACCGTGCCGCACTCAGGCAGTCGCAATCGGATGTTTCGGGTAGCAGCCCCGCCACGGCCTGCACAACCTGGTTGCCCATTGCGGCGTTGGCCCGCAACGTGGCGATGACCACCTCGACCGAGACGTCTTCCTCCGTCTCATGCCAGCAGTCGTAGTCGGTGCCCATGGCGAGCATGGCGTAACACATCTCCGCTTCGCGGGCGAGCTTGGCCTCGGGAATCGCCGTCATGCCGATGACACTGGCATCCACAGCGCTGCGGTAGAAGCGCGATTCGGCCCGTGTGGAGAACTGAGGACCTTCCATACAGACATAGGTGCCACCATCATGCACCGTGGCGCCACAGGCACGAGCGGCGGCGATCAAGGGCTGTCGCAATTGTTCACAGAAGGGGTCGGCGAGCGACACATGGCCGGCAACTCCATCGCCGAAGAACGTCGAGGCACGGATGTCCTTGGTGCGATCAAAGATCTGCGTGGGGACAACCATCTCCCCCGGGCGAATCTGTTCTGTCATGATACCCACGGCACTGACGGCCAATAGATGTGTGACACCGGCTGACTTCATAGCGTGGATATTGGCGCGATACGGTACTTCCGATGGCAACAGGCGATGACCTCTGCCGTGCCTTGGCAGAAAAAAGACCGTGCGATCACCAACACGGGTTTCCACCAGCAGATCCGAAGGGGCGCCAAATGGGGTGTCGATCTCATGCTCGGCAACCATCTCGACGCCGGACATCTGATAGACGCCCGAGCCACCGATGACACCGAAGCGCACGGGGGTAGACCCGGCTTCATTCACTGATTCCATTCTCCTGAGAAATTTCCTGCGAACCTAACCTGTTATATTGACTCGGTCCACGGATCCCTTCGCCGCGAAATCCGCCCCGAAAAATGCTCCCGATATGACCGAATCCTCTCACCTGCAAACATCCGTCCGCGAGCTCGTGGCCTTCTGCCTGCGCTCCGGCGATCTGGGCTCTTCTTTCGTCAGTGCCCAGCGTGCCGTCGAGGGCACACGCGGCCACCAGTATGTACAGGATCTACGCCCGCCGGCGTATCGCTGCGAAGTCCCCGTGCGGCGCCGAATCGATGATGCGGAGAGCGAGTTGTCTCTGGAAGTGGTCGGTCGCGTCGATGGCGTGCTGCATGAGGGCGACGAGTTGCTGGTAGAGGAGATCAAGACCACCTACGGCGATCTCGATGCCCAGCAGCCCGACAACCAGCATCACTGGGCGCAGGCCAAGATCTACGCGCACATCCTTGCTGAACAGTTACAGCCACGGCTGGTGGAGGTGCAACTCACCTACCTGCAACTGGTCTCCGGCGAGATGCACGAGGACCGCCGTGAGTTCACCCGCCAGGAACTGGAAGCATTCTTCCTTGAACTCACACAGCGCTACCTGCGCTGGGCGCGCACCTGGCACCTCTGGTGCGCGCGGCGCAACAGCTCCATCGAGAATCTTGCCTTCCCGTTCCCCGACTTCCGCCCCGGACAGCAGGAACTGACGGAAGCCGTATTCGAAACCATCGTTTCCGACGGTCGTCTTTTTGCCCAGGCGCCCACAGGCATCGGCAAGACCGTATCGGTACTGTATCCGGCGGTGCAGGCTCTCGGCAAGGGTGAAGTCGACAAGATCTTCTACCTGACAGCCAAGACCAGTGGCCGTACGGTTGCCGAGAAAGCCGTTGAGGATATGCGTGGTGGTGGCCTGCGTCTCAAGTCCTGCACCATCACGGCGCGCGACCGGATCTGCTTCAACGCACGCGACGGCAAGCCTTGCGATGCGGAGACCTGTGAATTCGCCCTTGGCTACTTCGATCGCATCAACGATGCGGTGGCCGACACCTTTGCCACACACGATGACTTCAACCGCAACACCATCGAGTCAGCGGCAAGGAAGCACCGGGTCTGCCCATTTGAGCTGGGTCTCGACCTGTCCCAGTGGTCGGATGTGCTGATCTGCGACTACAACTACGTCTTCGATCCGAAGGCCTACCTCAAACGGTACTTCCTCGATACCGGGGGCAACTACGGCTTCCTCGTCGACGAGGCCCACAACCTCGTGGACCGTGCGCGCGATATGTACTCGGCGCAGATCCGCCGTGGCGAGGTGCGTGCCGTCATCAAAGCGCTGGGTAACGATCTGCCAGCGGCGCGTCATGCTCTCGGTGCCCTCGACCATTATCTGAGCACACAGATCCAGCGTTGCGCCGATGAGGGCGGCGGTGACGGTTGGCTCGATCGCACCCCACCGACGGACCTGCAACCCCTGCTGCACCGCGTGCAGAATGAGATCGAACCCGTGCTCGCACGCAATCGAGTCACGAGCTGGAAAGAGCCGCTGACGGATTTGTTCTTCACCATCCTCGCCTTTCTGCGGGTCTACGATCTGTTCGACGAGCACTACGTCACGTACGGTGAAAAGCACGGCCAGGGGGATCTGACCCTGCGCCTCTACTGTCTCGATCCGTCCAGCCGCATCCGCGAAGCCTGCAAGCGCGGTCGTTCGGCAACGTTCTTCTCCGCCACCCTGACGCCTGTCGATTACTTCCGCCGACTGCTGGGCGGCGAGCGCACCGATTACACGCTGGAACTGGACTCCCCCTTCCCGGCGGAAAACCTGCTCGTCATGGTTGCCGATCATATCGATACGAGCTACCGCGGACGCGGCCTGTCGTACGAGGACGTAGCCCGCTCGATCGCCGCCGCTGTCAGCGGCAGACGTGGCAACTATATGGTCTACTTTCCGTCGTACAAGTACCTGCAGGAAGTCGTGCCACGGTTTAGCACCGTCGCCGCACGCAACACGCTCGTCATGACCCAGGTGCCGCGCATGACGGAACAGCAGAAGGAGCAGTTCCTCGCCATCTTCAACGTCGCCAACGCTGAGACCGTTGTCGGCTTCGCCGTCATGGGCGGAATTTTCGGCGAAGGCATCGATCTGGTCGGTGACCGCCTGGTCGGGGCCATCGTGGTGGGCGTCGGGCTGCCGCAGATCGGTCTGGAGCGGGATCTCATCAAGGGCTACTACGACGACCACGAAAACGCCGGTTTCGCCTACGCCTACACCTACCCCGGCATGAATCGTGTCCTGCAGGCAGCAGGGCGTGTCATCCGCTCTGACATCGATCGTGGCTTGATCCTGTTGATCGACAAGCGTTTTTCGCGCGAGGATTACCGCGAGCTGTATCCACCCTTTTGGGGTGCACCGAAGCAGACCCGCAGCGTCGAGGAAATCCGCGAGACAGTGAGTCTGTTCTGGGGCGAGCCGTGAGCAGGCGCGCAGCGGCCGCCGTTGGCGATGAGGCCTGGGTCCGCCAGCACTTGCTCCACCTGCGCGCCCTCGACCCGGACCGCAGCCGACGTCTTGAGATGTTGCTCAACGCCAACGGACCGTGATGCCACAGCCCTGCAGCAGTTCGACCATGGCTTCACCATGTCGGCGCAGAGCCTCGGGCGCCATCGGTGCCGTCCCGGGCAAGGCCTGTGGCAGGCCCAGGTGCTGGCGTTTGTCACCGCCAAGCGTGTGGTAGCCGAGAAGTTCAACGACGCGTACCGCGCCTTCAAGTTCGGTCCTGATAAAATTCGCCGCCGCCTGCAACGGTTCCGCCGCGGCGTTGATGCCGGGGATCAACGGCAGGCGCACCCACAGGCCATAGGCTTCTGTTTCATTCACCGGACCCCGGTCCCGCAGCAATGTCGCCAGGCGCCTGGCGTTGGCGAGAATGCTGACATTGTCGACACCCGTCCAGCGTCGATGCACAGCTGCATCCATCGCTTTCAGATCGAGGAGTACGAGATCGGTGAAAGGCAGAACCAACGCCAGTGAGTCCCAGCGACCGAAGGCGGTGGTGTCCAGCGCCGTATGGATACCTTCGGCGCGACAGCGCTGCAGGAGCTCCCGTGAGAAGTGTGGCTGCCGAAGAGGTTCGCCCCCGGAGAGGGTCACGCCACCCCCGCTGCGCTCGTAGAACGGCCGGTCCGCCGCAATCTGCGGCCACACCTGCTCGACTGTCTGTCGCTGGCCCACCATTTCCAGCGCCCCGGGGTAACAGGCCTCCACACAGGCGCCACAGCGCTGGCAGGCCTGCGCGTCGTAGACTCGACCTGTCAGCGGTTGCGGCTGACCGCGTCGCACGGCCAATTCCCCCGCTGACAGGCGCTTGCCAGAGCCATCCGTCAGATACAGCGCATCGTGGGTGCAGGCATCGATGCAGGCCACGCAACCGATGCAGCGCCCGGCAGCAAACATCAGTTCCGGCCGGGCATCCTCCGATTCGGGATTGTGACACCAGGCACAACGCAGGTAACAGCCCTTGAGAAAGACCGTGGTTCGCGTACCCGGGCCGTCGTGCGTGGAATAGCGCTCGACGTCGAACACCATACCACGGGTGGCACCGACAGCAGCAGGTCCGGACATGTCCTAA
>ERZ890510.2331-NODE-2331-length-10889-cov-5.260476_pt1 | contig 10889 bp, 10 predicted proteins | sample MGYA00521265_ERZ890510 | MGnify/ENA primary metagenome ERZ890510 (study PRJEB32303, sample SAMEA104408624) | aquatic metagenome | biome: Brackish water; feature: Chemocline; material: water | place: Baltic Sea | collected 2014-10-26T21:54:00 | depth 110 m ...
CGTCGGCTGCAGGAAACAAAATGATGAACCTCCGCGCGAAGCGCGATCACGGCTGGGGCACCGCACACAGGCGGTAACAGTTTGGTATCGCAGGTGCGGCCAGCAGGCATTATCTCGATGTCGGCCAAGACGAACCGGCGTCCATTGACGATCAAAGAGGCATCCGGCTGGACAAATGCAGGGCCGAAAAAACTTTGGGCGAGCGCTGGTGGGGACAAAAGAACCAGCGACAAAGAAAGCGCCAATAGGAAATGTTTCACAAACCGGAATATAGGGGTTGCGCCCACAAAGAACAGACCAGCTTGCGAAATTTAGACTGGTAGCAAACCGAAATCGTCCCGGCGTCACGCGGTCATGAGTTGAAGCCCCTTGGCTCGTTCTTGGGCTTTCGCAGCCGCGCGGTCGTTGCCACGCCCCATGCTGGCCCGCGCGACCAGCTACCAGTTCTGCAGGCTGGACGATTTCTGCGCGACTCTTTGATCGGCCAACGTTTCCGCTTGTGCGAATCTTCCGGCCCGCAAAGTGGCTTCGACCAGCGTCCAGCCGAGGAGGTCGCGTTGCGCATTGCTGCCGCCAAAGCGATTAGCGCCGTAGCGCAAACCAAGCAGGCCGTCGACCGCGTCTTCGTAGCGCCCCACCCCAAATGAACTGAGAGCGCGGGCCAACGGGAGGCCGACATCGCGTGACATCATCGCATTCGTGCCCGTGCCGACCGCGGCGACTTCTATATCCTCACGCGGGGCGCCGACGAAGGCCATCATCGCGTGGGCATCATCATGGCAAATATTGCGAAGACCCCAGCATAAGTGGACACTTCCTTTCGGGGCCATTTGAGATCGGCGCCCTGCCGGACGGGAGAAGCGACATGTTGTTGAACAAACCTCGCGCCTACGACGTGATGGATAGCCACGGCCTGGACGGGCTGATCGCCGCGACCCGGCAGAACATCTATTACCTTTCGGACTTCTGGTCACACACATTGATGGTCGAGCGCAGCTTTACCTCGTTCGCGGTTCTGCCGCGCCGCGAGGATGCGCCGGCGGCGCTGGTCATGGGCATGACCGAAAATGGGCGGCTTGCCGAGGAAGGCAGTTGGATCGACAACGTGGTCGGCGTTACCGGGCGGGCATCGCCGACGGCGGCCAATGTCGGGGCCGGCGGCACGGAGAAGCTGGACCCGCTGAGCGTCTACCTGATTGGCGACGAGGGTGGGCTCACCGCGCGCGAACGGGGCTGGATTGCTGCCGCGCGTGCGCGCACCGATCACTTGGAACGCACCCCTGCGCTTGGCCTCAAGCGGGCATTAAGCGATGCCGGGCTGCAAAACGCCCACGTCGGCACCGACGACCCGCGATTGATCGGTTGGGCCAACGCGATGGGGCTGGACGGTTTGAGCGGCATTGATGCCACGAACATCTTCCGCGAGATCCGCATGGTGAAAAGCGCCGACGAAATAATCCTGCTTGGTGAAGCCGCACGGCGCAACGAAACCGCGGTGGAGACCGCGATTGCGGCGATCAAGGACGGTGCGTCGCCGGAGGATTTGGTGCGCGCCTACAAGGTTGATCTCGCGCGCCAGGACGGCGTCGGGCTCTACATCTTATTTGGCATGGTGCCGGGCATGCGACACGGCAAAGTGGTTAAGGGAGAACCTTTTTTGGTTGACGCGCTGGGCACCTACAAGGGCTACCACGGCGATTTGGGGCGCACGATCTTCGTCGGTGAGCCCGATGCGGAAACCAAAAAGCGCAACCGCGCCATGCAGATCGGGTGGCAAACCGCGTGCGACATGATGAAGCCGGGCCTAAAGGGTTCGGACATCGTCAGGAAGGTTATGGACGTGATGCGCAAGGAGGGGTTTCCCTCGTTCAATCATTGTGTGGCGCATACCGTGGGGTTGGAGCACACCGATCACCCGATCCCGATCGGGCCGGACGGCCTCGGCGCCACGCCCGATTTCATAATCGAGGCGAACATGGTGCTGAATGTCGACATGCCGTACCAGGAGTACGGCTGGGGGTCGATGCACATCGAAGATACGCTGCGGGTCACGCCGGACGGTTTCGAGCCGCTGACCAGTCTTAATACCGAAATGCGGATTTTGTGAGGGCGCTATGAAACATCAGACAACGCGCGGCAAGATTCTCTACCTGCGCAACGGCGCCGAAACCGGCCGTGAGTGGTTCACCGTGACCAAGCATCAAGATGGCAGCCGCGGCTTTCGGGCGATGTGCGAGATGGACGACCACGACCTGCTACGTGACGTCACCTATAACGTGGGCCCATCGTGGGAACCGTTGGATTGCTTTGTCAGGCTGACCGCGGCGGACAAATTTGTCGGCTCGTCGTGGTTCCGCTTCGACAGCCAAGGCGGCGAATGCGAAGGCTTCACGGTCAACGAGGGCCGGCTGCGCCAACGTATCGACGTTGGTCATCGGCCGCCCTCCTTCGGCGCCCATCCGATCATTTGCGATATGTGGCACCTATCGCAGTTCGATCACGCGGGCCCCAAGCGCCAAACCGTGAAAAACATCATGCTGTCTTCGCCGCAACCCGACGGCGGCACCGGGCCGATGCTCGCCTGCCACGACCTGACCATTGAGTATTACGGGGTCGAGACGGTGACTGTCCCGGCCGGCACCTTCGAGGCCGATCATTTCGCGTTCGTCCTGGGCGACCCCCATCCAGCGAACGAGGAACTGTGGTGCGTGGGCCCCGACATTCTACCGATCAAGATCGGTTACCCAATCTATGACTCGACCTACGAATTGGCGGAATGGTCTGAGGGCTAGGCCCTACTCCCGGGCGTTTGCGGCCGCCAACAACTGAACCATCGCGCTGTAGCCCCGCGTCCGCGCAAGCGCTAGCGGTGTCGTGCCGCTGCGGTCGGGTAAATTGACGTCGGCCCCGGCATCGATCAGGTCACGGACAATGGCGGTATGGGCGGCGGCGCCGTCGCCGAGAACGATCGCTTCGATGAGCGCCGTCCAACCGAGGTTGTTGACGTGATCTAACGGTGCGCCCGCCGTCACCAGTGCACGCACGACGGCGACCCGCCCGAGATGCGCCGAGGCGATGAGGGCGGTGCCGTCATAAGGACTGGTGATCAGACCGGGATTGGCGCCGGCTTGGATCATCATGCGCACCGTGGCGACATCGTCGATCACCCCGGCGATGGTGATCACGTCGTAACGCTGATCGTCGAGTGCTTCAACGTCGGCACCGAGTTCGGTCAGCGCCGCGATGGCATCGTGGTGACGGCCGTACGCTGCGACCATCAGCGGTGTGCGGCCGCGGCCGTCGCGACCGTTGAGGTCGGCGCCACTAACGGCGAGCGCCCTGATTTTGGCGATATCGCCGGACGCGGCCGCCGCATGGAGACCGTCATACGCTGCGAGTTCAGGGCCACTCGGCGCGATCTGGATCAGCCGGACCAGTCCGCCCTCGGCGACGCGGTCGCTATGAATGACCGGCGCTGCATGCCCCATATCAGCCGCCAACGCGACCACGAACAGGGCGCCAACGAGGCCAAATCCGAGGGCGCGATGGGCGCCTACCGACCACTGGCATCGCCTCATTTCATTGACCTCACTTTTTTGTCGAAACAAAGCCAACTGTGGCGGATTCCAAAGGTTTCGGCCACCAGCACCGGCGAGACCCTGCGGGCCCTGCGCGGCATCGGTCGACCCTGCGACGGCGGTCGCTGCCGGTGGCCGGCGGTCGTGACAAACGATCTTGTCCGTGGAGCAGTTTAGCCGAAACAAAGCCAACTCCCGCGGAATCCCTCAGGTTTTCGATCCGGCCACGCGGCGGAGTGGGCACCGGTAGCGGCCCAACCAAATAGGAACCGGGGTCGGCGTTGACAAGCCTCGTTGCACCACAAACCCGCCGCGGCGATCTTGCCCGAACGTCATTGGCACGACGCGGCCGAGGTATCGGGGATCGGCGATTTAAATCTCGACGGCCTGCGGCCCAGATAACAAAAAGAAAGGGCCGCACGGCTAACCGTGCGGCCCGATGTGTACGCGGTGAACCGCGCCTAGTTCAGCGTCAACGAATGGAAGTTGTAGCGCTGAAGAACGTTGGAGAAACCGCCGACGCGCTTGTTGAGGCCCGTTATATCGACCAATTCAACAAAGAACAGATTCGGCGCGTTATCGTGATTCATGACCATCAGTTCTTGAATCAGCTTACGTCGCTTCTCGACGTCGAACTCTTGTTCGGCCTCGGTCAACTTTGCTTCCTCCGCCACATCGCAGTGCGATGCGAACGGCGCCTTGCGGCAGGTAAGGTTCGGATAGGCGAAGGTCGCGATCGCCGGGTCGTTGTGGCATGAGTTCTGGAATATGTCCGAGAAGCCCATCCCGCCTTCGGGACCCTGTTTCTTGCCGAACCAATTGTCGAGCCACTGCGCAAATGTGATCGGCGTCAGCTTGGTGCGAATGCCGATTGCGGAGAGTTGTTGTGCCGCAAACTGGTAGATATCGCCATCGGCCGGGAAAGCGCCCGGGATAACCATTGCTTCGGTATCGAAACCATCAGGAAAGCCGGCTTCCACGAGCAGTTGCTTTGCCCTTACCGGATCATACGGATAGGCCTTTACGTCTGGGTTGTAGCCGAACGTGCCCCGTGTGGCGCATTGCCCAGCCGGCACCGTGATGCCGCCTAGCAAATCGTTTGCCATTGCCGAGCGGTCGATCGCCATATTGGCCGCCTGACGCACGCGGACGTCATTGAAGGGACTGTTCTTTCGTACCGACATAAAGCGCCAGCCCATCGCCGAGGGGCGTTCGGCAATATCCACTTTGTTCCCGCTGGCCTCGAGTTGCGTCTTTGCGTCGAAAGACACGCCTTGAGCGATATCCAACTGGTCGGACTCGAGTCCTGACACCCGGGCGGCGGCATCCGCCAAAGCGACGATCGTCAGATGCGCATACTTCGGCGCCCGAACGCCAGCACCCGAAAAGGCATCGAGTCTGATCGTGCCGTCGACACCGCCGTCATAGGCCACAACCTGGTAGGGTCCCGTGCCGATCGGGTTCCGAGAGAAGGACTCACGGCCCTGGTCGCGCCACGCTTTAGGCGCCGGAATCCAAAAGCTCGCAGCGAAACGCGGGAACTCAGGATTCGGGGTCGCCGTCTTGAACTCGACGGTGTAGGGATCAACCTGGGCAACCGAAACCGCCTTAAGCTGGTTGGTGTTGGTCCGTTCGGCCACGAGGCCCATGCCTTTTGCTTCCGGGGTCAGCAACCAGTTGAACAGGGTGACAACCGCATCGGCTGTGACTTCTTCGCCGTTGTGGAACTTAATCCCCTTTTTCAGGGTTACATGCCAGGTCGTGGCATCGAGATTTTTCCAGGACTCGGCCAACATGCCGACGATGTCACCCTTCTCGCTGATCTGCGTCATCGAATCGTAGATCGGATAGAGCGAATAGACAGCCGGGCTCGCGCCACCGAACTCGGGCAGGCCGAGGCCAGGCGAGATCGATTGGGTAGCGAATCGAATCGTTTTGTCTTGTAGTTGGGCGTTGGCCGTTCCGGCCGACACGCCCAAAGCCGCAATCGCGGCGGCGCCCAATAGGGCACGCGCATAGTTTCGTCGCATGGGTATCCTCCAAAGTCTCCCTGCGGGTCGGCTCTTTGGCCAGCCCAGATACCGATCTTAGCCCTGGTGGCGCTTGCCAACAATGCGAGCGTTCCGAACAAAAAAAAGGGCCGTACGGCATCGCGTACGGCCCTGGAATAACGCTTGAGTGGCGGCTAATTCAGCGTGATCTCGTGGAAGTTAAACCGCTGAATAACGTTGTAGAAACCCTTCACTCGCTTGTTCAAGCCGGTCAAGTCGGTCAGCTCGACGAAGAAAAGGTTCGGTGCGTTGTCGTGATTTAGGACCATCAGTTCCTGGATCAGCTTGCGCCGCTTATCGACGTCGAACTCGCCCATGGCGGCATCGAGTTTGGCTTCTTCTGCCTTATCGCAATGCGACCCCGGGTTTTTCTTACAAGACAGGTTCGGATAGGAGTCAAAAGGGATCGCGTTGAAGTTATGGCAAGAGTTCTGGAAAATATCCGAGAACCCCATGCCGCCATCTGGCCCCTTCTTTTTGGCAAACCACATGTCGAGCCATTCAGCGAACTGAATGTTGACAAGGTCGACCTTAATGCCGATTGCACCGAGTTGCTGCGCCGCGAATTGGTAAATCTCGGCATCGGCTGGGAACGCGCCCGGCAGCACCATGGCCTCGACTTCAAACCCGTTAGGGAACCCCGCATCGGCCAGCAACTGCTTCGCCTTTACAGGATCGTAGGGATAGGGTTTGACGTCGGGGTTGTAGCCAAACGTAAAGCGCGTCGCGCATTGGCCGGCCGGCACGGTAGTGCCGCCCAACAGGTCACTGGCAATCGCTTGGCGGTCAATCGCGTAGTTCGCTGCTTGCCTCACGCGAACGTCGCTAAAGGGGCTGCTTTTGCGCACCGACATAAAGCGCCAGCCCATCGCGGACGGGCGGGAGGCAACATCGATCCGGTGGCCGGCCGATTCGAGTTGTACTTTCGAATCGAACGGGACGCCCTGAGAGATGTCGATCTCGTCGGAAAGTATGCTGGTAACCCGTGTGGCCGCCTCGCTTAACGCTTGGATCCGTAGCCGTGCGATCTTCGGCTTTCGCATCGCACCTTCGAACGCGACGAGATCGATAAAGCCGTCAACGCCACCGACAAATTTCGGGCTCATGTACGGCCCGGTCCCGATCGGCGCTTTCGCAAAAACATCGGTACCCATCTCGTCACGAGTCTCGGTGTCCGGTATCCAAAACCCGGCAAGCTGGCGCGGCAACTCAGGATTTGGTTGGGTGGTTACGATCCGGACCGTGTAGTCGTCGATCCGTTCGACCGAGGCGACAAAAGCCTGCCTTTGATTGGTTGAGTAGGCGACGGTGCCGGCGGCTTCGTCGTTGGTCGTCAGATACCCGAACTGCCCAGCCACTTGCTTCGCGGTAAATTCTTTGCCGTTGTGGAATTTCACGCCGCGCTTAAGGGTGAGTTCCCACGTGGTCGGATCGAGATTCTTCCAACCGCTTGCCAGGAGCCCGGACACGTCGCCTTGTGGGCTTACGCGTGTCAGCGAATCATACATCGGCCACAGTGTGTAGACGCTGGGCGATGCCGTGCCTTGCTCAGGGCGTCCGAAGGCCGGTGCAATAGTTGCGGTGGCGAATCTCAGGGTTTCATCTTGAAGCTGCGCTTGGACTCCGCCAGAGGACAGCATCACCGACACTGCGGCGGCCCCTCCTAGCAAAGCAGACATGATTGATTTTCGCATCTGTCCGTTCCTCCCGTAATCGGTGCGTGCCAGCCTCTATGGGCCAGCGTCGTCGCATTGTAGGAAGCGGCGAACCAATTGCCACGTGTTTCAGGGCAGGCGACCCGTTTCTTAGGACAGCGCCGCGATTCGGCTACTTAAACAGCCAAATCTGTGCGAACACGCCCACCGCAGCATAATCTATGATTGTGAACGATCCACCGCCAAAGCGCACGTCCTACTCGGAGACACCATGAAACCACAGTTGATCGGCGACATAACCGTTTCGAAGTTGATCGAGGACATCCACGCGTTCGACACCAAAACAGGTTTGCCCGATTCGGTGCCCGATGTGTTCATGGCCAACCGTGACTGGCTGGCGCCGCACTTGTATGACTTTGCTGCCGACACGCTGTTGCTGTCGTTTCACACGTTCATCGTCCGCACACCACACCACACGATTCTGGTCGATACCTGTATCGGTAATGACAAAGAGCGACCGTGGTCGGACATCTGGCACCATCGCAGCGGGCCCTATCTCGACCAAATGGTCGCCATGGGCGTTGCGCCGGAGGACGTCGATTATGTGATGTGTACGCACCTGCATGCCGACCATGTCGGGTGGAATACGCGTCTCCTCGATGGTCGTTGGGTGCCGACGTTTCCCAACGCGAAATACATTTTTTCCAAGCTGGATTACGACCATTACGCCGGCACCAACCCCGACGATCACAGCCACAATGCCTTTCGCGATTCGGTCCTGCCAATTGTCGAGGCTGGCCAAGCAGTGATGATTGGCGACGATTTCGCCATCGACGATGCGGTGACGATCTTGCCAACACCGGGCCACACGCCGGGCCACTTTTGTGTCCGGTTGCGCTCCAAGGGCGCCGAGGCAATCTTGACCGGCGATCTGATGCATTTTGGCGTTCAAGTCGCGCGGCCCGATTGGAGCGCGACGTTCTGCGTTGACGGTGTCGCGTCGGCGAGAACGCGAGAGACATTTGTCGACACTTATGCGGAATCGGATGTGTTGATCATGCCGGCGCATTTCCCTGGCCCGACCTGTGGCCACATCATTGGCAACGGCGCGGGCACCCGCTTTCGCTTGGCGCTCTAGGCCTGATCCGTCATGGAACTTTTCGTAACCGTGGTTATGCCGATGGCGGCGTTCACGCTGGCGGGAACGATGACCCCTGGGCCGAACAACGTGATGCTGGCGGCGTCAGGGGCCAATTTCGGTTTTCGCCGAACGACACAGCACATGATCGGCGTCGGCGCCGGCGCCGGCGCGAGTTTTCTTTTGTTCGTCGTAGCGCTGGGTATGGGTGCGGTGTTCGCCGCGCTGCCCGCACTGCAGCTGGCCATCAAGATTGCCGGCGCGACGTTTCTGATCTACCTCGCGTGGCGCATTGCCACGGCCGTCCCGGCAACGCACGACGGCGACCGGGGAAAACCGCTTAGCTTTCTCGAGGCGTTCGGTTTTCAGTTCGCCAACCCTAAAGCGTGGACCATCACAGCGGGCGCGGCCTCGACGTTCATGCCACCCAGTATTAGCGCCGCAAGCGGCGCCGCCGTGCTCGCTGCAACTTTTGCCATCGTTGCCATCCCCTCGATCGTCTTATGGACTGCTTTTGGGGTCGGCATTGGACGCTTACTGACGACCGCGCGCGCCCATCGCATTTTCAATGGCGCCATGGCGCTTTTGCTGGTCGCGGCCGTGGTGTTCTTGTTCGCGGTCTAGACGTTAGGTTAGGCGCCAGTCCCCGGGCATAGCGGGATTGGCGCGCTGGATGCCGCCGCGGTGCGTACGACAAAGTCCGTGCCCGCGACCCCCGGGGCACGCCATCCGGCACCCGGGCAGCGGCGCGCTGTGCCACGGATGACTTGGCGTGACCGGTCGGGCGCGAGGTATTGGATTTCAATGTCGAGGCCGGTGACATGCATCAGTCCCGGCTCATCGAGTTCGACAACGCGCTGGACCACCGGTCCGGTGGGCACCAACCAGGCGCGAAATAGTGTTTCTTCAAAATCGGCCAAGGCGACCACGACAAAACGCAAATCGACCGATTCGCCCTCGAGTATGTCGAACGTGTTGCCACCCGGTCCCGTCAGGCGGATTGCCCCGCCATGGGTATTGACCACACGCAGCGTGAGCTCCGGCGATTCGGCGAGTGCCGCTTGGTGGCGGCCGGCGTCAGGCGGCGGCGCAGCGCAAGCCGCGCTCAGCAAAGCAAGGCCGCCCACGACGAACGCGCGCCACCTTTTTTTCAAGACACTCATTGACGGTGCATGGCTGAACGACGCATCGGGCTAATTCATCCGCAGGATCGGCTTGATCGCGGCACCCGATTCGGCATCGGCGACCGCTTTGTTGATATCGGCAAAATCGTACCACGTCACGAGCCGGTCCAGGGGAAAGCGCCCGGCCGCGATCATGTCGACCAGGCGCGGAATGAAGACATGCGGCACGCTGGCCCCTTGCACAATGCCACACAACGTCTTGCCATTGATCAGCATGTCGAAGGGCACGATCGGTGTGGTGCCGCGCCCGACGGGCGATGCGACGAAGCCGCAGACCCCGCGCGGCGCTAAACTGTCGATTGCCGCGGCAAACGAGGTTTCGACGGCGGCCGTTTCGAGCGCGTAGTTGACGCCGCCACCGCTCACATCGCGGACCCGTTCGGCGACATCGCCCTCGCGTGCGTCGATGACGTGGTGCGCACCGAGGTCGCGGGCAAGCTCAAGGCGCGAAGGCACGATATCCACGGCAACAATCCGGTCCGCCCCCGCCACTTTCGCCGCCATCACCGCGCTGAGCCCAACTGCACCAGCGCCAAACACAGCAACCTTGGCGCCGTAACCAACGTTGAGCGAATTGAGGATTGCGCCCGCGCCGGTTTGAATGCCACACCCCAGCGGGCCCAGCATAGCCAGGGGCGCATCGGTCGGAACACGAATGGCGTTGCGCTCGGTCGCCACCGCAAACGTGGCAAACGACGATTGCTGGAAGAACGCGCCGTTGATTTGGACGCCGGCCTGGCTGAGCGCGGTCGTCCCGTCGAGCCGCGCGCCTTTGAATTGCAGCGCATGATGATCGGCGCAGTGGGTCGGCGCACCCGACACGCATGACGGGCACATGCCGCAATAGCCAAAGGTCAGGACGACAGGATCGCCCACCGACAGGCGCGACACACTGGTCCCGATCTGCTGGACGATGCCGGCGCCTTCGTGACCGAGCACGATGGGTTTGGGTACGGCGTCACGAAACTTGACGTCGGTGTGACAGATGCCGCTGGCGACGATGCGGACGATGACCTCATCGGGGCGCGGATCGCCGATCTCGATTGATTCGAGCACAAATGGCCCCGCCGCATTGCGCAGCACCGCCGCCGTGGCCTGCATGGACCAGCCTCCCGCGGAAAAAACAGGAGTGTCGCAGCTATCGGTGGCGGCATCCAGACAGCCCACCGGCAAGAAAAAGGCCCCGCCGAGGGCTGCGGGGCCTTTTTACGAGAAGAACGAAGACTAGTTGGTCTTCATTTCCTTCTTCTTCATGTCGTCTTTGGCCATGGTCTCGTCTTTAA
>ERZ890510.2337-NODE-2337-length-10856-cov-4.734284_pt1 | contig 10856 bp, 13 predicted proteins | sample MGYA00521265_ERZ890510 | MGnify/ENA primary metagenome ERZ890510 (study PRJEB32303, sample SAMEA104408624) | aquatic metagenome | biome: Brackish water; feature: Chemocline; material: water | place: Baltic Sea | collected 2014-10-26T21:54:00 | depth 110 m ...
ATGCAATCATTAATGCTGGGTGGAGTTCTTGGAACATTTGCAGGTTTTGTGTTTGCAATTGCTTCGCAATCTGTTCAACCAGATTCATATGTTCCAGATGTAACTTTCTTCTCTTACACAATATTGTTACTTGGTGGAGCAGCTAGAGTTTTTGGTCCAGTCGTGGGTGCAATCATTTTCTGGTTCCTTTTAGTGTTCATAGGTCAAACTTTGGATCAAACAATTTCTGCTGGCTTAATTCCATTCTTAACTTCAACTCAAGTTGGCCCAATTCGTTTCATTTTCGTGGGCGTTGGATTGATGTGCTTGATGATATTTAGACCTCAAGGAATATTTGGAGATCGAAAGGAGTTGGCATTAGATGGCCGATAACACATTCGATAAAACAGAAATACAAAATATTTTAAGTAAATTAGATCGAGTTCCTGGTGTGAAAAAACCAGATCCAATACTTGTGGCAGATAAAATTGTGCGCAAATTTGGTGGTTTAACAGCAGTTGATGTCAACCATGTAGAGATTCAAAGAGGTGCCATCACAGCCCTAATTGGACCCAATGGTGCTGGGAAAAGTACTTTCTTTAATCTTTTAACCTCTTTTGATAAAGCTGACGAAGGAAAATGGTATTTCAACAAAGATGATATTTCAAATGTTAATCCAAATAAATTGGCTCAAAAAGGTATGGTTAGAACTTTCCAATTAACAAAAGCACTATCTAGATTAAGTGTGCTTGATAACGCTCGATTGGGTGCTAAGAACCAAATCGGTGAATCAATATTTGCAGCACTTTTTAAACCCTTATGGGCAAAGAGAGAAAGCCAAGTTACCCAACAGGCAGAAGAAGTATTAGCAAGATTTAATTTGCTTGAAAAAAAAGCTGATTTTGCAGGTTCCTTATCTGGTGGTCAAAGAAAATTATTAGAAATGGCTCGAGCCTTAATGTTAAACCCAGAAATCATCATGTTGGATGAACCAATGGCTGGGGTAAACCCTGCCTTGAAACAAAGTCTCTTAGGACACATCAAAGACATCCGAGACAAAGGAACCACAGTCCTTTTTGTGGAGCACGACATGGACATGGTGCACGACATTAGTGACTGGGTTATCGTGATGGCGCAAGGCAAAATTATTGCCGAAGGTCCTCCTGGTGAAGTTATGAAGAACAAAAGTGTTATTGATGCATATTTAGGTTCTCACCACGAAAGTAATTTAACTGAAGATGGTAATTCCCTTTCGACAGGAAACAAAAAATGACAACTGATTTACATCAAGAACATATAGATAATTCCGCTAAGGCACTTATCAAAGCTGATAATTTAATTGCTGGATATTTTCCTGGCGTACCAATTCTTAATGGTTCTGATCTTTATGCCAACGAAGGTGAATTAATTGGTATTATCGGGCCCAATGGTGCTGGTAAATCAACTTTATTGAAAGCACTTTTTGGCTTAGTTAAAGTTTGGTCTGGTGAAGTTACACTTCGCGGTGAAAATATCACAAATATGCGTGCTGATGAACTTGTAACACGAAGCATCGGTTTTGTTCCACAAAACAATAACGTTTTTCCATCATTAACCATTGAAGAAAATCTTGAAATGGGCTGTTACCAAGATCCAAGTAAATTTGTTGATAGTTTTGAAAGAGTTTCATCTCTTTTCCCAGCATTGAAAGATAGACGTAAACAAAAAGCTGGGTCACTTTCAGGTGGTGAACGTCAAATGGTTGCTATGGGTAGAGCATTAATGATGAACCCGAGTGTTATTTTGCTAGATGAACCAAGTGCTGGCCTCTCCCCTGCCCTACAAGATGAAGTATTTATTCGTGTTAAAGATATTAACAAAACAGGTGTGACAGTAATTATTGTTGAACAAAATGCAGCGCGTTGTCTACAAATTGTTGATCGTGGTTATGTGCTAGATCAAGGTCAAAATGCTTATACCGGAACTGGACGTTCCTTGGCAAATGATCCTAAAGTTATTGAATTATATTTAGGAACTTTAGCTAAATCCTAAATGTCTTGCGTATTAATAAAGGCCCTCGATTTCTCGAGGGCCTTTATTTTTAATTAATATTTCTATTAATTAACTGGCAGGAACTTCACCGGTTACGCGACCTACTTCAGCAAACTCAGTGTTGCTTGAGTATTGGTTGATAGCGATTGTTGCGTATTTTGGATCTCCAGCTGAGTTGAACTCAAGTGGGCCAGTTACACCGTCGAAATCAATGTCTTTTCCATCTTTCAACAAAGCTAAGCAATCAGCAAAAGTTGTACACTTTTCGCCGTCTGCTGCTACTGCTGGAAGATTGTCAGCCAATGAACGACCATCAGCACAACCAGCTGCTTCAGCTGCAAGTGCTAACAAGATTGCTCCGTCATATGACTGTGCGCCATATGTATAGTCATCTAGATTTGCATTAACTGAATCCAATTTTGCATTGAAAGCAGTTAAATCAGAATCACCTGAAGGAGCTGTTCCTAGAACACCATTCATGGTGCCTGCTGGGAAATCTTTAAATGCTGTTGCAGATAGGTTTCCGTCAACTAAGTAAACTTTCACTTGTTGTGGACCCACACCTTGTTTGATCATTTCTTGGATCAGCTTTACGCCTTCTTCGAAAGTGATAACAACAACAACTTCTGGTGCTCCAGCTTTGATTTCGGCAACTTCTGCTTCAAATGATGCAGCTGTTGGATCGTAAACAATTTCGCTGGTAACAGTTCCACCGGCTGCTTGGAAGTTTTTGGAGAATGCCTTTAATAGACCTTCACCATAAGCATCTTGGCGAGCGATAGCTGCTGCTTTTGTGAAACCATCTTTAACTGCTTGTTCAGCAAGAACTAGTCCTTGCATCGCATCAGATGGTGCAACGCGCCAGTAAAGATTGTCATCTGCATAAGTAGTTAATGCAGGTGATGTATTTGCAGGAGACATTTGTAATAATCCTGCAGAAGTGATTTTGTCAATAACTGTTAGTGATACACCTGAAGATGCAGCACCGAAAATTACTGATGCGCCTGCAGCGATGTGTGAGTCTACAGTTTGTGAAGCAATGTTGGTACTGGTATCACCAGAGTCACCAACAATGTGCTCAACATCTGCACCTAACACGCCACCTGCGGCGTTGATTTCCTGAAGTGCTAGATCAATACCAGCAAATTCTGGCGGCCCTAGGAATGCGAGATCTCCAGTTTGTGGAAGCAATGAACCGATTTTGAGAGTTGGAAACTCACAAGCACCGGTGTCGCTTGCAGCTGTATCGCTGCTACCACTGGAGCACGCAGCCAAGAGCAATCCAGCTGCTGCAATTGCAGAAACTGAACGTAGCTTGGTTGTACGTACCATGTGTTGCGCTCCTTATTTTTCGTTTATAGAAATCAGTCAAAAATGACCAACTTTTCACAAATCTTACCTAAGATGGACTCAGTCTTCCAATTTGGAACACAATTGTTGCCAAATTGTAACTATTACCAGAACCTGAGAGGGAAATATGCGAGTTATAGAGATAAAGCACCCTCTATGCCATGCCAAAGTAACCGAATTAAGGGATAAAAACACCAGCTCGGTCAGATTCCGACAACTAGCCGAGGAACTTATTTACTTACTTGCCTATGAGGCGACCAGAGAAATTGAAGTAGTTGAAATAACAGTCACCACCCCTGTGACCACAACACAAGGTGTTGAAATCAAACAACCAGTGCCAATGGTTTTACCAATTTTGAGAGCAGGTCTTGGCCTATTAGATGGCATGTTAAAAATAATGCCGCAAGCAGAAGTAGGTTTTCTAGGAGCTGTTCGAAACGAAGAAACTTTAGAAGTAACAACTTATGCTCAACGCATGCCAAATGATTTATCAAATCGGCACGTATTTATTTTAGATCCAATGCTTGCAACCGGTGGCACACTCATAAAAGCTGCTGAGACTGTTCACAAACTTAAAGCCAGCAAAATAACAGCTATCTGCTTGCTTGCAGCACCTGAAGGAATTGAACACCTGAAAAAAAATCTTGCAGCCGATATTGATTTCACTGTTGTTATTGCTGGGGTGGATGAAAAATTGAATGAAAAAGGTTACATAGTGCCTGGATTAGGTGATGCCGGAGATCGACTATTTGGAAGTGCTGGTTAATTCTTTTCGTATTGATCAATAACTAAACTACCAACTTCAAGCATTGATCGCCTTTTATCCATAGCAGTTTTTTGCATCCACTTAAAGGCTTCTGGTTCAGTTAAATTCAATTTAGTCATCAATAGACCTTTAGCTTTTTCCACAACTTTTCTGACCAATAATTGTTCTTTTAAATCAACAATTTCTGAATCTAGTTGCTTTATTTCTTGAAATCTTGAAACCGCTAATTCGATCGTAGGTATCAAATCTTCAATGCTAAATGGCTTTGTTAAATATGCCATAGCTCCAGCATCACGAGCTTTTTCAACTAAATCTTTTTGACTAAACGCAGTTAAAATCACAACTGGAGAAATTCTTGCTGAAGCTATTTTTTCTGCTGCACTTATGCCATCTAAAATTGGCATCTTCACATCCATGATTACTAAATCAGGTTTATGCTCTTCTGCTAACTCAATAGCTTTTTGACCATCACCTGCCTGACCAACGATTTCATAGCCTGCTTCAGTTAGCATCTCAACTAAGTCCAGGCGGATTAGTGCTTCGTCTTCGGCAATTACAACTCTAAGTTTTGGTTTCATATAGTTCATAGCCTAGGCGAGGTGTATTTCTTGGCTTTCAGTGTCGTAGAGTTGCATTTGGCAATCACCGCTTAGCCCCGGTAGCCCAACTGGCAGAGGCATACGACTCAAACTCGTACCAGCGTGAGTTCGAATCTCACTCGGGGCACAATTAAATTTAATTTTGAGATTTATTGATACTGCTTAAAGTGCCATTCACAAATGCTGCGGATTCATCAGTACTTAGAGATTCCGCTAAGGCAACAGCCTCACTGATCACCACTCCAGCTGGAACACTTTTTTCATGTGTTAATTCATAAACTGCGATTCTCAAAATATTTCGATCCACACGGGGAATGCGATCGATGGTCCATTCTTTCAAATTTTGACTAATTAGTTGATCTATTTCAACTAGATTATTTTTTACACCTTGAAGTAGTTGATCTGAATAGTTAAGAACTTCTGCATCATTTTCTTCACTTTGAACAATTAATGGGATACTTGTTTCTCTTAAGTCAACTTCAAATAATGTGTCGAGTGCACGCTTGCGTGCTTTACTTCGTGCACTCATAAGTTTTTAACGAAACCTATCTAGGCACGACCAAGGTAGGAGCCGTCTCGAGTATCTACTCGGACTTTCTCACCTTGATTGATAAATAGCGGAACTTGAATCTCAAATCCAGTTTCAAGCTTTGCCGTTTTCGATCCAGCACTTGATCTATCTCCTTGCAAACCAGGTTCGGTGTATTCAATAGTTAATTCCACGTTTGCTGGTAATTCAATATAAAGTGGATTTCCTTCATGCAATGCAATCATTGCTTCTTGATTTTCTAGCATGTAATTGGCAGCATCGCCTACAGTGGCATTGCTAATTGTTATTTGATCATAATTGCCAGTATCCATAAATACCCAATCATCACCATCTTTATATAAATATTGCATATCTCTTTTATCAACTTGTGCTGTTTCAAGTTTTACCCCAGCGTTGAAAGTTCTATCGACAACTTTGCCGCTAAGGATATTTTTAAGTTTGGTTCTAACGAATGCTCCACCTTTACCTGGTTTAACGTGTTGAAAGTCAATCACATTCCATAGTTGACCATCTAGGTTAAGAACTACCCCGTTTTTTAGATCACTTGTTGATGCCACAGTTTCGCCCCTATTTTCTTCTTAGTTTCTTAACCGACAACAATTATTTCGTGAGAACCTGTTGTCAGGATTTCTGCACCAGTTTCGGTCACCAAGCACGTATCTTCGATTCGCACTCCACCTTTAGCTGGTACATAAATTCCAGGTTCAACAGTGACACAACTTCCTTTGGCAAGTTTAGTCTTTACACCTTTAGATACATAAGTAGGCTCATGAATTTCTAAACCAACACCGTGACCTGTGCCATGCACAAAATATTCACCATGTTTACCCTCTTCAATATATTTTCGACAAACTTCATCTACTTCTTCTCCACTTACCCCAAAGCCAAGTTTTTTAACGCCTAATTCTTGAGAATTCATGACCAAATCATATATTTCTTTTTGCCAATCTGAGCAACTACCTAAAAACACAGTCCTTGTCATATCAGCGTGATAACCATTAACTTTGGCACCACAATCAATGGTGACCATATCCCCAATTTCTAGAGGGCGATTTGTTGGCTCGTGATGAGGTGTTGCACTGTTTACTCCACTTGCCACGATGGTTTCAAAAGCTAAGCCATCTGCTCCTCGTTTAAGAATTCCTTCTTGGAAAAGATTAGAAATTTGTCTTTCAGTCATACCTGGTCTCAAATCATTGATCAGAAACCATAAAGTTTCTGAGGTAATCGCACAAGCTTTTCTTAGTTGAGCTATTTCATATTCATCTTTGAAAGATCGTAATGGTGCCAATAATTCAACAGTGCCCACTAACTCAATAGCACCTTTATTTGCTAGTGCTTCACCTTGAGAGATATTTAATCTAGTTGAATCGATTGCAATCTTTTTTATTTTATGTTCCTCAAACAATTTATATAATTCTTTAAAGAAGGCACCTTCAATCAAAATTTTGATATCAGGAGATTCAGTATTTGCTCGTTCTGTATATCGATGATCTGTCATCAAAAGATCTTGTTCTGGATTTTGGCCTACGAAAAGTGCTGCATTGCTACCAGAAAACCCTGTTAAATACCTAACACTTATCTGATCCATGAAAACCGAAGCATCACCAGAATCTTTAAAAATATCTCTTAACCCATTGCGTCTTTTAAGATAATCGGGTTTCACTTGACTCATTTCACTAACTCTTTAAGGGCACTCAATGCTAGTTGATAGCTGTTGATCCCAAAGCCAGCTATTGCTCCATTTGCCACACCAGCTAAGACACTGAAATGTCTGAAGTCTTCTCTGCTCATCGGATTAGAAATATGAACTTCGATTAGAGGAGCTGTGTGCATGGCAGCAGCATCTCGCAGGGCATACGAATAATGAGTGAATGCTGCAGGATTTATCACTACTGGAATTTTATTATCAGCTGCTTCATGAAGCCATTTAATCATTGTTGCTTCATCATCGGTTTGTCTAAAATCAATATCAAAACCTAGACTCTTTCCAAATTCTTGGCAAGATTTTTCTAAATCAGCAAAAGTATCGGTGCCATAAATTTCAGGCTCCCGGGTTCCCAATCTTTGTAAATTAGGGCCGTTTAAGATCAAAACTTTTGTCATTTAGTCACCTTTTTCCATGCGGTGCTTAGTGTTTTAAAACTTGGATTTTCTAGTCGAGCAGGCTTTGCAATTGCCTCCAAGATAACAAATCTTAGCGTTGCCCCCCGAGATTTTTTATCTAAAGCCATAATTTCGATAATTTTTTTGAAATTTTTATCTTTGTATTTGATGGGTAAACCAAATGAGGAAAGAATAGTTCTGTGTCTTTCAACTACCTCAGGGCTTAAGCGTGATTCAGCTAGTGCAAGTTCCGCTGCAAAAACCATGCCCACAGAAACTGCGTCACCATGACGCCATTTATAGTTTTCAATTTTCTCAATAGCATGAGCCAGAGTGTGACCATAATTTAAAATCTCGCGACCAGTTTTAGAACTAGATGTTTCCCTGAAGTCTTTGCCTACTACTTCAGCTTTAACTTGTATGGATCTAGCTATTAATTCAGGTATTTCAATTCCGTCGAATTTTTTACATTCATCTGGATATTTTTCGATTATTTCAAGAATTCTTTCATCAGCAATGAATCCGCATTTAATAACTTCGGCCATTCCTGTTGTGAAATCATATTTCTTTAAATTCTTTAAATTATCGATATCACAAAGCACTAAACTTGGATTGTAAAAAGCTCCAACAAGATTTTTACCATGCTTGGTATTTATGCCAGTTTTACCACCTACTGCAGCATCAACCATTCCTAAAAGGGTGGTGGAAACTGAAATAAATTTAATTCCTCGAAGCCAAGTTGCGGCCACAAATCCAACTAAATCAGTAGTTGCGCCACCTCCCACACCAATTATTAGATCAGAGCGAGTAAATTTTGCTGATCCTAATTTATCCCAACATTTTTCTAAAACTTTACTTGTTTTGGCATTCTCAGCATCAGGGATAGAGATCTCAATTACTTTTTGTCCAGATTTTTTAACTATTCTGCTTACTTTTTTAGCTATAGCTGAAACTTTTGCTGGATAAATAATAGCTACTTGATTTATTGAATCGTCTAATTGACTGGTTATTTCATTTAGTAATTCATTTCCAACTAAAACATCGTAGGCCACATCAGCATTTACGGTGATCTTTTTGTATACACCCATTTAATTGACCTCACTTGTTTGCAATAAAACTTCTTGAACTATTTCATCAATTTCTTTGTCGGTGGTATCTATTTGCCAGTCTGCCACTTCTTCATATAAAGGAGTTCGTTCTTCCAATAGTTTCACAAGTGTTGACCTAACATTTCCCATCAGAACTGGTCTTGAAAGTCCCATGCCCACTCGACTTGATGCTTCTCCTGGTGAAACTTGTAGCCAAACCACTGGCGAGATTGCTAATGCCTCACGAGTTTCTTGATTTAGAATCGCTCCCCCGCCTAGAGATAAAACTCCAGAAAATTTTATTAGCAGTTCTTTAATTTTATTTACTTCTAATTCTCTAAAGTATGCTTCGCCCTTATGCACAAAAATATCTGAAATGGTCATTTTTTCATCCATTTCAATTTCTGAGTCAACGTCAATAAAATCGATTTTTAAATGAATAGCAACACTTTTACCTATGGTTGTCTTCCCTGAACCGGGAGCTCCCACAAAAACTAAACGGGGAGACATATTTAGCGAACCTTTAAATTCGCAAGATAGTTATCAAAGTTTCTTTTTGTTTCAGAAACTGAATCGCCACCAAATTTTTCCAACAACGCATCAGCTAAAACTAAAGCAACCATTGCTTCAGCAATTACTCCTGCTGCAGGAACTGCGCAAACATCTGATCTTTGATTATGTGCTTTTGTTGCTTCACCTGTTGAGGTATCAATTGTTTGCAAAGCTTTTGGCACAGTTGAAATTGGTTTCATGGCAGCTCGAACTCTTAATACTTCACCTGTGGTCATGCCACCTTCTGTTCCACCTGCTCTGTGCGTCAATCTTTTTACGCCATCATCAGTTTTAACAATTTCATCATGAGCTTTTGACCCTCGTCTGCCTGCTGTTGTAAATCCATCACCTACTTCAACACCTTTAATAGCTTGGATACCCATTAAAGCTGCCGCTAATTTTGCATCAATTCTTCTATCGTGGTGAACATAAGAACCTAAACCTGGTGGTAATCCATAAACAACTACTTCTACTACTCCACCTAAAGTGTCACCATCTTTATGTGCAGCTTCTACTTCTTTTTGCATTTCTTCACTTGTAGCTTTATCGAAACAACGTGCCGGATCTTCATCTATTTGATTTAAGGATCCTGGAGTAGGAATCGTGCCTTCGGGAACTTTAACGCTACCTAATTGGACAACATGGCTTAAAATTTCTATTTTTCCAACTTGGTTCAGAAGTTTCTTAGCTAATACGCCTAATGCAACTCTGGCTGCTGTTTCACGAGCACTTGCTCTTTCTAAAACATCTCGAGCGTCATCGAAATCATATTTTTGCATGCCAACTAAATCAGCATGACCAGGTCGCGGTTTTGTTAAGGGAGCGTTTCTTGCCAATTCTTTCAAAATATTTTTATCAACAGGGTCTGCTGACATTACTTCATTCCATTTTGGCCATTCAGAATTAGCAATCTTGATAGCAACTGGTGAGCCAATACTTAAACCGTGTCTTAGGCCACCCAAGATTTCAATTTCATCTTTTTCAAATTTTTGTCTGGCTCCACGTCCAACTCCAAGACGTCTTCTTGATAAATCTTCTTGAAAATCTGTGGATGTTACTTGGATTCCTGCAGGCAAGCCTTCAATAGTGGCAACCAAAGCTGGTCCATGGGATTCCCCTGCTGTTAGCCACCGAATCATAAATCTATTGTTTCATCTCAAACGCACAACTTGGTGCTTCGCCCTACAAATTAAGCGCGATTATCAAAAAATATGAAAGTGACATAAAGGGTCCAAAAGCAATTGTGTGATTTTTGTTAATTTTCTTAAAAATTAATAGCCACAAAGCCCAAATCCCACCTATGACAAAAGCTAGCAAATGAAGATCTAGGACAACCCTATAGTCAAATAAATAAGCCACTGGAATGCTTAAAACGAAACTGTATTTAACATCACCTAAACCAAAAGTTTTTTGAGAGAAAAAATACAAAAGCAGATAGAAAATAAACGAAATCAGGCTGTAGGAAACTATCTCAAAATACGTCTTAAATTCTAATCTGGTTTCAAAGATAATTAAAGTAAAATTAAATAAAAAACAATATTGTAATAATCGATTTGGAATCAAGTACTTTTTATAATCAACAATCGCAATCCAGAGAACAAATACTGCGGTATTAATAAGTATCAGTTGAGATATCAACGCAGCCCTCAATTCTTAAAAATAGACTCCCTCATCTGCTTTACGGGAGCTTTCTCATTGGTCATTAATTCAAATTGCCTTATTGCTTGGTGCAATAACATCTCTAAACCTGAGACGACAAAACCACGACGCAAGATCCATTCCAAAGCCAATTTTGATGGCCAAGGGTTATAGGAAACATCTAGCAAGGAACCTGG
>ERZ890510.2338-NODE-2338-length-10853-cov-9.231617_pt1 | contig 10853 bp, 10 predicted proteins | sample MGYA00521265_ERZ890510 | MGnify/ENA primary metagenome ERZ890510 (study PRJEB32303, sample SAMEA104408624) | aquatic metagenome | biome: Brackish water; feature: Chemocline; material: water | place: Baltic Sea | collected 2014-10-26T21:54:00 | depth 110 m ...
AGTAATTACAAATGACTCGGCAACCCTGATGCGGTCATCGTGCCTCGATACATCCAGACGCTCCGCGTTTCCCTACGGCGGGACACTCGGCAACCTTTATGCGGTCATCGAGTATTTTCGTGCAAACGAAAATGTATCGAGATGAATCTTAACTGTGATATTTTTTGCGTTCGTATCTGCTTTTGCTTATACTCCCCGCGCAATTGAGCAAAAAAAATTAGGAACGATATGAAGCGAGCATCTTTACCCATTGTAATAAAACCGAGAATGACCCACCTTTTAGTTTTTATCTTTTCACTTTTAACGTTCTGGGCTTGCCCAAAACCAGAGCCAGAACCACTACCCCCCGTAGAATGCGAAACAGGCTACCATACTTGTGGCGAAGATTCACAGGAATGCTGTCTAGATACCAGCGCTCATGGTTTTGATTGGGAACTCCATCTTATAGGCGGAAATCTATCTCATTTTATGGATGTTTGGATAGAAAATGCAAATGATATATGGGTTGTCGGTGATATCCATGCAGATTCGGGGCTCTATAATCTTGCACGTTGGGATGGAGAGAACTGGAAGCTAACTGCTATTATGCCAAGTGGATATGTTTCTCGAATTAATTCATTATTTAAGTTTTCAGAAACCAATATCTGGTTTGCGGCGAACTCTTTGCCAATACAATATGACGGTAGCCAATATATTCACTATACTCCAAGTAATTCACAATATCCAGGTGGAAACGATATCTATGATATTTGGGGCTCTTCACCATCTGACATTTATTTTGCGGGTGCAAATGGTAGTGTTGTTCATTACGACGGAACTGTTTTTAGAAGTTTATGGACAGGCACAACTGTAGATTTAAGAGAAATTCATGTATCCGATGATGGTGAACATATTTTCTTTCAAGGGCGACATAACAGTGGGTATGCTTCTGTTTTGATTGAGTTGTATGAAGGGCGTTTTAATACGATTTATGAATGTGAAACACTTTATCCAGAGAATGGAAATTATGGATACGTGTATAGCTCTTATTTATGGGATGACACAATATATTCATCAACAATGGCAGGAATATGGCAGTATAATTATGTAGAGAAAACACATCATTTGGTACCTGATGAGATAAGCCAAGTTGCTCAAAAATACATAAAAGTCATAGCTGGAAATAATGCAAATGATTATATCATGGCAGGAAACTGGTTCAAGTTTATTCACTACAATGGTGTGGATTACCATTTCAACCAACAAATTATTCAAATGATAGGTGAGGGAAATGCTAAACTCTACGGTGGTGATATGAAAGGTGATATAGCTGTGTTTTGTGGAAGCGTGCTTAATACGAGTACAAGTGGCTACGGTGGTATTGTAATTGGAAGACGTTAATTAATGAGATATTATTTAAATAAAAAAGTTGGTCCTTGAGATTCTCGAGGAACTCAGTAATTCGCTCTGTGATAAAATAAAATCATATAAAATCCTTTCTTATTCCCACAAACCATTAGACGTTTAGAGCCGTCCCACCTACATTAAGCCATGAATATGTTAAAGAGAAAAAATACCAGAAAGGACATATACAGAATGCGTACAATTTCAATATTAATAATGATGCTTCTCATCGCCAGCTGTGCAACACAGAAACCTATAAAAGAAATATCAACTCTGCAAAAAATAGAAATTTCTGAAACGACCTATCCTGAAAATCTAAACGTCACAACGCGCAGCGAGTGGGGCTGGACGCCAATTGCCGAAGCCGCGAAGACCCATGAAATCAACAAAATTACGATTCATCATGGTGGCGAATTATTCGCCGAAGATAAAGATGTGATGCAATATCTCATCAATTTTCAATCATGGAGTATTTCCACCAAAAATTGGATTGATAATCCTTATCACTATATGATTGATTTAAAGGGCAATATTTATGAAGCGCGACCCATTCAATATCCCGGCGACACAAACACATCCTATGATGTCACAGGTCATGCTCTCATCTGTGTTTTAGGGAACTATGAAATTCAAACTATTTCGGATGCCCAACTCGATGCCTTGGCAAAATTAACGGCCTTTTTAGCGGATACTTACGATGTGGATCAAAGCGATATTAAAACGCATAAAGACTATACAGAGACGCTCTGCCCTGGCAAAGATTTATATCGTTATTTTGAGGATGAAAGTTTTCTCGCGAAGGTTGAAAACCTGCGTCAATAGCCATCCCTAATAAATATTTGGATTGATTTAACTGAATAGCAGTAAAACGCTTAAATTCGCGTTCGAGTTTTAAATTTGATCTTGTGAGGGCGTATTGATTTGAATCTATCCAATAAACCATCACAATTTTTACTCAGACTGTTTCATCGTTGCACCTTGGATTGATAAAAATATCTTGGTGGTCTAGGAAAATAAAGGAAATCTTATGAAACGAAACATTCTATACCTAACACTTACCGCTTTAATAATGGTTCTGGGAGCCTGCTCATTTATGAATAATGCATCCGACGAAAATAACACATTTAAAAAACATCCATTGGACAAGTCAGAACAACGGCTAATGACCCTCGATAATGGCCTAGCTGTTCTCCTTGTCCATGATCCAAATTTAAATAAAAGTGCCGCTTCGATGAATATTGGCGCCGGCTCATTGGATAATCCTGCAGACAGGCAAGGGCTTGCTCATTTCTTGGAACACATGCTTTTCTTAGGGACAGAGAAATATCCCGATGCCGACGCGTATAAACAATATTTAACAACGAACGGTGGATATAGCAACGCCTACACAGCGCCAGATCATACAAATTATCATTTCGAAGTGGATCACGAAGGCTTTGAAGGTGCTCTCGACCGTTTTGCTCAATTTTTTATTGCACCATTATTTACGGCGGAATACACCGAAAGAGAAGTCAATGCAGTGCATTCAGAACATCAGAAAAACCTGCAAAACGATTATTGGCGTTCACGCCAAGTGCTTCGCGACCATTATGAGGCAGGCCATCCAAACAATATGTTTTCAACCGGCGATTTAACGACCCTTGGCAATATTTCGCGTGATGAATTGATAGCGTTTTATGAGACACATTATTCGGCAAATGTAATGAAACTTGTGCTGACAAGCGAAAATTCTTTAGACCAAATGGAAACATGGACTAAAACATATTTTACTGAAATTAAAAATAAAAATTTAACAGCCACTTCCTATCCAGTTGAGTTTTTAAAAGAAGAAAATGTTTTTAGATTACTTAAAATTGAACCCATTAATGATTTGCAGCAACTTACATTAGAATTTCCATTACCTGATTTTACATCGGAATTCAAAAGCAAACCCGTTACGATTATCGGTAGCCTTATTGGACATGAAGGTGAAGGAAGTTTGCTCCAATATTTAAAATCCCAAGGTTGGGCGACGTCGTTATCTTCTGGTGGCGACACAAAAAGTCCGAATTATGGTAGTTTTGGAATTAGTATCGCCCTGACGCCTCTTGGTCTGGACCATTATAAAGAAATCATCGAACTCTTTTTTGCATACGTTGACTTACTCAAGACGTCAGATTATCCTTTTTATTATTTTGAAGAGGAAAAAACAATGTCAGAATTGGATCAAATCTATTCAAATAAAGGTGATGGCTCAAGGCTCGCTTCAGGACTTGCGGCGCAAATGTTTTATTATCCTGATGAGTTAGCAGGTCGCGTTTATTATATGTTTGAGAAACCGGATGAAGCCAAATATCGCCATTACTTATCCTATCTCAAACCGAGTAATTTTATAGCAACATTGATGGCGAAGGGTGTCGAGACAGATGCCGTCGAGAAATATTATGGCGTGAATTATAGTTACACGAAAGATGCAGAATTCGCAAATAAATTATCAACCTTGACAAGTAATGGTCTTTTTAAACTACCAGCGAAAAACGAATTCATTCCAAAAAATATGAAAATCCCTTCGAAAGAAGTGAAGGCCGACGTTTCGCCTGAAAAAATTATTGATGAGGCAGGACTCGTGCTTTATTATTCCGACGATTTTGAATTTCTAAGACCCAAAGTGACGGCTCGTTTTAAAATGAGATTTCCTTTAGAAATGATGAATATTGAAAATCGTGTGTTATTGGATTTCTATACTTCCGTTGTGAAGGAATCAATGCAGTCAATGGCCTATCCAGCACGACTTGCAGGACTTAATTATAGTTTTGATTCAGGTTACGAGGGCGTCTATTTTACCATTTCTGGATATAATCAATCCATTGAAAAAATGACACGCGAGATGGCTAGACAAATGAAAGATTTTGATGTTTCGGATGAAGTCTTTTCAGGTATCAAAGATTTGAAATTACGCAATATAAAAAACGTAAGTAAAAGTGATGCCTATCGTCAAGCGCGCAATTACGGAGAGGCCATGACGAACAAAGTCTATTTTGATGTGAAGGATCGCATCGAGGTGGCAGAACAAATTACATTAGATCAACTCAAGACATTTGCGCAAACACTCTATGCACAAGTTTTTGTGGAAGCCCTTGTTCATGGAGATTATGGCAAAGAAGAGGCGATTGTTCTCGCGCGAACGCTGACAGACGCTTTGGGAAGCAAAGCTATCCCATCAGAACAGACTTTTTCTCAAACGGCCTTAAGAATGGAAAAACCTGAAACATTATTTTATACGGACCAAATTGAAGTCAATAATTCAGTGTTATCAAAGACCTATATCGTAGGAGACGATTCTCCAGAAAGTCGTGCAGCTGGTATGATTTTAAGCGAATTTGTTGGGACACCATTTTTTACAGAAATGCGTACGAATCAGCAACTGGGTTATATCGTTTGGGGCGGCGCTTATCAATTTAGAAAAGAGCTCGCCTTTGCATTTATTATTCAATCGGCAGAATATTCGGCTGATGATTTAGAACACCGAGCCGATACATTTATTGCGACTTATCCTGAATTATGGAAAGCATTAAGTGACGAAGACTTCGAAAACTTGCGTCAATCTGCCATTAATGAGCTTGAAAAGAAGCCAAAGTCAATCGCCGAAAAAGCTGCGACTTATGTGGATTTAGCGTTTGAATATGACGGTGATTTTGAACGCAAAGCCAAAACGATTGAGGCCTTAAAGAATATTGATCGTGAGGCAATTTATCAAATACTCGTTCCAGCTCTTGATAAAGACACGCGCAAAGTGAGAACCGTTTTACTTTTTGCACAACAACATGAGGGAATGGATAAGATTAAATCTTCTGTTTCTGATCTCGATTCATGGAAAGCGAAGCGCATTTATAATTAAACCTTGTGTCGTTTAGTCAAAAGGCTGAAAATATTCTTGAATTAAAAGTGTTTTCAGCCTTTTTTTTTCTATAAGGCTACCCAAAAGATGAATTATTCTTAGTTTTAGCGCCAATGAAAAAGTATGCTATAATATTCCTCATATTTATCTCATGTTCCAATATTGACGACCTTTCGAACAATCAAAAGCATGTTGAAAAACCATCTCAAGAAAGTTGGAATGCGAAGATATTTGTTAACTCTGAAGGACGTCGAGCGATAACAGCCGAATCAGAATATCTTGCCACCTATAATGCGACGCAACTGACGACACTTATTGGGAATGTTAAACTCGATTTCTTTGACGATAGAGGGAATCACACATCCGTAATATTTGCCGATACGGGTAAGATTACAAATAATCATAATAGATTGTTTACGGCACTGGGAAATGTGGTTATAGAGGCAGATTCGGGTATTGAAGTGCGCACCGACGAATTATTTTTTAATGAACAATTGGATAAGCTCTACACGAATAAATTTGTAAGAATTGCGACTGAAGGCGATACACTTTATGGCGTTGGATTTGAGTCGGATGCGAGTTTAGAGCATTGGATTTTAAAAGAACCCAAGGGTGTTACCTATCGTGAGGAAAATAATGAGTGATGTCGTTTTACGTGGGAAAAACCTTGTAAAAACGTATGGCGATCGAACCGTTGTTTCGGATGTCTCCGTCGAGGTAAAAACTGGTGAAGTCGTTGGATTACTGGGACCCAATGGTGCCGGAAAAACAACGACCTTTTATATGCTAACGGGTATGGTGCAACCCAATTCGGGGCACGTATTTCTTAATGATATAGATATCACTCACAAGGCAATGTATCAGCGTGCTCGACGCGGTATTGGTTATTTACCACAAGAAGCCAGCGTTTTTCGTAAACTCTCCGTCGAAGATAACATTCGTCTTGTTTTAGAGACATTGCATTTGCCCAAAGCAGAGTTAGAAGAACGTCTCGAAAACTTGCTGGAAGAACTATCTATTACCCATATTCGCAAAAATTTAGGGAATCAACTGTCCGGAGGCGAGAGGCGTCGTTGCGAGATAACACGCGCCTTAGTGACGAATCCTCATTTTATTTTACTTGATGAACCTTTCGCAGGCGTTGATCCAATTGCCGTAGAAGACATCCAAGATATAATTATAAAGCTTAAGAATAAAGGGATTGGCGTTTTGATTACGGATCACAATGTTCATGAAACTTTGTCAATTACGGATCGAGCCTATCTACTGTTTCAAGGAAAAATATTACTCTCTGGTACAGCCGAATTTTTAGCAGATGACGAAAAAGCCAAAAAATTGTATTTAGGCAGCAAGTTTAAGTTGGATCGTTAATGTACGAATTAAGACAAGGTCTCGAATTACGGCAAACGCTGACGCCGCAACAGATATTGTTGTCCACCCTGCTGCAATTACCCTCCCTTGCACTGGAGCAACGTATTAGTACAGAGCTTGAGCTTAATCCTGTTTTAGAGTTGGTTGAGGATACAGAAGATACCGCTCCGGAAGAGGAAGAAAGTACCGAAGAAAAAACCGACGAAGAAATTGAAAAAGAGAAAACGGATGAAGACCGTATGGACGAAATTGATATTGATGACTATTTCGGAAATGACGGTTACGAAGCACGTCAACAGAAAGATAATAGTAAAGAAGAGCATATATTTCAAAATCCTTACAAACCAACTTTAGCGGAGTTATTGCTTGACCAGATTAAGGAACTAAATCTTTCACCAAACGAAGAGCAGATTTTAGAAGACCTTATTTGGTCCATTGATGAAGGTGGATATTTATTGGTTCCACTGGAATATGTTGCCGAAAAATTTGAGGTTGATATTGCTACTATTGAGGGAATACATGCGCAATTGATGACTTTGAATCCTATTGGTATTGGCGCGAGAAATCTGCAAGAATGCTTGCTCGTTCAAGCGCAAAAATATCATCCAGACACGACGGCCTTTTACATTATTCGGGACTATTTTGTTGATTTTGCAAATAAACGATATGAAAGGATTCTCCGATCCTTAGGTATTGATAAAGACGAAATGATGCAGGCCGAAGAAATAATATCGCACTATAATCCTAAGCCCGGCGACGGCGCTGTTTCTCTCGTAAATGCTTATATTACGCCCGATTTTTACATTCGCGAAGAAGACGGCGAATTTTTAGTAACGTTGAATGATGCCTTTATTCCCGACTTACGCATTTCAGGCGTTTATTTAGACATGATTAAAAATCAAAAAAAATTGGATGTGGAATCCAAATCCTATTTAAAGAAGAAGCTGGAATCGGCCAAATGGTTTGTCAATAGTATTCAAATGCGCCGAATTACGATGATGAAAGTTATCCATGCTATTATTACGCGGCAAAAGGATTTCTTTTTATATGGGCAAGAGCATCTCAGGCCCATGGTCTTGCGAGACATTGCAGAAGATATTAGTATGGATATTTCGACCATTAGTCGTGTTACGAGCGGAAAATATGCGCAAACGGATTGGGGAATATACGATTTACGCTACTTCTTTTCCGAAGGAATCGAAGCGGAAGACGGTGAAAATATCTCGACACGTCGCATCAAGGATCGCTTAAAAGTCATCATTAGCGAAGAAGATAAAAATAAACCTATCAGTGATGAAGCACTCTCGAAGATTCTACAAAAAGAGGGATTCCCTATTGCACGGCGAACGGTTGCAAAATACCGAGAACAACTTCAATTACCGGTGGCAAGACTCCGTCGCGAGATTTAAACAACACTCTTTCTTTTTTTTAATTTCTAAGATTACTCTACGAATATATTAAGTATCCCACGGTTTTAACCGTGGGATTGTTTGCCCCCAAACAAGACCTTCTCAAGTGCAAGAGTTTTACAAAGTAAAAAATAGGTGGTAGAATAGAATGGTTGCACCAAACTATTTTATTAGGCTAAAGCCCCCATATAGTGTTGAATAGTTATCCCAGCCCTAAAGGACAGGGTAAATCTAAAGTGATGACGTACGCGAAGAAGACAGTGTGTTTAATCTTATATTCGATATTCAAATGAGAATGAATTGGGCCACGTAGAAACCTAATAAAATAAAGAATAATTTTAAATATCTCTTGCTTTTCGGTTTTGTTGTTCTATTGTAGCGATACAATGAAACAGATTAAAGAAATAGCAAAAATACTCACTCAAATCGACGATGCTGATCTCATGAATGCGTTCCTCGAAGATTTACTAACACCTCAAGAAATGGAAGAATTGTGCAAAAGATGGAAATTAATAACGCTCCTCGACGATGGCGTTTCTCAACGGGAAATTGCTAAAAAACTGAAAGTCAGTATCGGAACCGTTTCTCGCGGATCTCGCGGTTATCAATATGGAAACGGTGGATTTAAAAAAATTCTCAATAAAATTAAAAATTCAGATATTATTACGGAGTAAAAATTGTTTAAAAATACATTCAACTCAACGTTACCCAACCAAGAAGGGTATTTCGGCGAATATGGTGGCGCCTTTATCCCGCCTCAATTAGAAGTCATCATGAAAGAAATTACTGCGGCCTATTTAGAGGCTCGAGAGGACGAAAGTTTCTTAGATGAATTGATGTCTCTCTATCAACATTATGTAGGTCGCCCGAGTCCCATTTTTCATGCAAAGAATTTGTCCAAAAAATATGGCGCTGATATTTATTTAAAGCGTGAAGATTTAAACCATACAGGCGCTCACAAAATCAATCATACTCTAGGCGAAGCACTCTTAGCAAAACGCATGGGGAAAAAGAAACTCATTGCCGAAACGGGCGCAGGGCAACATGGGGTTGCATTGGCGACGGCTGCTGCGTTAGTTGGCCTCGAATGTGATATTTATATGGGCGAAGTCGATATTGCAAAAGAGCATCCCAATGTCGTCAGGATGGAAATATTAGGCGCTAAAGTTATCCCCGTGAGTCACGGTCGAAAAACATTAAAAGAGGCGGTTGATACAGCCTTCGGTGCTTATTTGGAAGACCCAGTGACGCAATTCTTTGCCATTGGCTCCGTGGTAGGTCCGCATCCTTTTCCCATGATGGTTCGTGATTTTCAATCGATTGTAGGAAACGAAGCTATTGTTCAATTCGCGGATATGAAAGATGGCGCATTGCCTGAAAATATCGTCGCGTGTGTCGGTGGCGGCTCCAACGCCATTGGAATTTTCACGGCATTTCTAGAAAAAGAAGACGTGACGCTCTACGGTGTTGAACCGTCGGGGCGAGACATCAATACAATAGGCGAACATGCTGCGACGATGACAAAAGGTGAACCTGGCATTATCCATGGTTTTAAATCCTATATGTTGAAGGATGAAAATGGCGAGCCAGCCCCTGTATATTCGGTTGCCAGTGGATTGGATTACCCAGGCGTTGGGCCGCAACATAGTTATTTAAAAGATGCGCATCGCGTTATCTACGAACATATTAGTGATGTGGAAGCCATTGACGCCTTTTTCGAACTGTCGCGATTAGAGGGCATTATTCCTGCCATTGAATCCGCCCATGCTGTTTCCTTTGCCTTGAAACTCGCGAAGGAAAAACCTGGTTCGTCAATTCTTATCAATCTTTCGGGACGTGGTGATAAGGATATTGATTTTGTAGCCGAACATTACGGAAAAAAATATAAGGTGAATTTTTAAAATAACGTTCTCTCTGGTTAACAAAAAAGGCTCCGTTTGGAGCCTTTTTTGTTAACCAGATATTCTTTGTCATTATGGTAAAAATTTGTCATATAAGTGGGCGAATTCTGATAATGCCGTGTCAATAGAAAGCGGTACCATTTGTGCAAAGCACGAGAGAACGACAATAGCATTAAGGCTCGCGTCTTGCGTAGAAGCCGTCTGCAAACGTTTGACCATGTCAATATTGACTTGATTGATATCATCATATATTTTAACAAGTCCCTTAATGGACCAATCCGGTTGGCCACCCCGTTGGTATCTAAAATATTGTGCTTTTAAATACATGCAGGATGCTTTATCAATTGTTTCCTCAACCGATGCGAAGGGTAAATGGTGTTGAACCATGGGGCGTAGCTTGTCTAAATATGGACAACCCGACGTCACCATGATAATGCCCATTAAGGCACTTAAACTTCGTTGAATCGGAAATTGGTCTTTCGTATAAGTCCGTTCATTTGTTTCGACAACCATATCAACTAAATCATAAGAAACTGTTGAAGAAAAATGATGTAATACGGGTGCGAGATTTTTTGCAACGGGGCAAATATCCGTATATGGACACGCCATTTTACATGTATTGTATTTTTGTTCGGCCCATTCAGGTGTGCCATCAGGAGTCGGAGAAATTAAATCGAGAGTCTTGCCATCAAGGTGAAGATCATAGATAATCTCCTTGTCTTCACTGAGTTTAAAAACGTATTTAAAAATTAATTCTTCTGGAGTATTCATGTGCTAACTCTCTCACCTTTCATAAGTAGGGAATTATAAGGAAAAAGTAACAACTTCCAAACAAATCATTTTAATAATGACTAAAATTTTGGGAGTGTCAAAATAACTGGGTCTCTGTTTAAGACTTCCAAAGGTATTTAG
>ERZ890510.2339-NODE-2339-length-10848-cov-6.608543_pt1 | contig 10848 bp, 6 predicted proteins | sample MGYA00521265_ERZ890510 | MGnify/ENA primary metagenome ERZ890510 (study PRJEB32303, sample SAMEA104408624) | aquatic metagenome | biome: Brackish water; feature: Chemocline; material: water | place: Baltic Sea | collected 2014-10-26T21:54:00 | depth 110 m ...
CCATCGAGGCCCATTTTAACCCAGGAAGCCTGGATATTTGCAATCAAGCCATGGAATACCAGTCGGGCTACGGCATGCATCAGAACGGCTTCTCTGAAGCTCGGACCTTTGCGTGATTTCCCCTTCAGATACATCGGCGCTTCCATGTGAACATAAGGCAGCGGTACAAATTCTGTAAAGCCACCGCTTCGACGCTGTAGTTCCCGTATTTTATAAAGGTGGCTGGCCCAGTGTATGGGCTTGTCCACATGTCCATACATGATGGTCGCCGTGGTCTTAAAACCTACCTCGTGAGCGGCTTCCATCACCTGTAACCATTGCTCTGAATTCAGTTTGTCCGGGCAGAGTAAGGCCCGAACGTCATCGTGCAAGATCTCCGCCGCCGTTCCCGGCAGGGTGTTGAGTCCGGCGGCTTTCAATTGTCTCAGGTATTCTTTTACCTCTAATCCGAGGGTGCTCGCTCCTTGCCAGACCTCCAGCGGGGAGAAGGCATGAATATGCATATCCGGTACGGCCTGGCGTACGGTGTGGACGATATCGATATAGGTCTGACCCGTGTAATCAGGATGAATGCCACCTTGCATACACACTTCAGTCGCGCCGCGCTCCCAGGCTTCCTGGCAGCGACGAGCAATTTCCTCGGCACCAATATCGTAAGGCCGGCCTCTTAAGTTTTCACTGAGCTTGCCCTTGGAAAACGCACAAAATTGACATTTGAAATAACAGACATTGGTGTAATTGATATTGCGGTTAACGACATAACTAACAACATTGCCGTTGACTTGCGCGCGAAGTCTGTTTGCCTGTTGGGTGATGTAAGCAAAATCGTTGCCTCTGCTTTCAAACAGTACGCTGATATCTTCGATGCTGACAGCTTCTTCTGCCTCGCAGCGAGCAACAATATCTTTGATTTTTGCGGAGACGAAATTAGCAGTGGCAGCTGAGCCTTTAGTTGTAGTTGTAGTTGTAGTTGCAGATAATAATTTCTTTTCCAGTTGCGGAATTGGATTAAGTGCTCCAGGTGACCAGTTGTCCCTTTTTGCGAATCCAGCACTGTCCATATGTTTTAATACATGGGGGCGTAAATTTTCTGCCAGCCATTTATTGGCATTTTGAGCGAACTCAGGATAGACAGTTAATCGCTGATCGAGAAATTTTCCGGCGGCCGCTGTTTCTCTCGCCAGCTTATCCAGATGGGGCCAGGGGGCTTCCGGATTTACATGATCTGGCGTAAGCGGTGAAACCCCGCCCCAGTCATTGATACCAGCTGCTACTAGTTGTGGCAATACACCCGGGCTTAGATTGGGTGGCGCCTGGATATTCATCTGCGCACCGAAAATCAGCCGTGCTACGGCGATAGTCCATAGCAATTCATTGAGATCGGGTTCCGGGGCTTGTGCCATTTTTGTATTTGGCTTGGCGCGAAAATTCTGCACGATTATTTCCTGCAGATGCCCATGGCGTTGGTGTGCCTGACGCAGGGCCAACAGTGACTCGATTCGCTCGAGTCGGGTTTCACCGATGCCGATGAGTATTCCGGAGGTAAAAGGGATGCAAGCCTGCCCTGCGAGATCGATAGTCTCTAGCCGGGTAAGCGGGTCTTTGTCTGGAGACCCATAGTGGGGCATGCCTTTTTCGCAGAGTCTGGGAGAGGCCGATTCCAGCATGATGCCCATCGAGGCGCTGACCTCTCTAAGTTTTGTTATCTCTGCAATATTCATATTGCCGGCATTGATATGAGGGAGCAGGCCGGTTTCTTCTAGCACGGTAGCGGCAACCTCGGCTACATAGTCTATGGTGGAAGCGAAACCTGACTGCTGCAGCGCATCGCGGGCAGCCTTATAACGAAGCTCGGGCTTTTCACCGAGGGTGAACAGTGCTTCCTGGCAACCCTGCTGCGCGCCTTCACGACACAGTTTTAGCACCTGCTCGATGCTCATATAGGGCTGTTCGATGTGTTTTGGAGTGCGGGCAAATGTACAGTAGTGGCAGACGTCTCGGCATAAATGGGTGAGTGGGATAAATACTTTTCTGGAATAGGTAATGACATTACCATGGTAGGAATCACAGAGCGCTCGTGCCTGTTCGGCCAGCGCGGAGGTGTTGCTGTTAGTGGCCAGTGCCAGCGCCTGGGGATCACTCAGATCATGGTTTGGAGATTTTACTTGCTGCAACGGGATTACCTGACTGCAAGAACTGCAGGATATTGCCTAAAGATGTTAGATTACCAGTGTCCAGCCAAAAAAGAGAGCGGCAACATGAAATTAAGGCAGCAATTATTCAGCGACACTGAACAATTTCGATTGAACCTCCTGATTCAGGAGACAGTCTTGATGAAGCGGATAAGCACTACCAAGCGTGCCGCGATTAAGTTTGCCACGATAGCGCTTGGGTGGGTGTTGCTTGTGGTGATGACGCCGGCTCAGGCGCAGCAAGGTAGCCGCAGTAATTCCCTGTTACTGGAAAATGCACGACTAATTATCGGCGATGGATCAGTAATCGAAGCGGGATCTATATTGATAGAAGATGCCAATATTGTCGCCGTGGGTAACCGGGATGAGATGAACTTGCCGGACAATGTCACGCGCTTGGACCTGGCCGGTAAAAGCATAATTCCGGCCCTGATTGATGCCCATGCGCATCTGGGATATGAGGCATATACCAGCTGGGGCGAGCAAAATTACAGTCGAGAGAACCTGATTGACCATTTGCAGCGTTATGCCTATTACGGATTTTCTGCTGTGTTCTCAGCCGGCAGTGATCCCGGGGAGCTCGCTTTTTCACTGCAGCGAGAATTGCGCGATGATCAATTACAGGTAGCAAGATTCTTGTTTGCCGCCGGTATGGCGCCTCCGGGTCAAGGGCCGAACGATCAGTTTTTAAAAAACGCACTGGCGCTGGAACAACGAACAGGTATGACAATCTTGTACGGCGTTGGAAATGAGCAGCAGGCAATTGACGCCGTGAGTGAAATTGCCGACAGAGGCATTCCGCTTATCAAGATATGGGTGGATGATCGCGCAGGTACTCAGCAAAAATTGGCGCCTGCTCTATATCGGGTCATTATTGCCGAAGCGACGCGTAGAAATATTCCGGTTTTTGTCCACCAGCAATATGCGGCAGATATGCCGGATCTTATTCGCTCGGGCGTGGATGGCTTTTTGCACGGGCGTATCGGCAACGATCTGGACCAAGCCATTGCGCAACAGTTAGTGCAAGCGAAGGCGTTTGTGGTGCCGAATCTTGGCCTGGCAGAATTGCGCAGGGAGGCTATCGGTGAAGATTCGTTCCTGCAAGCGTCAGTTCCAATCTCGGTAGCAAAAAGGCTGTCGGCAGGATCGGGACAACGACAACTGAAAATTGTAAGAAGTACCGATAGCGAAACTGAGTTGAAAGCCAGTTTTGCCAGCCTGATTGAAGCCGGGGTAGATATTTTACTGGGCACTGATGCCGGCGCGGTACCCGATCATTTTTTTGGTTATAGCGGACACAGGGAGCTGGAAATATTTGTCCGCCTCGGTATGACTCCGATGCAGGCGCTGTTAGCGGCAACCAGTAGGCCCGCGCAACGGCTAGGCTTAGTAGATTTGGGGCAGCTGAAACCGGGATACAGTGCAGACCTGGTGGTTCTGGATTCTAATCCGCTTGACGATATTCGTAATACTCGCCGCATTTCCCGAGTGTACCTGCGCGGCAAAGAGATTGATCGAGAGAGCATGAGTAGAAAATTTTCGAACTAGCTGGCACTGACTTTTGTCTGTTTGCAAGATGCTGGATTTTTCCTGATGTAAAAATCCAGGCAAGGGACTGGAAGATTAGCTTGCGATTTTGAAAATGGCTGTGTGTTCGACTTCCAGGGCGACTTCTTCATCTACCCACATGGCGATGTAGAGTTTTATGAATTGATGACCCTTGCGTTCCCATTTCTGTATAGGAACGGCGCGAACATCAATTGCCTGGCCGACTCTGATTGCTCGTCGCAGCGTCAGACGGCTACCGGTGTGTATCCAGGCTGGCAGAACAAACATTCGCATCAATGCCTTGTTACAGGCATCCAATAAATAGTAGGGATGGATGAGCCCATTTTCCCCTGCATAAATATCGGACTCATCCCTCTGAGCATCGACTCGACTTTTGTTGTCGGTGCAACCTGGCTGCCAGAGATAAGAGGCCGCGGCTTGTTGAAGATGAATCAATTCCCAGCGTATTTCCTCTCGCGTATCGAGTCCAACGCCGCTCGCCAAGTAGGCCAGTTGATTGATTGCGGGAAACGTCTGCGGTAACCAGGACTCCAGCCTGGCTAACAACACGTCTTGCTGGTTAACGGCAGAGCTGAGATGGTGTCGCCGATGATTGCCCGTCATCGGCTGATCGGCAGTCTGTATTGTCAGTAACTCACCCTGATAAGCAGGTTTAAGGAAGATTACATCCATCATACCTTGAGTTAACCAGTGTTCACCGTAGCACTTGACCAGCGGCTGGGTTAGATAGCCAAACACGTTGACACCACTTACCAAAGCGCCGGTAAATCCATATTTGGCGGCGATATCGTCGCTGTGAATTCTATTTTCTGAAGATTCTGCATCATTTAAGGCCCGAATTTTCGCGTCGGCAATCGTTGGCATAATCTGAGACCCTGTGTTGCTGATTTTTTTGCTGCAACTTTATCGAGTGAATTACCGCTGAAAGGTTAAACCATGGCTTCAATTGTAAGCGCCGATCAAAATTTTTGCCTGGGCTTACATCAAGCTATGAGAAGTAGGCGAATTTATTGTCAGAGGGGCTATAGCTGCAATGTCCAGGTAGAGGAATCAGCTTAAGCTCAGTCTATTCTGCAGAAGCTGGCTGTTTCTATTGATAATATTGTTGTATATTATAAAGTTGCGTACAAATACTGGCAATTTAATTCGCCTCGTAAAACAATTAATTCCGTTACACTGGCTGAAACTAGCAGTGTGCTACTCATGTTTGCCTTATCTTAGCGGATATTAGTTACTGGTATTGAAGAATCGACTTTGGAGCAATTGACAGGTATGTGGCGTCACGGACCCAGGGCAGGACAATGAACGAGAATGGGGGGCAATCTTGCCCAAATTATTAGTCATTGATGATAACAAGGGGGTTACAGAAATCCTTGAGGAAGTAGCGCGGGATGTGGGCTACGAGGTGCTCAGTGTAAATGACTATAAAGAGATACGAAGCTCCTATGTAGAATTTCAACCGGATCTGATCTTTCTGGATCTTGATCTCGGGGTGGATGCGGATATGGACATGTCGGAAAAAGGTTACGATGGTTTGACTGTTTTTCAATTTTTTGAAAAAGTGAAGTGCCCATCCAAAATAGTGCTGGTCAGTGGTATGGGCAAGCAGAAACGAATGCTAACCAAGAACATCGGTCATGAAATGGAATTAGATGTTATTGGCAGCATTGGCAAGCCATTCTCGATAGATTTAATCGAGCAAGTATTGGTGAAATTGAAGGGAGGGGAAACCGCAAAGTTTTAGTCGATGCCAAGAAAGATTACTTAATTCAATTCGTCCGTCTTATCTGGGCAGGTTGTGGATTGTAGGCGTGATCAAGCAGACTGCACTGCGATATCATTAAAAATATCAACCGGCCCCAGCTTCCAGGCCACATTGTTACTCAATTCCGTAGCACGGAGCTTGCGCAGATAATAGTTGAGTTGTGGAGTGCTCATTCTAAGCTGATCGAGGCGACTGGCATCGAACAGTAGTAAGGTACAGCCCTCTTTACTGACAATGGTCCCGCAATCTGCCTCGGCAAAGGGTCTGGCTCCGTAATCGACATCACGGCACATATTTTTGCCGTTCAGCGAGGCCTCACCTTCGGCTAGTAAGCACCAGGTAGTGGCGGATAATTGGTAGCTATCACCCTCATGCAGTATGACCGATTCTGCCAGGTGGCTGAGTTTTTCCAATACCGTAGATGTCATGCTGACAAACTGCGGCTGACGCGCGATTGTTGGACGCAGAGACCATTGCCGCAGCAATTTATCCTGGAATCCCTCGGCAACAACAAAAGACTTGAATGTTTCTTCAGAAAACACACACAGGGTAACCGGTGTTTTGGCGATTATGCTGGCACTGCGAATACCGCTCCCAGTAACCACAGCCATCTCGCCAAGAATGTCACCGGCCTGTAATTGGGCGTCAATAGTCAAGCTTAGCCCGTCATGTCTCACCACATCGCAATAACCGGTGAGTATCAAATATACATAGCCGCGGGTGCCGGCATTCTGCACCAAAATTACATCTTCGGCGTTGTAACGCCGGATTTCTTCTTCCGCCAGCAGGCTTCGCATCCATCTGTTTGGAAACGGTCTGCCTAGCCACTGGGTTAGATAATGGTTGATCTGAGAGGTATAAATTGCGGGGTCGCCTTCCAGAATCGTGTAGCGTTTGCCAGAGCTTGCCAGAGAAAAAGTAGTATTGAATTCGTTGGCTAACTCCTCGACATGGACAAAAACAACTCTGTCTGAGGAGGATTGAATAGCATCCGCTGGATCGCCATGAATCGCGCCTGCTCCGCCATCCGCTACCAATAAGTCAAACCTTTCTGAATAGAGTCTGTTTAAGTTGCTTGTCGTGCTTTTTCGAATCAAGCCGCGCTCTGTCATTGTTCGCACGGCGTTCATCGAATGATTGTCACCCACAACGCAGATTTTCCGCTCGATGCCTTTGTTTACAGTGGAAAATGTGGCGCCGATGGTAGGAATGCTATGCACGCTTACATGAGTCTCTATACTTAAGCCAAAATAGTTTAGGCTTTCGCCAGGTCTTACTTCTACAAGATTGAAGTGCTCGCCTATGATATCCACGGTCCAGCCAATGCCGCAGGCAATTTTTTCCATCGCCATAGAAAAAATTTCACGGGTGGTAATTAGATCAACCTTATGCGGCATTAACATCAATGGAAACAGAGAAGAATGATCATCATGCAGGTGGGTGAGGAATACCCCTGCCACCTGGTTCTTTGAGATCCCTCTGGCAAACAGATGTTGATCGAGGAAAGGGATGGCATCGATTAAAATGTATTCGCCATTATAGCAAAGAGCTAATCCGGTACAAGGTTCGCTTGGTGTGAAGCCCGATGCTCCGCCCAAAACTTCGATGCCCATTTTAACCAGTCCGCCCGGCACATAGTCCGGCTCCACTGTATAGGGCGGTTCAATTATTGAATCTTCATTGAGATCGATTCGGGATACGGCATCGCCGTAGGCTATATCAAAAACGTCACTACCCACATGGATAATAGTCTGATCACCCACTTCTACCCGGCCATCTTTAAACGGCAGAATATTGAAAAAGTCTTCCACGGGAATAACTTTTCCGGATTGGTCTTTAAGTGCGAGTTCCTTACTGGCCGCGAGCCATTCTTCCGCCAGCCGGGTTTCAGTCTGCCAGGCAACTAATTCGTCTTTGCTTGGCCCAAACAGGGTGATTCGCAATAGTCGCAAGGCATGGCTGATATCAGTTTTTTCGCCTACTAAATTGAGTTTGCGTTTCTGTTTCTGGTTTTTGCTAATGAACAAAAAGAAATACAGGGGAAATTCGAGACAATTGGTAAGCGATCCGCTTTTTTCCTTTATGTCTGGCAGTACCAGGGTGTCGAAACTATTGATTCCGTGGCAGAGCAAGCCTTTGAGTACTTCCGGTGGCTGGCCTAGCAGGATGCTACCAGCCTTATCTTGATAAAGACGGCTGCCTGGAGAAGGCTGGATAAGAGTCGTATTTCCGGCATCGACGCTGGCTGAAATACCGGGGATATGAATGCTCATTAGTCTAATCTACCGATTGTTAAAAATCGCCTAAATTGTAGGCTACCAGCTTAGGAAGACTACATAGTGCCATTCGGCAGGGGAAGCAAGAGTGGGTAAAAATCGGGGACATTTCGTGCTGTTTAGCGTTGAACTGCTGATTTTAACGCTGTTTAGGGGGTTTAGCTCATTATCAGCGCGAAAACCCGCTGTATTCGCCACTCGATCGGGAAGTGCAAGCAGTTCGGCAATGGCTTCGAAAACCTCATCGTTAAGCTCCGCATACCCCCATTACAATTCCTTGTCTTCAACACCATATACTGTTTGAGATATCTGGATTGCAAAGTCCAGGCTCGGTTTTGTCGCTTAGGCCGGAAACTGTTGTACCGTTAGCTAAAATTTTTCAGGCATCATAGAATCATCCAACAGTTTCATATTTGTTAGTGGGGTACGGGCAGTGTCAGCGCAGACAGATTTGTCAGAAAAAGTTTACATCGTGACAGGCGCCAACAGTGGGATAGGTTTTCAGGCCGCAGGCAATTTTGCCAGCCGCGGCGCTAGTCTGGCACTGGTATGTCGAAATCAGGAGAAGGGGGAGCAGGCTGTAAAGAGTCTCATAGCCAGTACTGGTAACTGCAGGATAAAGCTTTTTTTGGCAGATTTTAGTTCGATGAGTAGTGTCAGCAGAGTAGCAGATGAATTGCTGGCTTATTATCCGAAAATTGATGTGCTGTGTAATAACGCCGGTGGTGCCAGTGGCAGGAGAACCGAGTCTGTAGACGGATTCGAGACAACATTTGCTACTAATCATCTTGCGGGATTTCTATTGACCATGAAACTACTGCCGGCAATTACCGAGGCGGCAAAATCTAATCTGGCTCGAATTGTGTTTACCAGCTCTTATGGGCACAGCAATAGCGCACTGGATTTTAATGACCTGAATCTGAAAAATGATTACAGTACTCTTAAGGCATACGGTAGATCGAAGCTCATGAATCTATTAACGGCACGAGAAATTCAGCGTCACTATGCTGACAAGCATATCGTTGCCAGTTCTTTTCATCCTGGCGCCGTGCGCACGGCTATTTGGGGGAAGGGTGGGGGTGTCGCTCGAATTTTGGGTTTTTTGATGTATCCATTTATGTTGAGTATTGATAAAGGCTCGGATACTTTTATCTGGCTTGCCAGTTCCGATGATGAGGCGAGTATTAATGCCAGCGGCAATTATTTTTATCAGCGAAGGCAGCCGCGCATAGCGGAGTTTGCGACCGATGAAGCCGCTAAGAAGCTATGGGAAGTGAGTAGTGATTTGATTAAGCCGTATATTTAGTGCTACGGCGTCGCTCTCGAAAAGAAAATCCAGACGGCGAAAATAATAAACCCTGAAAAACAGCATTCCAATTTTTAGATAACATCGAACCTATGTCGCTATATTCTTTTGTAAAAATATTTCATATTAGCTGTGTAGTCGTTTCATTGTCGGGTTTCACCCTGCGGGGAATTTTGAAATTGCGCGGCTCTGAGATATTGCAGAACAGGTGGCTAAAAATTTTGCCGCATATCGTCGATACATTTTTATTAGTGAGTGCGATAATTCTTGTGGTGATGTCTGGAATGTATCCCTGGCTCATTCCTTGGGTAGGGGTAAAGTTAGCCGCACTTGTCGCTTATATTATCGTTGGGGCTATTTTCATGCATTCCAAGGAGCAGGGCTTGGCGCAGTACAGCTGGTTTGGACTATCGCTGTTGATTGCCGGCTATATTGTGATGGTCGCATTGACGAAGTCAGCAACGGCAGGTTTCTAACTGCCGGTTCTAAATATGCGCTTCTATACATTCGATTCTAAACCTTGTATTTTAAACTTTCTATTTTAAACTACAGCACAGGTGGCTAGTTAACGGCTCGTTCTTTCCCTTCCCAGAACGGCGCTCTTAATTCTCTTTTTAGCACTTTGCCGGGACCGGATTTAGGTAGCGGCTCCTGTTGTATATCAACACCCTTGGGCACTTTATAAGTGGCGATTCGTTCGCGGCAAAACTCGATGATTTGCTGGCCGTCGATATTATTTCCTTCACGTGCAACAATCACGGCCCAAACCGATTCACCCCATTTATCATCAGGTACACCGAACACCGCCGCTTCCAAAACGGCAGGGTGTTGATAGAGAATTTCTTCTACCTCAGTGCAATAGACGTTTTCGCCGCCGCTGACGATCATGTCCTTGCTGCGATCGACAAGAAACACATAGCCGTCGGCATCCATATAAGCTAAATCGCCGGTCCAATAGGCGCCCTCTTTTAATACCGCCTGCGTTTGTTCTTGCTTGTTCCAATAGCCCAGCATGACATTCGGACCACGCACCACCACCTCGCCAATCTCGCCTCGATCAACTTCATTGCCGTCGGGATCGAGAATTCTGATTTCGCAGCCCACAGCGGGCCTACCGCAGGAACGGGCGATTGGCGAATCGATAAGCTGCTGTTCATTGTTGAGAATAGTGCAAAGTGGAGAGAGTTCGGTTGCGCCATAGACTTCAACCAATTCGGCACTGGGGAAGGCGCTATGGGTGCGGCGCAATACTTCGGTGGCTATCGGTGAGCCGCCGTGCGCGATCATTCGTAATGTATCGGTCCTGCGTGGACGGGCATGTTGCTCTTCGGCTATTGCAGCAAGCATGGTGGGCACGCCGAGGGTTTCTGTAATTCCATGGGAAGCAATAAGATCCAGTGCGACAGCCGGATCAAAAGCAGCGAGGGTGACCTGTGTGCCAAGCGTCCAGATATTTGCCAGAACTCCGTTGGAGCCAGCGGCATGAAACATCGGCGCCATAACCAGCACGACATCCGATTCTTTTTGCGGGACTCCAGCCAGGAAGTGATAGGTGTTAGCAATTAGATTGCGATGACTGAGCATCACGCCTTTCGATTTTCCGGTGGTGCCGCCAGTATAGAAAAGGCCGGCGAGATCGTTCTCACTGACGCCTGTGCCTAGATTCTGTTCGGCGGCGTTGGCGAGCAGTTCCTCATAGGCGTCGGGAATCATAACAACATGATCGACACAATCGGCAAG
>ERZ890510.2340-NODE-2340-length-10842-cov-11.134699_pt1 | contig 10842 bp, 8 predicted proteins | sample MGYA00521265_ERZ890510 | MGnify/ENA primary metagenome ERZ890510 (study PRJEB32303, sample SAMEA104408624) | aquatic metagenome | biome: Brackish water; feature: Chemocline; material: water | place: Baltic Sea | collected 2014-10-26T21:54:00 | depth 110 m ...
GGGTAGGCACAAAACAAGACTACCGGGCTCTTAGGCGGTGATGACCTCAGGCGACCCAGTGACGCTAGAGGGCATAGCGGCAGCCAAACGATTTGCTTCTTCAATCAGCGTTGCCACGATGTCCGCTTCGGGAACAGTCTTAACAACTTCACCCTTGACAAAAATCTGACCTTTTCCATTACCGCTGGCCACACCCAGGTCTGCCTCTCGTGCTTCACCTGGGCCGTTCACCACGCAGCCCATGACAGCAACGCGCAGCGGAACGGTCATTCCCTCAAGACCTTTTGTCACATCTTCAGCGAGGGTGTACACATCGACCTGAGCCCGTCCACAACTGGGGCAGGAAACAATTTCTAGTTTGCGCTCACGCAGGTTCAAGGATTCCAGAATTTTCAAACCGACCTTGACTTCTTCCGCAGGTGGGGCTGAGAGTGACACACGAATCGTGTCTCCAATTCCCTCACTGAGCAATATCCCAAAGGCCACAGAAGATTTGATGGTGCCCTGGAAAGCAGGACCGGCCTCGGTCACACCCAGGTGCAAAGGCCAATCACCTCTCTCGGCCAGCTGGCGATACGCCTTGACCATCACAATCGGGTCATTGTGTTTGACCGAAATCTTGAAGTCGTGAAAATCGTGTTCCTCAAACAGGCTAGCTTCCCAGACAGCGCTCTCGACAAGGGCTTCGGCTGTGGGCTTGCCATACTTTTGCAACAGGCGAGGGTCAAGAGATCCGGCGTTAACACCAATGCGGACGCTGACTCCAGCGGCTCTGGCAGCCTGAGCAATTTCGCCCACTCGATCGTCAAACTTTTTAATGTTTCCAGGGTTAACTCGCACCGCAGCGCAGCCAGCGTCAATCGCCTGGAAAACATACTTTGGCTGGAAATGAATATCGGCAATAACCGGAATCTGGCTCTTCTTGGCGATAACCGCCAAAGCGTCAGCATCATCTTGCGTGGGGACAGCGACTCTCACAATGTCACAGCCCGTAGCGGTGAGTTCAGCAATCTGTTGCAGGGTGCCGTTGATGTCGGTGGTCTGGGTCGTCGTCATCGACTGGACGCTAACCTGCGCACCGCCACCGACTAACACCTTGCCCACTTTGATCTGGCGAGACACCCGTCGGGGGCTCAAGGTCTCGGCAACTTTTGGCATTCCCAAATTGACTGCAGGCACGCTGTGATGGTCCTCTCGTGATCGGCCTGGGGCTCATCTGCCCGGGGCTCAACAATCCCACCCTAAAGCCTCAATCTGAACACTGACAGTCAGGCTGGCTCCACCGCGTGGTGAAAAATACTGGTGCTTAGGAAAATAAACGAATCGGGTTGACGATGTCGGCATAGATAAGCAACAGGCTCATTCCGCCAAGGATTGCCACGACGGTCAGCGTGATGGGAATGAGTTTGCTCGCATTGATTGGACCGGGATCGGATTTACCCAGCAAGGAAAATATTTTGCGTTTGAGCCCCTCGTATAGGGCAATAGCAACGTGGCCACCATCTAGGGGCAGCAAGGGAATGAGATTAAACACGAACAAAGCGACATTTAGTGAGGCCACAATCCCAATTAGTCCCGCTATCCGATCACGAACAGCTATCGAATCAATGGTGGCAATTTCACCGGCAATGCGGCCCACGCCCACCACGCTAAGAGGTCCATTAGGGTCACGAACTTCAGGTCCAAAAGCAGCCTGCGCGACATCGATAAGGCGCTGGGGCAGAGTGACAATAATCCGGCCAACCCCGACAACGTTGTCCCAGACCGCGGGTCCCACAGCAGTAATGGGTTGTTGCTGGTTTTCTAGTGCTGAGCCAATACCTAAGAAACCGACCGATTGAATGATCGGATCACCGGATTGATCCAGAAGTATCACACCATTGTCGTCAAAGGCATATCGTTCGCTCAGCAGTGGGGTCACGGCAAGGTTCAGATTCTCACGCTCGCGTTGGACTCCCAGCATCAGCGTCTCTCCCGGTGCGCCTCGAATGGTCTCGGTCAGCACAAACCAGCTATCCACAGCTTGGCCATCGATAGAGATAATCCGATCACCAGGTAAGACACCAGCTTTCGCACCAGGAGCTAACGGGTCAGAAGCTAAGCATTCGGTCCTGGTTTCGCTTGCGGGCACCACACACTCTGAAACACTGCCGACTTTTAAACTCAATCCGGGAACGCCAAACCCTACGAGCACCACCGCATATAACACCACCGCAATGATGAGATTCATCACCGGACCACCCAGCATGATGGTCACTCGCTGCACGAGCGGCAAACGGTAAAAACTGCGCTGATCAATAACGCTGGCATCGAGCGCTGAATGTGCCGGAACCTCGTCTGATACCACGCGATCCAGGAAGCCGGTCGTCGACGTTTCAACGCCATCTTCGGCATTTTTTGGCGCATACATTCCCGCCATGGCGACATACCCACCCAGGGGAATTGCCTTGAAACCAAACTCGGTTTCACCCTTTTTCCGGGAAAACAGTGTCGGACCGAAACCAATCATGAACTGGGGAATATAGACGCCAAATTTTCTAGCAGGAAAATAGTGGCCCCACTCGTGCAAGGCAATCGAAAGCATCAAGCCAAAGGCGATGACGACCACACCGAGAGTAAAAATGATGGCTGTTTCCACCTCGCCACTCTAATGCTCAACACTGACAGAGCACTTGGTGTCTGCCCTATGCCGAGGCCCTAAGCCTTGCGCCGAGCGATTTCGCTATCTGCCATCTTTCGCGCCCAGATTTCTGCCTCCAGGACAGCCTCCACACTCATCTCTAACGAATCATGCGCGTCAACGACATGGCTGATGATGTCGGTGATGGCCAGGAAAGACAGTTCCTCGCGATGGAAGGCGTAGACAGCCTGCTCGTTAGCTGCGTTGAAAACGGCAGGATACGTTCCTCCTCTGCGCCCCACTTCTTTGGCCATCGAAACAGCCGGGAACGTGACCTCATCAAGTGGCTCAAAATTCCAGGTGTGCGCACTGGACCAATCCAGGCCCTTAATTACTCCAGGGACACGGTGTGGCCAGTTCAGTCCCCACGCAATGGGCAAGCGCATATCCGGAAGCGACGCCTGGGCGATAGTGGAGCCATCCACAAATTCCACCATCGAATGAACAATCGATTGTGGGTGCACCGTAACTTCAATCCGATCGAAATCGATGCCAAAAAGAAGGTGGGCTTCGATTAGCTCCAAGCCTTTATTGACCAGAGTGGCCGAGTTAGTTGTGACCACCTGCCCCATATCCCAGGTGGGGTGAGCCAGCGCTTGGGCCGGCGTTACGTCACGAAGGCTCTCTCGGGTGCGACCTCGAAAAGGGCCCCCGCTAGCGGTCACAATAAGTTTCGAAATTTCCTGGAACGTTCCAGCCATCATCGCCTGCGCCAAGGCAGAGTGTTCGGAATCCACGGGAACAATCTGGTCGGCTCGTTGCGAAGCTTTGGCCAATAATGATCCGCCCACAATCAGGCTCTCCTTGTTGGCCAGAGCAAGCGTTCGCCCTGACCTCAAGGCTTGAAGACTGGGCATCAAACCCACGGAACCCGTAATGCCGTTGAGGACAACATCGGCGTCAACGCCGGCCACCAAAGCAGTTGCCTCATCAATACCTAGGGCCACGTGCTCGTTGGGAACACCAAAGCGTTGTGCTTGAGCGTGGACAAGCTCGCTATTGGATCCAGCGGCGAGTCCGACCACCTCAAACTGGTCACGGTTGCGATCAACAACGTCCAACGCTTGAGTGCCAATGGATCCGGTGGATCCAAGAATCAGGACTTTACGCACGAGGGGAGGAGCTGGCCAGGGCACTCTCGGTGCGGTCAATGGTGCACTGCCCGACTACGCGGGTGCCCACATAAATAACGGCGCTTTGGCCTGGTGCAACACCGAGCAGTGGCGCATCCAGTGTGATGACCATTTCGCCACCCACCACCCGCGCCGTGGCAGCCACGGGATCGGCATGCGCTCGGACTTGAACATGCACGCTAAAGGATTCGCAGGCAAAACCGTCGTCATCGCTGAGATCATCGGCATAACCAGAATCAGCAGGGTTTGCTCCAGCAAAACTCATGGTGGCACCAACCAGTGCACTCACCGCGAGTGCCTCTTTTGGCCCCACCACTACTTCATTAGTTTTTGGCCTGACTTCGAGCACGTAGCGTGGCTGTCCGTCATCTGCGGGGAAACCAAGGTGTAAACCTTTGCGTTGGCCCACGGTAAAGGCTGCGGCACCCTTGTGAGAACCCACCACTTCACCGTCCATACTCAAGACTTCACCGGCTTCGGCACCCACGCGCTCAGCAAGCCACCCTCTAGTGTCACCATCGGGGATGAAACAAATATCGTGAGAATCGGGCTTGGTGGCGACCACAAATCCGCGATCGGTGGCCTCCTTGCGCACATCCGCTTTCGACGGTGTGGTAGCTAAAGGGAAATAGCAATACTCAAGCTGTTGGGTGGTCAAGACTCCCAGAACATAGGACTGATCTTTTGCCCAGGTTGCTGCCCGGTGAAGTTCTTTACCCTGTGGGCCCTCCACCACAGAGGCGTAGTGACCGGTAGCGATGGCGTCAAAACCTAACGCAATTCCACGCTCTAAGACAGCGTCAAATTTGATGTGCTGGTTACAGCGCATACAGGGGTTAGGGGTGCGCCCCTCGCGGTATTCGTCGATAAAGTCTTGCACCACATCCTGGGCGAAGCGTTCGGAAAAATCCCAGACATAGAAAGGAATTCCTAGCATGTCAGCAACCCGCCTGGCATCCATGGAATCTTCAATCGTGCAGCAACCACGCGAGCCGGTCCGCAAAGTTCCTGGCATGCGAGAGAGAGCTAAATGAACCCCCACCACATCGTGCCCGGCCTCCACGGCGCGGGCTGCCGCCACAGCGCTATCGACGCCACCGCTCATCGCTGCCAGAACTTTCATTCCACCAGTGTAGAAGCCCCAACGAAGAGTGCGCTCCTAGCCGGCAGCTAGTCCAGCGCTACTCGCCTTTTCCACCACGGAGGGGAAGGCGCGTATGACGGCATCGAGATCGCTCTTGGTCACCGAATACCCCATGCTAAAACGCAGCGCCCCTCTAGCTTCTGATGCGCCAACGCCCATGGCGATAAGGACATGGGAGGCTTCGGGAACTCCGGCCTGGCAGGCAGAACCAGTGGAAACGTGAATCTCGTGTTGGTCGAACAAATACAGCAACACATCGCCTTCGCATCCGGGGACCGTCAGATGAGCGTTACCGGGTAAGCGTTCATCGAGCGAACCGCGGACGATGACCTGCGGACATGCGGTGGTCAATCCCTCTAACAAGTAATCGCGCATCTGGCGCAGGTGATCGACTTGGGTGAGACGATTACGCTCTTGAATCTCAAGAGCAGCTGCGAAAGCGACTGCCCCTGCCATGTCGATGGTTCCTGAACGGCCACGCTGTTGCTCACCGCCGTGGTGTAGAGCCTGAATTTCGGGTGCTGTGCGCGAGAGTAACAAAGCCCCCACGCCAACAGGGCCGCCCACTTTGTGAGCAGAGACACTCATCGCGCTTGCTCCCAGCGCAGAAAAATCAATAGGTAAATATCCACAGGCGGCCACCGCATCAATGTGCACAGGCGTTTTGTGCTCTCGGGCAAGAGCACACAGCGCCTCCACCGGTTGAATCGACCCCACTTCGTTATTGGCTAATAGCGAGCTCACCATGGTGACCTCTTGGCTCTCCAGGATGCTCTCCAGGTGAACCAGATCAATCACAGCCTCAGACGTCAAAGCCGCATAAACAATGTCGGTGCCTTCTTGCTCTGCTAACCAGCCCAGGGCATCCAAGGTGGCATTGTGCTCTGCCCCGGTAGTGACCACGCGAGTGATGGCATCACGACCTTCACTTCGTTTCTTGGCCCACACAGCGCCCTTGAGTGCTTGATTGATTGCCTCGGTTCCGCCGGAGGTGAAAATGACTTCAACGGTGTCACAGCCTAAAGCTGTGGCGACCCTCGCTCTGGCATCTTCGACCTGGGCACGAGCTCGCTGCCCAGCTTGATGAACAGCTGAGGGGTTACCAATTGTCCCGAGAGCTTCGAGATAGACGGCTTTTACCTCGTCCGACATGGGTGTGGTGGCCTGGTTGTCGAGATAAATCCCCATGGGGTCTCCTAAAACATCAAGGAAGTGAGCGCGCTCCGCGCGCGTTTGACCTCATCGCTGGTGGGACCGCCGATGAGGAAGAAGGAAAGCAAGCGCTCGCGCACGAGGCTCTGATCCTCTGGAGTTAGTTCAGGATAAATTCCTAGCAATCTTGCACACGCATCCGAAACGCGACCAGTGGACATGTCGAGATCGGCAACGCCTAGTGCTGCGCTCAAATCGCTTGGCGAATCGGCAGCGGTTGCTCGAATGGTATCGGCTTCGAGAGCGCGAACCCTCTCCAATAGCTCTACCTGGGCAAGCCCCACCTGAGCATTCGCATCGGCTGGGTTTTGGCTCAGCGCCTTGTTGTAGGCGGCTTTCGCACCAGGAATGTCGTCCCGAGTAAGAGCGTCAAAAGCCTCTTGGTGCAGTGGAGGAAGTGGTGGCTCCTCTGGAATCAACTCCGCTGATTCTCCCGAAGGGGTAACGCTGCCGGTGACACCGTTTTTTTCAGCCAGTTCTAGAACCTGGGCCAACAGAGGGCGCATTTCTTCCTCAGGGGCAATACCCTGCATCAGTGGAATGGGCTGGCCGCCCACCAGGGCAACGATGGTGGGGACACCCTTGATTTGCAGAGCCTGGATCAGCTCTGGAGCGTTCTCGCCGCGAATCGTACCCAGGACAAACTTTCCCTGGTAGCTCTCAATCAGTGGTCCCATGACCGGGGTGAGCTCGCCGCCATAAATTTCGAGGATGACGGCAACTGTTCGAGAAAGTTCCACCAAAGCACCCACAGTTTGGTCATCGGCTTCACGGATGAGGTTACTGCTCGCTTGGCTGCCTGGGCTCACGGGAGGAGGAGTTGGGGCGCGATGTTTATTGACCAGCGAGGAGAGATCAACCGCTCCCGACAGGGCTGGATTCATACCGAGACTAGCCATCTATTCAACCTCCCTTGCTCCCATCAAACTATAGGTGAAGCCCAGCACCCGGATTCCCTCCTCGGAACCCACCGGTGGCACGTACCAGAGTGTTTGGATATGAGACTCCACATCGAAACCTCGCGAAGACTGTGACACCGAAGTGAGAGCCCGAACCGCAGTGCTGGAATTAATTGTGGCCCCTGATTGCCGCGGGGATACGGTCTCAATTTCAGAAAGAGTGCCCAAAACGATGGCCCCACCATTAGCTGTGGAAAACGCGACGATATCTCGATCCGTGGGCGAAGTCTCCCACTCAACCGAGACCGTCTCGCCGAATGATTCCTGGCGCAGCTGTTGGGCAGCCGGACCGATGGCGGAATACAGGGTGTCGTTGATGAGAGCAAACTCGCCCGAGTGCACACTTTCGGCACCGTTATTAATCACATCAGAGTAGTGCGAAAGAACCTCTTGGGGCGTAATTCGAATCAGCTTTGAATCAGGGGCTAGTTTTGCTGCCCCCACATCCGCTGCCGGAAGATCGGGCAAGGTAACTTGGGGGTTCAGCACCACCACGTAGGTGAGGTGATACTGCGAGCGAGGATCTTGTTGTCGCAAAACCACACCCAACGAGGGTGACTCGAGATCTGCTTCATCCTGGATGACGCCAAAAACACTGCGGGGCCAGGTCTTGGTTTGTTGGGGCATCACCAAGCGGATGGGGGAAGAAGGAATCGCCATCAGTTCAGCGGTTTCAGAATCAGAGCGCCTAACCAGATAGGCCGTTCTCCTCGCAGAAAGAGTCGGGTCTTCCACCCGAACGCCCAACGTGTTGATGGAGAGCTCCTCATCCGCCAAACGAATCTGAGCAGAAACTTCAGACATGATCTTTGAAAACTGGAGCTCCGTTACGGCAGGGTAAGGCGCGGTGTCGGCCAGCGGCTGCTCCAGAACCTCCACAGGCAACCGGGGCAGGTCAACGCTCGAGCACCCCATCGTGGCTAACACCATGGCTCCCAGTGCAGGAATAACAACGAATCCAGCAACGCGACGCCCGCGGCGCGGAGGAGCTGGCGGAGGAGTTCTTTTCGCTACGCGCTGGCGCGAGCGGGGAACCCGGCGCGGTCGCCGTGTTTTGCGTCGACGCGGGCCCCTGTTTTTCCGGTAATCAGCAATTGCCAAAATCATCGCAATAAACCCTGCGACCATCGTGACTATTCCGATAATCAAGGCGGCCAGCACCCACGGCGCTTCGTTAGGAACCGGCCAGGTGATGGTAACCATCGGTGGCGCCGGGAATTGGCCATCACTCATAATTACCAGGGTCATGCCCTTGGGCGCGGCAATGGACATAGAGACTGTGTCTTGGCCCGAGACTTCCGCTAACCACAAATCTGACCCCCAGGGGTCAGGAGCGTAAAGCTCACCCGAACGCGGCAAAGCACTCCAACTATCCAGCAGCGCATCGAATTCGAGCAGCGTGTGGCGCGTGGGGCTTAGCCATGCCATCACGTCAATACTGCGGCCGTAGGAGACAAAAACATCGGAAGTCTCAAGTGTCTCGAACCCCTGGCCTGATTGGACAGGAACCTTCGCAGCAAGACTGCCCTCAACGGTGACGGTGGGTCGGCCGGGAAAAGCCGACAACACATCACCATGGATGATGGTCACCGGGGCTTTCGTGTCGCTGGTGATTGTGCGCACAATGCTCTCAGGGGCATCAAATACCGTGCGTTGAGCGATTCCCCAGGTCAGGGTCACGATCGAAATTGCCCACAACACGATGGCCACAACCAGACGCACGATTCACCCCACTTCCTGCCAAAACGATCCCAGCGAAAAATGCTCTAGGCGACTCTCCAGAGTAGCCGATACTGAACTGGTCCTTACTCGACGCTCGAGCTACACTACACAAGGGCGTAAACGCCCGGACTATTTTGGGGGAATACCACAATGCCAGGTGAGAACACAGATTTTGGTACCGAGCTACGCGGATACAAACGCAGCGAAGTCGACAGTGCACTGAATGATCTTCGCGGCGAGATTATTAAAGCCGCCAAAGACCGTCAGAACTCGTCAGAACAAATTTCTCGTCTTAAAGAGCAGCTCGGTGGGGTTGAACTTGGCGCTGATGGTGTGTTCGCGCCTAGCTACGCCGGTCTAGGCGGGCGCTTGGAGTCCATTCTTCGCATTGCCGAAGAACAATCAACGCGGGTTATTGCTCAGGCTGATATTGACGCCGAGCGCATCGTCGCTGGAGCAAAATTAGAGGCTACTCGCATCAGTGAGGAGTCCGCGGCGGAACTCCTCACTGATGAGCTAGAAATCGAAAACGCACGAGCCAATATTCTGGATAGCGCCACAGTTCACGCACAAAAACTTGTTGCCGATGCCATCGAGGACGCGGCCACGCTGCGCAAAGACGCTATCGATGAGGCCTCCGCCATTAGGGGTGCCCTCGCCACCGAGTCTGCCAAACTTCGCGCCAGCGCCAAACGAGAGACTGAAGCGCTCCGAGCTGATGCGGCCCGAGAAATTTCCGAAATCAAGGCCGTTGTCAAACAGCAAAGTAATGAAGCCAAGAGAGCCTCAGAAGAGATCGCTAAAGAGATCCGAGCTGAGCGAGCGAGCCACGAACTAACCCTTAAGAAGATCCAAGAAGAAGCGGCTCTCGCAAAAACCAAACTGGAGCAGGAAGTGGCGCAAACGACGGCTCGCCTCAGCTTTGACAACGAAAAGCTAGCATCGGTTCTTGCCGATCAGGCTCAACAGGCTCGAGCAGATTTGGAAGCGGAGCTCGGCGCCCGGCGGGCCGAATCCGAGCGAGAACTTCTGGATGCCCACCAAAAGGCGGTGGAGATGAACACCCGTTTCATCACCCAAGCGGAAGAACAATTATCAGATACTAAGTCTCGACTAACTAACGTCCGCCGCGAGCACAAGAAAATCGTCGACGCTATCGCAGAGGCCAATCAAACGGGCCGCAGCGAGGCCGATAGAGTATCCAAGAAGATGGTTGCGGATGCGAAAAAACTGGCTGCCAAAATTGTGCGCGATGCCGAAGTTGACGCTACCGACCGGGTCGCTGGTGCAGAACAACGCCTCATCGAACTGCGTGCAGAACGCAACACTATTGCTGAATACGTGAGCTCGCTTCGCACCATCGTCGGCAAAGTTGTGGTGACCGAAGCAAGAGCTTCCGATAAAGCCAAGACTCCTAAGAAACCGGCCAGGCCTCGGGCAAAGGTAGCGAAGAAGGATTCAGCCGCTTCGTAATTTCACCCAGCACAAAAGAGGTTTGCTTCTCCCCCACCCACAGGTGTTTAGCGCCCTCGGCCGCCACGATCTCGATATTGGGGGCCAGGGCAAATCGTTGGCGGGCTGCTGGCGGGGCCAAATAGTCATCAAATTCGGGCACTAAGGCCACCACCGGAATGCTTAGCCCTGCCCAGGCCGCTAGTTCCACATCGGTGGTGCGGTGAAGCGGGGGGGAGAGCAACATCACTCCGTGGATTTCCCCCACATGTTCACTGGCGTGCTTGAGGATGACCTCGGTGCCAAAAGACCAGCCAATCAGCCAAGGTCTGGGCAAACCCCGTTGGGTAACAAAATTTAGCGCTGCCTCCAGGTCGAGAGCTTCAGCAATACCTTCGCCAAACTCACCCTCGGATTTTCCCCGGGGCGAACTAACCCCACGAAAGTTAAACCGCACAACGGCGAGGTCGGCGAGTGCTGGCAAACGCCAGGCAGCTTTGCGGATGATGTGTGAATCCATAAATCCGCCAGCAGTGGGCA
>ERZ890510.2343-NODE-2343-length-10833-cov-24.063091_pt1 | contig 10833 bp, 8 predicted proteins | sample MGYA00521265_ERZ890510 | MGnify/ENA primary metagenome ERZ890510 (study PRJEB32303, sample SAMEA104408624) | aquatic metagenome | biome: Brackish water; feature: Chemocline; material: water | place: Baltic Sea | collected 2014-10-26T21:54:00 | depth 110 m ...
GCCATGATTCTTGACGGGAAAGCAACAGCAGCAGCGGTTAAGGCAGAGCTCCGGGTTCGGGTTGAGGCACTGCAGGCTCAGGGGATTGTTCCCGGGCTTGGCACGGTGCTCGTGGGAGATGACCCCGGCTCCCATGCCTACGTGGGGGGCAAGCACAAGGATTGTGCCGAAGTGGGCATCTCCTCTATTCGGATTGATCTGCCCTCTGATTCAACCCAAGCTCAAGTGGATGCGCAGATTGCTGAATTAAATGCCGATCCTGACGTTACCGGATACATCGTTCAACTTCCGCTGCCCAAGCACCTTGACTCCAATCGGGTTTTGGAACTCATGGATCCGGGAAAAGACGCTGACGGGCTGCACCCCATGAACCTAGGACGACTTGTCTTGGGAATTCCAGCGCCGCTGCCATGTACGCCGGCGGGAATTGTTGAATTATTGAGGCGCTACGAAGTTCCGATTAATGGGGCCCACGTGGTGGTAGTTGGTCGCGGAATTACCGTTGGTCGTCCATTGGGTCTGCTACTTACCCGCAAAAGCGAGAACGCGACTGTGACCTTGTGTCATACGGGAACGCAGGACCTTTCGGCCGAACTCAAGCGCGCCGACATCATTGTCGCGGCGGCTGGTGTCCCCGGAATTGTTAAGGCAGTGGACGTTAAGCCCGGTGCCGCTGTTCTGGACGTGGGGATAACTCGTACGGATGCTGGCTTGGTGGGAGATGTCGCCCCCGACGTGATTGACGTCGCCGGTTTCCTCGCGCCAATGCCGGGCGGAACCGGACCCATGACAAGGGCCATGTTGTTGGCCAATGTCGTGGCGCGCGCCGAGGAATTAGCCAAAGGCTAAGTATTCAATGGCAAATTCACGTGAGGAAAATGTGCACCGGCTTCCGCGGTCGAGGTTTCGCGAATGGCCCATTTCTTTGGTACTGCTCGGGATCGCTTTGTCGATGATCTTTGTCGCCACCGACCATTTCCGGCGTGGCTCATTGGTGCTCGCCGTAAGCGTTGTGTTGGCAGCCTTCCTTCGACTATTCCTTCCCGAGAATCAAGCCGGCATGCTCGCAGTACGGTCAAAAAGCGTGGACGTGGCTATTTTGGCCGTACTGGGTATGGGGTCGGCCATATTTGCCCTCTGGGTCCCTGCCCCGAACTGAAAAAGGTTCAAGCGAGACGGTATCTTGACGTCAAGATATTTTACTTTCAGCTCGTACATCCACGAAGGGGATAAATAATGGCTCGCTCTGGCAAAATCTCAGTGATTGGCGCAGGTTTCTACGGATCAACAACCGCATTGCGTCTCGCTGAATACGATATTTTTGACACGGTTGTATTAACCGATGTTGTTGACGGCAAAGCTGAAGGCCTCGCCCTCGACATGAACCAGTCACGGTGGATTGAAGGATTTGAAACGAAACTTGTTGGTCAGACTACCGGGATGGATGGCAGCGGATATGACACTATCGCGGGTTCGGAGATCGTCGTTATTACTGCTGGGCTGCCACGCAAGCCAGGCATGAGTCGCATGGATCTCATCGAAACTAATGCAAAGATTATGCGCGGGGTGTGCGAGAACATTGCTAAATTTGCACCCGACTGCATTGTGATCAATGTTGCCAATCCGCTAGATGAAATGACCGCACTCGCGCAACTTGTTACCAAGTTCCCCCATAATCGGGTGATAGGCCAAGCAGGAATGCTGGACACCGCACGCTTCTCACATTTCGTTGCAGAAGAACTCAACGTCCCGGTTGGATCGGTAACCACTCTGACCCTTGGCTCACACGGCGACACCATGGTGCCGGTTGCCTCAGCCTGTAGCGTTGATGGAAAGCCACTTCGTGACCTGCTCTCTGAGGAACAAATCGCAGACCTTGTTGTGCGCACGCGTAATGGTGGAGCAGAAATCGTGGCATTGCTGAAGACCGGCTCGGCCTACTACGCACCTTCCGCTGCGGCCGCTCGCATGGCACGTGCTGTCCATGAAAATTCCGGAAAGGTCATGCCGGTGTGCGCCTGGGTTGATGGTGAGTACGGTCTTTCCGGTGCCTATCTTGGGGTCGAAGCTGAAATTGGCACGGAGGGCATCAACCGAATCGTGGAAACCCCACTCACCGACGCGGAGAAAGCACTTCTCGTTGAAGCCTACGAAGCGGTTAAGGTCAAGCAGGCCGACGTTTCAGCCCTCTAATCACGTACCTCATTTAAATCTGCATTTTAAGGAGTAATTCACATGTCACAAAAAATCAAGGTTGCCAATCCCGTCGTTGAACTCGACGGCGACGAAATGACCCGCATCATCTGGCACTTCATTAAAGCGGAACTGATTGAGAAATACCTTGATATTGACCTGAAGTATTACGACTTGTCCATGGAAAATCGAGACGCAACCGACGACCAGGTCACCATCGATTCAGCACACGCAATTCAAAAATACGGGGTGGGTGTGAAGTGTGCGACGATCACACCGGATGAAGCCCGCGTTGAAGAATTTGGGTTGAAGAAAATGTGGAAGTCACCTAACGGCACGATCCGCAACATTCTTGGCGGCGTTATTTTCCGGGAGCCAATCATTATTTCTAATATTCCCCGTTTGGTACCCGGTTGGACCAAGCCAGTAATTGTTGGCCGCCACGCATTCGGTGATCAATACAAGGCAACGGATTTCAAGGTGCCGAGTGCGGGAACTCTCACCATGACCTTCACACCAACTGACGGCACCGAGCCAATGGAATTCAATATTTTTGACTTCCCTGCCAGCGGGGTGGCGATGGGTATGTACAACTTGGATGAGTCGATCCGCGACTTTGCTCGCGCATCGATGCGCTACGGACTGAACCGTGGCTACCCGGTCTACCTGTCGACAAAGAACACGATTCTTAAAGCCTATGACGGTCAGTTCAAAGATATTTTCGCGGACGTCTTCGAAAATGAATTCAAGGCGGAGTTTGAAAAAGCTGGGATCACCTATGAACACCGGCTGATTGATGACATGGTGGCCGCCGCCATGAAGTGGGAAGGTGGATACGTCTGGGCGTGTAAGAACTACGACGGCGACGTGCAGTCTGACACAGTTGCTCAAGGCTTCGGCTCACTTGGCCTGATGACCAGCGTGCTCATGACGCCCGACGGTAAAACTGTTGAAGCAGAAGCAGCCCATGGAACTGTGACCCGGCACTATCGTCAACACCAGCAGGGCAAGCCAACTTCCACCAACCCAATTGCATCGATTTTCGCCTGGACTCGTGGACTTGAGCACCGCGGTGTTCTTGACAGCACCCCACAAGTCAGTGAATTTGCTCGTGCACTTGAGCGGGTCTGTATTGAAACCGTTGAAGCAGGAGATATGACCAAGGACCTAGCGATGCTGGTTGGCCCCGAGCAAAAGTGGCTTACCACCCAAGATTTCTTGGGCGCAATTGATGCACGCCTTCAGGGAGCGATGAAATAGGGGCGCTAAAACAAGCCAAGACCGGGCAAACTGCTGGCCCAGGCTCAATCAGCGGCCCTGCAACCTATTGTTAGGTGCGTGAGTGAGATCTGGGTAAACCTTGGGGTTGTCCTACTGTTTGTGCTCGTTGGTGGATTTTTTTCAGCGGCGGAGCTGGCTCTTGTCTCAGTTCGTGAAAGCCAGGTCGCACGTTTGGCTGAAAATTCGAAGCGAGGGCGCACTCTTGCTGGCTTGACCAAGGATCCGAATCGTTTCTTGGCAACAGTTCAGGTGGGGGTGACTCTCGCTGGCTTTATATCCGCCGGTTTCGGCGCGGCGACAATTGCCCCAGAGCTCGCTGTTCCATTAGAAAACCTGGGATTAAGCGCTGCCGCAGCCAACACCGTTGCTTTTATTGGGATCACGGTGATCATCGCCTACATTTCCCTCGTACTGGGCGAATTGGTACCCAAGCGAATTGCCTTACAACGGGTTGAACAGGTTGCGCTCTTTGTCGCAGGTCCGATCGAGTTCACTTCTAAAATGACGAGGCCTTTTATCGCGGCCTTGAGCGGATCGACAAATGTGATCGTTCGGTTATTCGGGATTGACCCTAAAGCAGCCAAAGAGCAGATGAGCGGTGAGGAACTCCGCGATCTGGTCGCAGCGCATGAGGATCTTAGTGTTGAAGAGCGAGAAATGATTGACGACATTTTTGCAGCGGGAGAGCGAGAGTTGCGTGAAGTCATGATGCCACGCACTGAAGTTTCATTCCTTGATGCATCGCTCTCGGTCTCCAAAGCGATTCGATTGATTTCTGATCAACCGCACTCCCGCTATCCGGTGATTCGCGGTTCAGCAGATGAAGTGATCGGATTCGTGCACATTCGGGATTTACTCGACCCAGATCTTGAAGACCCAAGTATTCAGGTCGGAAAACTCGTCCGTGAAGTGTTGAGCTTTCCGGCCAGTAAAGAGGTACTCGCCACCCTTAATGAAATGCGGCGGCTTCGCGCTCATGTAGCCATGGTCCAAGATGAATACGGCGGTACGGCGGGTCTGGTGACCATGGAGGATCTGGTTGAAGAACTGATCGGTGATATCAAAGACGAGTACGACGTTGAAGCCCCAACTCGTGAGCCGAGTCCCATAGGTGAAGTCACCGTGGACGGATTGCTCAATCGCGATGACTTTGAGGACCAAACTTCTATTGAACTTCCCGAGGGCCCATTTGAAACAATCGCGGGATTTATCGTTTCTCAATTGGGGCAGTTGCCTCAGGTCGGTGACAGGATCGATTTAGGTAGCCATGAATGTGAAGTTATTGAACTTGATGGCCGTCGGGTCGCCAGAGTGCGGGTGGTGGCCCGCGAAATAATCGGTGAGGAACAATACGACCGTGACCTCTAGTAGCCAAAAGCCCAGAATTTTTTCTGGCATCCAGCCCACAGCGGACTCGTTTCATATCGGTAACCTGCTGGGTGCCTTGCGTGAATGGGTGAAGCTTCAACAGAGCCATGATTCATTCTTCTGTGTGGTGGATCAGCACGCAATCACGGTTGATCAAGATCCTGAGATTCTGCGCAAGCGCACCCTCGTGTCGTTCGCCCAGCTGCTCGCTATTGGCCTTGACCCAGAAAAATGCACGGTATTTGCACAAAGTCAGGTCGCGGCCCACAGCCAGCTGTCCTGGGTGCTGCAGTGTCAAACAGGATTTGGCGAAGCGAGCCGCATGACCCAGTTTAAGGACAAGAGCTCAAAGGCGGGCAATGATCGTTCAACGGTTGGCCTGTTCACCTACCCAATTTTGCAGGCAGCCGATATTTTGCTGTACCAGGCAAATGGAGTACCCGTAGGTGAAGATCAAAGACAGCACCTTGAACTAACTCGTGACTTGGCGCAACGGTTTAATTCCAAATTTGGAGAAACATTCGCTGTTCCCGAAGTGTTGGTGGTCAAAGAAACCAGTCGGATTGTTGACTTGCAGGACCCGAGCGCGAAAATGAGCAAATCCAGCCCGAGTGGTTGTGTGTTTCTCCTCGATGAAAACAAGGCGGCGGAAAAAAAGATTAAGAGTGCAGTTACCGACTCGGACGCGGTGGTGCGCTTTGACGAGTTGAATAAGCCGGGAGTTTCGAATCTGCTGGCATTACAACAAGCGATTAACAACACGTCACTAGAAGCGCTCGAGTCAGAATATGCCGGTCGTGGATATGGAGATTTAAAAAGGGATACTAGTGAAATCGTTCTTTCAGTTATCCAGCCAATTCGCACAAGAGTCGATGAGTTACTCACCGACCCAGCAGAGCTCCAATCCCTCATGAGCAAGGGCGCCCAAAAAGCCCGAGATGCTGCGGCGCCGACGTTGGATTTGGTGTACGAAAGAATTGGTTTCCCGGCTAGCCCTCGAGGCTAATTTTGCCTTTTTTTGTTAAACGACCGCGGTTCTTGCGCTGGGTGAAAGCAGACCGGATTCCATAAAGAGTGAAACCGATTATGGCCGAAAATAGCAGCATCCAACCGATTGCTAATCCATCAAGACCTGAACCTGCGGTGGCTGTTTTTGTCTGGTCGGCGGCAAACCCCCGAACGACTATGGGGTCTGCGGTAGCAGCCCCTTGGCTAATGGATGCCGAGCTCTGCGCTGGGAGCGTGTTTTGTCCAAGAACCCCCACTGGCGTGACGGTGCCACCATTTGCAAAGGCCCAACTCAGGAGCTTTTCAGCGGCATCAGCGCTCGCCTCCTTGATCCCCATGAGCGAAACAATGTAGGTGGTGCCCTTGCGTTTCGCCACGCCGATAAAAGTGCGCCCCGCATTGGTGGTATAGCCGGTCTTTAGGCCGATTGTCCCTGTGAAGTTGCCCAGTAACATTCGGTTCTGGGTGTAGACAGTCTTAGATTTTTTCTTATTGGGGAACTTGTATTTCTTGCTGCCAACCACCTCGCGCAAATAAGGCAAATCCAAGGCGGATCGGCCAATTGTGGCTAGGTCGTAGGCGCTGGAAACCTGCCCCGGGGAATCGAGTCCACTGGGGTTCTTGGCAACGGTATCAAAAGCACCGAGTGAATCGGCGACCTGATTCATCTGGTTCAGGGTGGACTTCAGACCCCCGGCGCCTTGGGCCAAGGCCATCGCGGCGTCATTTGCACTGGGCAGTAGTAGTGCATAAAAAAGGTCGTTGGCGCTGTACGTGCGGCCGCGCACCAGTCCAACTTTGCTGCCGTAGGTGTTTACCGCGCGCTTTTTGGCTTTGATGGGAGTCGTGGGATCCAATTGTGGCATCAAAGTAAGCGCGGTCAAAGTTTTCAAGGTGCTCGCGGGTGCTCGCAATACGTGCGGGCCTTTGGCTGCCAAGATTTCACCGGTGTCAGCGTTGGCCACCACCCAGGTTTTAGCCCGGACAGCGGGAAGCGGATCAGAACCCACACCGAGCGACACGATTTTGCCTTTTCCGGTCAGAAGGTCACCACCCACCGTGGTCTCCCCTGGTGCGGCGTGAGCCGGGACTAGGCCCAGGGTCAGACACGCTGCCAGCGCGCTCACCCACACTGCGCCTAGCGGCCGGCGGAATCTGTACTGCATAACGGCATAATGCTACCCACAACTCAGCAGTTAAATACCCAGACACCCGGGCAGGTGGAGCCCGCAGGTGTTGTCCTCGTCACACTTTGACTCACTCAGGGGAAGTTGGACTAGATTCGGGCAGTACCCACTATCGGAAAGGCACCCCGTGTCCGCTACATCAATGTCTGAAGAATTGCCTGCTAGCACGCCAACGCGCTTGCTCATTGGGGGAGAGTGGATCACTACGGCGGCGGGGCTCGATGTGATCAATCCCGCTTCCTATGGAACTTTGGCCACAATCGGCGACGCCGGGGTAGCCGAGGGGATCCAAGCCGTTGACGCAGCCCATCAAGCATTTCAGACCTGGTCGTTGACCCCCGCACGAGTCCGCGCGGAAATTCTGCGAAGAGCCTTTGACATTATGACCGCAGAAATTGATGACTGCGCCAGGCTCATTGCGCTCGAGAATGGCAAGGCGTGGCGTGATGCCAAAGGAGAAGCGCTCTACGCGGCTGAGTTTTTCCGTTGGTTCTCGGAGGAAGCACCCCGGGTTGAAGGCGGTTTCCGCTATGCCCCCAACCGCGATAAAACGATTATCACCGATTACCGCCCGATGGGCGTTGCTTACATGGTTACCCCGTGGAATTTTCCGGCCGCCATGATTACCCGTAAGTTGGGGCCGGCATTGGCGGCAGGTTGTACGGCGGTGATCAAGCCCCCGGGCGAGACTCCATTGACCGCGCTTTGGATTGGTGAAATCCTTGAACGCGCAGGCGCACCTGCCGGGGTTGTCAACATTGTGACAACCTCTCAATCAGGTGAAGTGTCACGTGCAATCTTGGCTGACCCGCGGGTCGCCACCTTGTCATTCACCGGATCAACCTACGTGGGAAAGCTGCTGTTGAAGCAAACCGCTGAGCGCGTTCTGCCGAGTTCAATGGAGTTAGGTGGGAATGCCCCGTTCCTTGTGCTTGAAGGGTCCAATGTTGATCAGGCTGTTGACGGTGCCATGGTCGCAAAAATGCGTAATGGTGGCTCCGCGTGCACGGCGGCAAATCGGTTCTACATCCATGAGTCCATTAGCGGGGAGTTCGCGGACAAGTTTGAAGCGGCATTGCGCGGACTCAAGATTGGTCCTGGAATTGATGAAAGTAATGAGCTCGGTGCCATGGTGAGTGATAAGGAGCGCGACAAAATTTTGGAACTGGTTGGCGAAGCAGAAAACGAGGGAGCTCAGGTCACAGAAGCGGGTACGGCACCGACAACGGGCGCATTTGTTGCACCTCGAATTGTGCGCGGGATTGAACACGGCTCGGTGCTCACCCGCAATGAAATATTTGGTCCGGTTGCCCCAATTGTTTCGGTATCAAGTACTGATGAAGCAGTGGACATGGCCAATGACACCGAATACGGCCTGATGTCGTATGTCTTTGCGAAAGACAACGGCGAGGGCATCGCAGTGGCTCGTCGCATGGAGTCCGGTATGGTCGCGATCAATCGCGGAATTGCTTCGGACCCGGCCGCACCCTTTGGCGGAATGAAGGAATCAGGGCTTGGTCGTGAAGGTGGTTTTGCCGGTATTCACGAGTTCCTTGAAACCCAGTACTTCGCGGTCGACGTGTAGTAATGACCGATAGATATATGGATATTCTGTGACGGAGGTCTCATGGTTTAGGGGTGCACGCTTGCGGACACCCAACTATTGTGTGGCTCACACGAAGTCGAGAGGAATTGCGCGTTGAGCACAGTTACGAGCAACGATCAGCAAGGCGACGCCACACCAGGCAAGCGAGCCGATATCAAGGCCCGCACGCTACGCACAGACCGCTGGTGGATTCAGCCGGCCATAATCGTCGGGGCCCTGATTGCCTTCATCATCTATTCGACTTGGCGGGCTTTTGAGAACGCGTACTACTACTCCGAGCCCCTCATCTCCCCGTTCTATGCGCCCTGTTTGGCATCGTCTTGTATCGACGGATCGTCATCGTGGACGCCGATCGGCTCATGGTGGATCCTGTCGCCGGCCCTGATTATTTTGGTGTTTCCGCTGGGCTTCCGCATGACGTGTTACTACTATCGCAAGTCGTATTACCGCTCGTTTTGGCTCTCACCGCCGGCCTGCGCGGTGAGTGATTCGCACAAACGCTATACCGGGGAGACCCGCGCACCACTCATCTTGCAAAACAGCCATCGTTGGTTCTTCTTCGCCGGCCTCGTCTTCAACGTCATCCTCACCTACGATGCGCTCATCGCCTTTCGCAACAGTGAAGGCCAGTGGGGGCACATGAGTGTCGGTACGGTGGTACTGCTGGCCAACGCGACTTTCCTCTGGATGTATTCGCTCTCATGTCACACTGCCCGACATGTGGTGGGTGGACGCTTGAAGCATTTCTCGGCCCATCCGATTCGGTATCGGGCCTGGACGTACATGTCCAAACTTAATGCCAAGCATCCACGATATGCGTGGATTTCCCTCGTGGGTGTGGCGATGACTGATCTGTACGTGCGCCAAGTGGCATCGGGCGCCATCACTAACTTTTACTTCTTTTAAGAACTTCTTCTCAGACACGAAGGGATCTCTTTTCATGACAGACATTGAGCGCTACACATACGATGTCGTGGTGATCGGGGCCGGCGGGGCCGGACTACGAGCTGCGATTGAATCACGTGAGCAGGGCAAGAGCACCGCGGTGATCAGCAAGTCGCTGTTAGGCAAGGCGCACACGGTGATGGCCGAAGGCGGTATTGCCGCATCGATGGCCAATGTCAATAGCAAGGACAACTGGCAGGTGCATTTTTGTGACACCATGCGGGGTGGAAAGTTCCTCAACCACTACCGGATGGCCGAGCTTCATGCCAAGGAAGCGCCGCAACGAGTCTGGGAGCTTGAGTCGTGGGGGGCGCTTTTCGACCGAACACCGGAAGGCAAGATTAGCCAACGAAACTTTGGCGGGCACGAGTATCCGAGACTGGCCCACGTAGGGGACCGCACCGGCCTTGAATTGATTCGCACCTTGCAACAAAAAATTGTTGGGCTGCAGCAGGAGGACAAGAAGATCAGCGACGACTACGAGTCGCGTCTGAGGGTATTCGCCGAGTGCACGATCACGGACATCCTGCTCGCCGGTGAAGGGGAGGATCGTCGGGTTGCCGGGGCGTTCGGCTACTGGCGCGATACTGGCAAATTTGTGTTGTTCGAAGCACCCACGGTGATCATCGCTACTGGTGGAATTGGCAGGTCGTTCAAGGTTTCGAGCAACTCATGGGAGTACACCGGTGATGGCCACGCGCTCGCACTGCGATCGGGCGGGTCGTTGGTGAATATGGAATTCATCCAGTTCCATCCCACGGGGATGGTGTGGCCACCGAGTGTCAAGGGACTGCTCGTTACCGAGTCCGTCCGCGGTGATGGCGGGGTGCTGACCAATTCCGAAGGTCGCCGCTTCATGTTCGATTACATTCCCGATGTCTTTAAGGAGCAGTACGCCAAGACCGAGGAAGAGGCCGACGGTTGGTATACCGACCCGGAAAACAATAAACGGCCACCAGAGTTGCTACCGCGCGACGAGGTTTCCCGATCAATCATGGCTGAGGTCAAAGCGGGCCGCGGCTCCCCACACGGTGGGGTGTTCCTTGATGTGTCCAAGCGGCTTCCTGCCGAAACGATCAAGGAAAAGCTGCCGTCAATGTGGCATCAGTTTAAAGAACTTGCCGACGTTGATATCACTTTGGAGTCCATGGAAGTCGGACCGACCTGCCATTACATTATGGGTGGAGTCGAGGTCGATCCGGACACAGCAGCTGCGGACGGCGTGCCGGGTCTGTTCTGTGCCGG
>ERZ890510.2345-NODE-2345-length-10829-cov-4.591424_pt1 | contig 10829 bp, 7 predicted proteins | sample MGYA00521265_ERZ890510 | MGnify/ENA primary metagenome ERZ890510 (study PRJEB32303, sample SAMEA104408624) | aquatic metagenome | biome: Brackish water; feature: Chemocline; material: water | place: Baltic Sea | collected 2014-10-26T21:54:00 | depth 110 m ...
TTTTTGTAGGTCGTTGCCGTCGTGGCGAGGCCCCTCTCGATGGCCTCAGTCAAGATGGTGTTGACGACACTAGGCCCATGGTCGAGGAGATGCCCCTGACCGCGCCCGAGTTCGTACTCGCTGACGGTCTTGTGGTCTGCCACAAACTGGGCGAATGGGACGGGTGAACCCTGGCGATCGACCTCGAAACCGGCGCTGGCGAACCTCGCAAGCGTTTGTTGGAAGTTCGCGGCCAAATTCGTCTCGGCTGCGGCATAGATCGGATCATCGACGGCTATGACGCGGGCGACCGGCGCGCCCGAGTCCGGTGCGAGGAACCGAGGCGCGACCGCGCAGAAGACATAGGCGGCGTCGCGCGCCCGGTGCCCGAACGTTCCAATCGTGTCGAAGTGAGGCGAGAACGATGTCACGCCATGGATCGATAGACTTCCGCTGCTGGGTTTGAACGCGCCGACACCACAATAGGCCGCAGGGCGATTGACCGAGCCGGCGGTTTGGGTCCCCAGCGTCGCCGGAACCATACCCGCCGCTACAGCGGCGCCGGATCCTGCACTCGATCCGCCCGGCGTTCTTGCGAGGTCATGAGGGTTGCGCGTTGGATAGGGCCCGGCGAAGTGCGCGTATTCGGTCGTATGGGTCTTGCCGAGAATGATTGCGCCTGCGGCCCGCAAATCTGCGACAACCACCGCGTCCGCAGTCGCGGGGGGCGCGGTCTCGCACCGCGGGCTGCCGTTCCTCGTTGGGACCCCAGCGACATCAATTATGTCTTTGACCCCAACGGGTAGCCCGAACAAAGCAAATTTGGCCGGATCGTCGACTTCCTTCAGGCGCTTCGCGTCTTCAAGTGCTTGATCGTTAGCGACGACCCGCCAGGCCTGAACTTCCACATCGACTTGATCGATTCGCGAAATGTAGGTTTCTAGGAGGTCCACCGGATCCAGCTTGCCTTGCTGCATGTCGGCGACCAAAGACGCGACCGATCCTGGATCGCGGGCAAACGTCATACGTGCCGCCTAGATTTCCTGTAGCCGCGCCACGCCTGAAACATGGGCCAGTTCGGCGCGAACCTCGGGCGTAATTCGGAATCCTCCGGGCAAATCAATGTCGACCTCGCGCAGCTGATCCTCAAGAAACATGTGGAGGCACACCCTGCCCTTGCCGCTCGCCGCCGGGCCTAGGTGCGCATGCAATTCGGCGATGACCTTGGGGTTCTTGGCTGCTTCAGGTTTGAGAAATATCTCAAGCCCTACGTCGCTCTGAACAGCGGCATCATCCAATCGCTGAACGCCCTGGGTGGTTAAACGGATCTGGCCTTCGTCAAGTTTGGCGTCGACGGCCAGCAGGACTTTTTGTCCGATTTCCAGTAGGTCGCGATGCGCCGACAGGGTCTCCGAGAATACGGTCGCTTCAAACGCGCCACTGGCGTCGGATAGTTGAATGAATGCAAACTTGTTCCCGCGCGACGATGTGCGCTCCTGGCGCCCCTCAACGCAGCCGGCCAACTTGACCCGCTTGGTTTCACCGTTGAGGCGTTTCTCTAGGTCAGCAAAGCGTGTGACCCCGAGCCTTTCCAATGTCACCCCGTAGTTATCTAGCGGATGTGCTGAAAGGTAGAACCCGATTGCCTCGAATTCTTGATGGAGGACTTCCATTTCGCGCCAAGCCGCGACATTAGGAAGTTGGAGACCACTCGCCTCGCTGGCAATGCCGCCGAACAGGCTTGATTGATGACTGTCGCGCTCGTCTGCAGCAAATGACGCATGCCGCATGATCAGCTCCGCGGCGGCGCACATCTGGGCCCGGTTCGGATTGAGCGAATCAAAGACCCCACACCGCGCCAGATTCTCGAGCTGGCGTTTGTTCACGTGTTGCGGGTCTAGTCGCTGCGCGAAATCTAATAGAGAGAGAAACGGGCCATTGGCGTCGCGCTCAGCGACGACGGCCTCCATCGCTTGCTTGCCAACATTCTTAACGGCCGCGAGCGCATACCGAACAGCGCCTTTGCCGTCATGCAGCTCCACTCGGAAATTCGCCCCTGATTTGTTGATATCGGGCGCCAATAGTTCGATTCCCGATCTGACGACTTCTTTGCGGAAGACATTGAGCTTGTCGGTGTTGGCTAGTTCCAGACCCATCGACGCGGCAAAAAACTCGACCGGATGATTGGCTTTGAGCCACGCAGTTTGGTATGCGACGAGCGCGTAGCCGGCAGAATGGGCTTTGTTGAAACCGTAGCCGGCAAACTTGTCGACCAAGTCGAAAACATATTCGGCTCGCCCCTTGTCGACGCCGCGTTCAACGGCGCCGTTAACGAAGACAGTGCGCTGAGCGGCCATTTCCTCTTTGATTTTCTTGCCCATGGCGCGCCGCAGCAGGTCAGCCTGCCCCAAGGTATAACCCGCGAATACCTGTGCGATTTGCATCACCTGTTCTTGGTAGATGATCACACCGTAGGTTTCTTCCACGACCGGCTCGATCGTTTCGTGAAGGAATTCTGGCTTCTCGCGGCCGTGCTTGCAGGCGACGTATTTGGGGATATTTTCCATCGGGCCCGGTCGGTAGAGAGCCACAAGGGCGATCAAATCCTCAATGTTCGTGGGTACGGCTTCGCGCAGAAGGTCTCGCATGCCGCTCGATTCAAACTGGAAAACGCCAATTGATTCGGCGCGTTGCAGCATCTCATAGCTTCGCTCATCGTCGAGCGGAATTTGGGCGATATCGATATCGATGTCGCGTTCGGCCAGCAATTTTTGCGCCCGATCGATGACCGTTAGCGTCTTCAGTCCGAGAAAGTCGAACTTTACTAGTCCCGACATCTCCGCATATTTCATCGGGAATTGAGTAACGGGCATATCTGACCGCGGGTCGCGGTATAGAGGGACCAACTCATCGAGCGGTCGATCCCCTATTACGACGCCCGCTGCGTGAGTCGACGCATGGCGGTAGAGGCCTTCGAGCTTGATCGCAATATCCAGCAGTTTATCGACTCCGTCCTCGTTGAGGCGGAGGTGCTGTATGCGCGGCTCGTTGTCGACAGCCTCGCTTAGTTTGACCGGATTGGCGGGATTGTTCGGCACCATCTTGCAGATGCGGTCGATCAGACCATAGGGCAGCTGCAGAACTCGCCCGACGTCACGAAGGGCGGCACGCGCCTGCAGGGTCCCGAAGGTAATGATCTGAGCGACCCGATCACGGCCATATTTATCCTGGACGTACTCAATGACTTCGTCTCGCCGCTCTTGGCAGAAATCGATATCAAAGTCAGGCATCGATACGCGGTCAGGATTGAGAAAGCGTTCGAAAATCAGCCCGAACCGAAGTGGATCAAGATCGGTGATCGTCAGCGCCCAGGCGGTCACCGAGCCGGCTCCTGACCCACGGCCGGGCCCGACGGGAATACCCCGTTCTTTGGCCCACCGAATGAAATCGGCGACAATCAAGAAATAGCCCGCGAAGCCCATCCCGATGATGACCTTCAGCTCAAACCCGAGCTTTTCCAGATACTTAGCGGCCTTTTCCTCGCGCTCACCGGCGGACATGGTCGGGGTGAACACGGCCTGCTCAAGGCGGAGGCGCAATCCTTCCCCGGATTGCCGTTTCAAAATCTCTGCCTCGTCGCCGTCCCCCGAAAAGGCAGGAAGAATTGGGTCGCGAACGGGCGACATAACGGCGCAACGCTGGGCAATCACCAATGTGTTCTTGATAGCTTCAGGCAGATCCTTAAACAGCATTACCATTTCGTCCGCCGACTTGAAGCGATGCTCCGGCGTCAATTGTCGGCGGTCGCTTTGGCTGACGTAGTTGCCCCCTGCAACGCACAGCAATGCGTCATGCGCTTCGAACATCGCGGCATCGGCAAAGTAGGCCTCGTTCGTCGCGACCAAGGGAATGTCATGTTTGTACGCAAGTTCGATCAGGGCGGTTTCGATCCGTTGTTCCCTTCCCAATCCGTGGCGCTGAACTTCTGCGTAGAGGCGATCGGGAAACATCGCCTCCAATCGACACACGATATCCTCGGCGTGGTCTGTTTGGCCGGCCTCCAGGAGGTGGCCCAGCGGGCCATCGGGGCCGCCGGTCAAGGCAATTAGCCCGTCGGCGTGCAGGGCTAAGGTCTTTGCGTCGACCTGCGGGCTCTCTCCCGCTGGCGAACCCAGAAAGGATTTCGACGAGAGTTTGAGGAGGTTTCCGTATCCGACGTCGTTTTGGGCGAGAAGCACGATGCGTCGAGGCTCTTGCCGGCGTGCGTCATGCGATTCCGTCGAGAAATCCACCGCGAGCGATGTGCCAATGATCGGTTGGACCCCGGCGTTGGCGCTCGCCAGCGAGAACTCGAGGGCGCCGAACAGATTACCCGTATCGGTCATTGCGACGGCAGGCATCTTAAATCGCCGGCAAAGATCGACGAGTGCCTTTATGCGAAGCGCGCCCTCGGACAACGAGAACGCTGTATGAACGTGGAGGTGTACAAACTTCGGCAGTGCCATCGCCGCAAAGATTTCACAGCGGTGGGACCCTGTCAGCCTATTTGGTGCGGGCCTGCGGAGATTTCTGTGGATGAATCCTGAACCAGCACACCATCGACCAGGCGCACGATCCGATTCATGCGTTTCGCCAACGCCTCATTGTGTGTCGCGATGAGTGCCGCCAGTCCGGCCCCGGCAACGAGCGCCTGCAATTGGCCAAAGACCTGTTCAGCGGTCTTCGCGTCGAGATTCCCTGTGGGCTCATCGGCCAGGAGGACGGCCGGTTCATTCGCCAGGGCTCGAGCGATCGCGACCCGCTGTTGTTCGCCTCCGGATAATTGGGCTGGGCGGTGCGCCGCTCGATGTTCGACCCCCAAGCTGCGTAGCAATGTCATTGCGCGTTCTTTGGCCGCGCGTCGGGCCACGCCGCCAATAAGTTGTGGCAGGACGATGTTTTCCAAGGCGGAGAATTCCGGTAGTAGGTGATGAAATTGGTAGACGAAACCCAGTGTATCTCGTCGTAGGCGAGTCCGTTCCCGCTCGGACAGACCATTCGAGGTGTACCCACCGACGATGACATCGCCGCTATCGGGCGTGTCGAGAAGTCCCGCGACTTGAAGCAGGGTGGACTTTCCGGCGCCCGACGGGCCCAGCAGCGCAATTGTCTCCCCGCGATGAATCTGCAGCGCCGCCCCGCGCAGAACGCTCACCGTGTGTCCGCCCTGCTGGAAGACCTTGGTGATGCCGCGCAGTTCGAGCGCGGGTTTCGGCGCGGCGGTGGGCGTCTCGGTCATTCGTAGCGTAGGGCTTCGACTGGATCGAGCCGCGCGGCGCGCCAGGAGGGATAGATTGTCGCCAGCAAAGACAGACCGAGGCCCATGAGCACGACAATCGTTACCTCGCTCCAGTCTATTTTGGCGGGAAGTTGAGACAGAAAATAGACCTCGGCCGCGAACAGGTCGGTGCCGGTCAGTCCCTCCAACCACCTTTGGAGCGTCGCAATGTTATCGGCGAAAGCAACGCCGAGGGCTAACCCCGAAAATGTGCCGACGACCCCAATACTCGCACCGGCCAAGAAAAAGATTCGCATGATGCTGCCGCGCGTCGCGCCCATCGTTCTCAGGATGGCAATATCTCGACCCTTATCCTTCACCAACATGATCAGGCTGGAGATGATGTTAAACGCCGCCACTAGGATGATGAGGGTCAGGATCAGGAACATAACGTTCCGCTCGACCTGCAATGCGGTGAAGTAGGAAGAGTTAACTTGTTGCCAGTCGCTTAAACGCTCTCGGCCACTTGTGAGTGGGAACAAGTTTTCTCGGGCAAGATTTACTTGGTCTGGGTCGTCGAGGATGACCTCGATTGCACTGACACTCTCTCGTTGCCGGAAATAGATTTGCGCCGCCTCAAGTGGCATGAAAATGAACGTTGAGTCGTATTCGAACATCCCGACATCGAACAAGGCTGCAACTCGGTAGGTCTTTGACCTTGGCACCGTCCCCACTGGTGTTGATGTGCCTTGCGGCGAAATCAGCGTTGCGGAGTCGCCGACCCCAATTCCAAGTCGGTTGGCAAGGCGGCGGCCAACGACAATGTCGTTGCGGGCATCGAGGGTTTCTATGGACCCGGCGACAATTCCCTCGGCGAGGATTTCGTGCCCTTTCATGTCCGCCGGACGCATCCCTCGCACCAGCGCCCCTGACGCGGAATGCCGGGAGGTCGCCATGACCTGACCTTCAATGATGGGGCTGGCGCGGACAACGCCACCGACATTTGCGATTCGCGCCGCGAGATCGTCGTAATCCTGAAGGGGCGCGCTGATCCCTTGCACGAGGATGTGCCCGTTAAGTCCGAGAATGCGACCGAGTAGTTCTGCCCTAAATCCGTTCATCACAGACAAAACGACAATTAGGGTGGCGACACCCAGCGCAATGCCCAGCAGCGAGAATCCGGCGATGACGGAAATGAACCCCTCCGCTCGTCGGGCTCGGAGGTAGCGCAGCGCCACCATCCATTCAAAGACTGAAAACATCCTAGACCGCCTCCGCGGTCGTGGTTTCACTCAAGAGCACTACACGGTCAGGTGCGCTAGCGCAGATTCAGGCGATAGCTCGTAGCGCTGGCCAGTTGCGCGGTTCTTGATTTCGACAACACCCGTTTTGAGCCCACGCGGCCCGACCACGACCTGAAATGGCAAGCCGATTAGGTCCATGTTGGCAAACTTGACGCCCGCACGCTCGTCCGCGTCGTCGTACAGAACATCCAGACCGGCTAGCCGAAGGCTTTGGTACATGTCCGAAGCGGCCTTGTCGCAGGCGAGATCGCCAACTTTGAGATTGATTAGACCCACGTCGAACGGTGCGACGGACCGGGGCCAGACGATGCCAGCCTCGTCATGGCAGGCTTCGATAATGGCGCCGACCAGCCGCGATACGCCGATCCCGTAAGAGCCCATCTCCAAGGGGACTTGCAGGCCCTCCTGGTTTGCCACGGTCGCGCCCATCGCCTCGGAGTATTTGGTGCCGAAATAGAAGATATGGCCGACCTCGATGCCTCGGGCGCTTACCCGGCGGTCCTCGGGGACCTCCGCTTCGAAACGAGTGGGTTCATGCATTTCATCGGTTGCTGCGTAGCGCGACGTCCAAGTATCGACGACCGGTTGCAAATCGCCATCGAGGTCCACAGCCTCACTGAGAACGTCCCGTTCGATTAACTCCCGATCGCAAAACACTTCGCTCTCTCCAGTCTGCGCCAGAATAATGAATTCGTGGCTCAGGTCGCCGCCAATCGGACCGGTGTCCGCTTGCATTGGGATCGCTTTCAGTCCCATTCGGGCATAGGTGCGAAGGTATGTCACAAACATCTTGTTGTAGGCGCGGCGAGCTCCTTCGCGGTCCAGGTCGAACGAATAACCGTCTTTCATTAAGAACTCGCGGCCGCGCATGACGCCGAACCGTGGGCGAATCTCGTCCCGGAACTTCCATTGGACGTGATACAGGAGTTTCGGGAGGTCTCGGTAGCTTCGGACCGAGGCCTTGACGATTTCGGTGATGAGTTCTTCGTTGGTTGGACCGTAGAGCATCTCACGGTTGTGCCGATCGGTGATGCGCAGCATTTCCTTGCCGTAGTCGTCATACCGGCCACTCTCGCGCCAGATATCGGCCGGTTGGATGGTCGGCATCAGCAATTCCTGGCAGCCGGCCGCGTCTTGCTCCTCGCGGACAATTTGCTCGATCTTGCGCAGAACACGATAGCCAAGCGGTAGCCAAGAATAGATACCCGCGGATGACTGCCGGATCATGCCTGCACGAAGCATTAGTTGGTGCGAAACGATTTGAGCTTCGGAGGGGACTTCCTTCAGCGTGGGTAGGAAGAATTGCGATAACCGCATTTGCGCCTCAGGAGGACAGGAGTTCGATGATCGAAAGCGGCCTGACTTTATGCAAAGCGAATCCAGCGCGCAACGTAACCGAGATGATCATCGTCCCTTGCCGTCTTCGAGCTGTGCATTGCAAGCGAGCGCCAGGATATGCGCTTGTGCATCGCTGAGTGATTGACCGTTGAGTAGAACGTCATTGCCACGGATCGAAACCTCTCCAACAGGCGCCGAGGAATCGGCCAGACTGGAGGCGATGCCGGGAACGAAGTCGCCTAGTCGAAGCGTCAGCGTAAATGTGACATCGGACGGAACGATGGTCGCACTCGATTCTGAAAGATTGGCGCCGACAACGGGCCGTCCCTGAACGTCAACGCCGGGTTTGAAAGCCGCATCTCCGGTGTCGACATATCGAACCATTGCCCGACAACTCTCCCGGCTAAGCACTATTTTGCCGATGGCAGAAGTCGCATCCGGGGAAGCATTTTGCGCCACCGCATCGGACCAATTGGCGGCAAAAAAAGCGAGGAACACTGCCATCCCCAGGGTGATTCGTCGAGAAATCGTGAGCCGATTGACGTTCCTCGGAGTCAACAGGAAAATTCGTTTCCGAGAGAGATATAGTGGATGACGCCCCATACCCATCGCGTTAGTGTTTGCCTCGCTTAGGTTGCAGGGCAAAGCCCCAGCCCGAGTTTAGGGAGGAACAATCAACAAACGTTAAATGGAGCCCCAACGGGCCCAGGAATTGCTGAAAGCAAGGCTGAGAGGCCTTGCTTTTTCTTTTTGTGCCAGTTGGTTAAGCTTCATACCTAAGTGTTCAGATTAAATGGCACCTGTATCCCTCAGTGGGATAAGGTTACTTCTCACCACAAACCAAATTATCAGCCAAATAGCGCCCGCCACCACCGTGGTGATGGCGGCTTTCAGGCCGATGCGGGGTTTCGCTGGTGCACTCGGGACGTTGCCCGCTTGGACGTCAGCCTCGGGTTTGTTGCCCCAGGGCAGGACCGTGAAAAGCGTGATCCACCAGACAACGAAGTAGACCGCCAAACTCGTGACCACACCCATAATTTAGGCCTGCTCCAATTCGACCAGCGTTCCATTGAAGGCTTTGGGGTGGAGAAACAGCACCGGTTTTCCGTGCGCCCCAATCCGAGGCTCACCACTACCGAGAATCCGGGCTCCAGCTTTGACCAGCCGGTCACGCGCTTCATTGATATCTTCAACCTCATAGCAAATGTGGTGCATGCCGCCGGACGGGTTCTTTACCAGGAATCCGGCGATCGGCGAATCCTTGCCAAGTGGGTGAAGGAGCTCGATCTTCGTATTGGGCAGCTCGACAAACACCGTGGTGACGCCGTGGTCGGGCAAATCATGGGGTGACGTGACGGAGGCGCCGAGAGTGTCGCGGTACAGCGCAGCGGCGGATTGTAGGTCGGGGACCACAATGGCCACATGGTTGAGTCTGCCGATCATTGTACGCTCTCCTTCTTCCGGGGACGGCGCGTTTGGCGGGCCGGCAGAAAGACTTGAACGTCGACCAATGGTCGTTTCTGAGAGACAGCCCGTATCACGCGGTTTATCGCGCGCCGCGCAAGCGTCTCAAGTAAATCAGCGTCATGACGATGGTTCTGTGACAGGCGTTCGACCTGATCCTCTATTTCTGCCCCGATTTCATCACTGATGTTGGTATCCGATTTGGACACGATACCGAGCGTCGACACGCGGACGTCGAGTTGTTCGGCTTGGAGCGACATAACAACCACAACGGCGCCATTGTGCATCAATCGCCGTCTTGCCCGAATTGCCTCGTTGTCGGTTGGCACCAAAACCCCGTCGTCGACCGCAAACCTGCCGCTAACCACGTGATCGACGACTTCCACCGGGCCCGGCGCAAGCCTGATGACGCTGCCATTAGACGGTGTCACGACGACGGGAACACCGAGGCTCTCTGCCAACGAGGCGTGTTCGGCCAGATGGACGGCCTCGCCGTGAACTGGAACGGCTATCTCGGGTCTTATGTATCCATACATCCGCTTCAATTCCTCACGCCGAGGGTGGCCGGACACGTGGACGAAATCCGAACGCTCGGTCAGAACCTCGATGCCGCTTTCGACTAGGCGGTTACAGAGGGTTCCGATAGCGCGCTCGTTTCCCGGGATCATTTTTGACGAGAATATGACGGTGTCACCGCGCGCAAGATCGACATACGGATGGTCATGGAAGGCAATTCGGCTCATCGCCCCACGCGGCTCGCCCTGGCACCCGGTACAGAGCAATAGGACTTTGTCGCGCGGCAACAAAGGAATGTCTTGGTCGCGCAGTATCTTCGGAATGTCCGTAAGGTACCCTGCCGCACGGGCGGATTCGATCATCCGCAACAGGGAGCGTCCTGCAACGGCCAACGTACGGCCTGTAGAAACTGCGATGTCAGCTGCGGTGCGGATTCGGGCGATGTTGGAGGAGAACGTCGTGATCACAACCCGCCCTTCCCGCTCCGCGATCAACCGGCCCAGACTCTCTTTGACCGCCCCTTCAGATCCCGATTCGCCCTCACCGAAAACGTTGGTCGAGTCGCAGACCATCGCGAGAACGCCGTTGTCGCCTATCTCGCGCAGGTGCTCTTCGTCGGTCGGCGCACCGATCACAGGATCGGGGTCAAACTTCCAATCCCCTGTATGAAATACCGTTCCCGCGCCGGTTCGAATCGTAAGGGCGCTACCCTCGGGAATGGAATGTGTGATCGGCCAATAGGTCACGTGGAATGGCCCGATTTGCAGCTCTTCACCGTAGTCGACCACGGTTATCGGGATCTTGTTATGACCATTGTCCAAGAGTTTGCGTTCGAGTACTGCCGCAGCAAATGGTGTGGCGTATACCGGGCAACGCAGCCGGTCCCAAAGATGAGGTACAGCACCCAGATGATCTTCGTGCGCGTGGGTGAGAACGAGGGCGAGCAGATTCTCCCGCTCTCCTTCGATAAA
>ERZ890510.2346-NODE-2346-length-10829-cov-3.871079_pt1 | contig 10829 bp, 9 predicted proteins | sample MGYA00521265_ERZ890510 | MGnify/ENA primary metagenome ERZ890510 (study PRJEB32303, sample SAMEA104408624) | aquatic metagenome | biome: Brackish water; feature: Chemocline; material: water | place: Baltic Sea | collected 2014-10-26T21:54:00 | depth 110 m ...
TTAAACCTCTTTTTAAGGATATTTCGGAAGGCCGCTTAAGATTAATTAAGGCCGCATGTTTGTTACACGACGTCAATTGGAGGGCGCATCCAGATTATCGAGCAGAAGTTTGTTTTGATAATGCGACTAGAGCAAACCTTGGAGGTTTATCCCATGTGGAGAGAGTTTTTTTAGGAATTTCTTTACTCCACCGATATAAGAATAGCCGGCAGTCTATGAAGTACAAGGATTTGTTAGAAATTTTAAGTAATGATGAGCTTAAGGAAGCAGAAATCTTAGGAAAGGCAATGAGATTTGGTGCTATGTTCTCTACGGTTGAATCGGAAATGCCTGCTCGGTTATTGTGGGATTCCAAAAGAGGCATCTTAAAGCTTACTATGAAGGCTGAAATGAAAGCTCTTTATGGAGAGGTGGTTGCGGCAAGGTTTTTATCTCTTGCAGAAGCATTGAAAGCCAAAACTGAAATTATTTAAAAACAAATATTTAAATCTTTTAACGGTAACCTTGGCAAACTGAATCCTTTAGCCTAAGCCGGAAGAGTAATTTTCAACTAAAGAGATATAGTTATGCGTCTAAGTCGTTATTTTTTACCTGTCTTAAAGGAAACCCCTTCAGAGGCCAGGATTGTTAGTCATCGATATATGCTAAGAGCGGGAATGATTAAGCAGTCCAGTGCGGGAATTTATTCTTGGCTTCCTTTAGGTTTTAAAGTGTTAAAAAAGATTGAAAAAATTGTGCATGAAGAACAAGAAAAAGCTGGCCATATACCCATGCTAATGCCAACCATCCAGTCTGCAGATTTGTGGCGAGAGAGTGGACGCTATGACGATTACGGTGATGAGATGCTTCGGATAAAAGATCGAAGTGGCAGAGATATGCTGTACGGCCCAACAAATGAAGAACTAATAACAGATATATTTCGCTCACATGTTTCTAGTTATAAGGATTTACCTTTAACTTTGTACCATATTCAATGGAAGTTTAGAGACGAAGTTCGGCCTCGTTTTGGTGTAATGCGTGGTAGAGAATTTTATATGAAAGATGGTTATAATTTTGATATAGACCACGACTCAGCAATTCATGCTTATAATAGACACATGGTGAGTTACCTTCGTTCTTATGAACGTATGGGGCTAAAAGCTATCCCGATGAGAGCAGATAGTGGTCCAATCGGAGGAGAAGATACTCACGAATTTTTAGTGTTGGCTGAGACTGGTGAAAGTGAAGTATTTTATGACGATAGAATATTAGATTTATCTTTAGGTGCCGAGGCAGTAGATTATGATAACTGGGATGAGTGTTCTGAGGTAGTTAAAAAGTGGACCAGCCCATATGCGAGGACAAACGAAACCCACGATAATGCTCTCTTTGATCAAGTACCTCAAGAGCATCGTAAGTCATCTAGAGGGATTGAAGTTGGGCAAATTTTTTATTTTGGAACAAAATACTCGGATGCAATGGGAGCCTCTGTCCAAAACAGCAACGGTGAAAAAGTTTCGGTACACATGGGAAGTCATGGAATTGGGGTTTCTAGATTAGTGGGAGCTATAATCGAAGCAAATCATGATGAAAAAGGAATTATTTGGCCTGAAGAAGTGACGCCATTTCATTGTGGTTTAATAAATTTAAGGCAAGGAGATGAGCAGGCCGACTTGGCGTGTCAGACAATTTATGATTCCTTGAGTTCCTTTGGGTTAGAGGTTCTTTATGATGACAGAGATGAGCGAGCGGGAGGAAAATTCTCCACCATGGATTTGTTGGGATTACCCTGGAGAATAATAGTTGGGCCCAGAGGTTTAAAAAACGGTGTTGTTGAAGTTGGGTCAAGGCGAACTAGCCAAACTGAAGAGGTTTCCGTGGAGGAGGCTGTAAAAAAGATAATTCAGATATATCAATCTATTTGATATTATATTTTTCTATACTCTTTTAAATTAAATGACTGTATTGATGGTTTTGTAATTATTAGGCTGTGGTAATGTTATTTTCAGGGTTTGAGTGGATGCTAGCTTGGCGTTATCTTAGGTCAAGGCGCGCCGATGGCGGTGTAAGCGCTATGACTTGGATTAGTTTAATTGGTATTACTCTTGCTGTGATGGCATTGATTGTTACCTTGGCTGTAAGGTCTGGTTTTAGACACGAGTTTGTTGACACCATTTTGGGAGCAAATGCTCATATAACAGCTTATACTTTAAGAGATATATCTGAAGGCAGTGATATTTCCGTAGGCATAAAAAACTACGATTCAATTTCAGAAAAGATTTCACTGCTTTCGGGGGTCTCAAAATCATCCCCATTAATCAAAGGGCAGGTTATGGTTTCATCCCGGGGACGCAATGCAGGTGTCGAAGTTTTTGGTATTAGGTCCGAAGATTTGGCAGCGTTACCGAGGGTAGCGAAACCTCAAATTTCTTATGGAAATATCGAAGACTTTTCAAAAGGGTTAGCAATTGGTCTAGGGGTTGCACGCGAATTAGGTTTGTCGATCGGCGACAAGGTTAAGATTACATCTCCGGACGGTCTTAAGACTGCTTTTGGTACTAGCCCAAGAGTGGTTTCATATAAAGTAGTTTATATCTTTCAGGTAGGGAGGTATGATATTGACAGGTCTCGCGTTTACATGCCCTTTCAGGAGGCGCAAAAGTTTTTCAACAGAGAAGGCTTTGCTGACGAAGTTGAAATAACTTTAACTTATCCAGAAAAAATAAATGAATTTGACATGCAACAGCTTCGCGCACTTTTTCCACAGCTGTCTTTTTGGACCTGGAGGGATAGTTCAGGAGCATTTTTACAAGCTTTAGAGATGGAAGATAATGTCATGTTCCTTATCTTATCTATATTGGTACTAATAGCTTCAATGAATATCGTTTCGGGACTTATAATGTTAGTTAAAAATAAGGGGCGTGACATAGGTATTCTTCGCACTATTGGATTAACAGAGGGGTCTATATTAAGGGTATTTTTTCTGTGTGGAGCTACTATTGGGGTTCTAGGTACTTTATTTGGTGTTCTCCTGGGGTGCTTAATTGCTGTATATATTGATCAAGTTTTTGAATTTATAAACTATATAATTGGAGGCGGTGGTTGGGATCCATCTGTTCGTTACATTTCAAAATTACCTGCAAGATTAGAAATTGATGATGTCATTTCAGCCGTTACACTATCGCTGACCTTAAGTTTCGTAGTCACTATATTTCCAGCAAGGCGAGCGGCCAGAATGAATCCAGTCGAGGCACTGAGATATGAGTAATTCCGCTTTAACATTATCAGGCATTCATAAATATTATTACAAAGGTACGCCAAAAGAAATTTTAGTTTTACGTGATGTCAATCTTTCCATTGAAAAAGGCGAAGTTGTAGCTTTGGTTGCTCCTTCGGGAGCTGGAAAGTCTACTATGTTGCATATTGCGGGACTTATTGAAACTGCCGATTTAGGGCAGGTATCTTTATCAGGTAAAGATATAACTGGGCAGAGTGATGCTGTCCGTACAAAAGTTCGACGAAATCAGTTAGGATTTGTTTATCAGTTTCATCATCTTTTGCCGGAATTCAGTGCGTTGGAAAATGTAGTGTTACCGCAGTTAGTGTCAGGAAAATCAAGTGCGGCGGCAATACAAAGAGCTAAAAAATTGCTCTGCAAGGTGGGATTAGAGGAGCGAATGACACATAGGCCAGGAACATTATCTGGTGGAGAGCAGCAAAGAGTTGCTTTTTGTAGGGCACTTGCTAATGAACCGGATTTACTTTTGGCAGATGAGCCCACAGGAAATTTAGATTCTGTAACAGCTGAAAATGTTTTTAAGACCTTAATCGAGTTAGCTAGAGAGACAGGGTTATCAGCGATAGTGGCAACTCATAATTTAGAACTGGCTGCTCGAATGGATAGAATAGTTAAATTAGAAAATGGACAAATAGTAAATTAACTTTTTAATTTATAAGTTAAATTATTTGAATGTCGGTTAAAAAAATTTGCGGTCAAATCCAAAGTTTTTTGCCGAATTTTTTCTACCTCCATTATCAACTCATGCCTTGCCTCTGCTATGATAGTTAACTCGCTTTGGTCCCATTGCTGAATTCTTTTTCTAATGATGCTTAAGTCAATTATATGTTCGTTAGATCCGATAAGAACAAGACTAGGAGTTGTGGGTGATAGAGAGCTTAGCAACTTTTGGCACTCTTGTATGCTTTCGTATATCCATCCGATCGTAGGGCCACCGAGGATGAGCTCAGGATAAGATGATAATTGGTTTCTTATTACGGCGTACATATCTGGACAGCTAGTAAGGATATTTTTTTCAAATGGCGTATTAATAACGTAATTCTTAGATTGTCTTCTTGGGGCTGTTTTGGTTGAAAACCACCCTGAGCGTACTAGCGGTGAGAGGATAAGGCTTCCAAGCTGTGCTAAAGGAGATAGAGACAATCCCCACATTGGGCTCGTGAAAACAGCTGCGTTAACAGGGAGTTCGTTGATTAAACTCCTTAAACCTATGCAACCACCCATGGAGTGGGCCAGAAGATAAAGAGGCTTAGGTAGGTTTAGGGAACTGATTGTATTAAAAAGAGCTCTGACATCATTTTGATAATAAGAGTAATCATTGATATGGCCAACCGTCTTATTTTGGACCAGCCGTTCCGTTAGGCCTTGACCTCGCCAATCAACCGCGACTGTTGAGTAACCTCTTTCCGCCAAACCCGTAGCAGCTGTCCCATATTTTTCTATATATTCGGCACGACCAGGAAAAATTACGATCGTTCCCTTATTGCCACTTTCCCAAACGCCTAACCTTATTTTTTTATTATCCTCGGTGTTGACCCAGTATGCTCTACCTCCGGATGGGCCTTTGGCAACCTCAGAAAAAAATGGCGCATCTGCTGAAATCAAGCTAATAAATACTTCAGTTTCATTGCTGAATTAAAGTCTCCCTCGATTGTCACATCCCCAGATATGAAAGCTACTTGCGCTTTTTTTTTGCCTAATAGCATTGATTTAAAAGTTTCTGGACTGGCTGAAATCGTACAGTCTGACGGAGCATTTGATTTATGTACGCCTGAGTTGTCAACTATAACAGAACCTTCTCCTCGAATATGTATTTTTACAGAGCCATCAAAGTTCCCAACAAGTTTTTTTTGCAATGTAGTGATTGCAAGTTCAAGAATTGGGGTCATGGATCTTCCTTAAAATTTAGGGACTTAGAATATGATTCTTTCTTATAGAGCAAGCAATATTAACTATAATATGTTAACTTTGTTATTAAAAGGCCTCTTTATGTCGATGTATTTTGTATTTAAAGTAGTTTTCAGGTGATGCTTAAAACAGAGAGCTGTGGTTCTTCGCGGGTTTTTATTAAATTTAAGTTTTTGAGAGTGACTTGTGTGTAAAAGGGTATTTTGAGCTTAAGAAAATATTTTCTTTTTTGAATATTATGAGTGGGTGTCGAGGTGTATAAGGATACGATAATTAGCGCCGTTTTAGGTCCGACTAATACTGGTAAAACCTATTATGCGATTGAACGTATGTTGTCTTATAGGAGTGGCATTATCGGACTACCTCTCCGACTTTTAGCCCGAGAAGTCTACGATAAACTATCCAACATTCTTGGCCCACTTAGCGTCGCTCTTGTAACTGGAGAAGAACGGATTATTCCTTCCAATGTAAAATACTGGGTTTGCACAGTCGAGGCTATGCCGCAGGATTTGGATGTTGATTTTGTTGCGATAGATGAAATTCAGTTATGTACGGATACTGACAGAGGGCATATTTTTACCAATAGGCTCTTAAACGTTCGTGGAACAATGGAAACTGTTTTTATGGGATCCGACACTATGAGATCAGCCATTGCCGATTTGGAACCACAGACAAAATTCGTTAATAGGAATCGCTTTTCTGAATTAAGTTATGTGGGCGCTAAAAGGCTAAGTAGGCTTCCCGTTCGATCAGCTATAGTTGGTTTTTCAGTAGATAATGTTTATTCTGTTGCTGAATTAATTAGGCAACAAAAAGGTGGCTGTGCCGTGGTTATGGGTGCGTTAAGTCCAAGAACGAGGAATGCTCAGGTTGATATGTACCAAAATGGGGATGTCGATTACTTGGTGGCGACAGATGCAATTGGGATGGGATTAAATCTTGATATATCTCATGTGGCGTTTTCTGCAATTTCTAAGTTTGATGGTCGGAGAATGAGGCCTTTGGCTTCACATGAGCTTGCGCAAATAGCAGGACGAGCCGGTCGTTATATGAAACCTGGGACATACGGGGTCACGGGGGAAATTCAAGATATAAGTAAAAGTATAGTTAGCTCTATATCAGAATCAAACTTCGCTCCTGTAAAAAAACTTCAATGGAGGAGCGAACACTTAGATTTCGCATCAATCCCTCAATTAATAATTTCCCTTCAAAAACCCACAACAAACAGTTGGCTGTCTCGAACTAAGGAGACAACAGATCTGGCCAGTTTAAAGGCACTTAATGAAGACGCAAAAATTAAAGCATGCGTTACTAGTCCAGACGCCGTCAGGTTGATATGGGAAATATGTCAAATTCCAGACTTTAGAAATATATCAGCCGAAGAGCACGTTAGATTGCTTCGAACAGTTTTTGAGTTTATCCATGAGAGTAGAGAAATTCCGGATAAGTGGTTACATGGTCAGATAAGTAGAATAAATCGAACTGATGGGGATATAGACACACTATCAAAGCGATTAGCCTTTATTCGAACATGGGCCTATGTTTCTCAAAAAAATGGATGGGTAGAGAACGAAAGTTATTGGCGAGAGCAGACTAGGGCGGTAGAAGATAGATTATCAGATTTTTTACACGCGGCACTAACTCAGAGATTTGTCGATCGCAGGACTAGTATATTACTACGAAGGTTAAGGGATAAGGAGATCTTAGTGGCTGAAGTTAACGAATTAGGAGTTGTAACTGTTGAGGGTGAGACTATCGGTTTCCTTGACGGCTTTCGATTCAAGAGGGACAAGTCGTCTTCGCCAGAAGGGGATAAAGCTTTGAAATTGGCTGCGGTGTCTTCTTTGGTGCCGCATTTTCATTTAAAGGCAGAGAGGTTTTATAACTCTCCAGATTCAGAGATTAGTTTTACAGATCAGGGTTACTTAATATGGGGTGAGGCAGTAATTGGACAATTAGTTAAGGGTACTGACATTCTTAAACCCTCCTGCCGAGTGTTTGTTGACGAAGAGATAACTTTGGAGATTAGTACTAAAATCACTAGGCGGTTGGAACATTTTATTCTTAGAAAAATTGCAAGTTCTTTTGAGCCATTACACAATTTGTCAAAAGATGAAGCTTTAACTGGTGCTGCCAAGGGATTAGCATTTCAGCTTGTCGAACAATTAGGGGTAATACCACGCGAAAAAATTATCGAAGAGGTTAAGGCTTTAGAACAAGAGGATCGGGGGAAGCTTCGTAAACACGGTGTGCGTTTTGGCCAATTTACAGTTTTCATGCCTTTGTTGCTTAAGCCGTTACCAACCAGTTTGCGATTAATTTTGACCGCCTTATATAGAGATCTAACTGAATTTCCTATTCCGCCTACAGCTGGGTTAGTAACTATACCAAAACTTTTGTTAGAGAATGAATCCTATTATGCGTCTGCCGGATATAGATTATCTGGAGATAGGGCAATTAGAATTGATATGCTTGAAAGATTGGCTGACTTACTAAGAGTTGAAAACAGCCGTAGGGGTTTTGAAGCAAACTTGGAAATGTTATCTATAACCGGAACTTCATTAGAACAATTCGCGAATATTATGGTTGGCTTGGGGTATAGTTCTGAGAAGAACCAGCGTTCTAAAGTGAAAGAAACACTCGTTGTAGAAGATACAGAGAAACCTAAATCTGGTTTGGGGTTAGAGATAGATAGTGTGAATGAAGAGCCCGCTGATAGTTCTGTAGTTCCACTAGACCAGGTCTCAAATGATGAACTTGAGACCTTTTTTATTTTTAAGTGGATGCAGGTTAAGAATAACAAGCCAGAGGCACGACGAAGCTCAAAGCAAAAACCTGCCACTACCGCAAAAGGAAAATCTAAATTTAAGGGCCCAGAAAAAATTGAGAGATCAAAGAAAATTGAAAAAACCCCAATAGTGGAGAAAGCGATAGATCCGAATAATCCATTTGCTATGGCGCTGATGGGGCTTAAGGCAGGAAAGTAGTTGTCCGAAAACCCAGAAAGAATTCGTGTGGATAAGTGGTTATGCTTCTCACGATTTTTTAAACGCATTCAATTTCAAGGAATTATATTAAGAGTGTAGGGATAAGGGTAAATCAGAATAAAAAATTCAAACCATCTACTGAGATTTCTGTGGGGGATGTCTTAACTTTTAATGTAGGAAGTTCGATAAAAGTTGTTGAGGTATTAAGCTGCGGTTCTCGGCGAGTTTCAGCAAAGGAAACCGCACTTTTGTATAACGAAATGTTTAGTAAAAAAAATCAGATAATGAATTCGCTAAGTCAGAAGACATAAAGAAACATGAATCATAAAGCGAAAGTTTTATAAAACCTGAAAATATTTGAGGTATCACACCTTGAATGATTTGATCATGAGTATTACTGCAGTTTTAAGTAAAAAATTTAGGCTTTAAAATGACTTATATTGTTAATGACTCCTGTATTGGCTGCAAGCACACAGATTGCGTTGAGGTTTGTCCTGTAGATTGTTTCTACGAAGGCGAGAACATGCTGGTTATTAACCCAGACGAGTGCATTGACTGTGGTGTGTGTGAACCGGAGTGTCCAGTTGATGCAATATTACCCGATACTGAACCTGGTGCAGAGACTTGGGTGGAGTTCAACCGTAAGTATTCAGAGTTATGGCCAGTTATTATTAGCAAAAAAGATGCCCTTCCTGAAGCAGATGAACGTGATGGGGAAGAAGGTAAGTTAGAGAAATATTTTTCTGAGAACCCAGGTGAAGGTGGTTAATAAATAATTAAAATATCATGGTAAAAAAACAAAGTGTTAGCGTGTTAATTTTCTTGAAGTACAGCGAAATACAATTTGGTATATTTTGCAATGCTTTGATGTTTATGTTAAGTATAACAAAGAACAGTTTATAGTCTTGCGGAGAAGCTGCAGAAAAATATTTGAGGATAAAAATAATTGATGACGAGGAAACTTAACTGGCTTTCGCGTATTGTTTAAATTTATTAGGGAGCTCTCGAAAGAGAGAGAAAAGCAATGAATACTAAAAAACAAGATTTCTCACCAGATGAATTTGTTGTCTACCCGGCGCATGGCGTAGGTAAAATTGTTAAGATTGAAACTCAAGAGGTTGCTGGAACGGAGCTTGAGCTATTTATTATCTCATTTGAGAAAGATAAGATGACACTGAAGGTCCCTACGAATAAAGCGATTGCCGTTGGAATGAGGTCTCTTAGTTCGCCCGATGTGGTGGCTCACGCGATGAGAACACTAAGAAGTAAAGCACGTGTTAAGCGGGCAATGTGGTCTAGGCGTGCCCAAGAATATGAACAAAAGATAAATTCGGGCGACCTAATAGCGATAGCAGAAGTAGTTCGAGATCTCCATCGCAATGGAGATCAAAGGGAGCAAAGTTATTCGGAGCGTCAGCTGTATGAAGCAGCGCTTGGCAGACTTTCTCGCGAAATAGGTGTAATAGACGGAGCAGATGAATTCGGAGCACAGCAGAAGATAGATGAAATTTTATTAAGCCGTGCTGCTGCTTAATTCGTCAAATTAGCTTAGTTCAAAATGTCGATATTTTTTGTATATTTTTGATTAGGATAGATTTTAGCTATTTCAGGGAGTTTTTCTGTAATTCACATACTAGTATTATTTGGATTGGGCGGCCAAGCTAAATTTGGCCCAGTTCTAAAATAAGAAACGTTGTTGGAAAAAAAACTTTTAGGATTCAATTTGATCAAACGGCCGTTTGGGTCATCAATCAATGCTACGTTTTCGATAAACCAAGAGTTCCAGTTATCCTCATTGCCAAGATATTTTCTTAGCAATCGACGAAACCTTTCTGACGACATCGGATCAATGCTCGCCACCCCTCTCAGGCCTAGATGCAATAATATGCCAGCATCATTATCGAAATGAACTATTTCAACAGCACATCTAGGATCGTGCTCGACGCGTTTAACCGAACTCGTATCTGTAGATCCAAGAAGCCATATGGCATCATTTTCCCAAATGAACCACATGGGGGCGTTACGGGGAGAGCCATCATCCGCAATGGTTGCTAAGTTTGCCACAAGCGGGAGGTTTAAAACATCCGTTGGATTGAATTTAGTCACCATATAATCAACTAATCAGGCACAAGATTTTCTTGCAAGGGATTATATTATAGGACCTAATAAATATTCTTATTGCGCGATGCAATGTAACCGTTAGTGGAAAAAATTATTACACCATTTTCTTCATGGCCGTTGACCAAGTGCCGTACTTCCCTGCTCCTGGAGGGGCTACCTCAAAAACTGTCTTTCGGGTTTGGTGCGCAAGGAATAAGCTTAGGGTATTTTTTTTGGATCAGAGGCCGGTAACACGGTTAAACATGCTTGGGTTTATTATTAATTATTTATTCAGAAGATGACTAGTGCGGCGAGTTAGAATGCGATAATTAAGCAGCTAAATATTGATAACTCAGCAAGTTGTTGTGACGCTCCAATTGTGTCACCAGTTTGGCCGCCAATTTTGCTACGAGATAAAAGCATTGCTATGCACAGAGTTAGAAAAAAAACTGTGATAATTATTAGTCCGACCCAACCAGAGAACAGCAACGTAATAGAGACACCGATAGCAATAGCGACAAGGGTAGTTATATGCGATGGTTGACCGGTTTTTGCAG
>ERZ890510.2348-NODE-2348-length-10822-cov-4.103093_pt1 | contig 10822 bp, 11 predicted proteins | sample MGYA00521265_ERZ890510 | MGnify/ENA primary metagenome ERZ890510 (study PRJEB32303, sample SAMEA104408624) | aquatic metagenome | biome: Brackish water; feature: Chemocline; material: water | place: Baltic Sea | collected 2014-10-26T21:54:00 | depth 110 m ...
GAGTGATCGAATTGCCTTTGCTGCCATCGCTGACACATGATCAACTTCAATCCGAATTGGCGGAACGAGAAAATGAACTTCAAGATGCCATTTCCAGTGGTGCTACAAGAGATCTAACAAACCCCATCAAGTACCACGTCAACTGGCTAAAGTCGATGCTTGCTTTGGGAGATCAACTGGCAACATGGACCAGCAGTCCGGGTGAAGTTTGGGCAATGCGCGTTCACGACTGCGCCATTGTTGGAACACCCGGCGAACTCTTCAGCGAGATAGGACTGGCAGTTCGAATGGCCTCACCCTTTTCAACAACGCTATTCGCTGGATACTGCCAGGGCATACTGGGTTACGTAGCAACTCCCGAGGAATACCCCCATGGTGGCTATGAACCAGCAGTGTCACACCGCGGATACGCGCACCCTGCCCCCTTTGCGCCAGAGGCAGCGCAACTATTAATCGATACATCCCTTGAACTGCTGGACATTCTCGCTCAAGGTCGAGTCTGACGTGTCAGTCATTGCCATTTACGGTGCCGGCCAACTCGGTCATGGCGTAGCACAGATCCTCTCCGAGCGTGGCGATCATGTCGTACGCGGACCCATGAACCGGCATGAGAGGATTCAAGCCCTGTCAGGCGAGGCAGATCTCGTGATTATCGCGACAACAACTCGCCTTCGCGACGTCATTGACGATATTCGGCTAGCCGTGGCTAGTGGATCCAATGTTCTTGTGAGTGCCGAGGAGTCGGCAAATCCATGGCTCGTCAACCATGAACTTGCAGAGGCGGTGCACCACGAAGCTTTGGCAGCCGGTGTAACCGTATTGGGAGCGGGGCTGAACCCTGGCCTGATCTTCGACGCGATGGTGCTCACAATCTTAGGAGCGTCTCCTGACGATGTTGAAGTAGCGGTCTGCCGCACGGTGGATATATCTGGATTCGGACCGACCGTCTTGAGCCGAATCGGCGTGGGAATTAGTCCCGAAGAATTCTCTGCGGGGGTCGCAGCCGGTGACATCCTTGGACATGCAGGCTTCCCCCAATCGATGTCTATTGTGGGGCGGGCTCTGGGCCGCGACTTCTCAACAATTGACGCCCACCTGCAACCTTTGGTCACTGACCATCCGATCACATTGGCCGACGGACGAACAATCCCGGCCGGTCTAACGGTTGGGGTTGATCAGACTTACCAGGCTGTCGATCAAGGTAAAATATGGTACACGGCACAGTTCATTGGGCATGTCGCTCCTGCTGACGCAGGACTTACATTGTCAGACGTCATCACGGTGCACCGAGGTGACAACATCATTCAACAGGTTCGCGCAACACCATGTTTCCCATCCCAATCTGGCTCACAACATGTTCTGGCAAATTCAGTTGACCGCGTGATAGCTGCCGCACCGGGTTGGCTTACTGTTGCTGATCTTCCACCGGCAACCCGTAATCGGGCTGGTTGAATGTCAACTACGACCTGATCGGTGTGGGCGAAGAAAGTTGGGTGCGAAGCCAGCCAATGTCACTTGCAACCAGCGCCGCCTCATCCGCCTGATGTGGTCCCAGATGACCAAGTTCGACGAGAAACCAACAATCATCGGTGGTGTGGGCAATAGCGGAAACCACATCGGCGACAGCTATCAGTCCTTGACCGAGTGGTACCGATGTCGGGCCGGAACTCTCGTGCCATGGGCCGGATGCAATATCTTTCACGTGAACCACCGATACCCATGGAGCGAGAGTAGACACCGCCTCAACCGGGTCATCGCCCACGCGCACAGCGTTGGCAGTATCGAAGCACACACCCAATGAGGGTGATCCGACTTCTTCGAGAATCCATGCCAGCTGTTCCGCCGTAACGTCAGCGTGGTTCTCGATACATAACTGGATTCCCAACCCAATCGCTTCTTCTGCAAGTCTGGCCAGGCTCGGCACGGACTTTTGAGCTTGATGCCAGCCGTCGCTCGAATCGCGCAGCCGTGGGTGCGCGATAACAATGCGCATGCGCGAGTGATCCAACTCTGCCGCCAATCGCAGCCAAGCTTGGGCATCTTCTTCAGCCACGGCAGACGCACCGTATTCCAAGCCGAATGGATGACCCCACGACAACATGGTGACTATTTCGAGTGGGCGAGACAGGACTTCCCGGCAATCGGAGAGAGTCATGAAGCAAGTCTCAAAGGCTACTACATCCGCTCCCGCTGCGAGGGCAGCATCGATGGTCAAGTCCCATGACCATTGGGAACCGACTACCTGACATTCCCCCGGGCGAACCTCACCGAGGAACCGGTGGAAGGAGTAGTTGTCAATCCCGATCAGCACGCACGGAGACCTATGAAAGATGGTAAATGCGAGCCGCGTTCTCTGACAGTACCTTGCGTTGATCCTCTGGGGCGAACAGTTCAGATACTCGATCACGATAGATGTCCATGATCACGTCATAGCTGCTGTACAGCCGATCGACCGGCCAATTGGACCCGAGCACACATCTATCGGGACCAAAAATTTCGAGGGGGGTGTCAATCCAGGGGCGCAGCGAATCAGCAGTGAATAGTGGATCGGTCATGGCTAGCCCGGAAATCTTGCAGGTGACATTGGGTGCTTCAGCGAGCGTACGCATGCCCTCCACCCAATGCGTGAAGTACTCGTTGTCTCGACGACGGGGGAAGCCGATGTGCTGAAGCACTACCGTCAAATCAGGATGCCGAAGGGCCAAATCCCGAGCTGCTGACATGTTCGGCCACTCACAATCTAAATCGAAAACTAGGTTTCGCTCTGCCATGACGGTCAATGATTCTTCGAACCGCGGAATAATCTCACCCGAAGCAAGCATCGGTTCGGATCGGAAATCCCGAACACCCACAAAATACGGGGACTCACCGTGCATATCTAATTGGCGCATTGCGTCGTCGGTGCCGAGCTCCGCGTCGGCAATGATGGTAAAAGGCACGGGCGAGGATTCACGCATCCGAGTAATCCAGATAGTTTCCTTCACCGGATCATCGGAGCCGATCGCCGCCTGCACGTGAACGAATGCACTGACATCAGCGAAGCGAGCTTCGGCCCAAAGGTTGTCAATGTTGTAGGACAGCATCTTAATTGCATCGATGTTGCCGAGAACCGGATGATCTGCATCCTTGTCGAGCCACACCCACGCGAGACCTGGATCGGGATTTCGCATATTCCAGAAGTGCACATGAGTGTCGATTATGGGATCACGGGACACAGTTTTCCTCCTTTAACTTGATTCGGTCCTTTAACTTGATTCGGTCCTTTAACTTGATTCGATCACTGCGATTGGTACTCCGGTGGATATTTCATCGTCTATGGAGACGAGTTGCTCTAAAAATGTTCCTGCCACCGGCGAAGGAATTTCAACGAGAGCTTTGTCAGTCTCGACTTTCATGATCGGGTCGCCTGCCGCTACCGTCGCTCCAGGTTCGACCAACCATTCGGACACCACGAACTCGTCAACAGTGTCGGCGGCACGCGGCATCTTCACGGTCATTTTCATGATTGGGCTCCTTGGGGAGCGTAAATATTGTTAAACATGGCCTCGACACCCGGTGCAGGAAGTAATTCAACTTCCGCCACAACTCTCCCGAGTTCACTACGCACCTCGACCTCGACCGCATCGAGTTGCGTTTCATCGGCTGTCCGTGCAGCCAGAATGGAGTTGCGGGTCACCAAAAGTGGGTCTCGGTTTCGCCACTGCTCCAATTCGCCTTCGGGCCGGTAGGGAGCCGTGTCCGCACGCGAGTGGCCGGCAAAGCGATACGTCTTGGCCTCAATCAGACTTGGCCCGTCTCCTGCGCGGGCACGGGCGATGGCCACTTCAAGTGCACCTTGGACCGCTTGAATGTCCATGCCGTCGACGGCTTCACCGGGGATCCCATAGGAGGTGGCACGAACATAGAGATCTTCAAAAGGTGTGGTCAGGTTAATACGTGAATACTCACCGTAAACATTGTTATCCAACAGGAACACAACGGGCAGGTTCCACACTGCAGCGAGATTGAGCGCTTCGTGGAAGGCGCCGATGTTCGCTGCACCGTCGCCGAATACTGCAACGGAAACAGAATCCTCGTTGCGGTTCTGATGCGCAAGCGCTGCTCCAACAGCTACGGGCATGCCCGCACCAATGATTGCGAAGGTGGGAAGCAGACCCACTGACATATCGCACAGATGCATGGAGCCACCCACGCCTCCTGTGCAGCCCTCTGCCCGTCCCATGATTTCAGCTAACACTGTGTGCGGGGTCATGCCTAGAGCGAGTGCAACGCCATGTCCGCGGTACGTTGCCGTGACGGTGTCCGTCGGGCGCAGTACTGACGCGAGACCTACGGCCAATGCCTCTTGCCCCATACATAGGTGGGTAGTGCCGTGGATCGTGCCAGCAGCAAAGAGACCATTGACGCGCTCTTCCAACTCCCTGATCTCCACCATGCGGGCGTACTGCTCTACCGGATCACCGGTAAGGGCACGCCTACGCTCTAATGCGCTCCTTGTTTCAGTTGTCATCGGGCAACTCCTTCACGGATCCACCAAGGCTCGGGTGACAGCCCGGTACGTAGGTATTCGGAAACCTGAGTCACGATTTCATCAGGCTCAGTTAGGTATCGTGCTTCCAAGTCTTTGGCATATGGGACAGGAACATCTGGTGAAGTAATGCGGAATGGGGCCGCTTTGAGTGAGCCAAATGCCCGACTGGTAACTGAGGCCAGAATCTCACTGCCCCAGCCTCCAGATGCAGGTGACGCCTCGACCACAATCAGCCTTCCTGTCTTGAGTACCGAGTCGAGTACCGTCTGCATGTCCCAGGGCACGAGCGTCAACAGATCGACGATCTCGACATCGAGGTCTGCCGACTCAGCAGCTGCAATTGCGATTCCCGTCGTCTGGCCGAGCGTAACGAGTGTGGCGGCCGAACCTGTGCGGACAATGCGGGCCTTACCGATCTCGAGTATGCCTTCTTCTCCAGTCACAACCTCACCTCGCTGCGCATAAAGTGGCCTGGGCTCCAAAACAATGACCGGATCTGGGTCCCGGACCGCGGCACGCATCAGGCCGTAGGCCGTTTGAGGATCGCTCGGTGATACCACCTTTAAACCGGGTGTAGCGCTCACCCAATTTTCGAGGGTTTGACTGTGCTGGCAACCAAACCCCAGCCCACTGCCCACAGATGCTCGTACGACCATGGGGCAGGTGACTTGACCATTGCTGAGGTATCTGAACTTCGCCGCCTCAGTCACTAAAGCATCCAGAGCAACTCCGAGGAACTCCACGAACATTATTTCCACAACCGGACGAAGACCCATGGCAGACGCGCCTACGGCAGCTCCCGTAAACCCCATTTCGGAGATCGGGGTGTCCCGCACGCGCAGCGGACCGAACTCCTCGAGAAGACCATCGGAAGTCTTGAACGGACCACCCGCAGCTGCGATGTCCTCCCCCATCACCATCACGGAGGGGTCTTCCCTCATCTCGTCGGCTAATGCCGCGGTGATGGCCTGGTTCATTCGCATTTTTGCCATGTGCTGACCTTTCCCATTTCTTTAATATTCGGCTAATTCCTAGTAGGACAGATCAATCGAACGAGATCCGATACTTCGCGATGTAGTCTTGGTCCAAATCCCACCCGAGTCCCGGCCGATCGGTTAACGTGATGCGCCCGTCCTTCAAAGTTGGTCTATTCGCAATTAAGTTGTGCCAGATCGGGTCGCGCTGGGGGTGAAAATACTCCAGGTAGGTTCCGTGGGGAATCGACGCCAGTAAATGTGCCGCGACGTGAGCTTCTTCATGGTGGGCCATGCGCACGTCGTAGACGGTTGCCATTCCAGCGACTCTGCGCCACTCCGTCGGGCCACCCGACCACGAACTATCGAAATTGCAAAAATCGATCGAGCCAGCCTCCATCAGGTCACGGCAGCCGGCAGCAGAGAACTCGCTCTGACCCGCACACACGGGTGTGCCGCTGGCAAGTCGCACGTCCCGCATGGCCCGTCGATCATTTTGCCATTGGCAGGGCTCCTCGAACCACAGCAGATTGCAGTCCTCTGCAATTTGCGCAAAACGGATCGCCTGAGCGGGTGTCCAGCCTTGATTGGCATCGACCGCTAGAGCGAAATCGTCACCGGCAGCACGTCGAGCCTCGCGAACTCGAAGAACATCCTCTTCGGGGCTAAGTCCCCCCACCTTGAATTTCATGCCAGCGAACTGGGCTTCGACGAGACCACTCACTTCTTTTGTGATGTCAGCGTCCTGGGCGTAATAGCCGCCGATGGTGATCACAGGCACGCTGTTGCTGTACCCACCCCACAACTTCCACAGCGGCATGCCGAGTGCCTGTCCAATAGCGTCCCAGAGGGCGACATCGACACAAGCGGTTGCCACGAGCCCAAGTCGACGATCCCGCAATATGTCCCAGGTAGCCGGTCGGGAAAGTTCCCAGCAGCGTTCAATGGCGAAGGCATCCTCACCGATGAGCTTGGGGACGATTTCGTTGTGAATGATGCCGTTGATCTCGCCTAAACCTGCATCCTCGTCACCTGCATATGCTTCACCGACGATACCGCTGGCCGTGTAGACCCGCGTCACGATTGTAGAGCGGTGCGTCATTTTGTAGTGACTACCCTGATAGACCCGATCTAATGGAACCCGGATAGGAATGGTCTCAATCCGCTCAATATGCAGATCGGGCACCAACTGGGGTGACGCTGTCATCTAAACCTCCGTCATTTCTGGAAACGGTTCCATCTTAGTGCAAGCACTATTTGTGTCAAGTGGTTTGTCGGGACTAACGAATCAGGAATCCGCCGTTAATGTCGACAACGGCTCCGGTAATAAAGCCAGCGTGCGCTGAACACAGGAAAGCCACTAAATCGGCAACCTCGGCGGGCTGACCGAGTCGTCCGATGGGAATGCGGGCGGCCATGTCAGGCATCCCCTTGACCATGTCGGTTTCAATGAGGGTGGGTGCGATTGCATTGGACGTTACTCCATGTGGCGCGTATTCACTGGCAATCGCCTTGGCGAGTGCCATCACACCCGCCTTAGATGCACCGTAGGCAGCTACCGACTTTGCACCGCCGGTTATACCCGCGCTTGAGCCGACCGATACAACTCGACCGTACCCTGCTTCACGCATGGCAGGAAGGACCTCACGTGCAACGAGGAATGCGCCAGTGAGGTTTACCGCGATGCTCTTCTGCCACGACTCCAGTGATGTTTCCTCAAATGGCTCGATAACGAAGATTCCCGCATTGAGTACCAGGATGTCGATAGATCCCACGGCCGCACGTGCTTGTTGAACACCCACTCTGACGGACTCTTCATTGGTGACGTCCATCTGGATACCTATGCACCCGGGAATCTCCGGCACGGTCAAATCTCCAACAGCCACCTGCGCCCCGAGGTCACGGAGCCGTTCCGCGATCTCACGCCCGATGCCTCGAGCCCCACCCGTCACCAGCGCGCCTCGTCCGCTGAACCCATCCAATTTCATGAACTACTCCTTTTTGATTTCTTCCTTCTTCGCGCTAAGGGTGCTGGCAACTCTCACTAGTACATAAGTTGACCGCCGGAAACGTTGATGACCGTTCCGGTCAGGTACCGCGACGCATCCGATGCCAAAAACAGGACCGAGCCGGCAAGTTCGTTGGGTTCTGCAAGTCTGCCAAGGGGAATCATCGACACAAATCCAGCCATGGCTTCATCGGTCACTCCACTTCGCATCATTGGCGTATCCACTCCACCTGGCGACACAGCGTTAACTCGCACCCCACTGGGGGCAAAGGACCGCGCAAGCCCCCGGGTCAGCGAGACGATTCCTCCTTTGCTCGCTGCATAAACAACTGAACCGCCAAATCCACCCGTCCACCAACCTTGTGAGGTGAAATTGACAATTGAACCGCCACTCCCCTGAGCAATGAAGGCATGTTGAGCCGCGCGATTGAAAAAGAAAGTGGCCTTCAGATTCACGTCATGCTGTAGGTCCCAGTCTTCCTCCGTGACATCATCAACGGATGCCCGCCTCACCAAAACAGCAGCCGTGTGTACGACGGCGGCCAATTCACCTACTTCACGTGCTTGCTCGAAAATGGAAGCGTGTGTAGACAGATCGGCCAGATCGAAGGCACCGCCACGGTGATGTGGACCGGAGAGCCCAGCAATCACGCCCTCAACTGCGGACTCTGTAATGTCAACCACGAATAGGCGCGCACCAGCTTCGTCAAGAGCTGCGCATACAGCTTGACCAATACCGCCAGCAGCACCTGTCACCACCACTACTCGTCCAACTAACCCCGCATCATTACGCCACTCCATGGTTCCTTCTCTCAGAGTCGTTCACTATTTTTTTGCATTGATTATTCATGTGTCACTCATGATCAGAACTGTTCGAGTAGTGCGGCCCTCGCGCAGATCATCAATGGCGATATTTGCTTCGCGCCACGGGCGCCGATCTCTAGTGAGATGATCGGTGGTGAGACGTCCGTGACGGACATGACCTAGCACTGTCTCGATGTCGTGTGGCGTGAAGCCCCTGCTCCCTTGCACTGACATCTCGCGCCAGATGAGTTCACCGTTGGTCATGGTAAAGGGTTCTCGTGACGCGCTGACCATAACCACTCGAGCTCGATAGCCGGCGCAATCGACAGCAAACCGAGCCATGGCATCATTCCCGGAACACTCCAGCACGACGTCGATATTGCGACCGACTATCTCCAGAAGTGCTTCGACACCAATATCCGACGAGACTGCGATACTGGCCCCAAGAGATCGAGCAAGAGTCAGTTTGGCCTTACTTCGCCCCACCACCGCGACATCTGCGCCGAGCATGACACCAATCTGCACGGCATTACTTCCAATTCCCCCCGGTCCGATCACAAGAAGTTGCTCACCCGGCTGCAGCCGAGCGACAGCTGTTAGCGCGTGGAACGGCGTGGCCAGCGCATCAGTGGCCACCGCGACGACGGCCGGGTCCATCTCGGGACTGACGGGTATGAGCGTGCTGACCGGCCGCATGACAAACCGTGCAAAGGCGCCGTCAACATCGACACCCATGCGCATAACGTTTGGTCCGATATTTATTGCACCCTCGCGAGCCCATCGAGAATCCTGAGGTGCGTCGATGTAATACAGCGCCACCTGCTGACCCACGAGGGCGAGATCATCAGCACTGCCAACAGCCACTACCCTGCCAGCCGCTTCATGACCAGGCACGATCGGAAACTTGTCAGTTCCGAAGCCACCTTTTTGTAGAAAGATATCTGATCCACACACACCACAGGCCTCGATACGCACCAAGGCCTGACCTGGCCCAGGTTCTGACATTTCGCGCTGTTCACATACGAGAGGCAGTCCAACACCTGGAATAACGAGCACTTCATTAACAGGTATCATTCTGAACGGATCATTTTGGGTCGGTCATCCCGAGCCGGGCATCCCAAAAGTGGTGGGATCGGGGAGATCCACTGCTCCGTGCGCCCCGGACCCGAAAGCGGTCGGTTTCGTTCTTCCCGCACGCGTGTAGACCTCTTCGGGGGCAGTGGTTGGATCCTTGTACATCGTCCATCGACACTTCTGTCGAACGTTGGGATCTTTATCGGTATCAGGGTACACGGGCGGGTCAACAACACGAACTGGATAGCCGAAACGATCCATGGGCATCTGCTCCATGAGGATGATGCAGTGCGCGCAGTACAGACACACTCCTTTGGTGAAGTGGTTCCAGTCCCGCTCCTCCTCTGAGACCCGCCAGTTATACGGCGGTTCCATGCGGGCCGGTGTTCCTTCGATCCAGTCGCCGCGAATTGTTCGCTGCCCCGATCCGCAGGCATCGAAACTCAATACAAACCGATCGACGAACTCCTCTAACTCGAAGTCACCGGTGCGTTCAGGCCCAACCAGATGCCCGCGCATAGCTTCACATGCGACGTACATAAGCGTTTCGAGCCCCTCGTCCCATGGATGCTTATCGATGTCGAACTTTTCATACCGCCAAGCGAAGAGGGGGAGTAGTACGCGTTCGTACATGCGCGGGATTGCATCATCACCAAATCTTTCGGCCGTCTCACTCATGTAGCAGTAGGTCATGTCCACATCGCGATCGTGCGTTTGTCTCCACACTTCCTTGGCCTGATCCATTGCCGCCAATGCGCCGACTCCGTCGCTACTTCCACAGGCGGACACAACATCTTGGATCAACTCATTGAACTGAGCCCACATTGCGTGGGAGTCGAATACGGTGCCATCGGGGAGCCTCGTCAGTTCGACCAGGTTTTCTCTTATCGAGGAAAGATCCACCTTCGGAGTTCCTTCCTCAAGCAAGAAACCTTCGAGGTCTGCCAACCATTGGCGGTAAAGGTGCCAGCACACTGCCGCCTCGTCAACAAAGTACAAAGCGAGTTCGCCGGCCTCGTCCCAGCGTTCCGCATTCACCGACTCTTGAATTCTGCTGTAGGTGGAGATTTTCTGGTCCTGCCAGGACCCCAACCGGACCCGGCGCTGCAGGGCTTCGGAGAAACCTATAATTGTCATGATAAGAACTTACCAGATATCAGGATATTTTCGCAATCCTTCCCAGTATTGTTTCCAGTGGAGTTCCGACAGTGCTTGGATCTATTGCGTTTGTCCACCCATTCTGGGATTTCTGGGCTTCATCCATATTGTGGGATCTTCGTGCCGACAGGATTGAAGCCCATGTCCCTTACCCTGACCACTACGAGGAGGAACCCTTGGATCCCTGGAGTCTCACTCCTCCCGTTAACATTTTCATTTCACGAAACTGAGCGTAGCAGTATAAACAACCCCCCTGCTACAACCAACGCACCA
>ERZ890510.2349-NODE-2349-length-10820-cov-3.750023_pt1 | contig 10820 bp, 9 predicted proteins | sample MGYA00521265_ERZ890510 | MGnify/ENA primary metagenome ERZ890510 (study PRJEB32303, sample SAMEA104408624) | aquatic metagenome | biome: Brackish water; feature: Chemocline; material: water | place: Baltic Sea | collected 2014-10-26T21:54:00 | depth 110 m ...
GTGTCCTGGGTTGCGTACAAGCAGCTTCTGCCGCACGTGGCTAGGTTGCGGTTGCTAGTACGGGTGTTGCAGCTCTACCAACGAACGGGTATGCGTCGGTTGGTGCAAGCCAGTCGAATATTACAACTATTACCGTTTGCTGCTAGAGCTGAGGCATCGTTGCCAGACCTCTCCAATCCATTCTTTAATGCTGTAGGTCAGGTGTATCTGGCCCAGGGTGTCAGGAATCACCGTGTGGCGCTCCTCTCTGGCTGCGTCATGCCGTTGGTACACGGCCCCACAATGGAGGCTACCGTACGGGTGTTGACGCGCAACGGCTGTGAGGTTGTGGTTCCCGCCGACCAGGGTTGCTGCGGGGCGTTGAACACCCACGGCGGTGAGCGCGATGCGGCACGGGATATGGCCAGACGGAACATAGATGTGTTTCTGGGAGCGGGTGTGGACGCTATTGTCACCTCTTCCGCTGGGTGCGGCGCATCCATGAAGGAGTACAACCATCTGCTGCGTGACGATGCAGCGTATAAAGACAAAGCAGAACGCTTTAGCGGCATGGTTCAGGACATTACAGAGTTCCTGGCGGCGTTGCCTGTTGAATCGCCAAAGACGCCACTGAACGTACAGGTCACGTATCAAGACTCGTGTCACCTGGCCCATGCACAACGATTGACGCTTCCTCCCAGGGTGTTGCTGGGAGCCATTCCGGGGCTGGAGCTGGTAGAGATGGAGCACTCGGATCGGTGCTGCGGCGCAGGCGGAGCTTATCAGCTGACACAACGTGAGATGTCTGGCCAACTCCGTACCCACAAGATGGAAGATGCGTTGGCAACGGGTGCTCAGATTATTGCGACTGCCAACCCCGGGTGCATGATGCAGCTAGAGCTTGGAGCGCGTGAAGCGGGCCTCGATGTACACGTCTGCCATGTAGTGGACCTTCTGGATCAGGCGTACCAGCAGGAAGGCGCTTAGTCTGTGGTCTAACCCTTGTCTTTATCCCGTTCCCGGAACGATGGGCCACCCCAGCAACTCCAGTTGGACCAAATGCTTCTGCGTTTGGAGCCGAACACCACACGACCGAGCATTGAAACGCCGATGGCTATGAAGACGATAGGCCAGATGCGTAGGTCAAACAACGCACCGATTCCGATTGCTATCAACACTATTCCAAAAAACATTGACGCACCCCCTATTCGCTGGCGAGCATCCAGATACTTCATTATCCCACAGATGTAAGGGTGCCTGCGTTCAGGGATCCAAGGCCTAATGAATCACGGGGTGCGCATAGCTGGCGTGGTAAGGTTTAATGTCGGCAAATCCTAATTGACAGACTGAGCGTAATACACTGTGCAGCCTTTGCTGCTTTACCGAAAGGATACGATGACAAACCAGAGTCGTTCTTCCCGATATTTTGTGATGACAGCGCTCTTGATGAGTGTCTTGTTTGTGCTGGTAACTGCCTGTGGTGGCGATACCGTGGTTGCACCGCCAGCCCCGACACCTGTGCCAGAGGTAGGGTCATTGGGAGTTCCTGCAGCTGACCCCGTTTCGACTCAAGTGGCAACTCCAACCGAGGAGGCTGACCCCCTGGGAGAAGTGGGTTCCGTAGCCCAGGAGCTGCAGACTGTAGCAGGCTGGATTAATACCGAACCCTTCACGCTGGAAAGCCTACGAGGCAAGGTAGTACTCATAGACTTCTGGACGTACACGTGTGTCAACTGCATCCGAACAATTCCGTACCTCAAGGAGTGGCATGAGAAGTATGCCGATGAGGGGTTGGTCATTGTGGGTGTGCACTCCCCTGAGTTTGAGTTTGAGCAGGTGCGAGAGAACGTTGAAGCTGCGGTAGAAGAATTTGGGATTGCATGGCCGGTAGTGCAGGACAACAGTTTTGAGACATGGCGGGCTTTTGCCAATCAGTATTGGCCAGCAAAGTATCTGATAGATAAAAACGGAGTCATTCAGTACACACACTTCGGAGAGGGTTCGTACGATGAGACCGAAGTTGAGATACGCAAATGGTTGGTGGATGCAGGGTCGTCTATCGAAGGAATCATCGCCAATCCGGACCCGGGCCCTTCAAGAGATATACAAGCAGAATCAGGCGACATCAAAACGGGGCAGACGCGAGAGTTGTTTACCGGCCTGAACTTTAATTTCAATGCCCAGACGCCTTTCATCATCCAGACCGAGTATTACACCACTCCTGCGGGAACCCCAATCCTTTTGGAGGATCCCGGTGAGCATTTGAACCACTTCCTCTATCTGCACGGTATGTGGTACAGCGGCCCAGGTGATGCACGGCACGCACGGGTAACGGACGACCTCAAGGACTATATGGGGCTCAAGTACTTTGGAACCAGCGTGAACGTGGTCTTGGGTGCTGGAGATGAACCGTACAGGGTGTACATCACCGTGGACGATGCGCCAATCCCCCTGGCGGACAGAGGGGCTGACATTGAAGAGGATGAGGCCGGCGCAACGTTCATCACGGTAGAGTTGGACAGGATGTATGGAATTGTTGATTCACCTGAGTACGGCGGTCACGAGATGAAGCTGAGCTCTAATTCAGACCAATTCTCTGTGTTCGCGTTCACCTTTGGTGCCTACGGCGTAGGCCCGTAGGCAGTAACCATACAAGAGAGTTTTGATAGAACAGGATAGGTATGAACAGTAGCGGTAAACGATTCTTTTTTGGCCTGGCAATGGTCGTTGGCCTGGTGGCTGCGGCGTGCAGCGGTGGTGACGGAGATACGCAGGTGGTCGCCACTCAGCCTGTCGTAACAGCCGTCAGCAGCGAGCAGGTTCTGGCGCTGAACGGCATCCTTGCCACCAAGGACCTGAGCATTGGCACCAACCGCATCTCCTTTTTGCTGACCAGCCCAAAGACCCTGGTCACGGTGCCCACAGCAACGGTGACGTCCGTATACCTGGGTTCAACGGAGGCTGCACAGGAGACTGCGACTGCGGAGTTCTTCCTATGGCCCTTTGGGTCTCGGGGGAGCTACGTGACTGAACTCTCCTTTGATAAGCTGGGAGACTGGCGGTTGGATGTGGATGTGCAGGAGGAGGACGGCTCTACCAGCTCAGCACAAATTCCCTTGCGTGTGGAAGAGACCAGCGTGACTCCGGGGCTGGGCACCAAGCCTCCTACTGCAGTGAACAAGACCAGCCGTGACGTGGCCGAGCTGACAATGTTGACCACCCGTTCTACGCCAGACCCGGACTTGTATCAACTTACCATTGCGGAAGCCCTTGAGACCAAGCGACCGTTGCTGGTGGTCTTTGCCAGCCCTGCGTTGTGCACCAGCCCCACATGTGGGCCGCAGGTGGAGACGGTGGAGGAGCTTGAGGATCAGTACAAGGGCAGGGTGAACTTCATCCACGTAGAAGTGTATGAAAACCCCGCTGAGATTCAGGGAGACCTGTCACGGGCCCAGTTTGCGCCTATCATAGACACCTGGGGGTTCACCAAGCTGGAAGACTACCGTAACGAGTCGTTCTCATTCATCATCGGCAGTGACGGCAAGATTGCTTCTAAGTATGAAGGGTACGCATCCATACAGGAGTTGGAGAAGGGCTTAGAGGCTGTGTTGTAAACGGGTGGACTTGAGAATCCTGGCCATCGTAGTGGCTGTGGTTGTAGGCGCGTACGTGGCGTTCACCCTGGTTCAGGGAGATGATGTCCCGATCTTTGGTGGCTCAAGCGTCCAGGAATGCGTAGATGCAGCGTCATTAACCGCAGACGGTCAACCCAGGGTCGGGTCAGAAAGCGCTCTGGTGCAGGACACCGTTCAGATGGTTGTGCGTGACTCTTCCGGCAAGGTCAAGGCTGAGGGTTGTATAGAATAGCCAACCCCGCTCGCTTCGCTTCTCCCTTGTGTCTGGTGGAACCCCTCCGGTTAGCCCCATGTGGGCTTCACACACTTCTTCCTCAACCAACCCCCTCTGCGTCCATGACTTCTTGCTGTATTCCCTTGACACCGCAGACCCCCTGCGCGTAGGGTCGCTATGCCTTGTACAATCCGCATCAGCGGGGCCACGACCAAGAACACAAAAGCATGGGGAGGATTACTGTGGGCAAATTAGACGGACAGACAGTCATCGTCACGGGAGCAAGCCGGGGTATTGGCACAGAGATAGCTAAAGCGCTGGCCGCAGAGGGTGGCAACGTGGTCTGTGTGGCTAGAACCCTCCATCCAGGTGCCCACGATATGGCCAATTACATGAAAGATCAGGGTAGGCCTGGCGAGGCTGGGACACCGTTCCCAGGCTCTTTGGATGAGACTGTGTCGCAGATTCGTGAGGCGGGTGGAGAGGCAACGGCCCTAGCTGCCGATATCTCTACGTTTGCTGAGTGTGAACGCTTGGTCAAAGAAGCACGGAATTTGTATGGCCCTATAGACGTTCTGGTGAACAATGCTGCGTTAGCGGTATTCCTCCCAGTCCAGGAGATGCCTCTGGAGAGTTGGGAGCAATCGTTCAGAATCATCGTCCATGCACCTTTCATGCTCAGCCAGCTTGTGCTTGAGGACATGGTGCCTCGCAAGCATGGGGCTATTGTGAACATCTCCTCCTCAGGGGTTGTTGGGCCTGGCAGTGGGCCATACTTGACCAAGGCTGGTACGCCCGGCACAAGCGGCTACGGTGCTGCGAAGGCTGCGTTGGAGCGATTTACCCAGGGGTTTGCCCAGGAGGTTGCCGACGATGGCATTGCGGTCACGGCGGTTGCTCCCTCGTTGATTGTTCCTACGTCCGGCGCGGTCTTCCACGGTGGCGCACGGTACCTTGGCGATGAGAACGGCGAGCCGCCGGAAGTGATGGGTCAGGCCGTTTTGCTATTGGCCACAGAGCCTGCCGCCAAGGTAAATGGCAGGGTCACCTACAGCCAGCAGATACTCCAGGAGTTTGGGTGGATAACCAATGGCACTGGCATGGGAGTAGACCCCAAGCGCCCGGGCAGTGGTTTCAGCAGGATTTAGTCACTTGATGGCCCTTGGGCCTGTTGGAGTACAATAGGCTCAAGACCTCAGGCACCGTGGACAGAAGGCTATGGCATACGCAGACGCACAGATAGCTGATATTCCAACGCTGGCAGATTTTGTGGCCCGTTGGCTTCAGAACCTGCGGGATTGGTGTCCTAGGTGTCAGGGGCTTGGCCGGGAGACTCCTCAGAGCGCAGGCGATGAGCGGATTGTGTGTGGGCGTTGCGAGGGACTTCTATGGGTATCGGTCATTGATGTGGAGCGGTTGCTTGAGGCCATTTCACGTATCGGGCCCCTTGAGGTTGAGCTTAAATACGGAGAGCAGCAGTCGCGTCAGTGTGTCCTCCGTATGGACGGCGAGTACTTAGGAGAGGATGATTCTACGCTTGGAGCCGTCTATCGAGCAGCGGCGAACCTGGTAGCATCCATGTTGGAAAAAGGGATATTGAAAGATACCCCATTCGATGAAACAGGTCACTAACCAGTGGCCTGCACTGATAAGGCACAGAAGAGGTAGAAGGAACATATGAGTGAGGCACAGATTGCGGTCCTGATTGATTACGAGAATGTTGGATTGAACTCCATTCAAGGATTGTTTGACCAACTCTCTGACCTTGGCCGCGTCATAGTTAAGCGGGCTTACGCAGATTGGTCTGCAGCGGGGAAGCAGCGGGATCAGGTCTTGGAACTGGGCATAGAAGCGGTTCACCACTTCCATGCTGCCAAGGTCGCAAAAAACTCCAGTGACATCAGCCTGGCTATTGATGCCGTGGATTTGCTGTATCGGTCTCCGGTGGACACCTTTGTAATTGTGTCTGCCGATAGCGATTTTGTAACGCTGGTGAGCAAATTGCGCTCGGCAGGGAAGACGGTCATAGGTGCGGGTCGCAGGGATGTTGTTTCCACAACCCTGGTGCGGGCGTGTGATAGGTACATCTACCTGGAAAGCCCTTCAAAGGTGCGTCCGACAACTGCTAAGGCCCCAGGGGTTACACCGGACTTAGCAGGGCTTTTGCTCCGGGCTATTGAGGTGTCAGCGGACGCCGATGGCCGGGTTGTAGGCTCCAAACTGCACCAGACTATGATTCGCATTGAACCCAGCTTTGACTTCAAGGCTTTGGGGTTTAGGACCTTCACACAGTTTCTGGAATCCTCTTCCTCAGTGCAGATTACTAAAGAGAAGAACTCAAACGATACCCTTGTCAGGCAGAAGGGCACAGGGCTTGCCAGGATACCGGGTATTGGCGGCTTGCTTGGTGGCAGAGGGCGCAAACCAGCCGCCACTGAGGTTCCGCAGGAGACGGTAGAGGCTCCTGCCCCCGTGGCTCCTGGACGACCTGCTCCACGCGTCTCGCCAGTGCCGCCGAGGCCTGTTCAACGGCAACCATTACGACCACAACCTACTGCGCCGCAACCTGGTGCAACTCAGTCGGTGCCGCCTTATCCCTTTGCGTCTCAGCCAGTGCCGCCGCAGCCGACCATAATTCCTCCGCAACCTGTGGAAGCCACGCCGGAGACGCCGCAGCCTAGCATTCTTCCACCGCAACCTATAGAAGCCACGCCAGAGACCCCTTCTCCAGCTAATGGGGTTGCTTGGGACACGGATATCAATGAGCGTTGGTCTCAGCGTGTGGATGGAACAACGGGAATTCTGAACGGTACCAGGGCAGCCGCTGAGGCAGCGCGTGTGCTGGGTGTTCCCAAGCTGAGTTCATCGCGGTACAAGACATTGCAGTCGTTGCTATCGTCCAGCACGTTGCTGTCGGCTAACTGGTCGCGGCAGGGCAATACTCTGCACCTCAAGGCGATGCAGGGCAATGAGGCCAACGGCGAGAGCCCACCCACTCCCTAGCGAACGGGGCTGACCGCTCAGTTTGAGTTTACCGAAGAGCGGTCGGCCATCTGCTGCGTACGTCACACAGGCGCCACAGGACTTAGCCCTGGGCGCGCTTTATCCCTACCGTCAGTTCCATTCCGTCCATCTTCAGCGTCTCCACATGGGCGTCAGCGTCTGGCGTGCCGTCTTGCACTTGCACGGCTAGGGTTTCACTGCGGATGTACTCCCCCAACGATTCTGAGGCCAGTATGGCTTGCAGCGTTGCGTCGCCCTGGTGCCAGACCACAATGCGGTCTGCGATATCGAAATCGGCGGTGCGGCGCATGTTCTGGATGTTGTGCACCAACTCTCTCGCCAACCCCTCCTGCTTCAACTCAGGCGTTAATCGCGTATCTATGGAAACGTAGTAACCGCCTTCAATCACCCCTGCGTATGGGCTGTCTGCGGATGGTGAGATATCCAGGTCTTCAGCGTCCAGGGTGAATTCACCAACGGTAATCGGCTTCCCCCCCAAGACGGCCTTGATGACAGCTTCTTTATCGGCAGTAGCAAAGGCCTTGTTGAGGTTAGGCAGCTTGTCGGTATACTTGGGGCCCACAACAGACCCGTTCAGCCGTACAGCAAGGTTCTGGGCGGCCTCATCGGCGCCAATGACCTGTACTGTCTTAACGTTCAACTCGTCCCGCACCTGGTCTGCCAGCGGCATCAACAATGCGCCCTCTCCTGATGACCTGGGCATGATGAGGACAGTTGCCAGTGGTTGGCGCACCTTTGCCTGCACCTTTTGTCGTGCTGCGCGACCCATGCTGACTACCTTCATTACTAGCTGGGTAGCATCCGCAAGCCCCGTATCGATGCGAGCGGTGTCGGCAACGGGGAAGCTTGCCAGGTGGACGCTGTCCGGTGCCGATGGGTCTGATGCCACTACCAGGTTCTGGTACATCTCCTCCGCCACAAAGGGCGTAAGGGGCGCCATAAGCTTGCTCAGCGTCACCAGGCAGGTATACAGCGTCTGGTAGGCAGAGCGTTTGTCGCCATCGTTCTCGCTCTTCCAGAAGCGCCGTCGACTGCGCCGGACGTACCAGGTGGACAGCTCACCCACAAAGGCCTCAATCTTTCGACCAGCGTCTGTGGGGTTGTAGTCCTCCATCTCTGCGGTCACATCGACGATGAGTTGGTTCAGTTCAGAGATAACCCAACGGTCAAGCTCGGCAACAGGTTCACTGGAATCGGCAGAGTTTGGCTCGAAGCCGTCAAGCAACGCGTACGTTACAAAGAAGCTGTAGGTGTTCCAGAGGGTCAGCAGGAACTTCCGTACAGACTCCTCCACCAGGTCCTGAGAGAAACGACGGGCGTTGCCGGGAGGGGCCGCTGTCAGCAGGTACCACCGCAGGGCGTCCGCTCCGTGGGCGTTGATTACCGACCACGGTTCCACGATGTTGCCCTTGGTCTTGCTCATCTTCTCACCCTGCTCGTCCAGGATGAGGCCCAGGCAGATGACGTTCTTGTAGCTCGGCTTGCCCTGTAACAGGACGGCCAGTGCGTGGAGGCTGTAGAACCAACCACGGGTCTGGTCTACGGCCTCGCAGATGTAATCAGCGGGGAACTGACCGCCGGTGAACATGGGGTCGTCAGCGGACGTAGCGTTGAACTGGGCGTAGGGCATTGCGCCAGAGTCGAACCAGCAGTCCAACACCTCTGGTACTCGGTGCATTGTCCCGCCGCATTTGCACGTGACCACCACCTCGTCGATGTAGGGGCGGTGCAGGTCTAGCCCGTCCATATCCAGAGGTTTTTTCGTGCTATCTGTGGCCCGTTCACGTAGCGTGTCCAGGTCGCCGAAGCACTCATCATCGCCGCAAGTGTCGCATCGCCAGATGGGAAGGGGTGTGCCCCAATACCGCTCACGAGAGATGGCCCAATCAACGTTGTTGCGTAGCCACTCACCAAACCGGCCTTCCTGGATGTGCTCCGGGTGCCAGTTGATGTCGGCGTTGGCGGCTACCATTGCGTCCTTGTACTCCGTGGTGCGGATGTACCAGGAGGGCTTGGCGTAGTACAACAGGGGTGTGCCGCAGCGCCAGCAGAACGGGTAGGTGTGGAGGATGGTCTCCTGCCGAAACATCAGGCCGCGCTGGGTTAGGTCGGCTGAGATGTCCACGTCGGCCTCTTTGATGAATTTACCAGCGCCAGGGTAATTGCCAGTGACGTTGCCTTGCAGATCAACGGTGTGGACGGTTGGGAGGTTGAAAGTGCGACCCAGCTCATTGTCCTCCGCACCATAGGCCGGTGCCGTATGCACAACGCCGGTGCCATCGTCCATGCCAACATAGTCGGCGGGCAACACACGGTGGTGGTAGGGCTGGCCCTCGTGCTCTGTGGCGTTGGTGAACGGCGGCTCGTATCGGAGTCCTTGAAGCTCGCTTCCCTTGAAGGTAGCCTGCACCGTCCAGCCTTCGCCCAGCACTGCTTCAACGCGAGGCTTGGCCAGGATGAGTCGCTCAGCGCCATCAGGCGAAGCCACAAGGGCGTATTCCTCTCTGGGTGCCACTGCCAGGGCAACGTTTGCCGTCAACGTCCAGGGCGTCGTCGTCCATGCCAGCACAGACGGCGTAGTCGCACCCCAGCCTGAGCCGTCCCAACCCATCTTCACCGCGGCCTCTGAGGCGTCGTCTTGCTCATTGGTCAGGGGGAACCGCACAAAGACTGATGGGTCTGGCGTGTCGTCCTTATACCCCAGCGACACCTCGTGGGAGCTGAGGGATGTAACGCATCGTGGGCAGTGGGGCGTGACCTTGAACCCCTGATACACCAGGTTCCTGTCCCATAGTTCCTTGATGATCCACCAACCGCTCTGGATATAGCCGTTGTCAAAGGTGATGTAGGCGTTGTCCATGTCTATCCAGAAGCCGATACGGTCTGTTAGCTCTTCCCACTCCTTTACGTAGCGCATAACGCTCTCTCTACAAAGGGCGTTGAATTTGGCTATTCCATAGTCCTCAATCTCGTGCTTGGTGGTGATGCCTAATTGCTTCTCTACTTCAAGCTCCACCGGCAGGCCATGGGTGTCCCAGCCGCCCTTACGGAAGGGTCGGAAGCCCTGCATGGTCTTGTACCGAGGGATGACGTCTTTGAACACGCGGGCCAGCACGTGATGGATGCCAGGGGTGCCGTTGGCCGTTGGTGGGCCCTCGTAGAGCATGAACAGTGGTTTTCCCTCGGCCTCGTCCCAGGTGCGACGGAAGACCTCACGCTCTTTCCAGAGTTTCAAATTCCGGTCTTCAAGCTCCGGGAAGCTCACCTTGCTCGACACTGGACTAAACATTTTGTGCTACTCCTGCCAGGGTTTAACCCTGGGTCTATGTGTGCTGGTGCCCATAAAAAAATCCCGCCCCTGGAAAGGGACGGGTTCTCGAAAGACCCGCGGTACCACCCTTGTTCTCCCCTACTATTCAGGGAGCACTCTGTAGGACGCTGTCACGCCCCTACCCCGTTAACGGTGGGCTTCCGACATCTCTTAGCAGGGCACGCCCTGGCTGGGAGTGTGGCTCAGGAGGGATATTCACCGGGTGCCTGCCTGTCCGCTTTCACCGTATCGGACTCGCTGGAGGTGGCTTCCCCGACTACTCGTCTCCGTCATAGCCTTCCAAACAACGGTAGCAGGGGTGCACGGGTGCGTCAAGAAACAGAGGTCGAAACGCCTGCGGAGTCATGGAGCTTCACGCCCACTAGTACCGTTGTGACCACTACCCGTTCGTCGTACTTGAAGCGGGGCCATGAAGCCACCAAGGTGGCCGTACGACCTTCAGAACTCCAGAAGTAGATATCTTCCTTGGGCATGATGCGGAACTCTGTGGCCTGGTAGAGGAAACTGCCGTCCGCACTATCCACAATCACGTATACGCGCTGGCCATTCCGTAGGAAGTCATAGACCTTGGGGAGGTCACGGAAGACGGAGCCCTCACCGCGGATTGGGCTCTCCAGGTGGCCAAAGAACCAGGTGT
>ERZ890510.2350-NODE-2350-length-10816-cov-6.656352_pt1 | contig 10816 bp, 12 predicted proteins | sample MGYA00521265_ERZ890510 | MGnify/ENA primary metagenome ERZ890510 (study PRJEB32303, sample SAMEA104408624) | aquatic metagenome | biome: Brackish water; feature: Chemocline; material: water | place: Baltic Sea | collected 2014-10-26T21:54:00 | depth 110 m ...
GAACCCGGTCTCGATCCAGTGGCGCGACCACGCGAAGGCGCTCTCCTCGGTCTGCCCGAACTTCTGCCGCAGGTAGCTCATTACCCGCAGATTCTGGATGGGATGAATATCGGCCGTCGGGATCAGCGCCAGCGCCCGCACCCGCGCGCGGCCTACCGGATCCCGAGGCAGCAGCGGCGGCATCGGGTGGGTTTCCTCAAGGTACTCGAGGATGGCCAGCGACTGGGTCAGGACTTCGCCGGAATCGAGCACCATCGCAGGCACGAGCTTCTGGGGATTGATCGCGACATAGTCGGGAGCCGCCTGCTCGCCCTTGCGCAGATGACGCGAGGCGTGTTCGACTTCGATTCCCTTGAGGTTGAGTGCGATGCGCACACGGTACGCCGCCGAGGAACGAAAATACCCGATGAGCTTCATGGCCGCCTCCGGCAATCACTCTAGCATGGCTCAGACCGGCGGCGTGTATCGCACGACCTTCTGGTCGATGGCGCCGAAGATCGATCTGCCGTCGCGATCGAACATCTCTATCCGAATCCGGTCGCCGAACTTCATGAACGGCGTGACCGGCTTGCCGTCGTCGATTGTCTCCCGCACCCGCCGCTCGGCAATACAGGAACATCCGGCCGCCGCATCGCGATTGGCGACCGTCCCGGAGCCGATGACGGTGCCGGCCTCGAGGTGACGGGTCTTCGCGGCATGGGCGATGAGCTGGCCGAAATCGAACGTGAGATCGATGGCGGTATTGGGATGACCGAATTCCCGGCCGTTGAGCGTCGAGATCAGCGGCAGGTTGAGCCGGGCGCCATCCCAGGCTGCGCCCAATTCATCCGGCGTCACGGCGACCGGGGCGAAGGCGGTTGCCGGCTTGCCATGCAGGAAGCCAAAGCCCTTGTTGAGCTCGGCCGGGATCAGATTGCGCAGCGAGACGTCATTCAGGATCGTGACCAGCTTGATATGCTTCCGCGCCGCGGTGGCCGATGTCCCCATCGGCACGTCGTCGACGAAAACCCCGATCTCACCCTCGAAGTCGATGCCCCAGGCCTCGTCGCCGGCCTCGATGTCGTCGGTCGATCCGATGAAGGAATCCGAACCGCCCTGGTACATCAGCGGGTCGGTCCAGAACGACGGCGGCATCTCCACGCCGCGGGCTTTGCGCACCAGTTCGACATGGACGACGTAGGCCGAACCGTCGGCCCATTGATAGGCGCGCGGCAACGGGGCGGCGAGTGCCGTGCTGTCGAGCTTGAACGAGCCCGGCGCCGTGTCGCCGGCAAGCCGCCCGGCAAGCGCCTGCAGCCGCGGCTCCGTCGCCGCCCAGTCGTCGAGCGCCCGTTGCAACGTCGGCGCCACGTCGGTGGCGCGGACAGCATGCGTCAGCTCACGGTTGACCACGACGAGCGTACCGTCGCGGCCGCCTTCCTTCAGCGTCCCCAATTTCATTGACTGTCTTTCCTATTCCGCCGCCTGCTTCATTTCCGGTGGCCGCCACGACGTCACATATCCATCGAACTCCACGCCGGCCGGCATCGCCGCCACGTCGAGGGCGTCACGGGTATCGACCATGACGGCAACCTCGTCGGTTTCGGTCTTGCCGCCTTTGGTCGCGGCATTGAAGGCCTTGGGATGGGGGCCGTGGGTGAAGCCTGTCGGATGGATCGTCATCATGCCGGGATGGATGTTGTCGCGGCTGAAGAAGCTGCCCTTGTGATAGAAGATCACTTCCTCGTAGTCGTCGTTGCTGTGGAAGAACGGCAGCCGCAGCGCCTCGGGATCGCTCTCCAGCGGCCGCGGCACGAAGGTGCAGACGACGAACCGGCTGGCCACGAAGGTCGAGTGCGCCGACGGCGGCAGGTGGAAGCGGTGGCTCATCAGTGGGCGGATGTCGCGCCAGTTGATGCGCACGACGCTGAGGTCGCCGTGCCAGCCCACCGCGTCCAGCGGATTGAACGGGTAGGTGACCGTCGACAGCACCCCGCGGCGCTTGACCGAGACCTTCCAGGGGCGCTCGTCCTGCTGCGCCCGGAAGGCATCGTCGATGACCGGCGTGTCGAGCATCGCCGGATCGAAGATAGCATGCCGGCCGACCAGGCCCTTGTCGGGCAGCCGGTAGCTGTCGTTGGTGGCTTCGATCATCAGGCAGGTGGTCGGCACCCTGGCCTCCAGCCGCCACATCGTGCCGCGCGGGATCATGAGGTAATCGCCTTCGCGGTACGGCAGATGACCGTAGTCGCAGAACAGCGCGCCCTCGCCTTCATGGACGAACAGCAGATCGTCGCCGTCGCCGTTGCGGGCCAGTTCCGTCATGGCGCCGTCGAGCCGCCAGATGCGCATCTGCATGTGGGCGCTGGACATGACGGGCTGGGCGCTCCATGGCGTCTTCTTCCCGGCGACCAGCTTGTTGAGGTCGAAGGCGCGCGGCCGGATCGGCCCTTCGAAGGCCGTCCAATCCGTCGGCTTGTGGCGGTGGTGGAACTGGGCGGAGGGCCCGAAGAAGCCCTCCTTGCTGATCTCGCGCTCGTAGGTGCCTTCGGGCAGGCGGACATGGGCCTGGCGCGAAGCGGTGCCTTCATGCTGGCGCAGCGGAATCCAGTTCTTGGCCATCGTTTCCTCCCTATGCCTTCAGCACGCCGCGGCGGATCTGATCGAGCTCGATCGATTCGAACAGGGCACGGAAATTGCCCTCGCCGAAGCCCTCGTTGCCGCGGCGCTGGATGATCTCGAAGAAGATCGGTCCGATCACGGTCTGGGTGAAGATCTGCAGCAACAAGCCGCCGCCTTCGGTCGGCGCGCCGTCGATCAGGATACGGTCGGCCGCCAGTCGCACGATATCCTCGCCATGGCCCGGCAGGCGCGCGTCGATCTGCTCGTAGTAGGTATCGGGCACGGTCTGGAACGGCACCCCTTTGGTTTTCAGTGTCTCGACGGTGTCGTAAATGTCGCCGGTGCCGAGCGCGATGTGCTGAATGCCCTCGCCGTGATAGGCGGAGAGATATTCCTGGATCTGTGATTTGTCGTCGGTGCTCTCGTTGATCGGGATTCGGATCTTGCCGCACGGGCTGGTCATCGCCTTGGACTTCAACCCCGTCAGCTTGCCTTCGATGTCGAAATAGCGGATCTCGCGAAAATTGAAGAGCCGCTCATAGAAGGACGACCATTCGTCCATGCGGCCGCGATGGACGTTGTGGGTCAGGTGGTCGATGTAGGTGAGGCCAACGCCTTTTGGATTGCGCTCTACGCCGGGCAGGAATTCGAAGTCGACGTCGTAGATGCTGCCCTTATCGCCATAGCGATCGACCAGATAGATCAGCGAATCGCCGATGCCCTTGATCGCCGGGATGTTGAGCTCCATCGGGCCGACCTTGTTCTCGACGCCCCAGGCGCCGAGCGACAGGGCGCGCTTGTAGGCGAAGGCGGCGTTCTTCACGCGAAAGGCGATGGCGCAGACGCTGGGGCCGTGCACGCGGGCGAAGCCCTGGGCGAAACTCTCCTTTTCGCCGTTAACGATGAAGTTCACGTCGCCCTGGCGGAACAAGGAAACGTCCTTGGAACGATGCCGGGCCACACGCACGAAGCCCATGCTCTCGAACAGAACACCCAACGCCGCCGGATCGGGTGCGGTGTATTCGACGAACTCGAACCCATCGGTGCCCATCGGGTTCACTCCATCCGCCTTGAGGACAGTTCCCTCACTGACGCTGGCCATAATTGACCTCCCGGCTAAATTAGTTTCATATGTAACTATTATGCCGAACGCTTTGCAAGCCCTCGAACTCGAGAAATTCCTCCCCTATCGCCTTTCCGTGCTCGCCCAGCTGGTGAGCGAATCGCTACATGACCTATATACTCAGCCTTTTGGGCTATCGGTGACGCAGTGGCGTGTCATGGCGGCCCTCGGACGCTTCGCGCCGCTCACTGCATCTGAAGTGGGCCAGCGGATCATCATGGACAAGGTCGCCGTCAGCCGCGCGGTGGCGGGCCTGCTCAAGCGTGGCCTGATCGAGCGGGCGACCGACCGCAGCGACCGCCGCCGTGTCCCCCTGAGGTTGAGCGCCCACGGCCATGCCATGCACGCACGCATCGTGCCCTTGGCGCTGGCCTACCAGGAACGGCTCTATGAAGTGCTGAGCCCCGTCGAAAGACTGAGTTTCGATGCATTGTCCGATCGGTTGTTTGCACGCGCCCAAACTCTCCGGAGCGCAGCCTAAGGCGCTCCGACCCTGCCTTGTGGGCCCGACTCGCCATGCTATAACGCCGGCCACTTAAATGAATCCGAGGAGGCAGGCTTGGCCGCAAAGGCCGCCCGGCGCCCGCCGGTCATCAAGCCGGTGCTGGTGCTCAACGGGCCCAATCTCAACATGCTGGGCAAGCGGCAGCCGGAAATCTATGGCCGCGAGACCCTGGCGGACGTCGAGGCGGCGTGCCGGAGCGAGGCTTTGCGCCTGGGCCTGGCGGTTGAATTTGCCCAGAGCAACCACGAGGGCGTACTGATCGACCGCATTCAGGCGGCGCGCGAGACCAATGCGGGCATCGTCATCAACGCGGGAGCCTACACCCATACGTCAGTGGCCTTACTGGACGCACTGAATGCCGCCGAACTGCCAACCGTCGAAGTCCACCTGTCGAATATCTACAAGCGCGAAGACTTTCGGCACCATTCCTATATCAGCCCGGCGGCGATCGGCGTGATCGCCGGCCTTGGCACTCAAGGCTACCTTCTGGCCCTTCAGGCTCTCGCCCGCCTGCTGGTTCGCTGACAAACATCCAGGAGCGATTCTCCATGGCAAAATTCGAGATGGATACCGAGTTCGTCCGCAAGCTGGCGGAGATTCTTGAGGAGAACCATCTCGGCGAGATCGAACTCGTCGACGGCGAACGCCGGATCCGGGTGGCCCGCCCGGCAATCACCTATGCCGCCGCACCAATACCCGCCGCAGCCAGCCCGGCCGCTGCCGTGCCGCCAATGGTCACCCCGTCCGCCGGTGCGACCGGCCCCGGCGACCTCGGCAAGCATCCGGACGCGGTGAAGTCGCCCATGGTCGGCACGGCCTACCTCGCACCGGAGCCCGGCAAGCCCAATTTCGTCGCGGTGGGCGACAAGGTTGCCGCCGGCCAGACCCTGCTCATCATCGAGGCGATGAAGACCTTCAATCCCATCAAGGCAACCAAGGCCGGCACGGTGGCGCAGATCCTGATCGAGAACGCCCAGCCGGTCGAATTCGGTGAAGCGCTGATGATCGTCGAATAAGGGCGGCTCGGCACAATGTTCGAAAAGGTCCTGATCGCCAATCGCGGCGAGATCGCGCTTCGTATTCATCGTGCCTGTCGCGAGATGGGCATCCAGACCGTTGCCGTCCATTCGACCGCCGACAGCGATGCGATGCATGTTCGCCTTGCCGACGAGTCGGTCTGCATCGGCCCGCCGCCAGCGCGCGACAGCTACCTCAACATCCCCTCGATCCTGTCGGCCGCGACCATCGCCGGCGTCGATGCCATCCATCCGGGCTACGGCTTCCTGTCAGAGAACGCGCGCTTTGCCGAAGCAGTCGAGGCCCACGGCTTCGCCTTCATCGGCCCGACACCGCAGCACATTTCGATGATGGGCGACAAGATCGTGGCCAAGCAGACCGCCAAGGAGCTGGGCCTGCCGCTGGTGCCGGGCTCTCCCGGTCCGGTCGAGTCACTCGAGGAGATCGTGGAGCTCGGAACCAGGATCGGCTGGCCGGTGTTGATCAAGGCCGTGGCAGGCGGTGGCGGGCGTGGCATGAAAGTGGTCGATGACGCCGACTCGGCCGCCGAGGCATTCTCGCTCGCCCGCGCCGAGGCCAAGGCTGCATTCAGCAACGATTCTGTCTACGTCGAGAAGTATCTGCCGCGGCCGCGCCACATCGAAATCCAGGTGCTGGGCGACGGCCTGGGCGCCGGCGTCCATCTCGGCGAACGCGACTGCTCGCTGCAGCGCCGCCACCAGAAGGTGCTGGGGGAGGCCCCCTCGCCGGCACTTAATGCCGAACAGCGCAACCGGATAGGTGAACTGGCCGCCGACGCTGTGCGCAGGCTCAAGTATCGCGGTGCCGGAACGATGGAGTTCCTGTTCCAGGATGGCGAGTTCTACTTCATCGAGATGAACACCCGCATCCAGGTTGAGCACCCGATTACCGAGGCAGTGACCGGTATCGATCTGGTCCGTGAGCAGATCCGCATCGCCGCCGGCGGCTCGCTCGGCATGACCCAGAAGGACATCATCATCCAGGGTCATGCCATCGAATGCCGGATCAACGCCGAACATCCCGAGACCTTCATGCCGTGCCCCGGACGAATCGCCGACTACCACCCGCCGGGTGGACTGGGCGTACGCGTCGATTCGGGCCTCTATACCGGTTACGTGATGCCGCCCTATTACGACTCGATGGTTGCCAAGCTGATCGTCAACGGCACCAGCCGCAACGAATGCCTGATGCGCCTGCGCCGCTCGCTTGAGGAATTCGTGATCGGCGGCATCGACACGACGATTCCGCTGCATCGACGGATCATCGGCGAGCAATCGTTCATCGACGGCGATTACGACATCCATTGGCTGGAGAAACTGGTCGGTCTCAAGAAGTAGCCGCGGCCATGCTGGAGATCACACCCGACCTCCTGCTGCAGGCTTACCGCATCGGCGTCTTTCCCATGGGCGAGCGCCGTGACGATCCCAAGCTTCACTGGCTCGATCCCCGGCTGCGCGCGGTCCTGCCGTTCGACCGCTTCCACCTGCCCCACCGGCTCGCGCGCACGATCCGTTCAGGCCGGTTTGCGGTCGACGCCGATACCGCGTTCGCCGACATCGTCCGTGCCTGCGCCGAGCCACGGCCGGGTCATCCGGAAAGCTGGATCAACGAACCGATCATCGACCTCTACACGGAGCTGCACACCCGCGGGCACGCCCACAGCGTCGAATGCCGGATCGATGGTCACCTCGTTGGGGGGCTCTACGGCGTTTCAGTCGGCGCGGCGTTCTTCGGCGAGAGCATGTTCAGCCGCGAGCGCGACGCCTCGAAAGTGGCCATGGTCCATCTCGTGGCACGGCTTATCCGGGGCGGATTCCGCCTGCTCGACTGCCAGTTCATGACCGAACATCTCAGGCGCTTTGGCGCCATCGAAATCCCCCGCCAGGCATTTCGCCTGCTGCTGGCCGATGCGATCGACCAGCCAGCAGTGTTTCAGCGTGAGCTGGGCGGCGCCGATCCCTGCGCCATCGTGCAGGACAGAACGCGCACGTCGTAGACGCCATGGTCGAGTGCGGAAAGCGACGGCGTGGAGGCGAACATCCAGCCGGCGAACAGCTTCTCCTCCGCCTGGCCCGGCTTGTGGTCGACGATCGTGAGGTAAGCCACCGATTCCGGCGGCGCTTCCGGCACGTTCACCAGACAATCGGCGACTGTGATCTCAAGGGTACCGAACCGAGTCGGTCCGCCAACCGGGGCGTAAAACCGCTGGGTGCGCGCCGTGACCTTGTCGAGGCCCTGCAATTCGGCAGCAGGTTTTCCCGGGCCGTCAGGGATCGCTCGCAGGTTGGCACTTCCAGGTCGCGAGGGAGATTGAGCCGCCGCGGCACCGATGGTGGCCGCAAGGGCCGCCACAACAGCCAATCCGCGCATGTTCAGCCCTTTGCGCCCGGCGGCGTCAGTCCATCGATCAGCGCATGGAGCGCGGCTTTGATCTGATCGACGTCGCATCCCATCAGAACTCCGTCCTCCAGCGCATCGGCGCAGAGGGTTTCGATTTCATGCACATTCTGATTCAGGACTTTGATCTTTTCGAGGCACGACACCGGCTTGCCATCGGGTTGCCGCCACACCGGCGGCACCTTGGGCTTGCCCGCACTCATCACTTGGATCCGGTTCCGCCGAACATGAACTTGGCAATCAGTTCGGTGAGTGGAATGGAGTCCTGGGTATTCTGGATTTCACCATCGGCGCGGATCAGATTCTTGTCGCCACCAGGTTCAAGAGCCACGACCGTCCCACCAAGGAGCGATTCGCTCACGATCTTGGCATTGGTATCGGCCGGCAGAGCGACATTCGACGATACCGCGATACGCACGACCGCCTGGTAAGTCTTGCCGTCGAGAGCAATGCCGGTGACGGTACCGACCTTGACGCCACTCAGGGTCACGTCGGCGCCGCGCTTTAGCCCATCGATCCGGCCGAAGCGCGCGACCACCTCGTAGCCGTCCGGCCCGGTCCGATCGGATTTGGCAAAGGCGTAGAAGACGAAGACTCCCGCCACCACCAGAACCAATGCGCCAACGATCGTCTCGACGATATTGCGGCCCACGCCTTTTCTCCTGTGCTGCCGTCGCGCTCAGCCCGGGCGCCACGCCTCGTAGTGCGGCTTCGGCTTGTCGCCGACGCTCAGCGTGTGTCCCGGCGGACGGTAAGCATGGCTGGTGCCGGTACGGTTTGCTTCATGATCCTTCTGCCATGCCTGCCGGGGCAGGCCTCCTGCGGGCGGGATCGCATTGCTCGTGTGGTGCAGCCAGCCATGCCAATCCGGCGGAACGCGTGACGCTTCCGCCACGCCGTCGTAGACGACCCAGCGCTTGCGCCGGCGGCCCGCGATCACACGCTTGTCCTGGAAGTAGCGATTGCCTTCAGCATCCATGCCGACGAGTTCGCCGCGCAGCTTTGTGAAGAGCCAAGTGCCGATAGTCATGAACCAACCACGCTTCGAAGAGTGACCGCGCCGCTTGTACGCGCGCGCCCGATGACGCGCAACGCGTCGTGCTCAAGCCGTCGAGCGATGTCGTTCGACGACATTCAAATTGCCCGCCTGGACCTACTGTTGCGCGCTTGCATCATCTAGTATCATCAACACCACAGCCTACAAAATATAGTTGCGCACACAAGATTTTGTAATTTACTATCACCCAGTGTCTACATGTGCGCTCTCGATTTCAAATCGAGGGGATCCCGCTGGCAAGCAAAGCAGGGGAGAGAGACACGGGGGATCGTCGATGCGCTTCGAGCGTCGGTATACGCAAGCAGGAAAGTCGCCATTCCAGGGAATGGCTTTTCGTGTTGCCGACTCCGAAATCCGCAACCCTGACGGATCGATCGTCTTCCAGTTGAAGGGCATCGAGGTTCCGGCGGAATGGTCGCCCGTTGCGTCGGACGTCCTGGCCCAGAAGTATTTTCGCCGTGCCGGCGTGCCTACCCACTTGACCAAGGTTTGCGAAGCCGACGTGCCGGAATGGCTTTGGCGTTCCCAGCCGGACGAGGTCTCGCTCGCCGGCCTGCCCGACGCGGCGCGCTTCGGCAGCGAACGCAGTGCGCGACAGGTCTTCGAGCGTATGGCTGGCGCCTGGACCTACTGGGGATGGAAAGGCGGATACTTCGACAGCGAAGACGACGCCCGCGCCTTCCACGACGAGCATTGCTACATGCTGGCGGCACAGATCTGTGCGCCGAACTCGCCACAGTGGTTCAACACCGGTCTGCACTGGGCCTATGGCATCGATGGCCCTGGACAGGGTCATTGGTACGTCGACCACCGCGACGGCAATGCCTATCCGTCCGAATCGGCCTACGAGCGCCCTCAGCCGCACGCCTGCTTCATCCAGAGCGTCACCGACGACCTGGTGAACGAGGGCGGTATCATGGACCTCTGGGTGCGCGAGGCGCGTCTGTTCAAGTACGGTTCGGGGACTGGCTCCAATTTTTCGCGCCTGCGCGGAGAGGGTGAGCGCCTGTCCGGCGGCGGCCAGTCCTCCGGCCTGATGTCGTTCCTCAAGATCGGTGATCGCGCGGCTGGCGCCATCAAGTCGGGCGGCACCACACGCCGCGCTGCCAAGATGGTGACGGTGGACATCGACCATCCGGATATCGAGGACTTCATCGCCTGGAAGATGCTGGAGGAGCAGAAGGTCGCCGCGCTGGTCGCGGGCTCCCGGCTGGCGAATCGTCATCTCAATGCCGTGATGCGCGCCTGCCTCGAGGACGAGACGGCCGGCGATGCAGCGTTCGATCCCCGGCAGAATCCGAAACTGCGCCGCGAGATCGTTGCGGCGCGCCGGGCGGAGTTGCCCGAGAATTATATCCAGCGAGTCATCCAGTTCGCCCGGCAGGGTTATCGCCATATCGAATTCCCGGCCTTCGATACCGATTGGCAGTCGGAAGCCTATGTTTCCGTGGCCGGCCAGAACGCCAACAACTCGGTTCGGGTCACCGACGACTTCCTGCGGGCCGTCGAAGCCGACCGTCAGTGGTCGCTCACCGAGCGCACGACCGGCAAGGTCGCCAAGACGCTCAGCGCACGAACGCTGTGGGACGGCGTCGCCGAGGCGGCATGGCACTCGGCGGATCCCGGCGTTCAGTACGACACCACGATCAACGACTGGCACACTTGCCCCGCGTCGGGGCGGATCAACGCGTCCAATCCCTGCTCGGAGTACATGTTCCTTGACGACACGGCATGCAATCTGGCGTCATTGAACCTGATGCGGTTCCGCCGGGCCGACGGTTCGCTCGACGTCGAGGCGCTGGAACACGCGTCCCGGCTATGGACCGTCGTGCTCGAGATTTCCGTGATGATGGCGCAGTACCCTTCGCGCACCATCGCCGAACTCTCCTACCAATATCGCACGCTGGGCCTTGGCTACGCCAACCTTGGCGCCCTGCTGATGGCGTCCGGCCTCGGTTACGACAGCCCGCGGGGCCGCGCCATCGCCGGGGCGGTGACCGCTGTGATGACCGGCGCTGCCTACGCGACGTCGGCCGAAATGGCTGGCCTCATGGGCCCTTTCCCCGGCTTTGCTGCCAATCGCGACGCCATGCTG
>ERZ890510.2351-NODE-2351-length-10812-cov-123.551734_pt1 | contig 10812 bp, 10 predicted proteins | sample MGYA00521265_ERZ890510 | MGnify/ENA primary metagenome ERZ890510 (study PRJEB32303, sample SAMEA104408624) | aquatic metagenome | biome: Brackish water; feature: Chemocline; material: water | place: Baltic Sea | collected 2014-10-26T21:54:00 | depth 110 m ...
TTTAAAGCTTCAACAGCTGCAGCTTGACTGATTGAAGATGGATTAGTTGTTGATTGGGACTGTATTTTAGCAATTGCTTTAATAATTTCTTTAGGACCGGCCGCATAGCCTATTCTCCAACCAGTCATTGAATAAGCTTTACTTACGCCATTCATTGTGAGAACTCTTTCTTTCAAGCTATCAATTTGCGCAATAGTAAAAAATTTAAAACCTTCATAGATTACGTGCTCATAGATATCATCACTTAGAATGTGAACGTGAGGATGTTTTGCTAAAACATCTGCAATTTCTTTAATGTCACTTTCAGTATAACAAGCACCTGTTGGGTTAGAAGGTGAATTTAATATTATCCACTTTGTTTTTGTTGTTATAGATTTTTCTAATTCAGCTGGATTAATTTTAAATCCTTGTTTTTCATTGCACTCTAAAATAATTGGAGTTCCACCAGCTAGTAGCACCATATCAGGGTAAGAAACCCAGTAAGGAGCTGGAACAATCACCTCATCTCCTTCATTTAAAGTTGCCATCATAGCATTATAAATTACGTGCTTCCCTCCTGCACCAACTGTAATTTGATCAACTGTGTAGTCTAGATTGTTTTCTCTTTTAAATTTTTTAATAATGGCATCTTTTAAAGCTGGAGTTCCATCAACAGCCGTATATTTAGTATCACCATCATTAATGGCTTTTATAGCCGCTTGTTTAATATTATCCGGTGTATCAAAATCAGGCTCTCCTGCTCCAAGACCTATAACATCTTTTCCAGCAGCTTTTAACTCTCTTGCCTTTTGAGTTACAGCAATAGTTGGTGATGGTTTAATTTTTTTTAGATTGTCTGATATAATGCTCATTGAAATATATTTTTATTCTAATAGTTTTATAGATAATGCCAAATACTTATCAAGATTTAATTACTGAAATACAAAGTAAAAATCCAGAAATACACCAGAAACTAGAAGGTGGCAAAAAATTCAAACTCGTAACAGATTTTAAGCCTGCTGGTGATCAGCCTGAAGCAATAAAACAATTAGTTAAAGGTGCAAATAAAGACGAATTAAACCAAGTCTTACTTGGTGTGACAGGTTCGGGGAAAACTTTTACAATGGCTCAGGTTATTGAAAAAACTAATAGACCGGCGCTTATACTTGCACCCAATAAAACACTAGCAGCTCAGCTTTATGGGGAGATGAAATCATTTTTTCCAGAAAATGCTGTTGAATACTTTGTATCTTATTATGATTACTATACGCCAGAAGCTTATGTTCCAAGATCAGACACTTATATTGAAAAAGAAGCATCTATTAATGAACAAATAGATCGTATGCGTCACTCAGCTACTAGATCATTACTGGAGCGAGACGATGTAATTATTGTTGCCAGTGTTTCTTGTATTTATGGCTTGGGTTCCGTTGAAGCATACAGCAAGATGACGCTAAGCTTAAAAAAAGATTATGAATACAGTAGAGAACAATTAATAAAAACTTTAGTAAATTTACAATACAAAAGAAATGATCAAAGTTTTTACAGGGGAACTTTTAGGGCAAGAGGAGAGTATGTTGAAATATTTCCCTCACACCTTGAGGATAGAGCATGGAGGTTAAGTTTATTTGGTGACAAGTTAGAAAAGATTGAAGAGTTTGATCCTTTAACTGGAGACTTATTAAAAGATCTAGATGTTATAAAGGTTTATGCGAATAGTCATTACATCACTCCTAAACCAACTATTGAGCAAGCAATTATTAAAATTAAAAGAGAGCTAGAGGTAACTTTAAAAAAATTTAAAGAACAAAATAAGTTGCTTGAAGCACAAAGATTGGAAGAAAGAGTTAAGTTTGATTTAGAAATGATTGAAGCAACAGGATCTTGTGCTGGTATTGAAAACTATTCTCGATTTTTATCTGGAAGAAAACCAGGAGAGCCTCCTCCAACACTATTTGAATACTTTCCTGATAACACTCTTATTTTTGTAGATGAATGTCACGTTACAGTTCCTCAGTTAAATGGAATGTACAAAGGAGACAGATCTAGAAAAAGTAATCTCGCTGAATATGGTTTTAGATTACCCTCTTGCATGGACAATAGGCCTCTTAAATTTGAAGAATGGGATGCAATGAGAACTCAAACAATTTTTGTATCAGCAACGCCTGGTCCTTGGGAACTAGAGCAGGTTAAAGGTAAATTTGTTGAACAGATAATAAGACCTACTGGTCTAATTGATCCGCCGGTTGAGATAAAACCTGCAAAAAACCAAGTTGATGATTTGATGCATGAATGCAAAAAAACAATAGATAAAAATTTTAGAGTTCTAGTTACAACATTAACTAAAAAGATGGCTGAAGATTTAACTGAATATTTTCACGAAAATGGCATTAGGGTTAGATATTTACACTCCGATATCGATACACTAGAGAGAATAGAAATCATGCGAGACCTAAGACTTGGGGTATTTGATGTATTGGTTGGAATAAATCTTCTAAGGGAAGGGCTTGATATTCCAGAGTGTGCATTGGTTGGAATTTTAGATGCTGATAAAGAAGGATTTTTAAGATCTGAAACTTCTTTAGTTCAAACTATTGGTAGGGCTGCAAGAAACTTAGAGGGTAGAGTTATCCTTTATGCAGACAAAGAAACCAAAAGTATAAAAAAAGCTATACAAGAAACTGATAGAAGAAGAGCAATTCAAGTCGCATACAACAAAAAACATAATATAGATGCTACTTCTATTAAAAAAGAAATTAACGATGTTCTGCAAAGTGTTTATGAAAAAGATTATCTAAAAGTTGGAACAGGTGACAATATTGGTGGCAATTTAAAGAAACATTTAAAACAACTAAACAAAAGGATGAAGGATGCTGCAACGAACCTTGAGTTTGAAGAGGCTGCAAAAATTAGAGATGAAATAAGAAATCTTGAAGCATCAGAGTTGGAAATTGTATTAAATCCAAAGGTTAAACACTATAATCAAGAAAATAGAGTTTATCCTAAAGGTAGATCAACTATGGGTTTACCTGGTACAAGAGCACAAAAAGGTAAGAAAAAATGGAAGCAAACAAAATAATTATTACAGGAGCGGCGACAAGAATGGGTGCTGCCATTGCAAGAAAACTCTCAGGACCTGGAGTTGAGATAGTAATTCATTACAACAATTCTAAATCAGAAGCTGAAAAATTAAAAAAAGAATTGTCAAAAAATAAAACAAAAGTTTATTTAATAAAGGGTGATCTTGCAAAAGAACAAGATCTAAAAAAGCTTATAAAGTTTTCAAAATCAAAATTAAAATATTTTGACTGCTTAATTAATAACGCATCGTTATTTGAAAATGATAACCTTAAAAACTTTACTTCTAAAAGTTGGAGCCAACACATAGATGTTAACTTAAAAGCACCCGCATACCTTACAAAAGAGTTTTCAAAAAATATTAAAGGTAAAAACAACAATATTATTAATATAATTGATCAAAGAGTTTTTAAATTAACTCCGTTTTTCTTTTCTTACACTTTAAGCAAAACAGGACTTTACACTCTAACAAAAACAAGTGCTATGGAACTTGCACCCAATATAAGAGTTAATGGAATAGCGCCAGGTCCTACTATTAAAAATAAAAGACAAACTGATAAACATTTTAAAAAACAGTACCTGGCAACCCCATTAAAACAACAGGTAAATGTAAAAGATATATGTTCTGCTGTTGACTTTTTTATCAAAAACAGTTCAATTACAGGTCAAGTAATTGCAATAGATAGTGGGCAAAGCTTAAACTGGCAAACACCAGATGTAATTGGAAAAGAATGAAAAGAAATAATTTAAATATTGTTAAAATAGATAAAAATAAAAGTTTATTTAATTACGAAAAAAAGATTCTTATTAAAGAATTAACTTTAGATTTAAAGCTTGGGTATTACGATTTTGAGAAAGAAAAATCTCAAAAAGTAAAATTTAGTTTAGAGATTGACTATGAGGATAAAAAACCAACAAATGATAAAGATATTAAATCAATTGTTAATTATGGTCAGGTCGTAAAGTTAATTACAAAACTTGCAAAAAATAAACATTATAATTTTTTAGAAACATTAGCTGAAGATGTGTTTGATGTATTATTTAAAGATAAGAGAATTGGAAAAATTATGCTTCAAATTGAAAAATTAGAAATTATAAAAGAATGTGCCTCTGTTGGTATTCAAATTACCAAAAAAAGAAGTCATGAAAAGCTCTGAATTAGGCAAAGAAGTAATTAGAAAAGAGCTCCCATTAATTCCTAAAAGCCCTGGAGTGTATCGTATGTTAAATCATAAGGATGATATTCTATACGTTGGAAAAGCAAAGAACTTACCCAATAGATTAAAAAGCTATGTAGCTGAAAAAAATCATATCATTAGAACTGAAAGAATGTTGTCCCAAACATTTAAATTAGAGATAACTACTACAGCCAATGAAAGTGAAGCACTTCTACTAGAGGCTAATTTAATCAAAAAACATAAACCTAAATTTAATATATTACTTAAAGATGATAAATCTTTTCCTTTTGTTTTTATTAGTAACAAAGACCAATGGGCGCAAGTCACAAAGCATAGGGGGAAAAAAGATAAAGAAGGTTTTTATTTTGGACCCTTTGCGTCAGCTGGCACTGCAAATTGGACAATTAAAATGCTCCAAAAAATATTTCAAATACGAGTTTGTGATGATGGCACCTTCAAGAATAGAAAAAGACCTTGTATTCTTTATCAGATAAAAAGATGCTCTGGACCTTGCGTTAATTATATAAATAAGGAAGATTATAAAAAATCTGTTGATCAAGCAATTCAGTTTGTATCAGGCAAATCAAGAGACATACAAAAAAACCTATCCCAACAAATGGAAGAGGCAAGTGACAAACTTGATTTCGAAAGGGCTTCTATTTTTAGAGATAGAATTAAATCTTTAAATATAATTCAATCATCACAGAGAATTAACGAAGCCAATCTTGTTGATGCTGATGTAATTGCTGCTTACAAAGAATCTGGTAAAACGTGTATTCAAGTATTTTTCTATAGATCTAAACAAAATTGGGGTAACCAAGCTTATTTTCCAAAACATGATCCAGATCAAGATATTTCTGAAATAATGTCTTCTTTCTTGATGCAGTTTTATGAAAACAAAAATGTTCCTAAACTAATAATTATTAATACAGATATAAAGGATAAAAAATTAATTGAAGAAACTTTAAGTAAAAAAGAAGGTGGCACTATTTCTATCAATATAGCAAAAAAAGGAACTAAGGCTAAGGTTATTGCCATGGCTGAAAAAAATGCCAAAGAGTCACTTAATAGAAAAATATACGAAACAAATAATAATAAAAATCTATTTGACGGAGTGGCCAAAAAATTTGATCTTAAAAATGGTCTAAATTTAGTTGAGGTTTATGATAACAGTCATATCTCAGGAACTAATAGTGTTGGCGCAATGATTACTTTTGGAAATGAAGGGTTTATCAAAAAAAGATATAGAAAATTTGATATTAAAACCAAAGGTGCTGAACAAGATGATTTCGCCATGTTAAAAGAGGTTCTTACAAGAAGATTTAAAAGAGCAATGTTAGAAAAGGGGAATTATCTAACACTACCAGATTTAATATTAATTGATGGTGGTAAAGGTCAGTATTCATCTGCCAAAGAAGTATTAGATGAATTTGGCTTACATGACCTTCCCATGATAGCCATTGCTAAGGGGAAATTAAGAAATAGCGGTGATGAAACTTTTTTTTACAAAGGAAAATCATTTAAATTTGAGAAGAATGACCCTACTCTATTTTTTATGCAGAGACTGCGTGATGAAGCACATAGATTCGCTATTAATTCTCATAGAGCTAAAAGAGCAAAAGGAATTACCAAATCTCTATTGGATCAAATTGATGGCATTGGATCAATTAGAAAAAGAGCATTATTAAACCATTTTGGTTCAGCTAGAGCCGTTGAATCGGCTAGTTTTGACGAAATAAAATCAGTTGAAGGTGTTGAGGAAAAAGTTGCAAAAAAGATATATAACTTTTTTCACGAATAATTATGCTTAAAAAAATTCCAAATATTTTAACTATTGGTAGAATAATAATCGTACCATTTTTTGTTCTAGCATTTTACCTTCCTGGCTTTTATGGTGATTTAACTGCTTTTGCATTATTTGTAGTTGCTTCATTTACTGATTTTTTGGATGGCATGCTTGCAAGAATGTTGGGTGAAGAGTCTAAATTGGGTGAATTACTTGACCCTATTGCTGATAAAATTATTGTTGCTACAGCACTAATACTGCTTGTTATGAGTGGAACAATTAAACATTACGAGGTTATTGCAGCAATTATAATACTAACAAGAGAGATTTTAATTTCAGGGCTAAGAGAGTTCCTGGCAAAGGGCAAAATAAGACTGCCCGTTTCTAATTTAGCTAAATTAAAAACTTTTTTGCAAATGGTTGCGATAGCTCTTTTACTAACAGGTGAAACTGGAAATAAAATTTTTAATTTTCAAGATTATAACGCACAAACTATTGGAATAATCTTGCTTTGGCTTTCGGCATTTTTAACTTTATATACAGGTTATGAATATTTAAGAAAAGGCATTGACCACGCAATGTCTGAAGATAATAAAAATTAATTTATTTATTTTTTTCTAACTAAAGCTTGATAGCTTTCATTTAAATCAATTATAATTTCACAAACTTTAAATTGATTATCCGCTATACAAGATACAGGTGTTACTTCTGCTGCTGTTCCTGTTAAAAAACAACCAACAAAATCTTTAAGTTCTTCAGGTTTAATTTTTCTCTCATGAATCTTAATCCCTTTTGATTTTGCGATTCCAATAACAGTTCTTCTTGTTATTCCATCTAAAAAACAATCTGGAATTGGAGTGTGTATCTCTCCATCTTTATCTTTAAAAAAAACATTTGCTCCAGTTGCTTCTGCAACATTTCCTTCATGATCCAACATTAAAGAATCGGTATAACCTTGTTGCTCTGCTTCATGCTTTGACAGTGTATTAATCATATAGAGGCCTGATGCTTTTGTGTCCCAAGGAATTGTATTTGGCGCTGGCTTTCTCCAGTTTGAAATATTTAATTTAATTCCATTAACTTTTAATTTAGGATCAAAATATGATCCCCATTCCCAAGTAGCTACAGCAACATGAATTTTTGTTTGTTGTGCAGAGATTGCCATCATCTCACTACCTCTCCATGCCATTGGTCTCACATATCCATTTTCAATATTTTGCACAGAAATAATTTCATTGCATGCTTGGTTTATATCATTTTCAGAATAAGGAATTGTAATTCCCATTCTTTTTGCGGAATAAAAAAGTCTTGCAGTATGTTCTTCTAATTTAAAAATTTTATTATCATAAACTCTTTCACCTTCAAAAACGCAGCTAGCATAATGAAGTCCATGATTTAATATATGAATCTTGGCATCAGCCCAATCAACAAGCTCATTATTATACCAAATTTTGCCGGATCTTTTATCGTAGGGTATCATGTGTGAAATAATTTAATTTTTTCTTAAAATTATCTTTGTATCTATAATATGTCAATATAACTTACCCATAATGAAAGAACTTTTATATTTAAAGGATGATCAGTTAAAAGAGCTAATTGAAAAGTTGTTTACTGGTTATAGAGAGTCCTTTGCAGATGCCAAGAAAACTTTAGATAAGTACTCGATTGGGATAGCCCACCATAAAGTACTTCATCTACTTTCCATGTATAAAGGTATTACAATTTCAGAACTTCTTAAAAAACTTAAGATTACCAAACAAAGTTTAAATAGAGTTTTAAAAGATTTAATCAAACTTGGGGTTATTTTTTTTGAAAAAGACCAGCAAGACACCCGAGTAAAACACATTCACTTAAATGAAAAAGGGGAAACAATTTTTGATGAAATATTTACATCCCAAAAAAAGAGAATTTACAACGCTCTTTTAAACTCAAGTTCAGAACAAGTTGTTAATTTTGACAATGTATTAAAAAAAATAATCAATGAATGATTTTATAGCTCATATTTTAGTCGTCGATGACGATGATGGAATTAGATCGCTAATAAAACAATATTTAAATGAAAATAATTTTTTAGTTACCACATCTAATAGTGCTGAAAATGCTAAAGAAAAAGTTTCAATTATTAAATTTGATCTAATTGTGTTGGATGTGATGATGCCTGGAAAAAGTGGACTAGATTTTATAAAAGAAAATAAGTCAGAGATTGATACTCCAATTATTCTTTTAACTGCTAAGGGAGAAGCTGAAGATAGAGTTGGTGGGTTAGAAATCGGTGCAGATGATTATTTGCCAAAGCCCTTTGAGCCTAAAGAACTTATACTGAGAATAAAAAATATTCTTAATAAAACAAAAAAAAATGACTTAAAACGAATTATTACTTTTGATAATATTAAAATAGATTTGAATAAACTTCTAATTACCAAAAATGACCATGAATTTAAAATAAATAATACTGAAAAAATTATCTTAGAAAAAATGATTAACAATCCTGGTAAAACATTCTCAAGAGAAAGTATTGGAAAATTAATTGATTTAGAAAAAGAAAGATCTATAGACGTTATAATTACTAGATTAAGAAAAAAAATTGAACTTGATCCAAAAAATCCAAAATATCTACAAACTCTAAGAGGTGCTGGCTATGTCTTATGGATTGAGTAGGTTAATTAAAAAACTTTTACCACATAGATTATTTTATCGAGCCCTATTAATTGTTGCGGTGCCAATAATTGTTTTACAATTAGTCATAACTATTGTTTTTTTTGACAGTCTTTGGATTAAAACAAACAAGGGTATGACTCGAGCATTAGTTGGTGAGATGAAAACTTTTATAGTGGCCTATGACAATGGCAAATATAATAATAATGATTTATCAGGTCTTTTTTCAATTTATTTAGATCTTAATGTTGACTATAAAAAAGATGAATTTTTTTCAAAACCTCAAAAAAATAGGTGGTTTAGTCCGATAGATAGAACCTTAAGAAGGGAGCTCAAATCAAATATTGGCATTGATAAATATTGGTTTGATACAACATCTTATAAGTCACTTATTCACATAAACATTAAGCATAATGATGGATACTTTGAGTTTTTTATTCCAAAAGATAGGGTAACAAGTACTTCTGCAAGAATGTTTGCACTATGGATAACTCTTCCCGCTTTGTTGATGATAACTATAGCAATAATATTTCTTAAGAATCAGACTAGACCAATTGTAAATCTTGCAAAAGCAGCTCAAAAGTTTGGAAGAGGTGAAGATGTTGATGAATATAGACCCTCTGGTGCAATGGAGATACGACAAGCGGGCTTGGAATTTGATAAAATGAGAAAAAGAATCATGAGACATCTCAATCAAAGATCAGAAATGCTTTCTGGAATAAGTCATGATTTAAGAACCCCTCTAACAAGGTTAAAACTTCAGCTATCCTTTATTAAAGATAAAGACTTATCAAAAAAAATGTCTTTGGATATTGATGAAATGGAAAAAATGCTTAACGAATATTTACAATTTACAAGTTCAACTTACTTGGAAAAAGATGAAACTTTTGATATCTCGGAATTAATAGAAAACATAATTGATAAATATAACAATAAAAACATATCTAAAAAATTAATTCCTAGAGTCTACATTAGTGGTAGAAAAAATTTAATTGAAAGATCTTTAAATAATTTAATTAATAATTCAATTAAATATGCAAAAAAGATCGACCTGCAATTATCAAAAAAAAATAATAATTTGATTATTACTATTGATGATGATGGAATTGGTATACCAGAAAATGAATACCAAAATGTCTTTAAACCGTTTTATAAAATAGATAAAGGTAGAAATGACTCTAAATCGAGCGTTGGTCTTGGATTGTCTATTACATCAGACATTATAAAATCACATGGTGGAAATATTCTTTTAGAAAAATCTCCATTAAATGGCTTGAGAGTTAAGATTTTTTTGCCTTTGTAGTTCTTTTTTTTAAATTATTTTTTTCAAGTTTTTCTATCTTTTTTTCAAGATTTTCTACTCTTTTAATTAAAATATCAGTTTCTTCTTTGCTGGTTAATTGCATTTTAAAAACTACTTCATCTCGTTTTGATTTTAAAACATTTATAATTTCAGAACTTAAATCTTTATAAGAAATAAGACCCTGCTCAAACAGCTTAGCTAATTTATCAATTACAAATTTGGATTTTGTCATATATTCATTTATAAAATTAATATACTTTATAAGTGATTTTTTAAAAATGTTTATTAATAATTTTGACCCAGTTGCTTTTGAAATTTTTTCTTTAGAAATTAGGTGGTATTCTTTGGCTTATATCGTTGGAATAGCATTAGGTTGGGTATACTGCAAAAAAAAATTAATTAAAGATCCTCATGTGTTTAATTTATTTGATGATTTTATTACTTACTTAATCATTGGTATAATTTTTGGTGGAAGACTTGGTTATGCACTATTCTATAACTTTGGATATTATATAAAAAGCCCAATTGAAATTCTAATGGTGTGGAATGGTGGAATGTCATTTCATGGAGGTTTAATTGGAGTCCTTTTTGCCTCCATATTATTTGCAAACAAGCATAAAATTAATCAATTTATATTCTTAGACTTGGTTGCCCTATCGGCTCCCATCGGTATTTTCTTTGGCAGAATTGCAAATTTTATAAATTCTGAACTTTACGGTAGAGCTACTGATATGCCTTGGGGTGTTCAGTTTATTCTAATAGATAATATTAAAAGACACCCATCTCAACTTTATGAAGCTTTTTTTGAGGGAATTATTCTTTTTTTAATACTT
>ERZ890510.2354-NODE-2354-length-10796-cov-16.708779_pt1 | contig 10796 bp, 15 predicted proteins | sample MGYA00521265_ERZ890510 | MGnify/ENA primary metagenome ERZ890510 (study PRJEB32303, sample SAMEA104408624) | aquatic metagenome | biome: Brackish water; feature: Chemocline; material: water | place: Baltic Sea | collected 2014-10-26T21:54:00 | depth 110 m ...
CTAGACTTAGAAGAGAGCATACAAGCTAAAGGGCTTACAGCTCCTCGCTTGACACCAGCTCTAATAGATGCAACAATAGTATATGCGGAGTACTTCAGAGTACCTAACACTACATGCACTATCTGCGCACTTATCCTTAAAAACGGATACATAGTAGTGGGTAAATCAGCAGCTGTGTCAATGGCAAATTTCGACGAAGACATTGGTAAGCAAATTGCTTATTCAGACGCTAGGGAGCAGATATGGGCCCTTGAAGGTTATGCTCTTAAAGATAGCTTATATAAGTATGCAATATGAGAGAGATAATTAACTTAATTACAATGGTATTAGGCTTTGTACTAGTAGTACTAGCACAATTAACCTCTATTGGCTATGTACTATATGAATGGGCTTATGTAACTACATTTCCACTTGCATTATGGGGTGGATTCACCCTCTGGCTAAAAATGGTCGGAGCTGGTATTGTGTTCTTAGGAATTACTTTACTTACAAACGAATAATAAAACGTAAGGAATATAATGAAAGAAATAAGTGCTAGTACTCTAATGTCAGATGCTAAATTCTACGAATCTTACGCTCGTTTCAGTGAAGAACATAACCGTTACGAAACTTGGAATGAATCTGTAGAACGTGTAATGCATATGCATAGAACTAGATATAAAGACATAATGTCTCCTGAACTGGAAGAGTTAATACAATACGCTCAACTAGCTTATGAGTATAAAGAGCTACTTGGTGCCCAACGTGGGCTACAATTTGGAGGAGAACAGCTGCTTCGAAACCACGCTAAACTATATAACTGTACAGCCACATACTTAGATAGACCTGACTTCTTCAAAGAAGCACTATTTCTAATGTTATCTGGTTGTGGTATTGGATTTAGCGTTCAAACACATCATATTGCAAAGCTACCAGACATCGCACATCGTAAGAAGAGTGCTAAAACATTCATTGTTCACGATAGTATTGAAGGCTGGGCTGATGCAGTAGGTGTGTTAATGAGCTCATACTTCACCGAAGGCGGGGATGAGAACTATAGAGGTAGAAAAATCTACTTCGATTTAAATAGTATACGGCCTAAAGGCTCAGAAATATCAGGAGGCTTTAAAGCTCCTGGGCCAGAACCTCTACGTATTGCTTTATCAAAAATAGAGCGTATACTTGAGGACGAGTTATCAAAAGGTGCTACTAGACTAAGAACTATAGTAGCCTATGACATCTCAATGTTTATGGCAGATGCAGTTATCTCAGGAGGTGTTCGTAGAGCAGCTTCAATCTGCCTATTCTCAAAAGACGATAGAGATATGATAACTGCAAAGACAGGTAACTGGTTTGTTAATAACCCACAACGTGGGAGAAGCAACAACAGTGCTGTATTACTACGTAACGACACCTCACCCGAAGAATTTAACAACATAATGCAATCAGTACAAGACGCTGGGGAACCAGGCTTTGTGTGGACTGATGATTTAGAAATTCTATTCAACCCTTGTGTAGAAGTGGGTATGTATGGTTATGATGAGCACGGCCGTTCAGGCTGGCAAATGTGTAATCTTACAGAAATCAATGGATCAATGTCAAACTCTCCTGAAGAGTTTTACGAACAATGCAAAGCAGCATCTATTTTAGGTACATTACAAGCTGGATTTACTAGTTTTCACTACCTTACTGCTATAACCAAAAGTATTGTAGACCGTGAGGCCTTAATTGGTGTTGGCATTACTGGTTGGATGAATAATCCTGAAATCCTGTTTGATAAAGAAGTGCAACAAAAAGGCGCTGCAGTTGTCAAAAAGTGGAATAAGAAAACAGCTAAGCTAATTGGTATTAACCAAGCAGCGAGGACAACTGTAGTAAAACCGTTAACATTACTGGCGGCCTAATATAGTGATATATTAGTGAATAATCAAATGAATTGCTGGAACGCTAAAGAGAGTGATGCCTCTATGCCAATCAGCAGCCAAGCTTTTAGATAAGCCCTATGGTAAACCTTAAGGTAAAACTAAGGAATCATGAGGTATAATTTCTATCAGAAGGTTCAGAGACTATCCCTGAAATGGGAGTACACACTAAGTAGTGTGGAAGCGTTTGACATCTCTATGAGATGATGATATAGTCCAATCCTTATGGAAACATAAGGCAGCCTTTAGTCTAATAAAGGGGTTAAGATGTACTATGCATACTTAATAACAAATAATGTAAATCAAAAAGTCTACGTAGGAATCACTAAAGATCCTGTTAATAGATGGCAACGCCATCAGTCTAATGCAAGATCATCTAGTGACAAGCCTCGTTACCATACATATCTGTACAACGCTATGCGCAAGCATGGTGTGGGTAATTTTAGCTGTGAAACAGTGGCTACATTTTCTTCTAAAGAAGAATGTGAGCTATATGAAATAGCTAAGATAGATTACATGCGTACTAATAATGTACCACACTACAATCTCCATGACGGGGGGACGTTAGGGTATAACATGCAGAACAGTACTCAATATGAGAAGTGGAAGAAGAAACTTAGCTTAAATGCAATAGCTAACTCATCTGATACTACTGCTAGAGATGCATGGATTAGCAAGCTTAAAGAACAACGTAAAGGTAGAACTCCTGCCCTTGGTATGAAGCATACTGACGAAACTAAACAATTAGCGTCTGAAGTATCTAATACTTATTGGGATACACAGGAAACCTTCACTAGAGATGCCTCTAAAGTTACTGAAATACTTAAACTTTCTCACAAGGAAGCTAAAAAGCAGTACGGTATCTCGACAACACATTATTATAGACTAAAGAAGCGGTTCACTACTAACGATAGTGAATGAATTTATGCAGGAAACGCATCAGTAATTTTAGGAACAGCCTCCGGCATCCATGGAGAGCATTCTCCACGATACCTTAGACATGTTCAAATGAATAAAGAGTCAGAAGTTGCAAGACTACTGGCTAAAACTAATCCAACCCTCTGTGAAGACTCTGTGTGGTCACAAGGCACTGACTATGCCATTGCCTTCCCTATACTTTCAAAAGAAGGTAGTATCTATAAAAAAGATCTACTAGGAATCAAACAATTAGAGTATGTAAAAAATGCCCAAGAAAACTGGATTGAATATGGTACAAATTATGACAAATGTGTAAAACCATTCTTACGTCATAATGTATCAAATACAATCACAGTTGACGACTGGGACGAAGTAGAGAAATACATCTACGATAATCGCCATTCACTTTGTGGTGTTTCGCTCTTACCTGCAGCTGGCGACAAAGCTTACCCTCAAGCCCCTTTTACAGAAGTACTTACACTGGAAGAAATTACCACTAAATATGGAGAGCAATCTCTATTCGCAAGTGGCTTAATTGAAGCCGGTTTAAACGCCTTTAACGACAACTTATGGGCTGCTACAAGTACAGCGCAAGGATTCGGTGAGAAATTAACTGATACCCATGTACAGCTTGCTAAACGAGACTTTGTGCGTAGATTTGATAAGTTCGCTAATAATTTCACATCTAAAGAAGATTGTGCTAACTGCTTAAAAGACGTTTACAACCTACATAAATGGTGGAAAATTCAGAACTCAATCCATATTACAGAGTGGGCCTCAGAGTTAGGTAAAAAAGAGTTTGTCGACGTAGATACACTGGGTTCTCAAGGCTGCAGTGGTGGTGCCTGTGAAATCGAATTTTAAATTTCCAATTTGTACTCTCACTGTAGATGAAGTTAAAAATTACAAGCCAAAGCTTGTAATAAAACGACAAATCACAATGGAAGAGTACTATACTATCGAAGATGCTATAAATAGTTTAGAGCGTCTTCGGCAATACCAATGGCAAGACTTCTTAGGAAGATATAAAATATTTTAGGAAACATAATGACTTATAAAGAATGGGATGATAGCAATGCTACCTTAAAGACCCAATTAATATTAAAACTACAGGGTCAAAACAAGTCAATCGAAGAAATAGTTTCCTATTTTGACTTTGATAATATGATAATACATGAACCCACATTCTGCGGTCTCTATGCTACTAATACTAAATGTCATAACCTTGAAACTCTTAACTGTTTTTTCTGTGCTTGCCCTTACTTCAAGTATGATGACAAAGGCCTAGTTAAAAAAGCTGATAAGACTATTTATAGTACTTGTAAAATCAATGCTATAAAAGGTTCTGAGTTTATATCTGAGAATGCTATACATCAAGACTGTACTAAATGTGATATACCACATAGACCGTACTTTGCTTATAGAAGTGCCACAAAATATACAAAGGAATTTAATGAAGCTGCAAACACTATACAAGACCGCTAAGACCGGTAAAACACAAACCTTCGATATAGAAGTACAAGACGACGTCATCACAGTCACGTGGGGAGCCCTAGGAGGCAAACTTCAGACTAAGACGACTAAATGTACTCCTAAGAACGTTGGACGCTCTAACGAGAGCTCAGGTGCTTCTCAAGCGATACTAGAAGCTAACGCTATTTGGACTAAGAAACAAAAAGCCAATTACTCTACATCTGCTTCTGCACCAACTACCGTGTACTTGCCGATGAAGCTTAATGATTATCATGATTTCAAGCACAAGATAGTATTCCCTGCTTTTAGCAGTGTCAAGCTAAACGGTGTTAACTGTGAGTACCGTATCATTGATGGTAAGCTACGCCTGCTATCACGAGGTGGTGAGGATTACCCAATCCCTGCACACCAGGCTGAGGAAGCATTACGCTTACTTGATCACCTAGATGGTATTTCCATTAACGGTGAGATGTATTGCCATGGTGAACACTTACAAGATATCATGGCTGCTACCAAGAAGCACAATACACTTACTCCTAAATTAAAGTTTCATATCTTTGACTTCCCTAATGCTGGTGGTACTTACGAAGAACGTTGTACTAAGCTATACCCTGCAGTCGCAGAATTAGACTTACAATCAATTGTAACTATAAATGTTGGCGTTGTTGAAGATCACGACGATATTATTGAGCAGCATGATGATGTAGTAGCCGAAGGCTACGAAGGTCTTGTTGTACGTAACCGTACTGCTTTATATGAGTATAACACTAGAAGCTTAGATGTGTTCAAAGTTAAGGCCGTCCAAGATGCTGAGTTCAGAGTTATGGGCTATAAACTTGATAAAAATGGGCATGCCGTATTTGAGTGCTTATGCAACCATAGAGTACCAATGACTAATCCAGTGCCTAACGGCATTAGTACATTTGCCCCTAGATTTAACGTTAAACTACGTGGTACTAACGAAGAGCGTCTAGTAATGGCAACTGAAGCTGGTAGTTACATCGGTAAGTTCTTGAAGGTTGAGTACGAGACTCTCAGTAAAGATGGGATTCCGTTAAAGCCAGTGGGTGTGATGTTCAGAACTGTTGATGTAAATGGTGAAGCTAATGAGTAATTACAAATGCAGAGAATGTGGTGAAGCCTTATATAAATGTGAATGTGAGCCTGAAGTCACTGAAGAGCTGCGAGCGCATCACTTCAATACTTCTGGGATATACTCAAGTGATGCAGATATCGCTGTATGGTCTAAGTCAATATCAGCTAAACTACCTGATGAAAATCTGCAAAGCACTCAACAAAAGCCACAACATAAAGCGATAAACATTGGCACTTCTGACTATGCACAGCATAAGATACAACCATGGGATATTTGGAGAGAATACTCTTTAAATCCTTGGGATGCTGACATTATTAAACGAGTACTACGCACAAAAATAGATAATACACGTAAGCTTGACTACGAAAAGATTATACATATATGTCAAGAGCGCATTGCACAGCTTGATGGTGTATATGAAAACTAAAGGATATCAATGCAAGAGATAACAATACCACTAGGGCAGAGTCCTAAGCAATCAGTTTGGGACGACTACGTCCCTATTATTACAACCGGTAGACATACTGATGTGTATCTTACTGATGATATAGAGGCTCCGTCAGAATATAATAAAATGTGCCATATACTGACTAACGCATATCCAGAGGATACTATAACACATCACATTAACAATCGTGGTGGCTATGTAGATTCTGGATTCATGATTATAGCTGCTAATAAAGCTAGTAAGGCTAAAATTCATGGTAAGTTATCAGGCACTGTCGCCTCAGTAGCTACAATCATAACACTGTCATGTGATACAATTGAAGTTGCCGACTATGTGCAATTTATGATTCATAATTACAGTGGTGGTGCATCAGGCAAAGGGCATGAAATGAAGGCCCAAATGGACTTTACAGATGCCGAATTAAACAAAGCGTTTGCAGAGATATATGGTGGTTTCCTAACTCCTCATGAAATGGAACTTGTAATAGCAGGTAAAGATTTATGGATGGGTAAAGCAGAGCTACTTGCTCGCTGGAAAGCGCGTGAACTTGGTGACATAGAATCGTTAGAGGAAATTGCTGCCAATAGAAAGGGTAAATAATGAATTACCTTGTACTAGATACAAACGTTCTACTACTTGATCACAACAACCTACTAGCTCTTGGCTCCGTGCCAGATACAACAATAATACTTGCTGAGACAGTCTTAGAAGAGATGGATGCTAAAAAGCACGGCCTTAACGAGCTTGCCTTCCAATCACGTAGCTTTGGGCGGCTGCTATCAAAAGCAGATGTGCTTAAAGTAGAGCAGACTGATATAGCGACAGAGTCCACTTTAAAGTTATTTGGTATTAACATCATAGTTGTTACACTGCAGAAATATGATATTGACACTTCTAAAGACAGCAAGAACGACCAGAAGATCATTGAAGTGGCTAAGTACTCTAAGAGAGTGCTTGGGGCAACTACACTAATGTCTAATGATGTTATGATGCGTCTACGAGCAATTGCTGACGGCCTGATAGTTGCTGATTTTAAAGAAGTTGATAAAGTGGACTACGAGTTCACAAAGACTCTTGAAGTTACTGACGATACCTTCAGGAATCTTCATGGGAAGAACATTATGGAAATTGACCCAGACCATAAAGTGGAACACTATAACTATAAATTCACAACACCTCTCTCCGCTCAAATGAAGATAGCCTCTATTAACAACGAGACTATAAACATACTTGGTAAAGAGACTGAGGCTGAATTACGTAAGCAGAGTGTAAACCCGTCTAATGCTGATCAATTACTGCTGTCTCGTGCTATACTAGACCCTGCAATGGATCTAATCGTATGTGAAGCACTTGCCGGTTCAGGAAAAACGCTGGTAAGTCTATCAAATGCTATGAGACTTGTAAAGTCTAATAGCCCATATACCTCTATCATCTACATTAGAGCATCTATTAATGATGTTGAGGCTATCGAAGAGGTTGGATTTCTTCCTGGCTCAGCTGAAGAGAAGAACTCTGTATACTTCCACCCTCTTTACGACTCATTAGACTTTATTGCTAGACGTAAGTTCAAAGCATCAAATGTTAAAGGTAAAGAGCTGGAAGAGAAGATTGCTGAGCAAGTTAAGAAGATTATTGAAGACTGTAACATTAGTACGCTCACCGGTCTTGGTATGCGTGGGCGGACATTTAATGACGCAGTAGTAATCCTTGACGAAGTTCAAGGAATGTCTCGTAGTTCTTTACAAAAAGTATTAACTAGATTTGGCAAGAACTGTAAGGTGATACTAATTGGCTCTAACAACCAAATAGACAACCCCAACATGACCAAGTTCACTAATGGGCTAAGCGTAATTCTAAATGACTGCGCAAACAATATTGGTGACTCAATCAATAAGCACGTAGTGCCATTACATAGGGTTGTTAGATCTAACTTTGCTGAGTATGCTGAGAAGTTATTCACTAAAGATAATTAATATAAGTAGCACATGTAAATGTGTTACTTACTAAAAGGAACAAAAATGAAAAATAAACAAAACTTAGACCCCTTTATGCAGGCATTCTTTGGAAGTGCTTGGCAAGATAATCAGACCACAGTTAAAGCTGAAGAATCAGGCACCACATCTACAGTAGACTTAGATTCTATGACCACTCTAGATAAAGCGCGTATGCTTATAAACGATACACTAAATAAGTTACTTATTGAAGAGATTGAGTTAGAGAATGCTCAAGAATTGCTGACTACAATGCAAGCAGTAGCACTCTATTATCAGATACACAAAGAATTTAAAAATGTCTAGTATTGTACATGACATAATCACGTTCAACCAAGAAGCTGGTCTCCTAGGTAAAGGTATGGACAGTTTCATGGAAACTGCCTACATCCTAGAGGAAGCTGTAGAAGGTTACGAGGACGTATTCAACAACCCTGAAGATCCTAACTCTATGGTAGTTACAGCACGTTCATGGGCACTTGGCTTCTTAAACCAAGTTAAAGATGCTAAAGAGCAGCGTGGTCTACCAATGCCAACTGAAGTAGAGGAAGCTGATAAAGCTATTGATGGTGTTGTATTCAACATAGGGAAACTAGCTAAGATGGATCTCACTGAAGACCAGATAGAGCGTATGTTTGCTGTTGTTACTGCCTGCAATATGGCTAAACTAACTGGCCCTAAAGACGCATTAGGTAAACAGTTAAAGCCTGAAGGTTGGACTGGTCCTGAAGATGATCTACAAAAAATACTGGATGAACGCCCAACAAAGGAAACAAATGTCTAACGATATTATAGTTGATGATGTAGTTATGGATACATCTGAAGTACCTGCAAGCATGTCTGCTAAAGAGATGAGGCTAATGCTTCACTCACAACTTAAGCGTGCTTCATTAGCTAATGAGGCTCGCCTTAAAGGCATGTTTTTGGATAAGGTATTCAAGCAGTTAAATCTTACTCAGTATAGATAGTGATTACTTTTTATACAGTTTATGCAGTTAAACTGCTTAAATTTTAATCACATACTTTTGTATATAGAGTCCTCTTAGGAGGATTTTATTATACTTAACTAAAACTTAAACATTTAAACTAAGTATAACTATAAGTTATAATTAATATAAGGTACACCATGTCACGAACACAACAACAACAAGAAGCAATAACTCTTGCTCTAAACCCTTCAAACCATCTAATAAAGATTCAGGCCTGTGCTGGGGCAGGTAAAACTCATACATTGATAGAACTTGTGAAAGAAATGAAACCGGCTACAGGCCTCTATTTAGCCTACAACAAAGCAATAGCCACTGAGGCTACTGCTAAGTTCAAAGGAACCAATGTTAAATGCTCAACCATACATGCACTTGCGTACAAGTATATAGTATCACCTTATGGTCTGCAAGTTGGATTCTTTAACGCTAGGGACGTACATGAAGATATACGTTATATAGAGAAGCGTAGCATAGTTGATACTATGGATAGCTTCTTTCTATCAGCAGAACTAGATCCAACTATATACGCTACTGCGATGCTTCCTAAGCACCTACAGCCAATCTTTCTAGACTACCTTGATAAGATGGCTAATGGAGCTATAAAGTGTACTCACAGCTTCTATTTGAAGCTATTCCATATCTATCTAGACTCTGGTGAGATTAAAATACCTGAAGTGGATATCCTGCTACTTGATGAATTTGGGGATATAACCGAGCTAACTCTTGAGATATTTAAACTCCTACCAGCTAAGACTAAAGTAGCAGTTGGTGACCCTATGCAGAACATATACAGCTTCAATAAGACTATTAATGGCTTTACAGCTCTTAAAGATGTTGGTATAGAAGCAGAGATGACACAGTCATTTAGAGTATCTGCTAAAGTGGCCAAATCAATCCAATCCTTCACACAAAATCATTGTGACAAGAGCTTTAAGTTTATTGGCAACAAAGATGCTGTTGAGTGTGAATTCCCTACATACGCTTATATATCTCGCACCAACGCAGGCTTACTTGGTAAGATGTTTGAACTCATGGGGCAATTACAGGCCTTTCATGTAACTAGGGATATCAGTACAATCCTTAAAACACCTCTAGTTCTCATCGATATCCTTAACAATAAACCTGTTAATGACTACGAATTTAAACACCTTGAAGCTGCCAGAAGTGCATATTCTAAATCTGCAACGGATAGAACTAAGTTTCCAACAATTGGTAAGTACTTAGAGTTTAAATATAAGGATGATGCTGAGATTATGCAAGGCCTTAAACTTGTATATAAGCATGGTCGTGCTGATATCATGGCTCTTGAGAAGTATGTTAAGAAGGCAGCTAAATTACCTAGCAACTTCACACTCACAACTTCGCACTCGGTTAAGGGTTTAGAATTTACAGAAGTAGAGATAGCTCAAGATTTAAACGCTTCAGCTATAAAAGCCATAGCTAAACTTGCTAGACACAAGAAATGGTCACCAGAGTACCTCAATGACCCGGCTATGGAAGAGTTGAGATTATATTATGTAGCAGCATCAAGATGTATTATGGAACTCCATAATGCAACTGTGCTGTAAAGGAGTGTTATGGAATTTTTAATTATAGGGATAGTAGTTGCCCTAAATTTCATCATTATTAAGATGAAACTAGATCGTAAACGATATGAAGATGCTTTTCTAGACTTAGCATTATTAACCATCATCACAATTATATTTGGGGGCTCTTACGGAGCCTTAGTTGTTGGCACTGTAGCTTCATTTGCTATTAGTATCTTTTTCTTAATTAGTCCTCCAACATTCTTTAGTGGAAGCACTGGATTCTTTCAAGAGTTTAAGAAGAGAGCTGCTAGAACTCCTCCAAGAGCGTCAGCAACTAGAAAGGACTTTGAATGGTAATGGACCTATTTAAATCAATTGGGATTGTAGTTGCGTTAGTTGTGTTTGCAGTTATGACTATAGCCTTTATGTATATATCATACATACTGGCTATTGG
>ERZ890510.2355-NODE-2355-length-10796-cov-4.742482_pt1 | contig 10796 bp, 7 predicted proteins | sample MGYA00521265_ERZ890510 | MGnify/ENA primary metagenome ERZ890510 (study PRJEB32303, sample SAMEA104408624) | aquatic metagenome | biome: Brackish water; feature: Chemocline; material: water | place: Baltic Sea | collected 2014-10-26T21:54:00 | depth 110 m ...
ATTGCTGCACGCCCACGCCGATGTGGTCGCCCGCTTCGGTCTGGGGGTGGCGCCGACCTTCAAGCAAGAGCTGAACCGAGTGATCGCGCAACTCGATTCTGAGGAAAACCCGGCGGACTCGCGGCCTATCGAAGGCGTGACGAACGGCACCAAATTTGGTCTATGATGGCGCGCAAAATAAGACATGAGGGGAGGCAGCCAATGACCCAACGATGGGATGTGATTGTTGTCGGCGGTGGGACAGCGGGCATGCCGGCCGCGACATTTGCGGCGGAACGCGGCGCACGCGTCTTGGTCATTGAAGCCGCTGCAGACGTTGGCGGCACGCTCCACCTGTCGACCGGACAGCTCAGCGCGGCGGGCACCCGGCTGCAGGCGCAAAAAGGCGTGTCCGACGCAACCGACGCGCATTACGACGACATCATGCGCATCAGCAACAACACGGCCGATGCGACCTTGGTCAGACTTGCTGTCGACCATGCCGCGGAAACCTTCGACTGGCTGCAAGACAACGGGTTCGTCCCACTCGACGAACACCCGGTGTTGGGCAAGGCCCATGAGCCCTATAGCGAGCGGCGTTACTACTGGGGCATCGACGGCGGCCTGACCATTCTTGAGACATTGCGCGGGCCGTTCCAAGCGCAGGTCGATGCTGGGCAGGTAACACTGAAACTGTCGACTGAAGTGATGTCGCTCGTCACCGACGCTCAAGGTGCGGTCGTTGGCGTCAAGACCAAGGGGCCGGACGGCGACGCGACGATCCACGGGGAGAATGTCGTTTTGGCCTGCGGCGGGTACTCATCTAACGGCCAAATGTTTGAGGAACTGAGCGGCTTTCCACAGTATTTCAACGGCGCCTATCCCTATTCTCAAGGCGCCGGGTTGCGCTTGGGCGAATCGGTTGGCGGCTGGTTGCGCGGTCACGAACATTATCTTTGCGGGTATGGCGCCGTGCTGGACAGCGACACGATCCCCGCTGGCATGACGGTGCGACCGCTTCATCATCCGACCATGCGCCAGCCGTGGGAGATCCACGTCAACGTGCGCGGCGAACGATTCGTTCAAGAAGACGTGGATAGTGTCGACGTACGCGAGCACGCCTTGCTTGCCCAACCGGCGCTGCGCCGCTGGGTGATTTATGACGACGCCATTGCCAAAGCCTCGCCGCCACAATTTGCCGACGGGAGCAAAGAACAAGAAGTGGGTTTCTTTGCCACCCATCCGATGTTCACCAAGGCGGACTCGTTGGCCGATCTGGCGGCGGCAACCGGCATCGACGCCGCCGGCCTGGCCGCGTCGGTAGCGGCCTATAACGCCGGCATCGAGAACGACACACCCGATCCGATGGGCCGCCGACATCGCCCCATGGCGATCAAGAGCGCGCCGTTCTACGCGATCCGGGTGCAGGGCACCTCGATCTCGAGCACCGTTGGGCTCGCGGTCGACGGCGATTTGCGGGTGATCGACAAGAACGACGCGCCCATCGCTAATCTGTACGCGGCGGGCGAACTGCTGGGCTCGGGCCAGACTATGGGCGGCGCATTTTGCGGCGGCATGATGGCGACACCGGCGCTGACCTTTGGCCGTTTGCTGGGCCAACGCCTCCTGACCTGGGAGGACCGCGCGGCACAAGCCGCCGAATAACGTCAACAAGAGCGGCCCAATAGAGGGCCGCCGTAGGGAGGAGAACCGTTATGTCCGATCATTGGGACGTTATCGTCGTGGGCGCCGGCAGCGCCGGATTGCCGACAGCGATCCGGGCCGCTCAACGCGGCGCCCGGGTGCTGCAAATCGAAGCCGACACCAAAATTGGCGGCACGTTGTTTTTGTCGTCGGGACAGATCAGCGCGGCAGGCACCAAACGTCAGAAAAAACTCGGCATCGAAGACACCGCGCAAGATCATTACGAGGACGCGCAACGCATTGCCGAAGGCACGATCAATCCGACCATGGGCAAGCTTGCGACCGACAACGCCGGGGCGACCTATGATTGGCTAGAGGAGTTGGGCTACGCGCCCTTCCCCCACATGCCGGTCGCGGGCGGTGCGCACGAGCCCTACCTGACCAAGCGCTATTACTGGGCGGAAACCGCGGCGGTCGCCATCCTCGACGTGTTGAAGCCGGTACACGACGGGTTGGTTGCGGACGGCAAGATCGATTTGCGGTTGGCGACACGGATGACCGGCATCGTCGCCGACGCGTCGGGCGCCGCGGTTGGCGTCACGGTCGAGACAGCAGGCGGCAAGAGCGAAACCTTGCACGGCCACAACATCGTCGTCACCACTGGTGGCTACGCCCACAACGCCGATCTGTGGAAGGAGATGACGCCGGACATTCCGCTGCGCGCCTACACCAACGATTTCTCGCGCGGCGACGGCTTGATGGCGGCGCGCAAGATCGGCGCCAAGGTCGACGGCGCGGATACGTTTTTGTGCACCTTTGCCGGCGTGCTGAACGATCCGAAGGATCCTTATTCGACAGCACTGGGGATGCAGTTTTCGCCGCAGGTCCGCGAGCCTTGGGAGATTTACGTCAACACTGACGGCAAGCGGTTCGTGCGCGAGGATCATCCCAGCGTTGATCACCGCGAGCATGCGTTGTTGGCGCAAAAGAACCAGCAAATGTTCATCGTATTCGATGAGGGGATTCGGCAAAACGCCCCGGCGTTGAACCCGCTCGACACCAAGATGCGCGAGAAATTCGGTGCGCATCCGCATTACAGCAAAGCCGATACCTTGAGTGGGTTGGCGCAACAGATGGGCGTCAACGCGGCCAACCTCGAAGCCACGGTGAAGGCCTATAACGACGCGGTCGCGAGCGGCGCGGACAAAGCGTTTGGTCGCATCCGTATGTTCCGAAAGATCCAGAAGGGCCCGTTCTATGCGATCCACGCCGGCGGTATCACCGTCGTCAGCCCGGCTGGGCTCAACACCAACGAGCGGCTTCAAGTGATGAAGGCCGACGGTGCGCCGATCCCGAACTTGTATGCGGCGGGCGAGGTGCTGGGCTTTGGCCGCTTGTCAGGCAAGGCATTCGTCAACGGGATGTCGCTGATGCCGGCGCTGACCTTTGGTCGGCTGCTGGGCGAGAAGCTTTTACAATGGGAGGGCGCGCGGGCGGCTGCGGAGTAAGCGCAACGTTCCCTAGTGCTGAGAGTGGCCGGGTTCGCCCGGCCACTTTTGTTTCCACCACGAACCCACGAGCGATGACATGAGCAAACCTTTGGATGGCAAGACCGCGTTGGTCACCGGCGGCGGCGGGCCGGCAATGGGCAGCGCGCATTGCCGGGCGTTGGCGGCGAAAGGTGCGCACGTCATCGTGCAAGACCTGCGCGAGGCTCATGCGGCGGCCGTGGTGGCTGACATCCATGGCCACGGCGGATCGGCCGAGGCGATGGCGGGCGACATCACCAGCCTCGACGATTTTTTGTTGAGCCTGACTGAGGTCATTTCATCGACCGGCGGGATCGACATTCTGGTCAACCATGCCGGGATCAGCGGCCTGTCGACGCCATTTGAGCAAATAGACCAAGACTTTTTTGATCGGATGATGAACGTCCACGTGAAGGGCGCGTTCTTCATCACCCAGGTCGTGGTGCCCGAAATGAAGGCCAAGGGCTACGGCAAGATCGTCAACGTTGCCTCGGAGTTTTGCCTCTACGGCAGCCCATCGGCGTCGCATTACACGGCGGCGAAATCAGCGCTGCTGGGGCTGACCAAATCGTGGGCGCGCGAGCTGGCGCCGTTTGGCATTCGGGTCAACGCGGTGGCGCCGGGCCTGATGGAGAGCGAATTGACGCGCGCCAGTGTGGGCGATGCGTTCTTGACGGCCGAAGCCGCGGCGGCGCCATTCGGGCGGCTGGCGCTGCCCGACGAGGTCGCCGGCGTGGTCGCGTTTCTCGCCGGGCCCGAGAGTGACTTTATTTCGGGGCAGACCATCAGCCCCAACGGCGGCCACACCATCGTCGGCATCTGAACACCGGCCGCCACAGTCTCGCCGCACTGCGCGCGTAACCAGGGCCAAACAACCGGGGCAACACGATGCGCGAGATCTTGATCATCGGCGCCGGCATGGCCGGCTTGCCCTGTGCCATTCGCGCAGCCGATGCGGGCGCGCATGTGACGCTGATCGAGGCGGCGGGTGCTGTCGGTGGCAAGCTGCCGCGTTCGTCGGGGCAAATCTCGGCCGCCGGCACCCGCCTGCAAGCCGAGAAAGGCATCGCCGATACGCCCGACGAGCACTTTGCCGAGGTCATGCGGATCAGCCACGACACCGCCGATGCCGCCACCGTGCGCGTGGCCGTCGATCATGCCGCTGGCACCATCGACTGGCTGCAAGATATCGGCGTGCCGTTCCCGCCCGAGCATCCGGTGATCAGCTACAACCACGACGTTTACCGGACGCGGCGCTATCAGTGGCCGGTCGAGAAAGGCAAGTCGATCCTGGCGGCGTTGCTGCCGCTGCTCGACGCGCACATTGCGGCGGGGCGGATCGATCTGCGGCTCAACACTGAGATGACCGCGATCGAACGCGGCGACGACGGCGCGGTGACGGCGATGACGGTGCGCGACGACGCCGGCAATGAGACCGCGCTGATCGCCGATGCCTATGTGCTGAGCGCGGGCGGCTATACCAACGACCCCGACTTGTTCCGCGCGTTGACGCCGAACAAGCCGGTTTATGCCGCGAAGATTCCGATCTCGAGTGGCAAGGCGTTGCGGGTGGCGCGCGATGCCGGGTTGCAGATCGACGGGGGCAATCTCTACATGGGCATGCTGGGCGGGGTGCTGGCCGACCGCAACGATCCGCTGTCGGTGACCTTCGCACTGAACACCGTGCCGCAGGACCGCCCGCCGTGGGAGGTTTGGGTCAACCTGTCGGGCGAGCGCTTCACCCGCGAGGATCACCCCAGTGCCACCCACCGCGAGCATGCCGTCAACGCGCAAGACGCGCTGACGTTCTTCATCGTGTTCGACGAAGGCATTCGCCAGAACGCGCCGCCGATCACGATGGCCAAGGATGCGGCGTTGCAACAACTGATCGAGAGCAATCCGTCTTATATGCAGGCCGACACCATCGCGGCGTTGGCCGCGCAAATGGATGTGCCCGCCGACCGCCTAGCCAACACCATCGATCATTACAACAAGGTCGTCGCGATGGGCGAGGACATGGCGTTCGGCCGCGAGAGCCTGCCGCGCAGCCTTGAGACGCCGCCCTATTACGCGGTCCATTCGGTGGCCTTTGCCATGCCAAGCCCGGCCGGTATCGCCGTCAACGCCGCGCTCCATGCGCTTGATACCGAGGGGCGGGTTGTGCCCAACTTGTTTGGGGCGGGCGAAATCATCGGCAATACCCGGTTGATGGGCAATGCCTACATCTCCGGCATGGGCGTCGGGCCGACAGTGACGTTTGGGCGGATTCTGGGCGAGCGGCTCGGCCCTTCGAGACGCGCTCCTGCGGATCGCTCCTCAGGATGACGTGTTTTTTCTTGGCTCCTCAAGCTCAGGGGCCCCTCCAATAGTAACGTCATCCTGAGGAGCATCGCGTGAGCGATGCGTCTCGAAGGGCGCCTGTTTCACACGACCCCACACGAAATAGCGGTTTCGCCCGTCCATAAACGCGCCAATGGGCGGATGGATTTAAATTCTGCAGTGCCGCGACCGCAGCTATTACATCGGCAGTACGTCGCGCGACATCGAGACGCGGGTCCTGGAACACAACAGCGGGCTGTTTGACGGCTACACCGCGCGGCGGCGGCCGGTTGACTTGATTTGGTCCGCCTACTTTGACTCGCTGATCGATGCCTTTCTCCTGGAGCGCAAACTCAAGGGATGGAGTCGCGCCAAGAAGGAAGCCTTCATGGCGGGCGACATGGCCCGCTTGAAGACCCTGGCGCGCCCTTCGAGACGCCCGCCGCCGGCGCGCTCCTCAAGATGACGGGTTGGCACCCGCCCATCCCGCATCCTGAGCCAAGCGGACGGCGCGGGACCCGGCGGCCGCTTGAGACGAAGGGCGTGCCGGCGCGCCGGCGGCGCGCTTTTGGCAATTCAAATCACTGAAGAGACGCGCGCTTTCGCGCGCGAAGGCCGGCCCTTCGACTCGCCCGGTTTCCGCCTTGCGCAACCCGTGCGGCTCAGGATGCGGTGTTTGAAGTTCTGCGAGGTGAACGGCGTTGGGAATCGCTCTTGCGTTGCTGGCCGTTGGCACCACCCACTAATGCGCCTCGTCCCAGTTCTGGCCGACGCCCGCCTCGACCACCAGCGGCACGGTGAGGTGCACGGCGCTCGCGGCGTGTTCCATGACGTCCTTGACCAACACGCGGGTGTCGTCGGCCTCTGCCTTGGGCACTTCGAAGACCAGTTCGTCGTGCACCTGGAGCAGCATCTTGGCGCTCAGCTTCGCGTTCGCTAGTGCACCCGGCAGCAAAATCATCGCGCGTTTAATAATGTCGGCGGCGGCGCCTTGTAGGGGGGCGTTGATGGCTTGGCGTTCGGCGAAGGCGCGGTGGACGGGGTTTTTCTCGGTGATGGCGGGGAGGTGGATGCGGCGGCCGAATAGCGTGGTCACATAGCCGTCGCGGCGGCAGAGGTCTTTTTGCTGGTCCATGTAGCCGCGGATGCCGGGGAAGCGTTCGAAATAGGCGGCGATGTAGTCGCGGGCTTCGCCTTGCGGGATTTTGAGTTGGCGCGCCAGGCCGAACGCGCTGATGCCGTAGATGATGCCGAAGTTGATCGCCTTGGCGCGGCGGCGCACGGATGGGTCCATGCCCTCGACGGGGACGCCGAAGACCTCGGACGCGGTCATCGCGTGGATGTCGATGCCGTCTTTGAAGGCTTTATCGAGTTGTGGGATGTCGGCCATGTGGGCGAGCAGACGCAGTTCGATCTGCGAATAGTCGGCCGAGAGCAGGACGCAACCCTTGTCGGCGACGAAGGCCTGGCGGATCTTGCGACCCTCTTCGGTGCGCACCGGGATGTTTTGCAAGTTGGGATCGTTCGACGACAGGCGGCCGGTGTTGGCCACCGCAATGTCGTAGGTGGTGTGGATGCGGCCCGTCTCGGCATTGATCTCGCCCGGGAGTTTGTCGGTATAGGTGTTCTTGAGTTTGGAGATTTGCCGCCAGTCCAAGACCTTGTCGGCAAGTTCGATGCCTTGTCCGCCCAAGTATTCCAGCACATCGGCGCCGGTGCCCCAGGCGCCGCCTTTGCCTTTTTTGCCGCCTTCGAGGCCCATGTCCTCGAACAAAATTTCGCCGAGTTGTTTGGGCGAGCCCACGTTGAAGTCGCGGCCCGCGAGTTTGTGAATCTCGCCTTCAAGCCCAACCAAGCGGCCTTCGAAATCCTTGGACATGACGTGCAAGGTTTTGGGGTCGGCCTTGATGCCGGTGCGCTCCATCAGGGCCAGCACCGGGACGATGGGGCGGTCCAGCGTTTCGTAAACGGCGACGACTTTGTTGTGGACCAAGCGCGGTTTGAGGACGGCGTGTAGGCGCAACGCAGTGTCGGCCTCTTCACCAGCGAACGCGGTGGCTTGATCGAGCGCCACATCGGCGAACGTGACGGCGGCCTTGCCGGTGCCGAGCAGGGTTTTCATCTCGGTAACGGTGCGGCCCAGATATTCCCCGGCGCTGCGACCCAAGTCGTGCGCGTGTAGACCACCCTCGACGTCGTAGGACAGGATCATCGTGTCATCGACCGGGTTCAACGCGATGCCGTGGCGCGCGAGCGCGATGGTGGCGCGTTTGATGTCGTGGCCGATCTTGAGGACCGAGGCGTCTTCGAGCAGTGGTTTGAGCAACGCGAGCAACGCGTCGCGCGGCAGGCCGGGGCCGTCTTCGCCCGGACCATCCAACAAATCGCGTTGACGATCGGACGGGCTGCGCATCGGCACCCAGGCGGCTGTTCCTGGATCGATCGCGAGCCCAATGCCGACCAGCGCATCACGCACCGGATGACCGGCGGCGGTGTGGGTAACGACGGCCACGCGGCCGCGCCCCTGGGCGTGCGCGATCCATTGTTGTAGGGCGGCCGTGTCGGTCAGGGCGACATAGCTCGATTGATCCGGTGCAGGCCCGGCGGCGGGCGGCGGGGCGGTTTCGCCGTCGCCCCCGAACTTGACGCGCACGCGTTTGGCGATGGCGGTGAATTCCATATCGTCGAGAAACGCCAACAGCGTCTCGACATCGGGCGTCTTGAACGTGAAGTCGTCGAGCGCATGATCGACCGCGCAGTCTTCGCGCAAGGTAACAAGTTCACGCGACAGGCGCGCTTGATCGGAAAATTCGATCAGGCTTTCGCGGCGCTTGTTTTGTTTGATTTCGCCCGCGCGGGCCAACAGCGTATCGAGGTCGCCGTATTCGTTGATGAGAAGTGCGGCAGTTTTGACGCCGATGCCGGGAACGCCCGGCACGTTGTCGACTGAATCGCCCGCGAGCGACTGCACATCAATCACACGTTCGGGCCCGACGCCGAATTTCTCGCGCACCTCGTCGGGGCCGATGGGGCGCGACTTCATCGGATCGAACATGGTGATGTGGCCGCCGACGAGCTGCATCAGGTCTTTGTCGGATGAGACGATGACGACCTCGTCGCCGTGTTCGCGCGCAACCCGCACATAGGTGGCGATGATGTCGTCGGCCTCAAAGCCCGCTTCTTCGACCACCGACACGTTAAAGGCGCGCGTGGCCTCGCGGATATAGGCGAACTGAGGCGCGAGGTCGGCCGGTGTTTCGTCGCGGTTGGCCTTGTATTGATCGTAGATCTCGTTGCGAAAGGACTCCGAGCCCTTATCGAAGATCACCGCGATGTGGGTGCCTTCACCGGTGACGAAGTGATCTTCGAGCAACTTGTTGAGCATGTTGGCAAAGCCCACCACCGCGCCGACCGGCAACTTGTCGCGCTTGCGCGTGAGCGGCGGCAGCGCGTGGTAGGCGCGAAAAATGTAGCCCGAGCCGTCGATCAAATAGACGCGACGGCGGTTGGCGGGATCGGATTTGACGGCGGGTTTTTGGGCGGCTGTGGGCATGGCGCCATGATGCCATGGGGGCGCGCGCGGCGGCACCCGAGTGGGGTGGTTATCCACAGGCGATTTTGGGGTGGGCCCTTCGACACGCGCCGCTTCCGCCGATGGCGGAATCGGTGCGGCTCAGGATGACGTCGTTTAAGCGTGGAAGAAGAAGAGCGAGGGTGAGATGGGCGCTTAGGCGGCGTCGGCGGGGGGTTTGCCTTTGATGAAGCGCTTGTCGCAGTAGGGGCAGTCGATCCAGCCGTCATTGCTGAGGTTGAGGTAGACCAGCGGGTGGCCCGCTTCGCCACCGTCGCAGCGCACGGTCTCGGTGTCGACGTAGACGGTTTCGGGGGCGTCGCTGCGGATCGTGGGCATTTGGTCGCTGGCCTTTTTGAAATACGGATTATTGCGGCGCGCGGCACCGCACGACGAATGATAGGCGATTGCGCTTGGCGTGCAACCGAATCGCCGCGGGGGACGTGGCCCGCGCCCGCCGGAAGTCGTGACCACCGCCTTATTGAAAGCGGGTGGTCTGGTCACGTAGGGTGGCGCGCGTTTTCTACCCTCGGGATGACGGAACCACCATGACCTTGGTACGGCTTGATCGGACCGGCGACGCCGCGGTCCTGACGTTGGACCGCGCGCCGGTGAATGCGATGAATATCGCCGTTTTGCGCGCGCTAGACGATGCGGCGGCGGCACTGAGCGCCGATCCGCCGCGCGATGGGCTGGTGCTGACCGGCGCCAACGGCGTGTTTTCGGCCGGCGCCGATATCAAGGAAGTCCCGCTCTATGACGCGGGCGCGCGGGCCGATCTAACTGCGGCCGCGCAATCGGCGTTTAGCACGCTGTACCATCTGCCGGTGCCGACGGTGGCGGCGTTGCCCGGTCATGCGATGGGCGGCGGCATGGTGCTGGCGTTGACCTGCGACCGGCGGCTCGCGGTGCCGGGCAGTTACAAACTAGGGTTGCCGGAGATCCGTGTCGGGATCGCGTTTCCGCCGGCGGCGTGGACCATCGTGAATGCCGAACTCGACGTGACAACCAAACGGCGCATGGTGCTGGACGGCCAGCCCATCGACCCGCATGCCGCGCACGATCTAGGGATCATCGACGAACTGGTACCGGCGGGCGAGATCATCGCCCGCGCGCTAGAGATAGCCGCCGCGTTGGCGAAATCACCGGGCTATGCCGCGGTCAAGGCGCAGCTGCGCGGCGCACCGTGAGCGCGGCAGCCGACCACCAAGACGCGTTGTAAGGGTCATGTCAGGACGACCGGCGAACATCTCCGCGTGGGGACGCGGATGACAATTTCCATTGTTGATTATGGCGGCGGCAATCTTGGTTCAATCCGGAATATGCTGAAGCGCGTCGGCGCGGACGCCGAGACCGTGTCACAAGAACAAGAGATTGCCCGGGCAACGAAGATCATCTTGCCCGGCGTCGGGGCCTTCGATCACGGCATGGGTAAGATTCGCGCGCATAACCTGTTCGATGTGCTGGCGCGCAAAGCACTCGTCGAGTGCATCCCCATCCTGGGTATTTGTCTGGGGATGCAGTTGATTTGCAACGACAGCGAAGAAGGCAATGCGCCCGGCTTCGGTTGGATCGACACATCGGTCAAGCGGCTTACCTTTGACGCGAGTTCGCCGCTGAAGGTCCCGCACATGGGATGGAATGGCGTCGATATCCGCAAGGCCCATCCGCTGGTCGCCGGTCTTGGCGACGACCCGTCGTTTTATTTCGTGCATAGCTTTTACGTGCCGGACGACGATACCTATACCGTCGCC
>ERZ890510.2358-NODE-2358-length-10786-cov-6.942130_pt1 | contig 10786 bp, 8 predicted proteins | sample MGYA00521265_ERZ890510 | MGnify/ENA primary metagenome ERZ890510 (study PRJEB32303, sample SAMEA104408624) | aquatic metagenome | biome: Brackish water; feature: Chemocline; material: water | place: Baltic Sea | collected 2014-10-26T21:54:00 | depth 110 m ...
TCGTTGGGGAAGCATGGACCAAATTACTCATACACAGAAGATCGGACACTCTCGCAAGAAATTGGGGAGCCAGTTTGCCGACACATTAACGGCAGTAAAAGACCTTTAATAACGGGCAAAATAGCCAAGTTAGTACGCGTTTCATTCCACCCGAACGCGGGCGTCACATCCCAATGCGCGCGCAAGACTTTCAAACCGTACCATCACGACCTCGCCAAACAAATCCATTGATTTCGGGCGCAGGATCAATTCAAGCACGCCGTTTTCGCGGTCATAATTCAACCGCCCCATCATCTGGATTGACGCGCCTGACAGCATTGCACCAAACCGCATCGCTTTGCCGACAATCTCGGCTGTAAGCCGTTCTTCCTCGGTCAATAAAGCGATCACTTCACCAAAGGCAGCCTGATTACGTGAATTTTTATAGCGGTTTAACAATGCCGTCCCAAGAAAAACGCGACCAGCGTGATCCAGTCCCCCAAGATTGGCGCGCGTGGCATTGTCAAAACAAACTTCCGCTCGATAATCCGGATGCGCGCGCCACGTCACGTCGTGGATCAGACATGCCGCTTTAATCAGACGCAACTGCTCTTTTGGTGTCTCGAAAAACAGTGGCGACAGAAATTCGAACAGCACTTTGCCAAATCCCGGATTGCGGGCCGACGCATGCTCCATATAGCGGCACGCCTCGATCAGAGGATCACGCCGACGCAGGTCTTCAGGCATCTGTTCGTACAGCAAACCTTCGCGGATACCATAACTTGAGATGGCTATCTGCTTGGGGTGGAATTGGCGGATAAGTTCCCGCAACACCTCGGCAGCGACCGGCACCAAAATCATCCGCTCTTGCGACGATCCGGAAAGTGCGCGCAGTTCAGCGACGGATTTGGTTTCGATCCAATCGACAGTTTCCAACAATTGGGCTGGCGTCATTGCATATTCATGCAAAACCCGCAGCGGATATTGCCGTCGTTCCATGTCAAGCCGCGCAATCGCCCGCCATGAGCCGCCGACCAGAAACAAAATGTCATGCTCTTTGCCGATTTTGGCGCGCAAGCCTGCGACACGTGCCTTAATCACCTCGGTAATCGTGCCGTCCTGTGCATATCTAGCCAACTTTTGCGGCCCAAGTGCCGAGGTAACACAGGTTCCGACATCGCCGTCTAAAATTTCGGCCATTTCCATTGAACTGCCGCCGATATCGCACACCAGACCGTTGGCCTCGGGCCAACCCAGCAAGACACCCTGCGCTGAAAGCCGTGCTTCCTCTTCGCCGCTGGCGACGTTCAGACTTAGCCCCGTGGCCTTTTTGACTTCGCGGCAAAAATCGGCCCCATCCTCGGCCTCACGTACAGCGGCGGTGGCAACCGAATAAAGCGGACCTGCATCCATGTTTTTTGCCAAAAGCACGAACCGTTTCAGGGCATTCATCGCCCGCACGCGCCCTTCGGGGTTCAGGCGGCCGGTCTCTTCCAGACCGCTGCCCAATCCACACAGGATTTTTTCGTTGAAGAAATAGGCCGGAGACCGCGCAGCGCCGTCAAAAATCACCAGGCGAACCGAGTTTGATCCGACATCGACCACCCCAAGACGTTCAATCTTGCGTTTCGCGGAAAAGTGAAACAACGGCAGGTCCAGATTGCCTGCTTTATTGCGTTTGGTCTTTGCTGTCACTGCGCCAAGGCCTATCGGTCAGAATTTGATGCCCGCACCCTATGGCCAGCCTAACAGGCGGTCAATCCTTGGTATGGGCCAGTTCCGGCACGTCTTTCGCCCCGACCGAGCCGCGACCGGACAAAGACGGGTTTTCCATAAAGAATCTATGACAATTGAACAATTGCTCGCCCTCTGCGGCTTGATGACGCTCATAGCTGCCATCGGGCTTCAGCACCCAACTTTGGGCCTGATCGGCAAGATTGGCGGCCATGATCTGGCTCATTACTTGTGCGTGGACGGTCTTGTTGGTGATTTCCACCAAGGTTTCCACCCGCCGGTTCAGGTTGCGCCCCATCCAGTCAGCAGACGAGATATAGACCCGCGCCTTTTTGCTTGGCAATTCGTGACCCGCGCCAAAACAGATGATGCGGGAATGTTCCAAAAACCGCCCGACGATTGATTTGACGCGGATATTTTCGCTAAGGCCCTTGATACCCGGCCTCAGGCCGCAAATCCCACGTACAACCAGACTGATTTTCACGCCGTGTCCTGAAGCGCGGTAAAGTGCATCGATGACTTCCGGTTCAACCACCGAATTCATTTTCGCCCAGATTTCCGCAGGCTCGCCCTTTTGCGCGTGGGCTATTTCCTGCTCGATGCTTGCCAGCAAAGATTGCTTCAGCCCGTCCGGGGAAATTGCCAGATTTTCCAGTGCTGCCGGTTTGGCGTAACCTGAAACATAGTTGAACACTTTGGTCGCATCGCGCCCCAAAGCCGCATCACAAGTGAACAGGCTGAGATCGGTATAAATCCGCGCGGTAATCGGATGGTAATTGCCGGTGCCGAAATGCGTATAGGTCACCAGCTTGCCTGCCTCACGCCGCACCACCGTTGAAATTTTCGCATGGGTTTTCCAGTCGATGAAGCCATAAACCACATGCGCGCCGGCGCGTTCAAGCCGACGGGATTGCCTGATATTTGCGGCCTCGTCAAAGCGGGCTTTCAGCTCTACCAAGGCGGTAACGGATTTGCCGGCTTCTGCCGCCTCACATAGGGCAGATACAATCGGGCTTTCGTTGCTGGTGCGGTAAAGCGTTTGCTTGATCGCCAGCACATTCGGATCAATGGCTGCCTGTTGCAGGAACCGCACCACCATATCAAACGTCTCGTAAGGATGATGCAGCAGCATGTCCTTTTGACGGATTGCCGCGAAAATATCACCCTCGTGATCCTGCACCCGTTCCGGCACGCGTGGTGTAAACTTGGGCCACAGCAGATCGGCCCGTTGCTCGATAACCAGTTCTTTGACGTCGGCGATACCGACAAAGCCACCCATTTCGATCACTTCGTTTTCGCCGACATGCAGGGCTTTTGTCACCAGCTTTTTCAGGTTTTCAGGCGCGCCCGCTGTCAGGCTTAGCCGGATCACCTCGCCACGGCGGCGGCGCTTTAGGGCCGTTTCAAATTCACGCACCAGATCTTCGGCCTCGTCCTCGACCTCAAGATCGCTGTCGCGAAGCACCCGGAAGGAACATGATCCTTTGATCCGATACCCTGCAAAAAGCAGGCCGATATTTTCCAGCAAAAGCTGTTCCAAAGGCAGGAACCGCAGGCATTGTTTTTGCCCATGTGGCAGCGGCACGAACCGGTCGATCTGATTGGGAATGGGAAGCAAACACAACAGCGTGCGCCCGTCTTTTTCGCGTTCAAGTTCCAGCGCCAGTGACAGGCCTTCGTTGGGAATAAACGGAAACGGATGTGCCGGATCAATCGCAAGCGGGCTGAGAACGGGAAACACTTCATCCAGAAAAATTTTGTCCAGATGGGCGCGATCCTCATCGTTCAGATCAAGGCGCGTCAGCAACGCGATACCCTCGCCTTCCATCGCCAAGCGCAACGCGTCCCAAACCTTTTGCTGATGCATCATCAGGGCGCGCGCATCCGCGTCGATCAACGGCAATTGCGCGGCGGGACTCAGGCCGTCGGCAGCTGGATGGGTCACGCCATTACGGTGCAATTCACGCAAGCCAGCAACCCGGACGGTGTAGAACTCATCAAGATTGGTGGCCGATATCGACAGAAACCTGACCCGTTCCAACAGCGGCACGTTGGGGTTTGCCGCCTCCTCCAGAACCCGCCAATTGAAGGCCAGCCATGACAGTTCGCGGTTGAAAAACCGTGAAGGCGCGGACGGGTCAAATTCCGCCAGCGTTACAGGCGCATCAAACGGCGCATTCAGGAAATTGGCGTTGGTCATGAAATTTTGGCCGGAGTTGCAATCGTTGAAGCAACTATGCCTTGCGCGGTGCGCGATTGTCCAGAACCTCAGCCGCCAATCGGCGGTTTACCGGGCGCTTCTGGGTAAGTGCAGCAAGGTCCAGTGCCGCGACAACCTGATTGACGGCCTCGGTTGACCGTTCGATCCGATCAAGCAGATAGGGGATCAATTCGGGGCCAATGGCGATTTGTCTGTCCGCAAACAGTTTGATCATCATCGCCGCCAGCAACGCATCATCCGGCGTTTCAAGCTTGACCAGCGGCATCGCCTGCATCCGGCTGATTAGATCATCAAGCCCAGCCCCCCAACGGGCCGGCGCCAAGGTTGCCGTTATCATTAAATACCCACCCTTGGCCTGCATCAGATTATACAGATGAAACAGCGCGGTTTCTGTCGCAAGATTACCGACAAGACGGTCGGCGTCTTCCACCACCAAAGCCGGAGCCTCGGCCAAGGCCTCGACGGTTTGATCTGTAAGACTTAACGCATCGACAATCACAGCCCCGGATTCCGTGGCCCAGACATGCGCAAGATGGGTTTTTCCGGCCCCCTTTGGCCCCCACAACAGCATTCGGGCATTCGGCCAGTCCTGCCACTGTTCCAAAGCCTGAACCGCCACAGCGTTTGACGGCACCACAAAGTACGCGTCACGCCCCAACGCCGCCTTAGTTGGCAAATCAAAGATCAGTTGTTCGGCCATCGCCTAGTCCGGATCCTCAAGACCGCGATAAAGCCGCCCCGCCTGATATTGGCGAATTCCAAACCGCGAGAATACACCGATCATCGCGGCCAATGGCACCGCTACCAGCAGACCGACAAAGCCGAAAATCGCCCCAGAGGCCGACAATGAGAACATCAGCCAAACCGGGTGCAGGCCAACCGAACCGCCGACCAGTTTCGGTGACAGGAAATTGCCTTCGACCATCTGGCCAATGACGAAAATAACCGCAACCACACCGATCAACCAAGGCTCATCCCAGAACTGAAACAGCGCCAGTCCGATCGCCAGAACCCCGCCGAAAATCGCGCCGACATAAGGTATGAACGACAAAAGCCCCGCAAGCAGGCCGACAATCAGGCCAAACTTCAAGCCGGTAATCATCAAAGCCGCTGCGTAAAATGCGCCAAGGATCGCGCCGACAGACAGTTGCCCACGCACAAATCCCGCCAAAACCGCATCAACCTCAAGCGCCAGCGTCCTAACGATTGCCTTGTGATCCAAGGGCAACCAGCTATCAATCACTGCGATCATGCGGTCCCAATCCAACAGCAGATAGAACGCGACAACCGGCACCACAATGATGAAAACAGCCACGTCAATCACTGTAAAAGCCGAGGTGATAACGGTGCTCAAGAGTTGACCGCCATGTTCGCGCAACGTCTGCCCGATACTGTCCAGTGATTTCCTGAGGGCGGAATCCGGCTCCATCAAGGTCGGGATTTTATCCTGAAGAAACGCCTGCAACTTTGCCGAATAAACCGGCGCGTCGCCGATCAAGGCGCTTGTCTGGTTGATAACAGTCGGGATCAGGATCAATGCGGCGACAACAAAGACAAAGACCGCGACAAGCGTGATGATCAACGTTGCAATGACGCGGGTGCAGCCCAGACGTTCCAGTCGGTCGGCCACCGGATCAAGAAAGTACGCAATAGCAGCGCCAGCGACAAAGGGCAGCATAACATTGCCCAGCAACCACAGCACCAACACAAGTGCCACCAACCCCGCCCCCCAATACTTCATCTGGTCTTTAACCGGGATTGCCATGCTCGCGCCTATTTTGTTTATTGGCTGATTTTACCTGCGCAAACAGCAAGGATCAACTGGCTTGCTGAGTCTTGCCAATTATTTGCGCTTCGGGCAGGTTGATCGCGCACTCTTGGGATCAGATTTGATGACTGAAATACGCGCCGAATTCCGCCTGCCAACGACTGCGCTGCGCAAAGACCTGCCGTTTTACACCGGCACGTTGGGTATGCAGCTTGATATGATTTATCCTGCCGACAACCCATCAGTTGCCGTCCTGTCAGGCCACGGAATTCGCATCCGGATTGAAAAAGGCGCACCAGAAGCCGCTGGCACTATCCGTATTCTGACTGATGATCCTGACGGTTTTGCAGACGGTGCGCGGGCGCTGGTCGCCCCCAATGGCACCAAGATCGAGATTTGCCCTTTGGTCGAACCGCTGACAATGCCAACAACGCTGCACAGCTTTGTTGTGCGCCGGTTGCGTGACGAGGCACCATGGATTATCGGCCGCGCTGGCATGCATTACCGCGATCTAATCCCTGACCGGCTGGGGGGGTCGATCATCGCCAGCCATATCCGCATTCCCGATGGCGGGCCGGTGCCGGATATGGTGCATTACCATACCGTCGGCTTTCAGTTGATCTTTTGCTATCGTGGCTGGGTCGATGTCTTATACGAAGATCAAGGCGATATGATCCGCCTTTCAGCCGGTGATTGCGTCATCCAACCGCCGGAAATCCGCCACCGCGTCTGTCATGCCAGCGCGGATATCGAGGTGATTGAAATCGGTGTTCCGGCCGAACATGTCACCACGATTGACCACGAAATGACCTTGCCAAACGGCATCGGCAATCCGGGTCGGGAATGGCAGGGCCAGACATTTGTGCATCACATCAAGCAAGGCGCGAAATGGCAACCCTTCCGCATTCCGGGCTTTATCTGCCGGGACACCGGTATCAATGCAGGCACCAAGGGGGTTGCGGGTATTCAGGTTGTGCGGTTTGAGGGCGGTGAAGGCGTAGCGACACGCCATGACAGTGACATCCATTTCACTTTTGTGATGGACGGCAGCATGCGCCTGACCGCCAAAGGACGTGATCCCGTGGACTTGCAGCCCGGTGATGCGTTTGTGATCCCGCCCGGCATGGCAGTGACCTATGGTCAATGCTCGGCCGATCTGGAGCTTTTGGAGGCCTCCCTGCCCGGCAATTTCAACACCACGATTGGCGGCTAGGCAGCAGCGGCCAACGCCCGCACGAGGCGCGGCGACAATCCCCTTTGATCACCATCACGCAACCGCGCCTTCACCACCTTTCCGGTTGAAACAGGTGTGTTGAACGGCGCCACCAATGATCCGTCAAGTAAGGATGCCTGGACCAAAAAGTCGTGCCCCATCAATATGCCAGCCCCGTTGCGGGCTTCCTCCAGCGCCAATGAATACAGTGAATAACTGACGGTTTCCGGCAGGTTGGGTAATGCCAGTTGAGTTTTCTGTACCCACATTGCCCAATCATCCGGCCAAAGGCTGTCCTTTAGCCACAGCATCGCGGCCAGATCGGCAGGCTGCTGCACCTGCTTGGCCAAAGCAGGTGCGCAGACCGGCAGGATATGATCCTCGGCAAGAATCAAACCACCGCGCGAAGTTTTGGGTTCAAGAAAGATCGCTATGTCGTATCCTTCGCGGGCCAGATTCGGCGGCTGCTCCAGTGCTGCAATAGAAATTCGTGCTTGTGGAAAAGCCGCCCGCAGGCCGGGCATTCTGGGCGACAGCCACAGTTGCGCCAGACTGGGCAAAGTGGCGATACGCACTGAGTTTGGTGCGGCGTTCATCCGCAAATTCTGTACCGCCCGGTTCATCTGGTCAAAAGCCGCCAGAAAATCCGGCAGGCTGCGTTCGCCCAATTCGTTCAGGGTAACACCCTTGGCGTGGCGGTCAAACAATCGCGCGCCGGCCCAATCCTCCAGCGCTTTTATGTGCTGCGCAACTGCGCCGGGGGTGACGCATAGTTCCTCGGCGGCTTTGGTCACGCCTCCAAGGCGGGCGGCGGCCTCGAACGCGCGAAGGGCATTCAACGGTGGCGATGATGGGCGCGGCGGGCGGACAGGCATACTAGGCTCAGTTTTTCTAGGTCTAGAAAACAGGAAAACTGATTTGCCATCAATGTCAATAACCGCCTTACTTGGCGCAAGTTCAAACCATAGGATCCTGCCATGCCAAATCTTGCACCCCGCCCTTGGGTTCCGCCGCATTGCGAAAGCTACATTCAGGGCATCGCCACGGAAACCGCAACGACGGACAGCGCTGCGATTGCAGCGCGGATTGAGGCGCTGACTGTGCAAAACAGTACGATTCACGAGGTCGACTGCCTGAACCTGAACCCCGCCACGAACGTGATGAACCCCAAAGCCGAAGCCTTGCTGGCACGGGGCCTGGGGTCGCGCCCGTCGCTTGGCTATCCGGGTGACAAATACGAAATGGGGCTTGAGGGAATCGAGCAGATCGAGGTGATCGCCGCCGAATTGACCGCCGAGATTTTCCGCGCGAAATATACGGAAATCCGCGTGGCTTCGGGCGCTTTGTCGAACCTTTATGCCTTCATGGCCACCTGCAAACCCGGCCACACGGTGATCGTACCTCCGGCCAGTATCGGTGGGCATGTGACGCATCATACCGACGGCGCGGCAGGGCTTTACGGTTTGGATGTTCACACAGCGCCAGTGGTTGCCGATGGCTATACACTGGACGTCGCGGCATTGCGTGATCTGGCGCAAAAACTGCGGCCGAAACTGATCACAATGGGCGGATCGCTGAACCTGTTCACGCATCCGATCCGCGAAGTGCGCGCGATTGCCGACGAAGTTGGTGCCAAACTGTTGTTTGACGCCGCCCATCTGTGCGGGATGATCGCGGGTGGTACCTGGCCAAATCCTTTGGATGAAGGCGCGCATCTGATGACGATGAGCACCTACAAAAGCCTCGGCGGCCCTGCCGGTGGGGTGATTGTCACAAACGACGCCGATCTGGCGCAAAGGCTGGATGCAATCGCCTATCCCGGCCTGACCGCGAATTTTGACGCGGCAAAATCTGCGGCTTTGGCGATTACCATGCTTGATTGGCGCGATCACGGTGCGGCTTATGCCGCCAAGATGGTTGCGGTTTCAAAGTCACTGGCCGCAGCCCTTGGCGCGCGCGGCGTGCCAGTGTTTGGGGTGGCACATGGATACACCAACTCGCACCAATTCGCGATTGAGGCGGCGGCTTATGGCGGCGGCCAGATGGCTGCAAAGAAATTACGGGCCGCAAATATCCTGACTTGCGGCATAGGACTGCCGATTGATCTGGTGGCAGGCGACATGAACGGGTTACGCTTTGGAACGCCCGAGATCGTGCGCTGGGGCATGGACGAAAGCCATGTGGCAACCATCGCGGGCTTCATCGCCGATGCGCTGGCCAGCAATGATCCTACGACATTAGCCCCAAAAGTGCGTGACTTTCGACGACGGTTTGACAAGGTGCATTACGTAAACAACTGACGGGGGCAACATGACGATCAAAGTGGCAGTCGAAAACCGGATCACCACGATTTCAATTCACCGCCCCGAGGCCCGAAATGCCGTAGACCCTGCCACCGCGACCGCGTTGTTCAAGGCTTTTCTGGCGTTTGAAGCCGACGGTCAAAGCGATGTTGCAATCTTAACCGGCGATGCGACCGCCTTTTGTGCAGGTTTTGATTTGAAGGCTGCAGCACTTGGGATGACACCGGATTGGCTGGCGGCGCTGGCTATTCCCAAAGGCTGGATTGATCCGGCCGCTAACCCATTGCCTTCGCCCATGGGACCGGCGCGGTTGATGCTGTCAAAGCCGGTGATCGCCGCCATTGAAGGCCCGGCCGTGGCAGGTGGACTGGAGCTTGCACTGTGGTGTGACGTCAGAATCGTCAGTCGCTCGGCCTATTTCGGGGTCTTCTGTCGCCGCTGGGGTGTGCCTTTGATTGATGGTGGCACCGTCAGACTTGGGCGCGTGGTTGGCGAAGGCCGCGCCAATGATCTGATCCTTTCCGGACGCGCGGTTGACGCATCCGAAGCGCTTGCCATTGGCCTTGCCAACCAAGTGGTCGACGACGGCACTGCCTTACACGCCGCACAGGACTATGCCATGCAACTTTTGAAATTCCCGCAAGGCTGCATGCGAAGCGACCGCAAATCAGTGCGAATGGCCCCAAAAGCAATGGCCAAAGCGCTGCGGCGGGAATGGGCAAGTGCTGGTGTTATCTTAGGCGAAAGCCTGCGCGGTGCGGCGCGATTTGCATCAGGCAAGGGACGTGGCGGCAGTTTTGGCGATATATAGATCGGCAGAAGGCTGCTTTATTCCGGTGCCGAACTCCGCTATCAATATATAGACCCGACTGGCCGGAAACCAACGGCCAACCCCAAGAAACCTGTGTGGAGTTCGACCCTGTGTATGTCCCACGAAACCGGATCGAAGCGCTTGGTCTAAGGCGTGGATTGCCGATGATCTTTGTGCACACACCGAAATGTGGCGGCTCGTATATCGCGCACGCTATTGGTGAAAAACGCGAACGGCGCTGTTTTACCCGCAAGCACCCGGCGCTGAAGGGTCATAAAACCTATATGGAATACAAGACCGCAATGATCCCGCTTGGTATCGACATTGACGATTTTATTACGTTTTCGGTCATTCGCGATCCATGGTCATGGCATGTGTCGCTTTATCATTATGTGAAGGGCCTTACCGGGGTCGATCAGCGCAAGAACCAAAAACTGCATGCGATCATGAACAAGTTGAGCTTTTCAGAATATCTGGTTTGGCTGGAAAACATGGAGGACGAATTCCACGATTCCTACAATGCCAAAAACGTTTGCGACTGGGTTATCGATGACAAAGGCGAAATTGCGGTTGATTTCATCTTGCGGCAGGAAAAACTGGACGAGGACTTGCTGCGGTTCCAGAAAGAATATGGAATTTTGCTGAACATTCCGAAAAAGCCGGTGAATGCGTCCAAGCACAAGGCCTATCAAAAGTATTATTCACCTGCGGAAGTGGATTACATTGCGAAACGGCATCAACGGGATATCGATCTGTT
>ERZ890510.2359-NODE-2359-length-10781-cov-7.715178_pt1 | contig 10781 bp, 9 predicted proteins | sample MGYA00521265_ERZ890510 | MGnify/ENA primary metagenome ERZ890510 (study PRJEB32303, sample SAMEA104408624) | aquatic metagenome | biome: Brackish water; feature: Chemocline; material: water | place: Baltic Sea | collected 2014-10-26T21:54:00 | depth 110 m ...
TCTACGTTAAAGACCTTTTGACCCGTATTCCACGCTCGGAGGAGCATTACATGAGTTCAGTAGATACTACCGGCGACTCGCGAACCACCCAGGGAGATAGTATCCCTTTGCAGGCCAGTGTCCCGGCGCTTAAAATCTGCCCTCATAATGTAAATATTTCTTGTGCGAGCTGTCGCCTGAATGAGCTATGCCTGCCGATCGCGCTTAACAAATCTGAAATTCATCAACTGGATGAAATCGTAGAAAGAAACCGCCCCTACAAGAAGGGCGATCATCTCTATCGACAGAGCGACGAATTCAAATCCGTGTATGCCGTCCGATCGGGTAGTTTCAAATCCTATGTGTTAAGTGATAATGGCCAGGGTCGAGTAACCGGGTTTTTCTTACCGGGAGAAATCATTGGCATGGACGGAATTGCGAGTAAGCAATACGCTAATTCCACCGCCGCTCTTGAGCATTCATCGATCTGCGAAATTCCTTTTTCACAGCTCGAACGTCTGAGCCATGAGCTGCCGAACTTGCAACATCATTTCTTTGCCATTATGGGAAATGAGATTGCCAAGGATCAACAGATTCATACACTGCTGAGTAGTTACACGGCTGAAGAGAGAACCGCCTCCTTTTTGCTGGGCCTGTCCAGTCGCTACTCACGCGTGTCGCTCTCCCCTACCCGATTTCTGCTGCCCATGACGCGTAGTGATATTGGCGAATATTTGGGTTTAACAGTAGAGACCGTGAGCCGGATTTTTACTGGATTGCAGAAAAAAGGACTGATCGAAGTTAATAATCGTGAAATAGAATTGCTGGATATTAATGCCTTGCGAGCTATCGTTAGCACTTCGTAAATCCGATATTATCGGCGAATCTTTTAATGCATAAGCTTAAAGAATCTCCCTATCCACACCTGCTCGAACCACTGGATCTTGGGTTTACCCGACTTAAAAACAGAGTCCTGATGGGCTCAATGCATACCGGCCTGGAAGATATTCCCGATGGTCACAAGCGCATGGCTGCATTTTACGCCGAACGCGCGCGCGGTGGTGTTGCCTTGATTGTTACCGGCGGGTTTATGCCCAGCAAATATTGCCTGCCCGATGATTCCATTCCGCTCTTTAAACAAGCTGAGCAAGTCACCAATCATAAAATGATTACCGATGCCGTGCACCAGGAAGGCGGTAAAATCTGCCTGCAAATATTGCACACGGGTCGCTACTCCAGGCAGGAAAACCTGATCGCTCCATCGCCAATCAAAGCGCCCATCAATCGTTATGTGCCACATGAGGCCACGACGGAGCAAATCGAACAGGAAATCGAAGACTTCGCTAACTTTGCCGAATTTTGCCAACAAGCAGATTACGATGGGGTCGAAATAATGGGCTCGGAAGGCTATTTTATTAATGAGTTTGTAGCCGAGCGAACCAACAAGAGAACCGATGAATGGGGCGGCAGCTACGAAAACCGCATGCGCTTACCACTTGAAATCGTGCGCCGCGTTCGATCCAGAGTTGGAGAAAAATTTATCATCATTTTCCGCTTGTCCATGTTGGACTTGGTGGAGGGAGGAAGCAGCTACGAAGAAACCTTGCAACTTGGCAAGGCGCTTTGTGATGCAGGGGTTACAATCATTAACACCGGTATAGGCTGGCACGAAGCAACCATACCGACTATCGCCACCAAGGTTCCTCGCGCGGCCTTTACCTGGGTAACGGCAAAATTCAGGGCGCAGCTTCCGGTGCCCGTTGTCACATCCAATCGTATCAACACACCTGAAGTCGCCGAAGAGGTATTGCGCCGTGGCGATGCCGATATGATTTCTATGGCGCGGCCGCTTTTAGCCGACGCTGATTTCGTCAATAAGGCCATCGCCAATAAGGCCGATGAGATCAACACCTGCATCGGCTGTAATCAAGCCTGTCTGGATCATATTTTCAATGGAAAGTTGGCCAGCTGTCTGGTAAACCCGCGCGCCTGCCATGAACTGGAATTAAAAATAAGCAAATCAGCGAACCCCAAGGCTATCGCAATTGTGGGTGCTGGTCCGGCCGGTCTGGCGGCCGCCGTGACGGCGGCCGAATGTGGCCATCGGGTAACGCTATTTGATGCAGATGAAAAGATCGGTGGTCAATTTAATCTAGCCAAGCAAATACCCGGCAAAGAAGAATTTTACGAAACCCTGCGTTATTACGCCCGCCAATTGGAAATACTTGGCGTAACAATAAAACTGGGGCATAGGGTTTCAGTGGATGAACTCAATAGTTCTGAATTTGATGAAGTAATTTTGGCTACCGGAATAGTGCCACGTATTCCGGATATTGACGGCATAAACCATGCTTCTGTGCTCAGTTACGTTGATGTGCTTAATGGCAAGGCCAAAGTTGGTGAGCGGGTAGCGATCATCGGTGCCGGCGGAATTGGCTTCGATGTGGCTGAATACCTGTCCCATGCTGGCGAATCAACGAGCCAGAATATCCCTGCATTCATGCAGGAATGGGGTATCGACATGCAGTTAAAGAGTCGTGGGGGCATTGAGGGAATGCAGGGCAGCGTTGCACCATCGGCAAGAACTGTCTACTTGCTGCAACGAAAGAGCGAAGGATTGGGAAAGAACCTCGGCAAGACTACCGGCTGGATACACCGCATAGGACTCATGAGACGCGGGGTAAAAATGCTGTCCGGCTGCAGTTATCAACATATTGACGACGCCGGCCTGCATCTACTGGTGGGCACCGATCCCACACTGCTGGAAGTAGATAATATTATAGTTTGCGCAGGTCAGGATTCGCGAAAAGAGCTTTGCCAGGGGCTTAATAAACCCTTTCATTTAATTGGCGGCGCGGATCTGGCGGCAGAACTTGATGCAAAACGCGCCATCGATCAAGCAACGCGATTGGCGGCGGAGTTGTAGGGCGCAGGAATTAGTAGGACGCAGGAATTAGTGTAAGAGCCGAGGGCTACTTAACTATGCAGGACACCCCGCTAGTTCTCTTTCAACAAATTCGCCGGAGCATATTGATCAGTTAAGGCGCGTCTACTCATATCCCAATCCACACGCGTCGAAAGCCGATTGGGATATTCAAGCATTGGGACACCGTACTTCTTCAGATTTCCTACTATACGCTGTGCCTCAGTAATCAGCACACCCCGCGGTGGAAGCGGGTGCAATTGAGCAAGAATAATTCGATTTCCGGAGGTCGGCAATTTGAAGTTGAAAAATTCATTGAATGCTCGCTGATAGGTCACCGACTCATGATCGTAAAATTTACTGGTAGAAAACGTATTGGCGACAAGTACCGCCTCTGGCGACATGATTTGTTTGACTTCTTGCAGAAATTCCAGCGTTAACAAATGTTCCGGAATATAGTCTCCGCCGAAGGCATCGAGAATGATGTAATCATATTTTTTCCCGCTGATGCCCGCGCGTTTGATAAAAACTCTGGCATCATTAACGCTCACCTTCATGTTTTCATTTTCTTCGAAGAAGAAATAATCTTTCGCAACATTGACAACTGCTTGATCGATTTCAACAATATCGATCTCGGCATCGGGAAATAAATCATGGAAAGTAGTTGGAATTGTGCCTCCACCCAGGCCGGCGATCAGAATTTTTTTTGGTTCAGGCATTAACAATAAACCCGCAAAACTCATGCGAGTATAGGTAAATACCAACATCTCGCGATCATCCACATCCACACAGGATTGATTTCGGTCGCCACGAAATACATTAAATATTAGACAGCGCCGACCATCAGTCTGATCAACGACAATATCCCGATACAAGGATTTTTCTTCGTGGATGGTCTCGGCTACTGCCGGCAAACACATGAACGCAAGCAATAAGGGCAGAATTTTCACCCCCTGCCGGGTCAAAAATTGTAAAAAATTAAATTTGCTTTTCATAGCGCTGAGCCTGGGGAGCAATGACTCCATCTCGGTTAAACAAATAGTTAAGCAGCAATATAAAACAGCCCGCTGAAATCAAGGCGACAATCGATCCCCAGAGAATCTGATTCACTTCAAACCAGAGTACAAAATAGAAGCTGGTGCCCAAGGTTCCTGCAGCACTGCCAAGTGTTGATATGAAGAACAGCAAACCCGCCATATGCCCACTGTGCTCAGATCTGTCCACTAACAACCGTATCGAATAGGGTGAAATCATTCCTAGAATACTGGTAGGTATCAAGTAGATGAAGAGCGAGGCCAACAAAGACCCGTAACGGGGATCCTCAATAGCCATGAAAATGGGCTTCATGATGGAATCGGCAAACAGGATAATGGGCAGGGAAAAAACAGCAGCGCCAATAAAGAACATGGCAAAAGTTACCGGGCTTGGATTGCGCGTGGAAAGCCTGCCACCTATTAAGTAGCCGAGCGACAGTGCCAGCATAAAGACAGTGATGATGCTGCCCCACACAGAAAGACTGCCACCAAAATAAGGCGCCATAATACGAGCGCCGAGCATCTCTATGGTCATTATGCAGAAACCACTTACAAAGGCGACGCAGATAATAGTGGATTTAGGCAGCTTGTGTGTATTCACTGATTCCTCTTCAAGGGTGTTTTATTTTTAGAACACTAAAAGTACCACCGAAGAGCGCGAAATTGAAAGGTTTTGGCGACAGTGGGACAGATTATCGCCGTGGATTAAGCGCTCAACAGGGGTATTAGTCTACCCGCGCACCAAGATGACGACCCCCATCGAGGGCGATTACCTGGCCGGTCATATATTTGCTCGCATTCGAGGCCAGGTATAAGGCGAGACCCGCCATGTCCTCAGCACAACCAATTCTGCCCAGAGGATTTTCCCGCTCGATCTTGTCCTGAAATTTGTCTAATGTCGCCGCCATCATCTTGCTCTCGAAAGCGCCAGGCGCAATCGCATTTACCGTCAAACCCTTCGGCGCCAAACGCAGCGCGAGGTTTTTGGTAAGAAAATGCACTGCCGCCTTGCTGGCCCCGTAAGCAAAATTATCGCTAGTGGAAACACGCAAGCCGTCGATGGAACCTATATTGATCACCCGACTGGGATTTTCCATTGTAGCGCCCGCCGTTAGCAAGGGCATTAGATCGCGCGTCAACATGAAAATAGCCCGCACATTGATATCCATCACCTTGTCATAACCCTCATCAGGATATTCCTCAAATGACGCGCCCCAAGCGGCACCCGCATTATTAACCAGGATATCGATCTTGCTTTCTCGCTGCTTTATTTGATCGACGAACGCCCTGCGCCCCTCGTCGCTGGAGAGGTCGGCAGGCAGCGCGATACAAGTGCCCTTTGCAGACAGTTCTGCCGCCGTCGCTGCGCAGGCATCTGCCTTGCGGGCCGTAATATAGGTCTTCACACCATTTTCAACATAGCCCTGGGCAATCATCTTACCTATGCCCCTGGAACCACCAGTGACGATAGCCGTCTTTCCCGCGACCGAAAACAATTCACTAATACTGAATGACATAAAATACTCCTCGGTATTTCCGTGTTTGTTGCAGACTCATCATTTCGGGACAGAACTCAGTATGAACCATTGAGTATCATTGCGCAGCAATGATCAAATAATGGGGCATAGCTACTCGATAGAACAGAACTCTTTCTCAGAAAACCCGCCCTAACTTTCAATCTTACCGCTCATAATGAGTTCACACATTTGCTGCAGTACATGGGTTTTCTTTACAAAGCCGGCGAAACGCTGATCCTTGGTTAGACCATTGTAGTAACGGTAGTAAATCTGCTGACCGATTACCGCCAGGCGAAACAAGCCGAAGCAGAAATAGAAGGGAAAATTATCTACCGCCAAACCGGTTTGTTGTTGGAAGCGCGCCACAATCTCAGCGCGAGTTGGCGCCCCTTCTACATCACTGGGCATGGTGCGGGACTCACGAAAGAAATCCGGATCGGATATCTGGGTCCAATAGCCTAAGGTACAGCCCAAATCCATTAATGGATCTCCGACTGTCGACATCTCCCAATCCAGCACACCAATCACCTGCAAGGGATTCTCGACAGAGAAAATTACATTGTCCATTTTATAGTCATTGTGAATAACGCTGGCTTTGCCACTTTCTGCCGGCATATTGTCATATAACCATTTAATCGTAGTATCACAATTTACCGTATCCGGAGTCACCGCATCGGCCCAACGTCGACTCCAGCCATCAACCTGACGCTGCACATAGCCTACCGGCTTACCAAAAGTGTCCAGTCCGGCGGCAAACAGATCCACCGAATGAAGCTCACTTAATACATCAAAGAAATTAAACAGCTGTTGTCGAATCTGATCGGGCGACAAATTTAAATCCTGCGGATATTCCCGTCGAATGATCAGTCCTTCGATGTAAGTCATCAAATAGAAATCACAACCAATGACAGAATGATCATCACAAAAATGAATCGGCACAGGCCCGTAAGAGAAAACATTTTTAAGCGCGGAGAGAATCTTAAATTCTCGCGACATATCATGAGCAGATTTAACCGTACTGCCATAAGGTGGGCGGCGCAAAACCCATTGCTCGCTTCCGCTGCTTAACAGATAAGTCAGATTAGAATGCCCGCCAGGGAATTGCTTGACCAGCAAATTGTCGGTGTTACAGGCCAGGACGGATCGCAGGTATTGCTTTAAATGATCGAGGTCGAGTTCTTCTCCTTCCCTGACAGTTCCCGCTTTATCCACTAAATTATTGTTATTCAAAACTGATTCCCGCAGGGACGCCTCATCGAAAAGTGATCATATGCTGCAAGCCCGGTCGCTCCAGATGCGCTAAATTATTAAACAGGGTGAGTGAAAGCTTGCCTTGGCCGTATTTTACTCGCGTTACAGAACTATTGTGCACCATCCAATTTGTACGAATCACCTGATCGTCCGGAAATTGTAATACTCTTTGCATTGCCGTGGCAACGACACCGCCCGAAGTAGAAATAAGCACCTTGGCGTTGCTACTGTGCCTTGCCATGATTTCGTCAATTGCCAAATGCACTCTACACTGGAAGTCAGCCCAACTCTCGAAACCTTCATCCTGTGCTTGCGGCTCTAATTCACCACGAATCCATTTCATTGTGGCCGCTTCAATAATTTGCTGGAATTTTTTTTCATCCTTCCAATGCTTTCTATCGACAGGATCTAATCCTTCTGGCGCAGCATGATCGCGCAAGTATATCCGCATCAGTGGTTCGGCGTTGTATTCGTTGAAAGATGCATTTTCGGTAACTTGCTGAGAGCTATCTTTTACCAGACAGAGTAATTCCCTGGCCGTTTCTTTCTGGCGCAATAGATTTCCACTGTATATACAGTCAAATCGCTCGCCAGTTTCCTGCCAGTGCTGAGCCAGAATCCGAACCTGCTCGACACCTTTCTCGCTCAGCTTATCATAGGATGCTTCGCCGAATGAGGCTTGCCCATGACGAATGAATATCAGTTCACTCATAGAATTGAGCCGCGAGTTTTTAGCATTGAACCACTAACAAGCTGGAATCCAGAATCGATAGCGGAGATCAATTCCATGACCTAAAGGGCAGCAAAACGTTCAGTATGATAATCGCCATTGCCAAACATAAGATCCAGGGCGGTAATGCGCTTGAATAGATGTCCGACATCCAACTCCTCTGTCATCCCAATACCGCCATGAATCTGAATTGCCTCCTGACCGACTTTTCGAATCGCTTTGCCTACCCGACTCTTGGCCGCCGATACAGCCTTCGCTTTCTCCACAGCCTCTTCAGCACTGTCGAGTTTCATAGCGGCCCTGATAACAATAGATCGAGCCAATTGGCATTCGATGAACATATCAGCCATTCGATGTTGTAGCGCCTGAAATGTGCCAATGGCAGTTCCAAATTGCTTACGGATTTTGCTGTATTCCACTGTCTTTTGTAGCAAGGATTCCATGGCCCCAACGGCTTCCGCCGATGCGCATACCGTAGCCCGATCGATGACAGCTTCCAGTGCCGTCAGGGCGGCGCCTGCCGCACCCAATCTGGCACTTGCCGCAACGGTAACATCCTGCAGACTAATTTCAGCCGCTTTCTTGCCATCGACATTGGTATAGGCTCGAATGGATACCCCGGCCGCCTCTGTATCCACGATGAAAACTGAAACGCCCTCGCGCGCCGTTTCGGCGCCTGATTCACGCGCGACGACAAGAATTTTCTGCGCGTTAGATCCATTAAGCACGGCAATCTTGCTTCCATTCAGGGTTACCGAATCGCCCTTGAGCTCGGCGCTTGTTTTTGTACTCGCCAGATTATAACGACTGCCGGCTTCGGCGTAAGCACAGGCCAGCTGCAACGTCCCTTCCATGATCTTTGGCAACAACTCTGCTTTTTGTTCTGCACTACCCAGTGCGCTGATCAATCCGCCGCCGATAACCGTAGTTGGCGTAAATGGCTCAACCAGCATGGCTTTACCGAATTCTTCCATCATCACAATCAAATCGACCACCGAACCACCGAATCCACCGTCTTCTTCATCGAATGGCACTGTCAGCCAGCCTAATTCGGCAAATAGCTGCCAGTTTTCTTCGCTGTAGCCTTTTTCACTAGCGATGATTTGATTGCGAGTGTCAAAGTCATAACTTTTTTGAACAAACTTTTGCACACTTTCCTGTAGCATTTGCTGTTCTTCTGTATGAGAAAAATCCACTGTTAAACCTCTTGATATAATTGTAACGCTTGTCGTTTTCAGGAATGCCCGGGGGCTGATTTACAGGGCCGATTTATAAGCCCCCGATTTATAAGCCCCTACTTTATAAGCCCAAGACCGCTTTGCTTATAATATTGCGTTGAATCTCGTTAGAACCACCAAATATGGAAAGCTTACGATTATTAAAATATGTCAGAGCGGCCGCCGCAGAGTTACCGGGGCCTATTGGCTCCCCTTCAAAGCCGTCCTCGAATTGTTCCGGCACGAAGGGCAGACAATTGTAACCAGCAAGCTCAACGAATAACTCATCCATTTTTTGCGCCAGTTCTGTACCGACAATTTTCAAGATAGAGGATTCTGGTCCCGGCGCCTTGCCAACACTCAACGCCGCCAAGGTGCGCAGTTCAGAATATTCAAGCGCCTGTAATTCAATTTCAATTTCAGCCAGCTTATGCCTGAACATGGCGTTTTCCATCATATTACTGCCAAAACCATCTGCCGTTTCGCCGGCGATTTTCTTCAACGCCGCCAGGCGACGCTTGCCTCTGGGCACACCCGATATATTTGTACGCTCATGAGTAAGCAGCACCTTGGCGTAGGTCCATCCTTTGTTTTCTTCTCCAATAAGGTTGTTTACCGGCACTCGCACATCATCGAAAAACACTTCATTGACTTCCGCGTGGCCATCGAGAAGCACTATCGGCTTCAGTGTTATACTTGGCGATTTCATATCGATTAGCAGAAAGCTGATACCTTCCTGCTTTTTGACACTGTTATCAGTGCGCACCAGGCAGAAGATCCAATCGGCATATTGTCCGTAGGTATTCCAGGTTTTACTGCCATTAACCACGTACTCATCACCGTCTCTGACCGCCGAGGTCTTGAGTGAGGCAAGATCAGAACCGGCGTTGGGTTCAGAATAACCCTGACACCACCAGACATTACTCTGAATAATATCCGGAAGAAATCGCTGTTTTTGTTCATCCGAACCGTACGCCATGATTACCGGCGCGACCATCTTCATACCAAACGGCACCGGCTCTGGTGCGCCGATTAATCCCATCTCGGTGGCAAATATGTATTTCTGCGTCGGACTCCAGCCGGTGCCACCGTATTCAACCGGCCAGTTTGGCGCAGCCCAACCCTTTTTGTAGAGAATTTTCTGCCAGCGCACTAATTCTTCCTTGCTTAAGCGGATGCCCGCATCCACCTTCTTGCGCAATTCGGCAGGAAAATCATTTTGCAGGAATGTTCTTACTTGGTCCTGGAAAGTCTGTTCTTCGGCAGTAAAATCTGCGTTCACTGGGAATCTCCTCAAAGCCGAATTTGTTACCGGCGGTATTGCTGTTCCGACCCTGTACACCTGATGTTGTCTGGCAGGAAAGGTTTTACACTGAATTAAAAGGCTTGCAAAGACTATCACTAATAAGGGGTATTGATAAGCAAAAATCGAGCGACTGTTCGGCGGATGCTGCCGGCCCAGGTGAATTGATATAGCTCAATTAAGTGGACTATTCAGTTAAATAGAACACTAATCGATGCAGCAATTGTTGCCCACTCGATAGATTTGCCCCGATAAATACGGTATGCTTCGCAAACTTTTTAACATACTGTATTTTCAAACAATTTTCGCAACAAACAAGTTCCCAGGAGCTATCATGAAAATCATTCAATCCACCAAATTGGCCTTACTTATTTTTACCCTAGTTAGTGTTGTCGCCTGTAGCTCCACCAGCGAGGAAGCCGAAGCAGCACCACCCTCCGCTGCGGCCGAATCCGGTATAGATGCCACAACGCGTCGCACTCAAGAGTTGGCCGCTGAAGCGGCGGCGCGCGCTGCCGCAGCTGAAGAGAGAATGACCCGGGCCGCCCTGAGCACCACCGTATTCTATTTCGATTTTGATGTATCTGAATTTCGACCAGCAGATCGCGACGTCCTGACTGTTCACGCCAAAGATCTGGCCGCCAATCCCAGTAAGCGTATTCGACTCGAGGGTCATGCCGACGAACGCGGTACTCGCGAATATAATCTGGCATTGGGTGAGCGTCGCGCCGAAGGCATCGAAAATTATCTAATCGTAAATGGCGTTGCTCGCAGACAAATAGAAACAGTCAGCTACGGCGAAGAACGACCCGCCGAGCGTGGCCAGA
>ERZ890510.2360-NODE-2360-length-10775-cov-4.824254_pt1 | contig 10775 bp, 7 predicted proteins | sample MGYA00521265_ERZ890510 | MGnify/ENA primary metagenome ERZ890510 (study PRJEB32303, sample SAMEA104408624) | aquatic metagenome | biome: Brackish water; feature: Chemocline; material: water | place: Baltic Sea | collected 2014-10-26T21:54:00 | depth 110 m ...
GTGGGCGCAAGGGCACGCGTTATCTGTCCTGGCAAAGCCATATCCACATGATGGCGGCGGCGCAGCCGTTCATCTCCGGTGCGATCTCGAAGACGATCAACATGCCGCGTCAGGCGACGGTCGAAGACTGCAAGGCAGCTTACAATCTGTCCTGGCGCCTCGCGCTCAAGGCCAACGCGCTGTACCGCGACGGCTCCAAGCTGTCGCAGCCGCTCTCGGCAATGGCAATCGAGGACGAAGCCGAAGCCTACGAGGACCAACCCAGCGCGGCCCAGGTCGCGGTTATGGCCGAGAAAATGGCCCGCGAGACGATCGAGCGGATGATCGGCGAAAAGGGGCAACGCGGCGCGCGCCGACGCCTCCCACAGCGGCGCAAGGGGTACACGCAAAAAGCCAACGTCGGTGGGCACAAGGTCTACTTGCGCACCGGTGAGTTCGATGACGGCAATCTTGGTGAGATTTTCATCGATATGCACAAAGAAGGTTCGGCGTTCCGCAGTTTGATGGACGGATTCGCCATCGCCATTTCACTGGGCCTGCAATACGGCGTCCCGCTGGACGAGTTCGTCGAGTCCTTCACGTTCACGCGCTTCGAACCCTCGGGGATGGTCGAGGGCAACGAGGCCATCAAAATGGCGACCTCGGTGCTCGACTATTTGTTCCGCGAGCTCGCCATCTCGTATTTGGGCCGCACCGATCTCGCCCATGTCGAGCCGAACGATCTGCGCCACGATGTCCTGCGCGGCGCAAGCGGCGATTCAACCCTGGCGGACGGCGAAGAAGCCGACGAAGCACCGCTGGCGGCGGTTATGGGCGTGGCCAGCAACGGCTACATGCGCACCAACCTATATGTCGTCAACGGCGGCGCGGTCGACGGCCCACAGACCACCGCCTTCGCTGGCGGCGTTGGGGTGGGCATGCCGACAGCGGCGCATTTCGTGATGGAAACGTCGACAACCGTTGCGGAATTCACGGTCGATCCGACCTTGGACAGGATTCGCGAGGCCCGGATGAAGGGCTACGAAGGGGACGCTTGCGGCGAATGCGGCAACTTTACCCTGGTGCGCAACGGCACCTGCATGAAGTGCAACACGTGTGGTTCAACGAGCGGTTGTTCTTAGGCGGCTTGCTGCCTAGAAGGCCCTGACACCTGACGGGGTGCGTTGCACGGCGCACCCCGTTTTCTATGGGCCACACAACCGACTTATCCGGTGGAAAAGCAGATTTACAGCCCCCTCGCCGCCCCGTAGGCTTGGGACTGAAAAGGTGCCGGATGTCACAAGAAAAACCACAAAATGCGGCCAAGCTCTCGGTGCTGCAGGCCAAGTCCGAGGAGGACCGCCACCGAATTTACATGTTCCGGTACCGCACCCTGGTGCAGGAACTGGGCGGCGATTCGGTTTTCGCCTTTCACGACACCAAAACGATCTCGGACCCGCTCGACGACAATGCCATTCATTTGTATCTGACGGCTGACACCCAGGTTATTGCCTCTATTCGAATCAACTCCGGGCGTATCACGCGGTTTCCGGAAAAGGTTAAGACCAACTATCAGCTCGGCAAATTCAGCGACTTCGAAGTCGGCGGCCTAAGCCTTACGACGCGGTTCACCGTGGCGAAGAAATGGGCGCAGAGCCAGATCATCAAGGTTCTTCTTGGCGCCGCCTACAAAACCCAACGCCACCTCGGCAGCCGGTTTGACTTCGCCAGCTGCCCGCCGGCCTTGGTCCCGCTGTACGAGCAAATGGGCTACCGGCGTTACGGCGAAAACTTCGAGAGTGACGACCGCGAGTACCAGGTGCCGATGGTGTTATTGATGGAGGACGTCACGCATCTGCGCGAGAACGCCTCGCCCTTTTTTAAGATTGCCGGCGAATACGAGAATAACGGGACGACTGCGGCTTGGTTCGAAAAGAAGTTCCCCGATGCGTTGAAACAACGCTCGGACCGCGGCATGGACGAGGAGCGCTTTTGGGAATTTCTTAGCGAAAAGATGCACCATACGCCGCTGGAGAGCATCCCGTTACTGCGCGGTTTGAACCACGCCGAGGCAAAGAAATTGGTCCGCGAGGGCAACCTGATCCGCGCCAAACAAGGCGACACGATTGTTTCGAGCGGCCAGCGCAGCCGCGAGATGTTCGTGGTGCTGCAGGGCGAGGTCGCAGTCAAAGTGAACGACCGTACAGTCGCGGAACTCGGCGCGGGCGCGATCTTCGGTGAGACCGCTTTGATCACCTCTGCCCCACGCACCGCCGATGTCGTCGCCAAGACCGACGTCGAGGCACTGGTCCTGACCGAAGATTTTTTGCGCAAAACCATGCGCGCGATGCCCGATATCATGGTTCGCGTCTTGTTCAATCTGTCGATGATCCTGGCCGAGCGACTCGCCGCCAGTACCCAGCAGATCGGCAACGCCCCGGCACCCGCACCAGCAACGCCCGCAGCGCCAGTCGCGAAGCCAAAGGTTGCGGCCAAACCGACGGCCGCCTAAGGCGGCCTTGGCCCGGCGGCTAGCTGCCGGGTTCTTTTTTGGGCTCTGGCAGAATGACGCGGACGGACAATTCCCGTAGATGCGCCAAAGCGGCTTCGGACGGGGCACCCATCATGAGATCTTCGGCGCGCTGATTCATCGGGAACAGCGTCACCTCGCGAAGGTTGGTCTCGTCGGCCAGAAGCATGACGATACGCTCCATCCCGAATGCCATCCCGCCATGCGGCGGCGCACCGTAATGAAACGCGTTGTATAGGCCGCCAAAGCGTTCCTGAACCTCAGCGGCGCTGTAGCCGGCGAGCTCAAACGCCTTCACCATCACTTCGGGGCGATGGTTGCGGATCGCCCCGCTCGCCAGTTCGTGGCCGTTACAGACCAGATCATATTGATTGCTGAGGATCGACAATGGATCTTCGGCGTCGAGCCCCTCGAGACCGCCTTTGGGCATCGAAAAGGGGTTGTGGGCGAATTCAACTTTTTTGGCATCGGCATCATATTCGTAGAGCGGGAAGTCAGTGATCCAGCAAAAGCGAAAAACGTCGCGCTCCAACAGGTCTAAATCGTGCCCCAAACGGATCCGGGCCGCGCCAGCTAGAGCGGCCGCGCCACCCGCCTTGTCACACGAGAAAAACACAGCATCACCGTCACTTACGCCGGATAGTTCACGTAATTTATTAGTTCGTTCGGGGTCCAGATTCTTGGCGATGGGCCCTTTCGCTTCGCCGCCTTCGAAGACGATGTACCCCAGCCCGGCAGCCCCCTGATCGGACCGTGCCCAATCGTTCATCTTGTCGAAAAAACTGCGCGGCTGGGTCGCTGCGCCCGGCGCCGGGATGGCCCGAACGACCGCTCCTTTTTCGATGGCGCCCGCGAAAATCTTGAAGCTTGACCCACGAAACGCCTCGGTGACATCCGAAATTTCAATCGGGTTGCGAAGGTCGGGTTTGTCGCTGCCATATCTCAGCATCGCGTCGGCATGGGCGATGCGCCTGAACGGGGCAGCATCAACTTTCCAGGTGCCGAATTCCGAAAACACACCGTGCACAACCGGCTCGATCGCCGTGAACACATCGTCCTGTTCGACAAAGGACATCTCAATGTCCAATTGGTAGAACTCGCCCGGTGAGCGATCGGCGCGCGGGTCTTCGTCGCGAAAACACGGCGCAATCTGGAAATAGCGATCGAAGCCGGCCACCATTACCAGCTGTTTGAACTGCTGCGGCGCCTGCGGCAGGGCGTAGAACTTGCCCGGGTGCAGCCGACTGGGGACCAGAAAATCACGCGCCCCCTCGGGCGAACTGGCGGTCAGGATTGGGGTTTGGAATTCGGTAAATCCTTGGTCGCTCATTGCCTTGCGGACGCCGGAGAACACGCGTGAGCGCAGCATCAAGTTGTCGTGCAGCTTTTCCCGGCGCAGATCGAGGAAGCGGTAACGTAACCGCGTGTCCTCTGGATAGACCTGATCGCCGAACACTTGGAGCGGCAGTTCATCAGCCGGCGAAAGGACCTCAAGCTGCTCGATCCGCAATTCGACATGGCCGGTGGGCAGCGCAGCGTTAACCGTATCGGCGCTGCGGGCGACGACCGGACCAACAACTTTGATCACGCTCTCCGGGCGGACACGCTCGAGCACGGCAAATTGCTCGGTGCCAGCCTCGATGACGCACTGGGTCAGCCCATAGTGGTCGCGCAGATCGACGAACAGCAGATTGCCATGATCGCGTTTGCGATGAACCCAACCTGAGAGCGTTGCGGTATCGCCGACATTTGCTGCGGTCAGGTCGCCACAGGTGTGCGTCCGGTAGATACTTTTCATGGTCATCCGTCAGTTTTCGGGGGAAAAGCGGGCGAAACTGGGCACGACCCCGGCGCCATGTCAAGGTGACGTAGCGCGCGCGGCAATTTCAAGGATCGTGTATACAGCGCCCATGACGATGCTGACCACCACCGCCGAGGTTTCGGCCCTTTGCGAGAGACTGGCAAAAGCCGAGTACGTCACGGTCGATACCGAGTTCATGCGCGAGACGACCTATTGGGCCAGGCTCTGCTTGGTGCAGATCGCCGGGCCGGACGAGTCGGCGGCCATCGACCCTTTAGCGCCCGGCATGGACCTCACGCCATTGTTCGCGCTGCTGGCTAACCCGGACATCCTCAAAGTGTTCCACGCGGCCCGTCAGGACCTTGAGATATTTCACCATCTGAGCGGTGAAGTACCCCATCCGATTTTCGACAGCCAGGTCGCTGCAATGGTCTGCGGCTTCGGCGACTCGGTGGCTTACGATACGCTCGCGGCTCGGCTGGCCGGCGCCAACATCGACAAACACTCGCGGTTTACCGATTGGGCGCGGCGGCCCTTGACCGACCGCCAGGTCGGCTACGCCTTGGACGACGTGATTCATTTACGGCCGATCTACGAAAAACTCTCGGGCATGCTCGAAAAGAATGGCCGGAAGCATTGGCTGGGCGAAGAGATGGCGATCTTGACCGATCGCGGGACCTACGAGGTAAACCCCCGGGAGACCTGGCGGCGGCTCAAGCTGCGCAACCCGAAACCACGCATGGTCGCGGTCCTGCAGGAGATCGCCGCGTGGCGCGAAGTCGAGGCACAATTGCGCGACGTGCCGCGCAATCGCATCATCCGCGACGAGGCGCTGCTGGAAATCGCGGCCCATCCGCCGAAGAACCGCGAGGAATTGGGCGGCATTCGCGGCTTTCCAAAGGGCATCGCCGAAAGCGCGCGCGGTGAGGCCATTGTCGAAGCCGTGGGCCGCGCGCTCGCACTGTCCAAGAACGACCTGCCCGACGTTCCCGACCGCTCCCAAAAGGCACAAGGCATCGGGCCGCTGGTCGAACTTCTCAAAGTCTTGCTGCGCATGAAATGCGAAGAGCACGAGGTCGCACAAAAACTGATCGCGAATGTGAGCGACCTTGAGCAGATCGCCACCGACGACAAGGCGCCGGTGGCCGCCCTGCAGGGCTGGCGGCGGGACGTCTTTGGGACCGATGCGCTGCGCCTGAAACACGGCGAACTGGCCCTTGCCGCGACCGGCCGCAAGGTGAATCTCATCGAGGTAACGCCCCGCTAGGCGGCGATCACCGTGGTCGGTACGACCTCAAGATGGCGCGCCAGCCCGTTGTGGCGCTTTTGAACCACTTCACCAGCGAAATCAGCTAAATCAGACGGCAGCGTGAGAACCAGTGCGCCGACAGTCAGCGTGAGCTGGGTGCGTGGCAAGAGGCCCGGCGCACCGCCACTGAGGGTATGAGCGAGGTTCAGAATCTTGCCTAGGGTCATCGCCCGGTCGATTTCCCGTTCGTCCAACAATTTGCGGGCCTCGCCTGCCATAACGAAATCCGGGTCGCCGCGGTAGCGCTCATAGACCGCCAGCGCGACGAGGGCTCGTCCACGATGTCCAATGCCGACAAACGGCGCGTGAAGAATGCGCACGAGCGCCTGTTCGGCGCGGTAGTCGGAATGACCGCGCCAGGCCAGCTCGCTCAACAAAACGGCGCCACGACGAAGTTTGAGTGCGGCCTCGTCGGGCGCGCCAAGAACCGGCGCCAACCACGCTAGAACCTCGTCGACATGCGCGGCGAAGCGCAGACTACGCAGTGCTTCATCCTCGCAAAACGCCAGGAATGGATCGCGCTGCTGTTCCTCCACGGGTAAATGGCTTTGAACCAAACCTTCGCGTAGACCGTAGCCACAAAACACGAGATCGACCGGCTTCAGGGCGGCGATCAAACGTTCCACCACCAGCGCGCCGACCGGCACCGCCGCCGCCCGCTTTGATGGCACACCCTCCAAAGCCGCTAACGAAGCTGAGCTGAGGTTGGTCAGTACATGAGCGAATTCCGCGAACTTCGCCGCTTTGACCCGGTATTCGTGGACGATTTGCAAAGGCGCGTGACGTTGACGGATGTGGATACGGGCGAGCGCCCGCCACACCCCGCCAACGCAGTACAGGGTGCGGCCTTGCCACGACGGCAGGCCGGCCGATCCCTGAAGGATTTCGTCGACGCGCGACGCGGACGGCATGCCGTCGACAAATTGCAAGGAGCCCAGCGGGAGGGTCGTGCTATCGCCGGGCGCGCCGTTTTCCAGGGCGACGAGTTCCAAACTGCCGCCGCCCAAATCCCCAACCACGCCATGCGCGCCGGGAATCGCCGCTGCGACACCGAGCGCCGAGAAATACCCTTCTTCGTTGCCGCTAAGCACGCGAACCTCGATTCCGCAGGTTTCTCGGACGCGGGCAATGAAGTCAAAACCGTCAGCCGAATCTCGTATCGCCGCCGTGGCAACGGCCTCGAGCGCGCCAACCCCCATGGCATCGGCCAAAGCCGCATAGCGACGCAGCGTATGAAGTGCTAGGTCCGCCGCCTTCGGGTCGAGATGGCCGCCCGCACCAACGCCGCGCCCAAGGCCGCAGAGCACTTTTTCGTTGAAGATCGGGAGCGCCGCACGTTTGAGCGACTCGTAAACCACCATACGTACCGAGTTCGATCCGATGTCGACCACGGCAAACGGTTTATGGTCGGCGGTGCCGGGGACAACCGGGAAGCGCGCCGCCTGATTCATGCATCGTTCTCGTCGAGAACGAGGCGCGGCAGGCTGTCGGCCCGTAGCGCCTTCCCGCGACCGGAGAGCGACGGGTTGGTCATGAAATAGGTGTGAGCACCGAACGGCTCGTCATCAGGATCGTCGACGCGGCGGTAGTCGCCGTCGGCGTGCAGTTCCCACGCCTGTTGGTTGTCCTTCAAGTTGGCGATCATGATTTGCCCCATGATCTGTTCGTGCACCGTCGGGTTTTCGATAGGCACTAAGGATTCGACACGGCGGTCGAAGTTTCGCGGCATCCAATCGGCGGAGCTGATGAAGACCCGCGCCCCATCGGCGGGCAATCCATGCCCGCCACCCGCACAAAGAATCCGGGAATGTTCGAGAAACCGGCCAATAATGCTGCGAACCCGAATGTTTTCGGAAAGACCAGGGAGCCCGGGGCGCAGACAGCAGATCCCGCGCACGATGAGCGTGATTTCAACACCGGCTTGCGATGCACGGTACAGCGCGTCGATTGTTTCGGCGTCTACCAGCGCATTCAGTTTGGCCCAAATTGCCGCCGGTCGGCCGGCCTTGGCATGCTCGATTTCGTCCTCGATGACGTCGAGGATTGTCTGTCGCAGGTTGAGCGGCGAGATTTTCAGTTTTTCGAGCGATTCCGGTGCCGCGTAACCTGTTAGATAGTTGAACAGCAGCACCGCATCCCGGCACAGCGCCGGATCGGTCGTGAAGAAAGACAAGTCGGTGTAGATGCGTGCGGTTTGCGGATGATAGTTGCCCGTACCGAAGTGCACATAAGTCCGCAGACCCGTGCCCTCTTTGCGCACCACCAAAGAGACTTTGGCATGGGTCTTTAGTACGACGAAACCGTAGACGACTTGCACGCCGGCGCGCTCCATATCGCGCGCCCATTTGATGTTGGCCTCCTCGTCGAATCGCGCCTTGAGTTCGACCAAGGCTGTTACGGTCTTGCCTGACTCAGCCGCCGCGATCAGCGCCTGGACAATCGGCGAATCGTCGCTGGTTCGGTAAAGGGTTTGTTTGATCGCCACAACATCGGGGTCTTGCGCCGCTTGACGCACGAATTGCACGACGACGTCGAAGCTCTCGTAAGGATGGTGGACGACGAGGTCTTTTTGCCTGATCGCGGCAAAGCAATCGCCACCAACCTCGCGGATGCGTTCGGGAAAGCGCGCGTGGAACGGCGGAAACAGGAGATCGCGACGCTCCGACACGATCAGTTGCTGGACGTCGACCAGGCCGACGAACTCGTCGACGACAATGATCGAGCGATCTTCGAGGTGTAATTCGCGCGACAGAAAGTGAACCAAGTCCGTTGGTAGTTGGCTATCGACCTTGAGTCGGATCACGCTGCCGCGGCGGCGCCGCTTGATGGCGCTTTCGTACACACGGACAAGATCTTCGGCTTCTTCCTCGACTTCGATGTCACTGTCGCGCAGGACCGCGAAGCATCCCCTCGCCTCCACCGTGTAGCCTGGGAACAGCCGCCCCAGGAACAGGTCGACGATGCGCTCGAGCGTGATGAAGCGCGCCTCGCCGTCATGCTGCGGCAACAGAACGAAGCGCTCTAGGTGTCGGGGCAGCGGCACCAGTGCATTGAGTAAGCCGTCGTCCGAGATGCGCCTGAGCTGCAGCATGAGGCCCAAACCGAGGTTTGGTAGAAACGGGAATGGGTGCGCCGGGTCAATTGCCAGCGGCGTCAGCAATGGGAAGTAGCGTTCGAGAAACCGGTTCTCCAACCAAGCCTCTTCCTCCTCGGTCAAATCGTCGGGTCCAACGACGCGAATGCCGTTGAGCGCCAACGCGGCGAGAAGTTCTTTGAGAACACGCTGCTGCTCGGCCAATAGGCGCTCTGCGCCCTGCCAAACATCGCGCAACTGGCGTTCCGGCGTCCGCCCGTCTTGGCTCAGCTCTTCGACGCCGGCGGCGACCTGCCCCAGCAATCCGGCGACCCGAACCATGAAGAATTCGTCGAGGTTATTCGCTGAGATGGACAGGAACCGCAGGCGTTCCAACAACGGGTGGCTGGTATTTTCAGCCTCGCCAAGCACACGCTCGTTGAACGCGAGCCACGACAGCTCGCGATTGATAAAACGCTCGGGCGACGCAGCGAGGGTCGCCGCCGCCTCGGTATTTGCTTCACCTTGGATGTCTACGACTGGTTCAACCATGCCCGTGTTCCCGGTTCATTTTTTCGCGGGAACCGACCCTTACATATGATCTATAACAATCCGGCGACGCCGCCGACGTTTGACCGTCATAATCAGCGCACACCAAAGGCACAAGATGGTCACACTGTATCTGCTACGCCATGCGAAGTCTTCGCAGGCGACTGGCGGTCTCAATGACGAGGACCGACCGCTGAACGAACGGGGCCGAACCGCCGCCGCAGCGCTGGGACGCTACATGCACGACCACGGCCTATGCCCTGACCTTGTCCTGAGCTCGTCGGCGCGACGGACCCGGGAGACACTCGAAATTTTGCGGGCCGCCGCGGCGTGGGGTCCGGCAAATCCGCCGGAGCGATTTCTCGACCGGCTGTACCTGGCGCCACCCGCCGACATTCTGGCCGCCATCACCGCGGTCGCCGAACCCGTCCAATCGATTCTTGTTGTCGGACACAACCCGGGTATCCACGAATTGGCTCTCGCAGTGGTCACGCGGGGCCAGGACGACTACGCCAACCTGCTGGACGCCTATCCGACGGGCGCCCTCGCGGTCCTGACATCGGACGCAGCGGCATGGCCTGGTTTTGCAAACGCGCCGATCTCGTTGGCCGCCTTTGTCCGCCCGCGCGATCTGATCGCTTAGTTCGCCGGCCGAGTCCAAATCTGCGTCTTGCCCAACGCAGGCACGCCAACGTAGCCACGAAGTTTGAGCGTGCCGTCGGCCAAGAGCGTCATGACCGCTTTGTAGATCTTGCCGTCACGCGGGTTGTAGATACGCCCGCCGCGGTAATCGCCCGGATCCTTGCGGGTAAAACCGTCGAGCAACTCCATGCCCAAGATCGGGCGGCCGCGCAGCGCTTCGTCACGGTTGTTGTTATCGATCCTCGGCTTGCCGTCCTCGTCCACTGGATCATCGAGGTGAGCGATGCGGCCGCAGACTAGGTCGGCGCAGGTATAAATCTCGATCACCGAGTCCTGTTCCGGCGGTAACCACCGACCCAAGATTTCCGATTGTGCCGACGCACTTTGCGGGTTTGCGAACCCAATGAGCGCTGCAAGGGCGAGGGCCACGAAGAAAAATCTAGTCATCCATTTCACTCCTTGTCCTGGTCGGCATCCGCGTCGACCGACAGATCAGGCGGGTTGTCAGCGCCCGCCGCGCCGAGAACCTCGGACGCGAGGCGAACCGAAACGCGCCGGCCGGTTTCCAGTGCCAGTGCGTCGAGCTGCGCAACGCACCGCTGCGCTGCGTCGAACGAACGCTCCAAACGGGTCATCATAAAGGCGATCACCTCTGGTGCGACAGCCAATTGTCGGTCGGCAAAAAGTTTTGCGAGCACCGCCGCCAGAAGTTCGTCATCGGGGCGGCCCACGCCCACTGCGGTCGCCGCCCGCAAACGCGATCGGAGGTCGGGCAACGAGACGGGCCAACGTGCAGGCGGTGTTTCGCCGGTCAGTAGTAGCGATCCACCCGCCTGGGCAATGCTGTTATGAACGTGCAGCAACGCGACTTCGTCAAATGGTTGCCCATCGT
>ERZ890510.2363-NODE-2363-length-10770-cov-5.657210_pt1 | contig 10770 bp, 7 predicted proteins | sample MGYA00521265_ERZ890510 | MGnify/ENA primary metagenome ERZ890510 (study PRJEB32303, sample SAMEA104408624) | aquatic metagenome | biome: Brackish water; feature: Chemocline; material: water | place: Baltic Sea | collected 2014-10-26T21:54:00 | depth 110 m ...
AAAACCTCTCTTATGCAAATACTTTAAATGGTCTCATAGGCTTTGACGGGGAACACTCTTCAACAAACCAGTCTCCCCACCAATCTATTAGCTACTATATTGCCGTAATACGGCAGAGTTCTGCGGCTCTCACAGGTTAGTATAAAATAGGTGTCAAAACTAGGGAGGGAGTGGTGGGCCTGGTAGGACTCGAACCTACGACCGAACCGTTATGAGCGGTTTGCTCTAACCAACTGAGCTACAGGCCCCCAAATCAATATGACCTGTTAAGTAACAGATAATAAAAACAATGAATAGAGGGGAATTTCGCATTATGCGATTTTTTTAATAAGCCCGCTAAAAATATCAGCGAGCTTACATATTTATTTATCCAAAAAGCTTCTCAGTTTACGCGAACGACTTGGATGTTTTAGCTTGCGAAGTGCTTTTGCCTCAATTTGGCGAATACGCTCGCGGGTCACAGAAAACTGCTGCCCCACTTCTTCTAAGGTGTGATCCGTATTCATTCCAATACCGAAACGCATACGAAGAACCCTTTCTTCGCGCGGTGTTAAAGACGCTAAAACCCGTGTTGTTGTATCGCGTAAATTAGTTTGGATGGCGCTATCAACAGGCAAAATTGCATTTTTATCTTCAATGAAATCACCAAGATGGCTGTCTTCCTCATCACCAATAGGTGTTTCCAATGATATGGGCTCTTTGGCAATTTTCATGACCTTACGCACTTTTTCAAGCGGCATAGATAGTCGCGCGGCTAATTCTTCTGGTGTCGCTTCGCGGCCTATTTCATGCATCATTTGGCGGCCTGTGCGCACAAGCTTATTGATGGTTTCGATCATATGCACGGGAATTCGGATCGTTCTGGCTTGGTCAGCAATAGAACGGGTAATAGCTTGTCTGATCCACCAAGTAGCGTAAGTCGAAAATTTATAACCACGGCGATATTCAAATTTATCAACCGCTTTCATAAGGCCGATATTACCCTCTTGGATAAGATCAAGAAATTGAAGGCCGCGATTAGTATATTTTTTAGCGATTGAAATCACCAATCTAAGATTGGCCTCAACCATTTCCTTTTTAGCAATACGTGCTTCTTTTTCGCCTTTTTGAACTTTATTAACAATGACACGAAACTCAGAAATATTTAGACCAACTGTCTTGGCAATCTCTGAGACCTGATCACGCATGTTGTCGATAATTTCGCCTTCATTTGTATAAAAATTATCCCATCCTTTAGCTTTATCTTTAGACATAACCTTAAGCCAGTCATTCTCAAGCTCTCGGCCCGAATAATTATCAAGATAAGACTTTCGGTTAACTTTATGACGCTCTGCAAGACGTAACATTTTTCCTTCTAAGCCCATAAGTCGCTTACTTGAAAAATAAAGCTGTTCCAACAAAGATTCTATGCGGTTATTATTAAGCCTAAGGCTATTCATAAGCTCTATCAGCTCATCACTTAATTTACGGTATCGACGTTCTTGAGCCGTTGAAAGCTCGCCTTTGCCAATATTACTTTCATGACGTAATTCTTGAAGTTTAACGAACTTTTTATGAACTTGAGCAATTTTAGAAAATATTTCCATGACCCGTGGCTTAAGTGCTTCTTCCATGGCCGCCAATGACATGGTTACCCCTTCATCATCATCATCATCTTCGTCGTCTTCCTCTTCACCTTCAGCTTCGTCTTCTTCTAGACCTTCATCTAAATTACTTTTGTCTTCATTTTCACCGTTATTTTCAGGGCTTTCCTCATCATCATCGTCAGTATCTGCGATAACGTCTTTTTCTTCATTCACCGGTGTCGCCGTTGGCGTTGCATCATTTTCTTGGGTTGGGTCGTTGCCATACATTGAATCTAAATCAATGACATCACGGAGCAATATTTCTTCTTCTTCGAGCATTTGCCCCCAAGAGGCCAAGGCATTAAAAGTAAGAGGGCTATCACAAAGACCAGAGATCATAGTCTCACGCCCTGCTTCAATACGTTTAGCAATGGCTATTTCACCTTCGCGCGATAATAGCTCGACACTACCCATTTCACGAAGATACATCCGCACAGGATCATCAGTACGATCCGCAGGCGCTTTTTTCTCAGGGACTTCTTCATCCACTTCTTCAGACGCTTTAGCTTGAACATCTTTATCTTGTGAAGCATCCTCGCCTTCAGCATTATCGATGACATTAATGCCCATTTCCGAAAGCATGGTCATAACGTCTTCGATTTGCTCAGAAGACATTTGATCCTGCGGCAACGCTTCATTTAAAGCATCATAGGTGATGTAACCCTTTTTTTTAGCCTCAGCGATCATTTTTTTCACTGCTTCTTGGCTATTTATAATAGGGTTATCTACTGTATCGATATTTTTATCAGACTTTTTGGCTTTTTCTGCCATTTATAAACCTCGAATAATTTTTAAAAGCATAAAATTTCGTCCCTAAGGATTTTCTTTTCCTAAAGGCGCGCTCAAATTCTTAATGCTTGCAGAATGCTCTTCTTTTAGGGCTTGCAAGCGCGTATAATCTTCTTCGTTCAATTCTTTGGATCCTAGCTTTGCTATATCTTGCCCTAACTTTTCAATATGGAAAAGTTCAAACAAATGAAGCCACGATCCTTCCGTTTCCTCCTCAGAAGATTTAAGCCCAATAATTTTCTGGGCTATCAACACGCCTTGCTTGATTTCTATGGCCTGACCCAATCCATTATTTATAAGGTGGTGTCGCAGGCGTTCTCTTTCAAGGTTCGAGTCGTTATTAGCTATACGTATGATTTCATTGCGGACCTTGTCAAGCTCAACTGATTCGAAATCGAAAGTTGCAAAGAGTTCTTCATGGCGATTAAGGAGCCATGGATGTTCTAAAACCGTGAGAATGATTAGCCTTTCACTGTCTAAGGTCGATGATTTTAGCGATTTTCCAATCATGGTTTTATTAAGGTCGCCGATGCTTTTTTTCTCATCTTTTTGCCAAAAACTTTTATTTTTGAAAGAAGCGTCGCGTCGTTTTTGTTGCTGATTCTCTTTGTAAGCAAAATTTTCCGTCTTTTCATGGAGATTTATTTTCGGAACAAAGTCATTACCAAAATATTTTTTTAGACGTTTTTGAAAATCACTTTCATAATAACCCCGAATAGTGGGGTCTTTAATATCACTCAATGTTCTGCTTATTTTTTGCTCGAGGCCCGCTCTTTGTTCTGGCGTATCAAAATCAACGCCACCAATCAATTCGTTCCATAGCACTTGAGCAAGCGCAAGCCCTTCATTGAGAAGATTTTCAAATGCCTTACTACCGTGGGCGGCGATAAAACTATCAGGGTCTTCGCCGTCTGGTAAATAAACAAATCTTAATGAATGGCCCGGCTTTAAAAGTGGTAATGCCCGCTCGACCACGCGAATGGCTGCGCGCTGGCCTGCCTTGTCACCATCAAAGCTCATAATCGGCTCTGGTGCTAAACGCCAAAGCTCACGTATTTGATCTTCGGTCACCGCCGTACCAAGGGGGGCAACGGCCTCTAAAAATCCGCCTTGCGATAAGGCAATCACGTCCATATATCCTTCTGCAACGATAACCCGACCCTTTTCATAAGCCGCTTTTAGCGCACCACTTAAATTATAGAGCAGTCGTCCTTTGTGAAAAAGCGGCGTTTCTGGCGAATTTAAATATTTTGCCTTGGCTTGGTCTGATAAAGCACGACCGCCAAAGGCAACCACTCGGCCTTGTCGGTCGCAAATGGGAAACATGACGCGATGACGAAAACGGTCATAACTGGGCCCACCATCATCTGGCTTTATCAGCATTCCTCCTTCAATCAACATCTCTTCTGTGAACTCTGGTCGAGCCAGCATAGCTTCTTTCAAGGCGGTTTTACTATTGGGAGCAAATCCAAGTCTGAATTTTTTTACCGTCCCCTTATTAAGGCCGCGCATTTGAATATACTTTTTGCCTTCAATACCCGCTTGGCTTGGCAACTGACTTTCAAACCAATGTGCCGCCGCCTCCATCACATCATAAAGGGTCTTTTTTACTTTACTACGAGCTTGATCTTCTGGTGAATATTCCGGCATTTGAAGACCCGCTTGCCCAGCCAGCCTTTCAACAGTTTCTGGGAAAGAAAGTCCTTCGGTTTCAAGAACAAAATTAATGACATCGCCGTGGGCACCACAGCCAAAGCAGTGATAAAAGGCCTTCTCATCATTAACGGTAAAGGAGGGGGTTTTTTCGTTATGAAACGGACAAAGGCCCGAAAATTCTCGACCTTTTCTTACCAAGCGAACTTTACGACCAATAACCTCACTGGCAGGCAATCGATTTCTAATTTCATCTAGAAAATCTGGCGTAAATCCCATTGTTGGTACTTCAATATAAAATAATAATTGTTATTTTAAGATAATAGTTCTTTGGCAACTGCGCTGGCTTTGGAAAAATCCATTTGTCCAGCATATTCCCCTTTTAAGCAGGCCATTATTTTGCCAATGTCTTTAAGGCCCGATGCGGATGTTTCATCAATGGCGGATTTCACCGCCCCTTCAATTTCATCACCATCAAGCTGACGAGGTAGAAATTCGTTGATAATTTCAATTTCGTCATTTTCTTGTTGAGCTAGCTCTATGCGGCCTGCTTCTTCATAGATTTTACTACTGTCATTGCGCTGCTTGACCATCTTGGAAAGAATATCAATAATCTCAGGATCGCCAACTTTACTGTCCGATTCGGTACGAACCGAAATGTCCCTGTCTTTGATTGCAGCCATGATTAAACGTATTGTGCCAAGACGACGTTTGTCTTTAGCTCGCATTGCATCTTTCATCGCAGTCGTAAATTTTTCACGCAACATATTGTTTTATATCCTCATTTTACAAAAATGCCGACTAAAGACACCTTGTCATCCGCCGGCTTTTCTCACAGGAAAGAGAGACTCTACCGCAAAACATATAAAAATGCAACAGCAAATTATCTTTTAAGTCATTGAATTTAAAGGATAATTTTTATTACTGAATCACTTGCTGAATCACTTGACGTAGCAAGACTGATTTATTATTGTCCCGACAATTTACAAGTTGTTTTTTATCTATGATAAAAGAAGAATTTTATGAGAAAATCACGACAAACATTCAATATAAAGTTTTAGCCTATGACGGACAAACTGGACTGCCACAAACCACCACACCAAGAAATTACAGCCGTATTGGTTCTTGGGGACGGATCAATTTTCTGGGGATATGGTGTTGGTAAAGTGGCAACTACAGTTGGCGAAGTATGTTTTAATACTTCAATGACCGGTTATCAGGAAATATTGACCGACCCTTCTTATGCGGGGCAGATTATTAATTTCACCTTTCCTCACATCGGAAATGTCGGCACAAATGATCAAGATAATGAAACTCAAGTATCAGCCGTACGTGGTCTAATCCTTCGTCAAGATATCACCGAACCTTCAAATTTCAGATCAAGCATGCATTTTAATGACTGGTGTATAAAACAAAATCTGACGGGAATTTCGGGTATTGATACCAGACGCCTGACTAGACACATTAGAAATAATGGAGCCCCCAATGGGGTTATATGTTTTAATCCGGATGCCATATTCGATATCCCTGCACTTATTGCAAAAGCCAATGATTGGCCAGGCTTAGAAGGTATGGATCTTGCCATTGAAGTAAGCTGTAAAGAAAATTACACATGGAATGAGACCCGCTGGACACTTAAAGAAGGCTACGGTCAACTGACAAAGCCAAAAGCCCATGTGGTTGCTGTGGATTACGGTATCAAACGCAATATTTTGCGCTGCTTAGCCTCAACAGGGGCAAGAGTTACAGTGGTTCCGGCCAATGCTAGTGCCGACGAAATCCTTAGTCATAAACCTGACGGGATCTTTCTTTCCAATGGCCCAGGTGATCCTGCGGCTACTGGTAAATATGCCATTCCTGTTATCAAACAATTATTGCAGACAAATATTCCATTGTTTGGCATTTGTTTAGGCCATCAAATGCTTGGCCTTGCTGTGGGGGCCAAAACCACAAAAATGTATCAAGGGCATCGCGGCGCTAACCATCCCGTGATGGATTTTAATACCAATAAAGTGGAAATCACATCTATGAACCACGGCTTTATGATCGATAAAGACACATTACCCGATAATGTTCGTTTAAGTCACATTTCATTATTTGATAAAACATGCTGCGGAATAGAGCTTATTGATAAGCCAGTATTTTCCGTACAACACCATCCCGAGGCTAGCCCCGGACCACAAGACAGCCATTATCTTTTTGACCGCTTTATGGAAATGATTTTAAACCATGCCTAAACGTACTGACATAAATTCTATCCTCATCATCGGCGCCGGACCGATAATAATTGGTCAAGCCTGCGAATTTGATTATTCAGGCACCCAAGCATGCAAAGCCCTTCGCGAAGAAGGATACCGTGTCATTTTAATCAATAGCAATCCCGCGACCATTATGACCGACCCTGATTTGGCCGATGCCACTTACATAGAGCCGATCACTCCCGAAATGGTCGAAAAAATAATTATCAAAGAAAAACCCGATGCCATATTGCCAACCATGGGTGGCCAGACAGGGCTTAACACCGCTCTTGAGCTTGATAAACGGGGTATTTTAAAAAAATATAATGTAGAATTAATTGGTGCCAAAGTTGACGCCATAAATATGGCAGAAGACAGACAGCTTTTTAAAGATGCCATGAAGCGCCTTAATTTAAATACCCCTCGTAGTCGCGTCGTCAATACACTAGACCAAGCATTGGACGCTCTGGATTATATTAAACTTCCCAGCATCATTCGACCAAGCTTCACAATGGGAGGTACGGGTGGTGGTATTGCTTATAATAAAGAAGAATATATTAATATTGTCTTGGGCGGGCTTGATGCCTCTCCAACTACAGAAGTTCTTGTGGAACAATCGGTTTTAGGCTGGAAAGAATATGAAATGGAAGTGATGCGCGACACTGCTGATAATTGCATTATCATCTGTTCCATTGAAAATTTAGATCCTATGGGCATTCATACAGGCGATAGTATTACGGTGGCTCCGGCACTTACTTTGACCGATAAAGAATATCAGATCATGCGTAATGCCTCAATCGCTGTTCTTCGTGAAATCGGCGTAGAAACGGGCGGATCAAACGTTCAATTTGCTGTGAACCCTGAAAATGGTGAGCTTATTATTATCGAAATGAACCCACGGGTCAGTCGTTCATCAGCATTAGCCTCTAAAGCAACAGGGTTTCCCATCGCCAAAGTCGCTGCAAAACTGGCCGTTGGTTATACTCTCGATGAACTGCAAAATGAAATTACCGGCGTCACCCCAACATCCTTTGAACCGACAATAGATTATGTGGTCACGAAAATTCCACGCTTTACATTTGAAAAATTTCCCGATTCAGCACCAACCTTGACCACCGCCATGAAATCAGTAGGCGAAGCCATGTCCATTGGTCGCAGTTTTCCCGAAAGTTTGCAAAAAGCACTGCGTTCCATGGAAACAGACCTTACGGGCCTTAATGAAATTGATATTACAGGCTATGATCCTGATGGCGGCGATATCAATGCCGTTAAAGCGGCCCTAGCCGTGCCAACAGCGGACCGACTTCTTGTTATGGCTCAAGCCTTGCGCCTTGGTATAAGTAGTGCTGAAATTCACGCTATCGCCAAATATGACCCTTGGTTTATTGATCAAATAAAAATCATCATTGATGCAGAGCAAAATGTGCGCAAATCGGGATTACCCGATGCAAAAGATGACTTCGTTAAATTAAAATCACTCGGGTTTGGTGATGCGCGCCTTGCTGAGCTAGCGGGATTAACGGAAAAAGAAGTCTTACAAAAACGTCTTAGCCTTGATATTCGCCCAAGCTTCAAACGAATTGATACTTGTGCCGCTGAATTTGCCTCACAAACACCATACCTTTATTCCACCTATGAGAGGGATGCATCAGGCATTGTTGAATGCGAATCAGATCCAACGGACGCCAAAAAAATTATCATTTTAGGGGGAGGCCCTAACCGTATCGGCCAAGGAATCGAATTTGATTATTGTTGTTGTCATGCGGCCTTTGCCTTAAGCGAACAGGGTTATGAAACCATTATGGTCAATTGTAACCCAGAAACTGTATCGACGGATTATGATACATCAGACCGCCTATATTTTGAGCCACTAACCGCGGAAAATGTCATCGACATTATTCAAAGAGAGCAGCAAAATGGTCAAGTTCTTGGCGTCATCGTTCAGTTTGGTGGTCAAACACCCCTCAAACTTTCTCATGCCTTAGAGGCCTTCGATATTCCCATCTTAGGAACATCTCCGGATTCTATTGACCTTGCGGAAGATCGAGAGCGCTTTAAAGATCTGGTCGACAGCCTTAACTTAAAACAACCAAAAAACGGCCTCGCGACAACAACAGAACAAGCGGTTACTATCGCTGAAGCGATTGGATACCCCATATTGATTCGCCCTTCATATGTTTTGGGTGGGCGGGCCATGGAAATTGTTTATGACACAGTATCCTTAAGCCGCTATATGAAAGAAGCGGTCAGCGTTTCTTGGGATAGCCCCGTGCTTATTGACCGCTACCTTGGCGGTGCCACTGAAATCGACGTCGATGCGCTTTGTGATGGGGAACACGTTCACATTGCTGCCATTATGCAACATATCGAAGAGGCGGGCGTTCATTCAGGGGATAGTGCCTGTTCTTTACCCCCTTATTCCTTAAAAGACAGCGTCATCAAAGAATTAGAAACCCAAACAAAAAAACTCGCTCTTGCCTTAAAAGTCGTTGGACTGATGAATGTTCAGTATGCCGTTAAGGATGATGTTGTTTACCTTATTGAAGTAAACCCCCGTGCCAGCCGCACCATACCTTTTGTTGCTAAGGCCATTGGCGCACCTGTCGCCAAAATAGCCGCAAGGTTGATGGCTGGGGAAAAACTAAAAGATTTTGACATCCCAAGTTATAAAACAGATCACTTTGCCGTAAAAGAAGCCGTGCTTCCATTCAATCGTTTTCCAGGTGTTGATGTTTTACTTGGCCCAGAAATGCGCTCAACAGGCGAAGTTATGGGCCTTGACGACACGTTTGCCAAAGCATTTTTAAAATCACAAATTGCCGCAGGAACTCATCTGCCCCTGAAAGGGAGTGTTTTTATTTCTGTAAAGAATAAAGATAAGATCAAAATGGTTATCCCCGCAAAAGAGCTTATTAAAATGGGCTATTCTGTGATTGCTACAGGCGGTACCGCAGATTTTCTGAAATCGCAAGACATCGACGTTAAGAAAATAAATAAAGTCCTTGAAGGACGGCCGCATATTGTAGATGCTATGAAAAATGATGAGATTGATCTTGTCTTTAATACAACAGAAGGGGCGCAATCGATCAAGGATAGTTATGAACTTCGCCGAACAGCACTGATTAGAAGTATACCCTATTATACTACCGCAAGGGGCTCTATTTCAGCGATGGAAGCAATAAAAGTCTTGAAATCTTCTTCACTTGAAGTTAAACCCCTTCAATCTTATTTCAAATGATGTATGATTGATTAAAATTAATAGAGAGAAAATAAAGTAAAGAATATGTTAGAAAAAGTTCCCATGACTGCTAATGGCCATTTAAAGCTAGAGCAAGAATTAAAAAATTTGAAGCACGTTCAAAGGCCCACTATCATTAAAGCTATCGAAGAAGCTCGCGCACACGGTGATCTTTCTGAAAATGCTGAATATCATGCCGCTAAGGAACAGCAAGGCATGACCGAGAGCCGGATTCAGGTGATTGAAGGCAGTATTAGTCGTTCTGAAGTAATCGACCCTAAGGATCTTTCTGGCAATAAAGTATTGTTTGCCTCTACTGTCACTATTGCGGATGAAGATAATGTAGAATTCACCTATCAAATCGTCGGCGTTGATGAAGTTGATGTAAGTGCTGGCAAAATTTCCCACAGCTCACCCATCGGCCGGGCGCTGATCGGTAGAAGTTTGGGCGATGAGGTTGAGGTAAAAACCCCTAGCGGTGATACCTATTACGAAATAGTCAAAATAGACTTTATCTAATCTATCTAATCATAAAAAATTATGCCGCTTTCTATAGGCGGCGTTTTTATGTCTAATCACTTTTTACTGAATCAGGGGTAAAGGGAATACCCTCACGGCTTTTACCGCAACGGATGCTCAAAGATGTTTTTACACTAGACACATTAGGGGCTGGTGTAAGATGTGTGGTAAGGAACGTTTGGAAATGATTAAGGTCGCGGGCCACAACTTTCAAGATAAAATCAATTTCACCGTTAAGCATATAGACTTCGCGCACCATAGGCCAGCTACCAACCAATTTTTCAAAGGCCAATAAATCCCTTTCCGCCTGATTATGAAGGCCGACCATGGCAAATACCACCAAATCAAAGCCCAATAATTTTGCATTTAACTCAGCGTGATAACCCTTTATATATCCCCCATCTTCAAGAGCGCGAACTCTGCGTAAACAGGGCGGCGCTGTAATGCCAACACGGCTTGCCAAATCAACATTGGTGACACGGCCTTCCTCTTGTAAGATTCTCAGAATTTTAAAATCAATATCATCAAGTTTAATTTGGTGCATCTAGTCTTTCTCGTTCAAAAATTTTATTATAATATTTGCATAAAAAACTACGTTTAAACGAAATATTATATTATTTTCATAGCTAAATATATAATATTATTAAATTTAAGGCCATATTTCACAATATTATTTTTTTAGGGGCTGACCCAGATAATGCACAATTTG
>ERZ890510.2364-NODE-2364-length-10769-cov-4.453332_pt1 | contig 10769 bp, 8 predicted proteins | sample MGYA00521265_ERZ890510 | MGnify/ENA primary metagenome ERZ890510 (study PRJEB32303, sample SAMEA104408624) | aquatic metagenome | biome: Brackish water; feature: Chemocline; material: water | place: Baltic Sea | collected 2014-10-26T21:54:00 | depth 110 m ...
CGTTTTTCTATAATGAGGTTCAGGGCCCATGCGATTAAGGGTGATGAACCAAATAGCAACACCGCCATTACCAAAGGTAGATGCTGAATCGCAACAATGGCGCCCAGATAATAAAACAGCATCAAAGCACTGACCTTGAGGGCGATTTTCCGTTGTGGAAAACTCAGGGTGCTGGTCTGTGGGGATTGTCGCAGATGCAATACCAAGATGATAGGCAACAGGATCATGAATACGACTAAAAGACGTATCCCCAAAAGTTCAAAGGATGAAAATCCTCGCAGTCCAAGGACGCGAACATAGATTCCAGTCGTACCCCAAGCTAATCCAGCGATTAAGAGGGCGAAAATAGCTGACTGTCGATTCATAACACTGACCTCATTGTGCTTATTAGGATCATCCGTATTCGAGTGCGCATGCCGAGGAACAGTTGCTATGCAATCCATTACTTTTGTCAGTGGATTATCTATCAGCACCTCTGGCTGTTCAAGTGTCAGTCACAACAACCAAAATAACTAGTTGTTATGCAGCCGCAGACGCGGTTAGTCTGTGGTTCAGTATTTTGGGTGAGATAAATATCGAAACTTAGTAAATGCGTTGGAGTAAAACAACAGCCACTTTATACTTTCCGTCTGTGAACAGTAGCCCTTTATTTAAATGAGCCAATCTATGCGATCCTATGACTATAGTGACAATGCCGAACAAAAAATTAACTGGAAGGTTTTTCAACTTGTTTGGCCCTACTTACTGGATTATAAAGCTCGGATAGTTCTGGCCATAGTCTGCTTGGTATTGTCTAAAGCGGCGAATGTTTCAGGGCCATTCTTACTCAAAAATATAGTTGATACGCTGAGCGAAGGAGGCGCTAACAGTCTAATACTAGTTCCGGTGGCATTAGTAATTGCCTATGGTTTTGCACGATTCTCAATGATTATTCTCGGAGAAATACGCGACACCGTCTTTGGTCGCGTGACTGAAAGAGCCTTGACTGAAATTGGGTTAAAGGTTTTTAAACATGTCCATAGGTTAGATTTAGATTTCCACCTTAATCGCCGCACCGGTGGTTTATCACGAGATATCGAACGAGGCATCAATGGCATTAGTTTTTTAATGCGATTTTTTGTCTTCAATATCGCCCCCACTTTGATTGAAATAGCGCTAGTCATTGGCATATTTTTCTTTAACTATGGTATTGCCTTTGCCGCAATCACTATGTTCGCTGTGGTTTTGTATATTCTTTTCTCCATGATGACTACCGATTGGCGAACAGCATTTGTTCGTGAAGCAGCGCGAGCAGACTCTGTAACAAGCACCATTTCTATAGACAGTTTATTGAATCATGAAACTGTTAAATATTTTACTAATGAGGAGTATGAGGCTAATCGTTATGACAGGGCCCTGCTTGATTGGGAAGAGGCAAAGCGTAAAAATAGACTTTCCTTATTAGGTCTAAATACCGGTCAGGGGCTCATTATATCGGTCGCTATGACTTCTATGATGTGGTTGGCGGCAGAACGTGTCGCTGAGGGCAGTATGTCCGTAGGTGATTTTGTATTAATTAACGCGTTTATGATGCAGTTATTTATACCGCTTAATTTCCTTGGGTTTGTTTATCGAGAGATTAAGGGATCAATGGCTAATATCGAAAATATGTTTTCTCTTTTAGATCTCACATCTGGAGTTAAGGACATTACAGATGCACCTGAGTTACAGATCACGGAAGGTGTTATCAGCTTTAACCAGGTGTCATTTCACTATAGAGACGACCGCGCGATAATTAGAGATCTCAGTTTTACCATCCAATCCGGAGAGAAAGTCGCCGTCGTTGGTGCTAGTGGGGCCGGTAAGTCCACTCTCGTTAAACTACTATTTCGCTTTTATGATCCTAATGCAGGCAGTATTTCTATTGATGGCCAGGATGTCAGTCAAGTCAGTCAGCAGAGTCTGCGTCGGGCGATTGGTATAGTGCCTCAAGACACCGTGCTGTTTAACCAAAGTATCTTTGAAAATATTCGCTACGGTGACCCTCATGCATCCGATGAAGAGATATTACAGGCAATAAGGCTTGCGCATCTCGAAGATTTTATTGCTCAGCTGCCCCAAGGTTCTGCCACTGTGGTTGGCGAGCGAGGCTTGAAACTTTCAGGTGGAGAGAAGCAGCGAGTGGCTATTGCTAGAACGATCCTTAAACGGCCGCCTATTTTAATCTTTGATGAAGCGACTTCCTCCCTGGACAGTAAATCTGAGCGCTCGATATTGTCGGCGTTGCAGGAAATCTCTGAGGGTCATACAAGCATGGTAATCGCTCACCGTCTGTCCACAGTTGTTGATGCTGATAGGATCATCGTTCTCGACCAAGGTTCTATGGTTGAGCAGGGTTCACACCGCGAACTACTGTCGCTTAAAGGTCGTTACTTTGAACTCTGGACTGCTCAATTAAGAGACCATGGCTAACACCCGAGAAATCGCGACAAAAGTTTTTGCCGTTACTAGAGCCTAATCTTTGGAGTAAAGGTGACCGAATGCCCATTATTGTCCCAGGTGACCTCTTGATCCTGGATACTGACCTGAATATCGAGATTGCGTTGCATCATACTGGCTAACTGGGTGGTCACGTCTGATTCGATATGTTGGATGCTGAGGTTATTAAAGCGCGCGACTGAGTGCTCTAATTGCTTCCACCATTGATCTGCAGAGCCAGTCCCATAGCTGTAGACAATGACTTTTTGGGCGCGGCCACAGGCTTTCTTTAGCCGTTTTTCACTCGGTAGACCCAGCTCAATCCAGAGTTCTATTTCATTACTAAGACTTTTGTGCCAGAGGTCTGGTTCATCATCTGTGCTCAACCCTTTGGTAAAACTAAGTAGTTCACTGGCATTCAGGGCATAAGCCAACAGTCGAACCATTACACGTTCGTCAGTTTCCGAAGGGTGCTGAGCTATTGTGAGGCTGTGCTGTTGGTAATAATGACGATCCATGTCGATTACGTTTAGCTCAGCCTTGCAGATTGTTGCACTTAATGCCATATTGACGCCGCTCCTCTAGAGCTTTGGTTAAGCTCGCCATAGTACCTGAGTAAGCTGAGTGTTGTGAAAATTTCAGGGTGTACTGTATCTCTCCAATCGATAGTTTTATCGTGGGTGTGTGGTCAAGATAAATTTAAGGCTATCAGCACTGTTGGTCTACTTTATATTTGATATAATTGAAGTCTACACACTGGCGACAATCGGTTGCTTTCTGTCCACAAATTTAATTACATTTTAAGGTTTCGTTATGTCAAAGCACGGTGCATTAAATACTTTTGGTCGTTCAGGTAATCCCGCTCTTAGAGCAGACACTTTCAGCCAAAGTGCAGAAGGAAATAGGTCATCCGGTGGCATTCAAGCGACAGATTCACAGACGATGACATTGCAAGGGACGGTTAATAAGACGGCCATTCTTCTGGCATTGGTGGTTTTATCGGCGAGCTATACTTGGAATTTATTTTTTCAAAGTGGCGATGCTGGCGCGGTAATGCCTCTCGCAATTGGCGGCGCAGTGATTGGCTTTATCTTTGCATTAGTCACCATGTTTAAGAAACAGTGGGCCGGTATTACAGCGCCATTGTATGCGCTGGCAGAAGGGCTGTTTCTTGGCGCGATTTCGGGTATTTTTGAAATGCAGTATCCTGGCATTGTCATTCAAGCTGTGGGCCTCACTTTGGGTACCTTGGCGTCACTACTATTTCTCTATAAAACCGGCATCATTAAGCCAACTGAAAATTTTCGGTTGATGGTTACCTCTGCCACCATGGGTATCGGCTTGTTGTACCTGGTCAGTATGCTAATGAACATGTTTGGCTCTGGTGGAATCGGTTTTATTCATTCCAATGGGCTTTTCGGCATTGGCTTTAGTTTGTTTGTGGTCGCTATAGCGGCGCTCAATCTGGTATTGGACTTTGACTTTATTGAACAGGGCTCTGAAATGGGTGCGCCAAAGTATATGGAATGGTTCGGTGCATTTTCTTTGATGGTCACGCTGATATGGCTCTATCTTGAAATGTTGCGTTTGCTGGCTAAATTGAGAAGTCGCTAGTGGACGCTAATTCACTCATATTTGGTGGTATGGCGGTCATCTCGCTGGCTATCTTCTTTTACTTAGGTCGGTTTAAAGCATCGTCTAAACAAACTGACCGAGAGGATCGTATTGATTGGTCTACTCGCCAATTTTCGGTTTGGAAGATGTTTCTCTACGCGTTAGTACTAGTGGGTGGGATTGTTTTGGTTTTGCAGTTTATCTAGGGTGAGCCTTAACTTAAGCTAAGGATTGAACTTTATTGTAGAGATAAGTCGTTAGTTCCTGTCGATTACCAATCCCGTCTAAGTTATCCCAGGTAAGAGGGTCACCAATTTCAGCTTTAATAGGCTTTCCAAATTTATTGCTGGCTTCATTGAGCAGCAATGCCATGCGAAGTGGTTCTGCGACATGAGAGGCAAGATGAAAAATACGACTATTCTGGCCGCGGAAATAGATCGGTACAACGCAGGCCTTAGCATCTCTAATTAATTTGGCGGCGAAGGTTGTCCAAGGTGCGTCGACCGCCTTACCAAAACCTTTCCGATCCGCTGTAGAGACATATCCTGACGGAAATATAAGCAGCGGGATGTTTTCTTTTAGGCATTCTAAAGCTACCTGTTTAGTGCGTATGTTATTTTTGACAGCACTTTTATTTTCTTTGAAGTCCACAGGTAAAAAATAGGGCGCTAGATCTTTGTCTTGGCATAGGGTTGCATTGATTAATATGCGGAAATTTCCCCTAGCTTTTATCGCCATGTCGCAAAGAGCAAGGCCGTCGACTACGCCAAAAGGATGATTGGCGACAAATACTAAGGGGCCTGATTTAGGGAGATCAGCTAATTTTTGAGTATCGTAATGCGTAGCTATACCTGCGATGTTTAGTGCTGATGAGAAAAATGATTCAATGTTAAAGGGCTGTTCCTTTAATTGGTCATAAACGGCTTCAATCTTTCGTCGGCCGAACAGAGTTTCAACCGCTGAGATAAATTTTTGCACAAGCCAAGGGTCTGTTGTTTGCACATAGGACAAAGTCGGTTTTTCTTGAAGATAACCAGAAAACTGTGGATCTAAATTATTCTGCTGCTGAGTCAAGGATATTTTCCACTATTTTTCTTTAATTTTTACACAATTATGAGGCGAGGTGTTAGCGCTAATCGTTGTCTCTTTAAAGTATTAAATTTGCATTGCGTAGACTAAATGGATTGCAATGGCCTTTCACTTTATATTTTGCTGAAGGCTTTGTTTGCATAGTTGGATTGAGTCTGAGATTATCGTTTTCATTCTAAAACTCACAGGCAAGTTATAACTAAGGAAAAGAGGAATTTTATGGAAAGTAACAGGGAATTCGACATCGTTGTCTATGGCGCCACCGGGTTTACAGGTCGGCTGGTCGCTGAATATCTTCATCGGCAGTACGGTGTTAATGGAGAGGTTAAATGGGCGATGGCTGGGCGCAGTATCGATAAATTAGTCGCTGTGAGAGATGAGATGGGCGTAGGGTCCGATGTACCTTTGGTCGTCGCTGATGCCGATGATATAGAGTCTGTGAAAAAAATGGTGGCTAGCACGTCGGTGGTGCTAACAACGGTTGGGCCCTATCAGCTTTATGGCAATGAATTAGTCGCCGCTTGCGCTGCTCAGGGTACTGATTATGTGGATCTCTGCGGAGAGCCAGCATGGATGCATAAAATGATTGCCGAGCATTCAGCTACAGCTGAGAAGAGTGGAGCAAGAATTGTATTTTCCTGCGGTTTTGATTCCATTCCGTTTGATTTAGGCGTGTTCTTCTTGCAGCAGCACGCGGTAAGTGAACTCGGGAGTACCGTGACTCGGGTCAAAGGTCGAGTGCGCGCAATGAAAGGGTCAATGTCTGGAGGCACTCTGGCTAGCTTTAGAGCGACCATGGAGGCTGCGGGCAGAGACCGTAGTTTAATTGGCGTCCTGCGCAACCCTTTTGCTTTGACGTCGGGTTTTGAGGGCGCGGAACAACCGTTGGGTAACAAGCCAGAATATGACCAGGCGTTGCAGAGCTGGATTGCTCCATTTGTTATGGCAAGTATTAACACTAAAAATGTCCACCGCTCTAACTTGCTACTAGGTCATCACTATGGTGAAGATTTTGTTTATGACGAAATGATGGTTACTGGGCCGGGGGAAAAAGGTGAAGCGATTGCTAAGGCGATAAGCGAGGACACTTCTATGGCAAAGAGCACCATAATGCCGGGAGAGGGGCCATGCAAAGAAGAGCGAGAAAATGGCCTCTATGACGTTTTAATGGTGGGTGAGCATGCAGACGGTCGCTCCGTGCGGGTTAGTGTCAAAGGCGATAGAGATCCTGGCTATGGGTCGACATCTAAGATGATTGCCGAGAGTGCTGTTTGCCTTGTCAAAAACCCTCAGTTGGCCTCAGGTGGAATCTGGACCACCGCCCCGGTAATGGGTGCAGAGTTAATCGAAAGGCTTCAGGCCAATGCAGGCCTTACATTTACCGTAGAGAGCTAAAGTTTGAAAAATTCCCATCTTGATGATAGCTATCGCTGTTTTCAAGATGGGTTATATCTTGATCGGCACGGGTTTTATGCCATTTTTAGATCAGGTGCTATTTTTTTGGTTCCACTTTACGCAGGCGTCTAAAGTAACCCCCGATCCGCCAAAGATGTCTAAGGCGCTACCTATGGTCAAATCCACCTTGCCGCGTGACAGTTCTTTTACCCTATCTAAGTCTTGTAGCGAAGTTGCGCCACCGGCATAGGTCGTTGGGATAGAAACTATTTGCCCCAGTAAACTCACTAGTTCGCCATCAATTCCCGCTTGGAGGCCCTCTACGTCAGCACTGTGGATTAAAAATTCAGCACAATAGGGCTGTAACTGTTCGATTAAGCGATGATCAATTTGCACATCGGTAATGGTCTGCCAGCGATTGGTAGCTACCATCCAGCCCTCATCGGCTTTACGGCAACTAAGGTCTAGCACTAAATTATCGGCGCCGACCAGTGCGCTCATATCGAATAGCTTTTGCCACGAAAATCGGTCGCCCTCAAATAGATAAGAGGTAACTATGACCTTTGAGGCGCCGGCATTGAGGTAGTCGATGGCATTATTGATATTGACGCCGCCACCGAACTGCAGCCCTTGAGGATAAGCGGCGAGGGCGTTAAGCACTGACTGTTGGTTATTTGAGCCCAAGGAAATGATATGTCCTCCCTGAAGGCCGAGGCTTTTGTACAAAGCTGCGTAGTAAGCAGAACCATGATCGCTGACAAAATTAGTCGTGGCGCCAGACTCTGAAAGGCTACCACCAACAATTTGTTTTACCTTGCCTTGATGAAGATCAATACAGGGACGAAAGGCGGTCAAGAGCGCTACTCCGATCTAAAAAAGGAAAGAAAGGTATTATAGTCAGCAATAAGAAATTAAGTAAGCGTCGATCCGCAGGTGTGATTATTTTGATTGCAAGGCACAGGCCACCTTAGAACCATTGGCGCGGTTTAGTTTAGAGGAAATGGCATTGCCGGCGATCAGTAATTGGTCCATTTCTACACCGTGTTTAATACCTAAGCCGTCGAGCATGTAGACCAAGTCTTCGGTGGCGACGTTGCCAGAGGCCCCGTTGGCGTATGGACAACCGCCTAAACCAGCGATTGAACTGTCAATCACTGCAATTCCCATCTGAAGGGCGATTAAAATATTAGCTAGGGCCTGACCGTAGGTGTCATGCATATGCATGGCAAGCTTGTCGGCGGGGATACTGGCTAACAATTGAGTCAAAAGGACAGTCGTAGACGCAGGTGTGCCGACACCGGTGGTGTCGCCTAGAGAGACTTCATAACAACCCATGGCCAACAGTTGCCTGGCAACCTTTTCTACCTGTTGGGGGCTAACTTGGCCCTCGTAGGGGCAACCCAGTACGCAGGATACATAACCGCGCACGGGTATGTTTAAAGCTTTGGCTTTCGCTATAACAGGGGTAAAACGCGCAAGACTTTCGGCAATGGAGCAGTTAATGTTTTTCTGGCTGAAACTTTCAGACGCCGCGGCGAACACTGCCACTTCCTTGACACCGCACTCTATAGCTCTGTCTAGCCCGAATTCGTTAGGTGTTAAAGCACTGAAGGTGATTCCTGGGTGACGTGGCTGTATGGCGTTGCCTATGGCCCTAAAAACCTCATCACTACCAGCCATCTGAGGTATCCATTTGGGGCTGACAAAGCTGCCGGCCTCAATATTTTTTAGGCCTGCGCTGGCGAGTTGATTGATCAGATCGATTTTATCGTTCACATCAACGACCATCTTTTCATTTTGCAGTCCGTCTCGCGGGCCTACTTCAACTATTTTTACATTCTCTGGATAATTCATAGGTTGCTGGCCTCGAAGTTTATTAACTCTAAACCACCATCAACGATGTCGCCTGGTTGGAAATAGAACTCAATCACCCTGCCATCACTCGGGGCAGTAATTGTATGCTCCATTTTCATCGCTTCCATGACCAATAAGGTGTCGCCTTTGCAGACTTGTTCCCCTGCTTTGACAAGCGATGTCACGATGGTTCCGTTCATCGGAGCTTTGAGGCTACCGGCGTCGGCACCTTGGGTATCTAAGCCCAGATCTGGTTGCACTTCAGCGCAGTGAAAAAAGCCGTTCGGTGTGAAAAGGTTAAAACCTGATTCAGTATCTACTACAGTAATTCCGTCTAAATTTGTCTTAGAATCATGAGTCACATCAACAATAGCCTGTTGTATTTGAGTCTTGATCTTAGGCTGGGTGTTCCCCCAGCTACTGGCTAGATGCCAAGGGGAATTTGGCTCACTTGAACACTTAGCGTCCTGCAGAGCCTTTTGATTGCGCAGTTCAAGTATGGCCGCTGCAGTCAGTGGCCCAGCATAGTTAATGTCCTGCTCGCGTTGACGGAATATCTCTTTGTCATGCTCTTCAATAAATCCGGTGTGTACCGTTGCAGCCCTAAATGCGACACTGGTGGCTATATTGTAGAGAAAGCCGATATTGGTGGCTAAACCGCCAATACGATATTCAGCAAGCGCAGTGGTTAAACGTGCTAAAGCGCGATCGCGGTCTGTATCCCAAACAATGAGTTTTGAAATCATGGGGTCGTAATAGATGCTCACCTCATCCCCCTCAATTACACCAGTATCGACACGAACATTGGCGCTTTCGCTAGGGGGTTGGAGAAGGATTATTTTACCTGTGGCGGGCAAGAAATTATGATCTGGATCTTCGGTATAAATACGTGCTTCAAAGGCATGACCATTTATTTTGAGCTCGCTCTGGGAACGAGGCAAAGGTTCGCCTGCGGCCACTATTAGTTGCCATTCGACCAAATCTTGACCACTGATCATTTCAGTCACAGGGTGCTCTACTTGTAAGCGGGTATTCATCTCCATGAAGAAAAAATCACCCTGACTATCAAGTAAAAACTCCACGGTACCCGCACCTTCATAGTGTATTGCTTGCGCAGCCTTAATGGCAGTCTCGCCCATCTGCTGGCGCAGTGAAGGTGTCATGCCCGGAGCAGGTGCTTCTTCAATGACTTTTTGATGTCGGCGCTGCACAGAACAGTCCCGTTCAAAGAGATAAACGGCATTATGGTGACTATCGCAAAATACTTGAATTTCTACATGGCGAGGTTTGAGTAGGTATTTCTCGACCAGCATTATGTCATCATTAAAGCTGCTCATAGCCTCACGTTTCGCAGACTCAAGAGCTTGGTCGAACTCAGCTTCTGCGAAAACAGAGCGCATACCCTTGCCACCGCCGCCAGCGGCAGCTTTTAATAAAACCGGGTAGCCCATCTTATTCGCTTCACGTTTCAATACTTCGGGGTTTTGATCGTCGCCATGGTAGCCGGGGACCAGTGGAACGCCCGCATCCGCCATAATGGTTTTAGCGGCAGACTTCGAGCCCATGGCCAAGATGGCCTCAATTGAGGGGCCAATGAATACGAGATTATTAGTGGCGCACTGACGACAAAACTCGGCATTCTCAGAGAGGAAGCCGTAGCCGGGGTGTATTGCCTGGGCGCCGGTATCTAGTGCCGCTTGGATGATTTTATCGCCAACTAGATAGGATTCTATAGAGGGGGACGCTCCTAAATAGACAGCTTCATCGGCCATCTTCACGTGCAGTGCATTCCGGTCAGCATCGCTGTAAACAGCCACCGTTGCAATGCCCATTACACGGGCGGTTTTGATGATTCGGCAGGCAATTTCGCCGCGATTAGCAATGAGTATTTTGTTAAACATATTTGACATTAATCCTTTAACCAGTTTGGCTTTCTTTTGTCTAAAAAAGCATTTAAACCCTCTTGCCCTTGCTGGCTAACGCGAATGCTCGCAATAACTTCACAGGTGTGATCAATCAACGCCTTAGTGATGGCTTTCTCGCTGACGTGCGAGACCAATTTTTTGGCCGCTTTAACAGCTTCAGGACCATTGGCTAACAGTAAATCAACTAGCTGGCTTAACTGATCATCTAGATTTTCAATATCTACTACCTCGCTGAGCAATCCAATTTGCTGGGCAATTTGGGCGTTAAATCGTTCCGCTGTCATAAAGTAACGCCTTGCCGAGCGCTCGCCAATGGTGGCGATTACATAGGGGCTAATGGTTGCTGGCACCAAGCCAATTTTAACTTCACTGAGTGCAAAACTGGCATTGCCCGAGCCAACCGCCATGTCGCAACAGCTAATCAGCCCTACAGCA
>ERZ890510.2366-NODE-2366-length-10766-cov-4.660069_pt1 | contig 10766 bp, 9 predicted proteins | sample MGYA00521265_ERZ890510 | MGnify/ENA primary metagenome ERZ890510 (study PRJEB32303, sample SAMEA104408624) | aquatic metagenome | biome: Brackish water; feature: Chemocline; material: water | place: Baltic Sea | collected 2014-10-26T21:54:00 | depth 110 m ...
AAGAGATGGTCATCTGGAATTTCGAGTGGCTCTTCTGTGGCCCGCTCAGAAGGCTTCGTGCGACGCGCCAGAGCATACACATCATAACGTTCAGGTTGCGCCCGGAGGCGACGATAAATTGCCCCCGCGATCAGTCCGTACACACCTGTGACGAGAACTCGTGTTGTTTTCATTCTGCATCCTCACTCGATGATTCCACCACCGCCACATGACGCAGACCACGGAAGGCACCATCGAGGTCCATCCCATAGCCCACGACAAAGAGGTCATCGATCTCGAAACCCCGGTAATCAATGGGAACAGCCACCTGGCGTCGTGATGGCTTATCCAGGAGGGTGCAGGTGCGAATCTCTGCCGGCGCCCATTTCTGCAGAGCTGTGACCACGGTATCGAGGGTACGGCCCGAGTCGACGATTCCATCCACAAGCAGAACCGACCTGGAGGTGACATCCACACTCAGCTCGCGCGACAGCTCAACGGTGCCCCGCGACTCCCTACCGCAGTAGGAAGTAGCGTCAACAAAATCGTATTGCACCCGTAAAGCCAATCCTGTCGGCAACAAACGCAGCAGGTCCATCATGAAGGGCGCCGCACCATTCAGAATGCCGACGACTATGAGTTCCGTATCGACGAAATCGCTGGCCAACTGCCCGGCAAGTTCCTCAACGCGCTTCTGCACCTCTGCCGCCGAGAACAGGACTCGTAACGCCATGGTCGAACTACCCCTCCGTTGCGGCGCGCTGGAGCGCCTTCAGCAGCAACTCGTGGTCTTCCTCGAGATCAGGGGGCAGATGGCGTTCGATGGCAAAAACCCCGTCGGCGGAGTCTTCGAGGTATCTGCAGATCGTCTGCACGTGGAAATCCCCCCGGAGCGTACGCAGATCGGCGGCGGTGACACGCTGCCGCAACTCACTGCGCAGGTGGTGCTCGAGCAGGACGGGAAATCCCTGCAACAACTCGTGCAGGGCGAACTGGACTCGTACTTCCTCGAAGAATCGCAGAGCGCTCACCGTGTTGTCAGACCACTCCGTCTTCTTTATCTGCCAGTTGGGATCCAGATAGGCCTCTGATCGTTAGGTGCGAAGTTGCTGATGCTGGATGGAAATAACGAAAAGGGCTGTCCTGAGGCGAGGACAGCCCTTCCGGTGAGGACTGATCGGGGGTCTGGGGAGGACGTGGGGCGGGAGTTTTTCCAAACGGGGAACGGGGAGGATCTGTGGGAGGAGGGAGCGACCCCCGGCAGGGCTGGCGGCCATGGGTTAGGTCTGCCGCAGGGTCGCTCCCTAACATCAGGGCCCCAACATCAAGACCCAGGCAATCAAGACATAGGGATCAGGATCATGCAGCGGCCTTCTGCGCCGAGGCTGATATCTTCTCGACTGTATCCGCACCATCGGTCGGGGTGGGGCTGTCGGGACCGTCGCCGGAGCCCGGAATCCCGAGAACCTTGCGCACTTCGTCCTCGATCCGCTGTGCCAGTTCAGGGTTCTCGCGCAGGTAGAGCCGCGAGTTCTCTTTGCCCTGCCCGAGCCGCTCGCCCCCGTAGGAGAACCATGTTCCACTCTTTTCGACAACATTGTGCAGCACACCAAGATCGATGAGATCACCCTCACGGGAGATGCCTACATCGTCACCGCGGAACATGATATCGAATTCGGCTTCGCGGAACGGTGGCGCCACCTTGTTCTTGACCACTTTGATACGCGTACGCCTGCCGATGACCTGGTCACCATCCTTGATACTGCCGATACCGCGGATGTCGAGCCGTACGGAGGCGTAAAAGTTGAGCGCCCGGCCGCCGGTTGTCGTTTCAGGACTGCCGAACATGACGCCGATCTTCATGCGCAACTGGTTGATGAAGATGACCGTAGTGCCGGATTTCTGGATGGATGCAGTAAGCTTGCGAAGGGCCTGAGACATGAGCCGGGCCTGCAGTCCCATTTGTGAATCACCCATGTCCCCCTCGAGTTCTGCCCTGGGCACAAGGGCCGCCACCGAGTCGACGACGATAATATCTATCGCTCCGGAGCGCACGAGCGTGTCGGTGATCTCCAACGCTTCTTCGCCACAATCGGGCTGTGACACAAGAAGATTGTCCACGTCCACACCAAGACGGCGGGCAAAGGTGACATCGAGGGCGTGCTCGGCATCAACAAATGCTGCCGTGCCGCCGCGCTTCTGGGCCTGAGCCACTGCGGAGAGGGCACACATGGTCTTGCCCGCGGACTCAGGACCAAACATCTCGATGACACGACCACGGGGGAGGCCCCCGATGCCCAGAGCTGCATCCAGGGAGAGGCATCCTGTGGGTATGATGTCAATGTCGACGACCTGGTCTTCGCCCAAACGCATGATGGCGCCCTTGCCAAACTGCTTTTCTACCTGTGCCAGTGCCTGCTCCATGGCTTTTGCGCGGTCCTTGGGATCGCCGCCACCGCTGCGGCCTGGCTGGTACTTGGAGGTTGCCATCAGTTTTGAAACTCCTTCGTGCAGTGGAGCGTGGGCGGGGACCCGCGGGTGGGTGATGCGTGTTTTATACCTGCCCAAAAGGGTAGTGGAAGTTTGTGCAGGTGTCAAGATATTTTCCGGGCTCAGCATGTCGCGCCAGCAACAGCCTCTGGGGAGAGACGCTTTGCAAAGCTCGGGCCATACCAGGGCGTGTCCGACAAGCTGCGCCAGAACAGAGGGTTACGTCGTTTGGGAAGACTCAAAGAGAGGGCGAGGCGGGTACTGCACTACACACCGTCGTAGGCTGACGGTGGCATTTGTCAGGGATCAGCCGGGTATCGCGCCGGTAACGATTCTGAGGATTCCGGCCAGGTCCTCCCGGGTACTCACCGTGGATGAGTCAAAACCGGCGTCGCGGAGCAGGACCTCGACAGCAGCGGACTGTCCCGCCCCCACCTCGATGAAGACTCGCCCGGCCGCGAGCAGGTGCGCGGCGGCGAGCGGCACAAGTCGACGAATCACATCGAGACCGTCCACACCACCATCGAGGGCCAGGTGTGGCTCGTGGTCGCGGACTTGCGGTTGCAGCGCCGCGATATCAGCACTGGCGATGTACGGTGGATTGCTGACGATGGCGGCGAAGCGCGCCTCCACACCCAGGGGCGCCAGCAGATCCCCACAGAGAAACCGGATGCGATCCTGCACCCCGTGGCGCTCGGCATTGCTGCGGGCCACGGCCAGGGCTGGGGCGGACAGGTCTGTCGCCAGAACACGTGCTGCCTGGCATTCACGGGCGATGGATATGGCGATGGCGCCTGAACCACAACCGACGTCGAGCACCGCCCCCGCAGGTTCGTCGCCGAGAAAGGCAAGAGCCTCCTCCACGAGGATCTCTGTTTCGGGACGCGGCACCAGAACGCGCTCATCGACCTGCAGATCCAGCAGACGGAAACCGGCGTCGCCGGTGATGTACTGCAGCGGGCGCCCGCTCAGACGCTGTCGCACGAGACTGCGAAAGCTCTCTACTTCGGTGCTTTGCAGGACCTTCTCGAATTGCAGGTAGAGGTCGATTCGGCGCACACCAAGCGCCGAGGCGAGCATCCATTCTGCTTCCAGACGGCTGCTCTCGAGTCCCTTCGACGCAAGAAATTCTGTGGCCTGGCGCAACAGGTCGAGCAGCTTCCAGCTGCGCTCTTCAGTCATGGGCCGATGTCAATTGCCGCGCGTTCTCAGCCGCCGTCGACCCCGGCCTGCGCGAGGCGTTGCTCCTGATCGACCTCGATGAGTCTGTCCACGAAGGGGTCGATACCACCATCGAGAACATCTTCGAGTTGATGCACGGAGACGCCGATGCGATGGTCGGTCACACGGCTCTGGGGATAGTTATACGTGCGGATCTTGGCGGACCGATCCCCGGAGCCGATCTGCATACGACGCTCTTTCGACATGGCCGCCTCCTGCTCCGCCTTCTGCTGATCGAGCAATCGGGCGCGCAGCACCTTCAGGGCCTTGGCTTTGTTCTTCAACTGCGATTTCTCGTCCTGACAACTGACGACCAACCCGGAGGGCTTGTGGGTGATACGCACGGCGGAGTCTGTCGTATTGACGCTCTGCCCACCGGGACCGCTGGATCGATAGACGTCGATGGTGATGTCTTCCGGATCGACTTCGATATCAACGTCTTCTGCTTCGGCCAGTACGGCGACGGACGCGGCGGATGTATGAATCCGGCCACTGGCCTCCGTCTTCGGCACGCGCTGCACCCGATGCACACCACTCTCGAATTTCAGCCGCCCGAAAGCGCCCGTCCCGGACACCATGAAGATCACTTCCTTGAACCCGCCGGAAGGATTGAGACTGGAGGACAGGGGCTCCATCGTCCACCGATTGCGCTCGGCAAATCGTTCATAGAGGCGGAACAGGTCGGCGGCGAACAGACCCGCCTCGTCCCCTCCGGCACCAGCACGAACCTCGACGATCGCATTGCGACTGTCGCTGGGATCCTTGGGAATCAGCAGGACCCGGAGTTCGGCCTCTACCTGATCGATCTCTGCCTTCAGTTCCTCAAGCTCCGCCGTGGCCAACTCGACGAGATCGTCGTCCTCGTCAGCATCAAGGATCTGCTTGGCTTCCTCGCGGCGCCCAAGAGCCAGTCTGTAGCGGACCGTGGCATCGACAGTCTCGCGCAGGTCGCCCGCCGTGCGCGCCAACCGCTGCAATTCGGTGGGACGCTTGGCGATCTCCGGGTCGGACAGACGATCACTTAGTTCGCTGTAGCGGGCCTCGATGGCGGCCAGTCGATCGAGCATGCTCATGGCAGACCGCCCGTGGCCGTCAGCGGCACACCAGGCACGTCTGCCAGTGACCGGCGCCAATCCGCCCACGTTGCATAGGCAACGGCCGTCTCCTGTCCAAGAGCACAGCGCAAGGCTACCAGGGCAACCTCGATCTGGTCATCCGCCGGCTCCTTTGTCGTGATTCGCTGCAGCCACAGGCCGGGCTTGATCAGAATTCGGGTCAGCGGATGATTGCGCTTGCGACCCGACAGTTTCAACAGTTCGAAGCTGATCCCGGAGATGAGGGGCAGGACGCTGATATGCGTGAGGAAACGCTCGAACAGGCTCTGCGCATGACCAAAGACGTCAACGAAGGCGGTATCGACGATGGCGAAAACAAGAATCGAGATGAGGACGACAATCAACAGAAAGCTCGTACCACACCGGGGATGAAGCCGGCCGAAGTCACGCGCTTCATCCACTGTCAGATCGGCACCGGCTTCCATCGTGAAGATGCTCTTGTGCTCGGCGCCATGATACTCAAAGACGCGGCGGATGTCGCTCCAGTGCCCGATGCCCCACATGTAGCCGATGAGGATGGCCGTGCGCACAGCACCCGCGACAAGGTTGAATTGCAGCGCACCCTTGGCGGCACCCGTCACCTGGGCTGCTGCCAGGGGTAGAAAGAAGAAGACCCCAACCCCCACAGACAGGGACACGGCCAGGGTTGCACCGAGAGCCAGTCGATCTTTCCACGCCGACGAAGACTCTGCCGCAGGAGCCAGGCCGCGCTCGTAGCGTTCAGCCTGCATGGCCACATCCGCAGAGACATTCAACGTGCGCATCCCGATGATCATCATCTCGAGAAACGCGATGGCGCCACGCAATACAGGTATGCCCTGCACTCCAAGGCGCCGGCTCCATGGTTCGTGCTCGATTTCGTGCACGACGATCTGACCATCGGGCGTACGTACGGCGGTGACAATGCGGGTATCGGCCCGCATCATGACACCCTCGATCACGGCCTGGCCGCCGATGGGTAGATCTTCGGTACGTTTCTCTTCGCGGTCTGCCATCATCCCCTGCTGGATTGTCTACGGGCGTCAGACGCGCCGTCACGCACGAAAAAGGGTGATGGAACCACCGAGATGCCAGGTGGCATCAGGGCTCCATCACCCGGTTTCCGAATACAACTGATGTGCTAGCTGTCAGCCGTCTCTGCGGCGGCAGGTGCTTCCGCGGCGGCCTCTGTTGCTGCCTCCGCTTTCTTGCCGTAACGAAGGCGGAACTGCTCAATACGACCGCCCTTGTCGTTCAACTGCTGGTCCTTGCCGGTATAAAAGGCGTGGGACGCTGAACTCAGGTCGAACTTGATGACGGGATACTCGTTCCCGTCTTCCCACTTGATCGTTTCATCCGATGATGCCGTTGACCGGGTGAGCACCTTGAAATCGGAACTCAGGTCGTGAAACACGACCGACCGGTAATCGGGATGTATGCCTTCTTTCATGGCTCTTCCTCGCGAACTCCTGCAGGTAACTGGAGCTTGATAAGATAAAGTACCGAACCTGAGCAGCAAGGCCCGCGTGGCACGGACCGCTACAGGTCAGTCGTTCATGGCCTTCAGGAACTCTTCGTTGCTCTTTGTGCCTTCCATACGTTCCAGCAGAAACTCCATGCCTTCGACGATACCCATTTGATTGAGGATGCGTCGCAGGATATGGGAGCGGGTCAGTTCGAACTCGGACAGAAGGAGTTCTTCTTTGCGTGTGCTGGTCTGGGTCACGTCGATGGCGGGCCATGTGCGACGCTGACTGAGGCGGCGATCGAGGGTCACCTGCATGTTGCCGGTCCCCTTGAACTCCTCAAAAATGACCTCGTCCATGCGACTGCCCGTGTCGATGAGAGCCGTACCGATGATGGTCAGGCTGCCGCCCTCTTCGACGTTACGCGCCGCGGCGAAGAATCGCCTCGGATGCTGCAGCGCCGTCGAATCGACACCACCGGTCAGGATGCGACCGGAGTGCGGTGTAACCACGTTATAGGCCCGAGCCAGACGTGTGATACTATCGAGAAGAATGACCACGTCTCGTTTGTGCTCGGTGAGGCGCTTGGCCTTCTCGATAACCATCTCAGCCACCTGAACGTGCCGCGTGGCTGGCTCGTCGAAGGTTGAACTGACGACCTCGCCGTTGACGGAGCGCGACATTTCGGTCACTTCCTCAGGGCGCTCATCGATAAGCAGCACGATGAGGACACACTCTGGATGGTTGGTCGTAATCGCATTCGCCAGCTTCTGCAGCAGCATCGTCTTGCCGGTGAAAGGCGGCGCCACGATCAGACCACGCTGCCCCTTGCCAATGGGGGACAACAGGTCGAGGACACGCGTCGTCGGGTCCTTCGGATCGTGCTCCAACAGCAACCGCTCCCGTGGGTGCAGAGCCGTGAGATTCTCGAAAATCGTCTTGCTCTTGGTAACTTCCGGATCCTCGAAATTGATCGCCTCCACGCGCAGCAGCGCGAAGTACTTCTCATCATTTCTTGGCGGCCGGATCTGGCCACTTATGGTGTCACCTGTGCGCAGGCTGAATCGCTTGATCTGTGAGTGCGATACGTAGATATCGTCCGGGCCCGGCACATAGTTGTAACTCGGCGAACGGAGAAACCCGAAGCCTTCATCAAGCACCTCAAGAACACCTTGAGCGAACAGCAGGCCACTGCGCTCCGTCTGCGCTTTCAGGATCGAGAAGATCAATTCCTGCTTGCGCAGGGAGTGATGGTCGTCGATGCCGAGTTCCTTGGCCAGCTTCTGCTGGTCCATGATACTCATCAACTGCAACTCGATAATGTTCAGCTTTTCGCCGGTCTGCTCGCTGGGCTCACCGCCATTGGCGCTCTCAGCCTCTAGCCGCTCGGCAGCCTCGTGCATACGGGCACGTTCGCTGTTGCGTTCGCGATCTACGGTTGTGCGGGGGGGATTTCGGCTACGAGTACCACGGGAACGGTTACCACTGCGCTCATTGCGCTCGCTATTGCGCTCGGGGGGCATCTACGGAGAACCTTTCCGAGGTAGGCTGGCTGAGGAAGATGTCGGCTTGCGAGATCCGCGGGGACAGGCTGTCCCCGTACCTCAGTGGGTGGGATGAATGAAAAGTCGGAAATCGCGCAGGGCGACCGACGTGTTTTGTTACGGGGACTTACCAGATGCCAAGCGACCACGAAGCGCCGAAATGGCCGCCGCGGAATGGAAGCCCCGCCAGCGGGGAAGCGAGTATCGTTCGCTTCGAAAACAAAAAACCTGATTCCAGGGGTGGTTGAAACCGCTATTCTATGCCGCGGTGGCAGCGAAAAAACTGACCGCAGTCAGAAAGATGTACGATAGAAAGAAAGGTGTGTGTCAGAAAACTATGTTCGGAATTTGTTGCAGATCCTCGGGGTAACCAGAAAAGGAGCCCCGAAACTTCTTGGAGATTACCGTTTTGCAGGTAAGAGGAAAGCTATCTAGGCTCCGAGGGATTGTCAAGCCTGCTCTGCGCAGCGGGATCCGCTGACTCAGTCCCCCCACCTCGTGGGCACCAGTCCGAGATGACCCAAAGACAACAACGCCCCGTCCATTGTGGACGGGGCGTTGGTCGTTGCGGGGACAGCAGAGCCCTACTGGAGCAGTGCCTGGATTTCACTGGCATTCGAGATGGGCGTGCCGAAATCGTCAGCAAAGCGGAAGAAGTCGTCGAAGTCAACCTGACCATTGGGGACGATATCGTATGAACCGTCGTATCCCGCCTGACCCTGGGCAAGACCAAAGTTGTCAGCAAAGAGGAAGAAGTCGTCGAAACTGACGGACGATCCACTACGGCTGAACCAGCTGAGCACGATGTTGCCACCGGCGTCGATGGGCAGCGGAATCACCACGATGTCCTCCGTTGACTCATCGGCCAGATTGAGAACGGGACCGATGCTGGCGAAGACATCCTCCGTATCGTTGGCAACGATGGCGAACAATTGCACCAGCGCATCATCCGCCACTGGCGCCTGATCGTCCCCCTCCACATCCGCAATCTCGAAGTCAACGATCGTGCTGCCATGGGTCAGAGCCGTCACAGTGATCCGCGACGCGTCAATGCCGAGCAACGAGGCGATCAGAGATATGAAGTCATTGGTAAAAAGTGAGACGGCTGTGTCGTCGGTCAGGTCGAGGGCCAGGTCAAAAGAGATCTGCGCCTTCACTGTTCGCACAACTACGACATCCGGAGGCCGGCCGCCAAGAGCGACGATGCGCGCCAGATCCTGAGTCGATCCCGGGGTGATATCAGGGACCGTCTCGTTGTCGGCATCGAAGGGGCGGACCGAGTAGATGTAGGTAATGCCGGTGACCGCCACTGGGTCGGCAAACTCCACCACACCCGGGCCGGTAGTGCCGAGCAACTCAGGAGTGGCCCCCTGAATTGCGCGGTAGACTCGATATCCGCTCAGGCCACCGATCGGCACATAGGTGTCACCAAAGACTGTGAACGACTGCGCATCATCCACGGACGCCGTCCACGTCACCAGAATTTCGCCGCCTGTATTGAGGGCGCGGATCTCGGTTGCGGGGGCTGGCGGGATATTGTCTACGGATCGGGTCGGATTCGATGTGGCCGCCTGTGACACGCCGACTGTCAGCGCCAGAGCGGTTGCACAGAGCGGCAGAATGGCAAATCGAGGGAAGACGAACATTGGCGTAGCCTCCGGTTGACACCTGCCGCCGCCCGAATTGGCGGGCCAGATGAAGCGGAAAGCTAACCTTCTCGGGGAGCACGGGTCAAGACCAAAAGCGAGGCTGAAAGACCCCGCCCTGCTATTGAAGTTATGGGCCCGTGTCCAATTTCTGTATCGACAGATGACAAAAACAGGCCCTGCCAGCAAGTGCTGACAGGGCCTGTTTCTCAAACGAACTTGAGACTGAGCAGCGCTAGTTCTTACTGGAGCGCGGCCCGAATCTCGTCAGCGTTGTCGACGGTCGTCCCGAAGTTATCGGCGAAGAGGAAGAAATCGTCGAAGCCGATATCTCCGTCCGGCGAGTCTACCGGGAAGATGTCGTAGGCCTCGTCGTATGCTCCATCAACGATCTTCAATCCGAAGAAATCGGCGAAGGCAAAGAAGTCGTTGAAGCCGACCAGATCCTCGGACCGCGTGAACCAGCCGAGAATGGGTTCACCACCGGCATCCTGAGGCTGCAGGACGACGTCCTCGGAGGCATCGACGATGCCTTGAGTTGCAGGCAAACTCGGGAAGGCATCCGTTGTTGTGTCAGCGACGGCTGTCTCCAACAAGGCCAGCGCCTCTGTGGCGGTAGGTTCGCCCTCAGCAGCCGTCTTTGTGATCGTGAAGTTGGCGACCACGGAGCCCTGAGTGATGATGACGTTGATGATACGCGAGATATCGACACCGAGAAGGGCCGCCAGATCCTGCCTCAGCTTGAGGATGAAGGCAGCAATGGCCGCTTCATCGTTGAAGTCGAGGTTGTCGGTGTCATCAAAAGTAACCGTTGCCTTGGTGACCTTGGTGGGAATCGTTCCCGTGCCGCCGACGACCAGAACTCCACCACCGGTCAAAGTAACCGTTACGGTGGGCTCGTCTGGATCATTCGTCTCAAACACGACACTGCCAGAGAAACTGCCGGACGTGGTGGGCTTGAAATTGATGTCGATCGTCCGCGTTGTCCCCGCCGGGCGACTGATCACACTGCATATAAGGCAATTGTCTCTCTCCGAGGCTGAGAAGGCGGCGCCGTTGACCGTGAAGGCACCAGTGAGAGGCAAACCACCCAGGTTCGCCAGAGTGATCGTCTTTGTGCCGGTCGTATTGATGAGGCGCTTTGAGCTGAAGGTAAGCACCAATGGTGTCACATCGATATCTGGTGCAGCCAGACCATCAACGATATCCGCGACCAGATCGATCACGACCTCACGATTGTTGGGGTCGTTCGTGCGAATGGTCAGCACCCCGGCGTAGGCGCCGTTCAGATTGCCCACATCGACGGCTGAGAAGCTGACGTCGATC